>SCPN01000260.1_pt1 | contig 87710 bp, 77 predicted proteins | sample 6106831 | NCBI WGS metagenome assembly SCPN01 (sample SAMN10720447, study PRJNA508395) | human gut metagenome | isolation source: Participant 1, 0 month
TTTACCTGTAAATAAACTGTTTGCCATTCATTATCTGCTACCTGCATCTTTAGATATTTTACCGGAATGTTTGCCAATTCTTTTATCTGTTCGGGATTTTGCTGTTCCGCATCCTTACAAACTGCCTGTTGCAGAATAAACTGATCTCCTCCTTGCGAATAGAAAGATAAGCTATAATCCCATCCCATCACAATGATTCCGGTTTGTTCTCCATCCCTGCTTGGCAGTAAATGTCAGCTTGGTCGTAGCTGTAAACTCTTCAGCCGGAACTTTTGCATCAACAGGTTAGGAACTCCCAGAAGTTCACAAACTCTTTCGAAAGCTGCCTGCATAAAGACGGATAAATCCCAAATCGGTAGTAAACCCGTAAGTCTTTTTATTGGCATGCCATTGCCATTGTAATCCCAAATGCCGGTATTGAATTCGTCACTCCGGCGGAGTAGCGATCGGATAGGTCTCTTTCCTACATTCGGTTTCTTATAAGTCGTTACAGGTTCACCGCAACCATCTTTATCCTTGTCCACCCGATTACAGGCCAGTCATTTACCCACATCATCGGATTCAGATGAATCACACGTCCGTAAGCGCCTTTATCTTGAAAATGGACGAACCATGATTCTCCTGTATTGGTGTCTACCCAACCACCCTGATGAGGTCCGTTTATCGTTGTCTCTTCCCCAGATATCTTCGAGTTAGAAGCTACCAATTGCCAACCGGTTGCGACACCTCCTGCCGGAGCAAAATATAATAGTATCCGTTGCGTTTATAGAGCTTCGGTCCTTCTACGGTATGATTCTTTCCATCATTTCCGTCGAACACCATCACCGGATCGGAAATAACTTCTGTTCCTTCTGGATTCAGTTCGCAAATGACGATACTGTTCACCCACTACGACTTCCCATAAGCATGTATCAGATATACTTTTCCGTCTTCGTCCCACAAAGGAGTTGCATCAATCATTCCTTTCCCTGCTTTTTACCAATACAGGTTTGCTCCATTTTCCTTTCGGGTCTTTGGTTTTAATCATATAGATTCCATAATCCGGATCACCCCAGTAAATATAAAATTCTCCATTATGGAAACGAATGGCCGGTGCCCATACGCCTTTACCATGCTGTGCCTTATCGAAGAAAGGTTCCGTCTCCTGAACCGGTAACGCATAGTTTACTAACGACCAATTAACCAAATCATTGGAATGAAGAATAGGAATTCCGGGAATACAATTAAAGCTGGATGCTGTCATATAGAAATCATCTCCGGCCGCACAGATATCCGGGTCTGAATAGTCAGCATGAAGAACCGGGTTCTGATAAGTTCCATTCCCCTTATCAGCCACCCAGGTCTTAGAAATTTCTTGTGCGCCTGCCAATGAACTGCAAGCCATCATTCCTGCTAAAAACAGAATCTTTTACGCATATACCTTACTAATCAATTTCATTCAAAACTAGATTCGTTATTCCTAAAACAGGTTCTTTCTACCTATATAAAACCAAGCACTTTTAAACTGAATCCTATCTCTGATTTCAAAACAATCTATTTACTGACCTATTTACTTATATATACGAAAGGGATTAGGTAAATACCTAATCCCTTTCCAACTTTTTTCTATTTATCTAAGATTATTGTAAAACAATCATGCTATATTACCAACAGCTTTTTCTTTACTCTTTTGCAAACATCAGGGTTCCGAAACCTAATTGGTCATAACCGCCGCTATTAGGTCCATAATCACCTGCCCCACCATCGGAATTTCCGCGTGATGCATTTTCACGCATTTTATCAACCCACATCTTAGCATAGATGCTTGATTTACCATAATCCTGCGCCAAACGATTCACCAGCTCCCACGCAGGACGCACTTCACCACGTGAATCCTTTCCCTCTCTTCTTTCCTGTGCAGAAATGGTATCCCAGCTTCCACTACAATTTGTATAAGTAGTATAAGGCAGATCATTATCTGTATACCTGAAACCGGTCATCTTCCAACTGGCACTTGAACTACCGGTTTCAGCACCACCGATATTGTATTTAGCCACATACTCACACATAGCCAATGCACGTCCGTCATCAAAGATGAAAAGGTCTTCACCTACATTCTTTGCCATCTGACAGAAAGCACCCAGCAGACTGACACACAAGGTAGCATGTCCCTGGTCACGACCTGATTCCTGACATTGTCCCAGCATTTCATTACTATCCGGATCTAAATGTATGAAAGGAACGCCATTTCCTATATTTCCCGAACCAATACCAAATTTGAAATATTGGATAGCTTCATTGATTTTAAAGTTATCATCCGCCAAAATACCGATAGAAAGTAAAGCTGTCATCGCAGATAAATCCCAATTGAGCCAATAATGAAGCGCACATTCATTTCCATTGTGCGTAGACAGGAATTTTGTGATATGAGGATAAAAGACATCTGCAATCCATGCTTTAAACTTAATGAAATCAGCTTCCTGCCATCCTGAATAAGAACGCATAATCTCCGCTGCATTTGCTATTTGATGTACCTGAATAAAAATCAAGAACTCGTTCGGATCTATAAATTCACCTTTATCATTCACGATAAATCCTGTACATGTTTTAGCCCAGTCATTCAAAATAGCAACAGCAGCATCTGCATACTGTGCACCGTCAGTCTCCGACAATTTCCATCGAAGGGCCAATTGATAGGCTGCGGCAGCGTCCTTCATCAACTTCGTGTAGTTATTCCAGTCATTGGGATATTTGCCTGCCCAATTATTTTGATCGAGACGCGCCAATAATTTCACCGGAGAAGCCTTATAATTTGATTGTGACAAGCTATTCCCGCCACGACTTAAATGATCGAACGCATTTTTCCAAGGTTGCGCACCGGCTTGCACTTTTCCTTTTACAAACTCAAAATCCGTTTCTGTATGAAGCATACAAGGATGTTCCAAAGTCGTAACATAATCCTTCACTTCCGGCCAACTACTCATATCATTAGAGCCGTCTTCTATTTCGCTACATGCTAAAGCGTAGAAGTCAGGGCAAAAGCCCTGCTCCTATTATTGTATATAATTTCATCTTATTCATGGTAGTTATTCGTTAGTATTGTTTTCACTATCTACAAAAGCTTGAAGTTCCTCTATGGATTTGAAAGAACGAATCCAGTAAAGATCATAAGTCTGAGCTGTTTCCGGGAAATCAGCAATTACAAACTTACATTGCGACAAATCAAAGACCTGATTCCAATCTGTAGGAGTCACTGTTTTATATCTTGCCTGCAAATCATAATACAACACATTAGGTTTTGTAATTGATATTTCACTTGTACCCAAAATGGCATACCTGTTATTTGCATCTCCAGCCGTACCCCAATATTCAGGACCAATTTTCTTAATGCCATCATCAAAAACTTCAAGTTTGATACAGCCCTGACTATTATTTCCAACATGTAATTGAGACTTAAATCCAATTTTAACAGCAAGATATCTATATTCAGCAGGAGTTATATTAACAACTTTTCCCTTACCGCTTCTCGCAAGCCATAAATCACCACGATACTTAACCTTACTATCAGGTCCACCCATCTGAACAGTGGTCTTATTTCCGTCAGATGAAACGACAGACGCATTGTTGCCATCCAAATACCAATTATTATCCAGTCCGTTACCCAAACCATTACCTAATGAATACCAGAAACGTCCATCGGCAACTGTGACAGTTACATTTTGTACAACAGGGCCATAAGAAGCTGTTATCACAGCAGAAGCGGCCTTAGTAGTATGTACTTTCAATTTACCAGTCTTATCCACACTAATCACCTCCGGATTATCACTCGTCCAAGTCAGCAGCGAAGCAGTAGCATCTACCGGTTCCAATGTGTACTTAACCTGATATTCCTGTCCATATCCCAATTGATTAAGTTCCGCATCTTCAGTAAACGTCATTCCGGTAATTGGAGTTACTATCTTAACCCCTATCTCGCAACTTGCAGACACCGGATTCGAACTGAAATCATCAGCCGTCACTATAATAATCGCATCCCCTTTGCTGATTCCGGTCACCAAACCTGTCTTTTCATCCACCGTAGCTACTTCCGGGTTACTACTTGTCCATTTATAACGCTTGAACGTAGTAGTTGCCGGTTCTGAAGAAACAGTTAATTGATATTCATCGCCTGCCGCAATCTCTTCTGCCGGAACATTAGTTATATTGATGGCTGACATATAGGTATATTCGTCCATAACTTCAACTGTTCTAGTGACGATCGTAGCCTCCGGACCGAAACCGATTTCCGGCGTTAATGTAATAATAGCTTTTCCTGCTTTATCCTTAGTCACGACCTTACCTTCCCGTGTAACAGCAACAATAGATTCATCCGACGAAGTCCATTGCACATTAGCATTGGTTGCATTTTCAGGTGCAATACTCCAAGAGAGTTGCAGTTCTTTGTTCTTCAGCAGACAAATTGTTTTATTCCCTGCATCATATTGAGTTTCGTTAAGAGTAATGGTGGATACTGTAATCATTTCGTCCATCTTTCCTCCTAAATCCTTATCATCATCACATGAAGTCAGACCTAAAAACGAACAAGCCGCCAGTCCAACAAAATATTTTATATAATCTCTTTTCATGATTCTTATTCTTTAAGTTATTCAGACTTGATTATTGCCATCCCGGATTCTGTCCTAAGTTCGGATTCAACTGACACTGATCTACCGGAAGCGGATACAGGTCATTTTTACCACCCCAGCGCCGACTATTTTCCAAGATCAAACAGCCATCGGAGTCTTTTGCCATATTAGAAGCGCCAGCCCATGAAGTCGCAAAATCAGTTCCTGTCCATTTCACTCCTAGAATAGGTTTAGGCATCTCTACAATAGCAGTATTCCAACGCTTCAAATCATCAACTCGGAAACCTTCATTGTACAATTCGATGGTACGTTCACGACGGATTTCCTCTCGCATATTCAAACTGTTTTCTGAAGCAAAAGACGTAGTCAGTTTAGGCATATCCGGGTTTACACGGAGACGAACCAAATTCAACGAGATATTCAAAGCATCATCCAAAGCTTTGCCGGTGGTTCCCAACTCATACATAGCTTCTGCATAATTCAATAAAACTTCTGCATAACGAATAATCGGAAAGTCGTAACCTTCAAATGTATCAGCCACCTTACGTTCCGTACCCCATTTTTGGTTTTGATAACCGGAACCTTGGAATACATTACATGTAATGGCATTGGTTGCATCTTCCCCATCCATACCTTTCCAGTCAATACGCGGTTTGTCGTTATCCCAATATTTAGTGCCATGAGCCAGAAGACAGTTCTTCATGCGATTATCACGATTTTCAAATTCCGTAGTCAGACCTCCATAACCTTTAAAGAGGTCAGCACTCTTGGCATGGTCAATAGGTAGCCCATTGCTACAAAGATACATATTCACAAATTTACGATTAATATATTGCACGTTCGCTACACAACCATGTGTGATATTAGTCCCGATCGGAGCAATCGTTTCATCATGACGGCGATAGAATATATATTCTTTATTGGCACTCTTAGTCAGATTCGCAGGATTAGACTGTACATTCTCTAAAATGAACAGGTATTTATAAGCCATCTCTCCCAATGCTGCTGGTTTGAATAGCTCGAATTGCTTACTGTCGATAACTTTTTTCGCCGCATCCGCTGCAATACTCAACAATGCTTTGCCACGTTCTTCATTATTGCGGTTTTGTTGCCATGTGCCTTCATATAAAGCGACACGTGAAAGGAATGCATAAGCTCCCCATTTTGAAATACGTCCTTCTTCATCCGTCGCAATAGTTTCCGGCAATACTTCAGCCGCATCCTTCAAATCCTGAATCACGAAGTCAATCACTTCGCTACGATCATTGCGGCTCATGCGTAACTCGGGTGAAGTAATATCCAGCGGTTCTTTAGTGATAATTACATTGCCAAACAATTGCACCAAATCAAAATAAGAATAAGCACGGAAGAACTTCGCTTCCGCTACATAGCGGCTGATATCACCGTTACCGGAAAAAGACGCTGCTTTTTGCAGCAACAAATTGCAACGGCGAATATGGGCATAATTACTCGTATAGTTACCGTCTGAAGTAGGAATCGGATTGCTACCGTTACTGTACATATTTACAGAACTGGAAGTCATCAAGTCCGAACGCCAGTCAGAATGTGCACCATCAGAAATAACAGACTTGAAATCACGGGTCCAACCATAGAAATTAGTTGCAAAATATTTAAAATCATCTGCCGCCCCCCATAAGTTGCCATCTGCCAGTTGGTCCTGCGGATCAAGATCCAGACACGAATTCAGTGTCAGACCAAGCGATAAAATTAAAAGAGCTTTCTTATATAGTTTCATATTCTTCATACATTAAAAAGTTAGATTTAATCCGAAAGTCACTGTACGGACAAAGGGGAAACGTCCTGCTGCTGATACCTTACGGCTAGCCTCCGGATCCCATCCGTCGTTAATTTTAGAATATTCCCAAAGATCAGCACCTGCTACATATACACGACAAGAACTAATTGCTTTCGTTTTAGCTAAAAAGGCAGAAGGTACATTGTATCCCAATGTCACATTTTTCAGACGAATGTAAGAACCATCTTCCACTGACCAGGAAGAAGCCTGATAGTTGTAGTCATTGATTTCATTCTTATTACTATATGTCGGATAATAAGCACCCCGGTTCTCCGGACTCCACGTGTTACCTACCGATTGATTCGAAGTGTTCAGATATAATGCTTTCATCGGTATACGCCAAATCTCATTACCGTTATTATCTCCCGTACGGAAGATTGTACGTTGAGCAGCACCCTGGAAAACCAATGATAAATCAAATCCCTTCCATTCTGCTCCTACATTAAAAGAGAAAGAGATTTTCGGATCATCTGTACCTAAATAAACAATATCATTCTGATCCAGTTTGCCGTCATTATTTACGTCAGCATACATATTATCTCCCAAACGGAAGTTTTGTTCTGTCAATCCGATAGTATTACCAGTCAGGAAGCGATATAGATATTTTTGACGTTCTTCTTCTGTCTGTGCTTTGCCGGCATAACGCAAACCAAAAATACTATTCAACGGATAACCTTGCTGTTTATCAACAAAACCGGATTTCAGAACTGAAACTGCACCAATATCCGTCAGTTTATTCGTATTAAAAGAATAAGTACCTCCTACATGATAAGTGAAGTCTTTTCCAATCTTATCAGACCAGTTTACCATGACTTCCCATCCATGTGATCTGAATTTTCCATTGTTTGACATACCTGCGTTATCACCCAGAACTCCCGGATAAGAAACATTAATCAACATATTATCATTACGTTTCATGTATACTTCGGCAGTACCTGTCAGACGGGAATCGAACAAGGAAAAATCCAATCCTAAATTATAGTTCTTAATGCGTTCCCATTCACGTCCCAGAGAAGCGATTCTACCATTCGTATCTATGATAGTGCCTTTGTTAGGACCGATATAAGCTCCGCTTTGAGATTCAAATTTATAGAATTGTGTACCATCATATCGATCAATACCACTCTGGTTACCAACTTCACCATAAGAAAGACGGATTTTCAAATCGTTCAACCATTTGATGTTCTTCATAAACGCCTCTTCCGTAATACGCCATCCACCGGATATTCCATAAAAGAAGTCCCAGCGATTTTCCGGTTTAAACTTGGAAGAACCATCATAACGCATATTTACTTCCAATAAGTATTTTGACTTATAATTATAGTTTAAACGAGAATAGTAGGACATCACAGCCTCATGCCACTTTGTACCATGTTTATCTGTCAGATTTACCAAACCTGCCCCATTTACAGTTTCCAACGAGTTCTGTATATCTTTCACCGATACACCAAAATAATCGTATTCTTTCAATTCATATTGAGCACCAACCATTGCACTTACATTATGATGCTGCGCAAATGTATTATGATAATCAACATAACCTGCCATAGAATAGAAGTCTGTACGCGAACTTGTTTTCTCGTAAGACGACTCTTCCTGTTTGTAACCGTCAGCCTTAGTGTTTATCTTGGTTCCCGCATAATTATAAGAAGTAATAGCCATCTTCTTTATATCACGTGAAGCTACTCCGGAGTTATAACCGAGATTTGCTACTACATCCAGATGTTTATTAATATTGTAAGTGAATTTCTCACTGATATTAATTTCAGATACTTTCAGTTTATTATCTCCACCCAGTTCGGCAAACCAAATCGGTGACAACCAAGTTCCCCACGAATAAGGTTTTCCATCAATCGTAGAAGCCGGAAGTCCCGGTTGCGGATAACTGGAAGTCAATGTTCTATTCAGTTGTGAAGGAGCCACCTGATCCTGACGGTTATAGGCTATCACAGATTCAATAGAAAAGTTATCAAAGACTTTCAGTTTATTAGTCAAACGAAGATTGAAACGCTGATTGTTATTATTTCCCCACTTCAAGTTACTGTCATCATACATATACCCTACGGACAAGCGATATAAATTCTTTTCTGTACCTCCGGAAACAGCTAAGTCATGTTGCGTAGAATAAGAATTGCCGAACAACACGTCTTGCCAGTTGGTATCCATGAACACGAAATCCATTACATCTGAATAGCTGGGAGCAAAAGGATTTGCACTGTGATCCAAATCAATGTATTTACCTTCATTAGCCAATGCCATTTTCGCATATTTCACCCATGAGTAAGAATCCGGCTGACCATCGTTCTGACAAGTCTGTAACACTGCATTTGCCCACTCGTTCATAGTCATCAGCTTCGGCTGCAATCCCACCATCTTGTAAGTGTATGAACCGCTATATTCTATTCTCGCTTTTCCTTCCTTTGCCTGCTTAGTGGTTACCAATACCACACCACCTGCAGCCCGGGAACCATAAATAGCAGCCGATGCATCTTTCAGAAAATTGATAGACTGAATATCAGAAGGGTTGATATTACGCAGTGCATTTACACCATCATAAGCAACTCCGTCAATAACGATCAATGGCTCCGCATTATTTGCAGAAACAGAACCACGCAATTTCAAGCCCCAGCTCTCATCTCCCGGAGCTGCCGAATTGCGAGTGATCGTAACACCCGGAACCTGACCTTGCATTGCCTGTAACGGACTTGACATCGTTCCTTTATTCTTCAACATTTTATCAGATACCACTGTTACAGCACCAGTCAATGTCTCCTTCTTTTGTGAACCGTATCCCACTACCACAACTTCGTCCAATACTTCGCTATCTTCCTGCAATTTTACATTTATCACAGTTTGTGCAGCCACATCTATAATTTGATCCTTATAACCAATATAGCTGAATTTCAACTTAGCTCCAGCAGGTACACCAATCGTATAATTTCCGTCAATATCCGTAATAGTTCCTTCTGTTCCTCCTATTACAGTAATATTCACACCAATCAATGGTTCGCCTGTTGCATCAACGACTTGACCTTTCACTTTCTTTTGAGCCTGTGCCACTACTTGACTATCTTTCATGTTTGTATCGGCCCACGCCTTTGAAACAGGACAAAGTCCCAGCATTAATCCTAACGCAAACACCGCTGTTTTGTTAGGTCGCGAATTAAATATTAATCCTCTTCGTTTCATAAAATTAAATTTGAGGTTTAAAAATAGTATTAAATTTTTGTTCTCTAAAATAAGGTGAGGCATACAAGTACCTCTTTGTAAATTCTGACTCCTTTTCCATAAGCACAAAGGGTTATTTATTAATGAATAAGATTATATACAATTCCGGAAAAACTCGCGCATTTCACGACGTCCCAGAAACAGATGGTTTTCCACCGTCCTGCAACTTAAATTCAGTTCATTTGCGATTTCCGGAGACATTTTATTTTCGAAGCGGTTCAATGTATAAATTAACCGACGTTGTTCGGGCATAGCAGCCAAGCGGGTCCGTTCCATTGTCATTAAATCATCACCGATAATTTTTTCTTCGGTTTCATTGGTAGAAGTGGACATAGTATCATAGATGTAGCTGTCTATCTCCTGTTTCTTATAATAACGACGGATATAGTCGATCACAATATTGCGGGCAATGGTGAACAAGAAATATTTCACTGTGTCCGGACGGAGCATTTGCTTGTAGTCCAGCAGACGTACAAATACATCCTGGGTTAGATCCTCCGCTTCGTAGCGATGAGTGATACGATAAGTAATATAGGTAAGAATCACCTGATAATATTCTTCATAAGAACGGGTGATAATGTTGTCGGAAGTGTTAGCTGTTGTCTCCATAATACTATCTTTTTCGGTTTTGATCACGATGCAAATATAGAGGTGATTTTGGATATAACAGCCAGAAAATAAAGCAGATCAATCTCAATGAATCTAGGTAGACTCATTTAAACATACAATACTAATTATCAATATATTACGTTTACAAAAAGAGAGTATCACTTTATAAAATGAGACTCAAATCAACGTATCTTTGCTCCACTTATGCTCGTTTGCTCCCATCCTCTTCCCCTCTTCAATTTTATTATTTGATCGTTTCATTGTCACATCAAAGCTATTAATGAAGTACGAACATTAATAGATAAGTTCCGTTTCATTAAAGATAAACTTGCTTTGCACTTATTGCAAAGTTATGTTTGATTAAGGGCAAACTATAAATGAAAGCTTCAATTATATAATTGCAAGCTTTGTTTTTATAAACGAAAGTTTCATTTATAAAAACAAAGCTTGCGTTTATAGATTACTCCCTATAAAAAACAACTTTGCAATAGGACCAAAAGAAGTTTATATAGGGAGAAGAAGAACTTATCTATTAATAGATTACGAGAAAAAGACTAGTAAAAGGAAAATCCACTTGGTGAAGGGAGGTCCTTCACCCTCTAACCCCGATGAATAGGGCGGTGTGAAGGGTGAAAGGGATATGAGTATAAAATAGATTTCAGTGATAATAAGTCGAAAAGTTACTCTTCTTTGGCTGTTCCACCTATACTACGAATATATTCATTCGGAGTGACTCCCGTACTCTTTTTGAATGAGCGGAAGAAAGAAGCACGAGAACTGAAGCCGCAAAGTTCTGCCAGTGCAGTTAATGTATAGCGGGAATATTGACTATCCACCACCATTTTCTTGAATTGAGTGACGCGGTATTCGTTTATAAAATCATAATAAGACTGATTGAGATATTGATTCAAAAGATACGATAATGAATGCGAAGAAGTATCCAGAGCAGAAGCCAGATCGCCCATTTTCAAATCAGGATTAATATATGGCTTTTCTTTCTCCACATAAGCAACCAGTTTCTTATGGAGTTCTTTACATTCTTCTTCAGTCAGCCTGTTGGTTTTATACTTTTCTTCGGTTGCAGCGATAGAAGACTCTTCAGAAATCACTTCCGCCTGTTCTATCGTTTGGTCTTTCTGCTGTGTATTCTCTACGGATACGGAGATTGCCGATGCAGGAGAAGTAAGCAGGCGGCGCATACGATTCCACACATAATATCGTATAAAAGCAATAATGCCTACAACTAATAAAACAGAAAGTGCCCATCCCCACCAAGGTATCATAGGACGCACCGTCACTTGATAAACAGCTTCCGACTGTTCATTTCCCGGAAGGCGCACACGGAACGTATAAGTTCCGGAAGATAATCCATAATAGGAAACCTCATTCTGCGCAGCCAATAGTTTCCAGTCTTTATCCACTCCTTCCAACTGATATTCGTACAATAGAGCAGAAGGCAGACCATAAGCAAAATCCGTAAAGCAGAAAGTCAGATTATTCTGATTATATTTTAAAGACGGGTTGGTAAAAGAAATGCCATTAGCCAATATATCCGTAAACACAATCGGACGGACTTTACCACGCACTTCATCCACCCGCTTCGGATCGACATAAATCAAACCTTTGGTGTTGCCGAACCATAATATTCCTTTTTCATCTTTATAAGCAGCCCCATTCGTAAAAGTGGGTCCCGGTACTCCATCATTGAAAGTGAAGGCATCGTACTCTTCTCCTTCTTCCTTTATTCGTAACAATCCATCATTGCAAGCCACCCACAACCAACCTTGGTTATCTTCCACGATCGACATCAGCGAATTGTCCGGAAGCGTAGAAAAGACGGAACGGTTCCGAAAACGATCCATCGTTAAAGTAGAGGTAAACAGACTTCCCTTTTCACGAATAAAATAAAGGTCGTGTCCGGTATCTTCGTAAATGGTGCGCACCTTATCCCTATGCACAAATCCTTCAGGGAACACATTCGATCGTAAACTTTGAGAAGCAGGATCATATATACACATACCGGTTTCCGTGGCAATCCATCCTTTGCCGGTAGAGTCAAAACTAACTTCATAAACGTTACCTTCCGGCAATTGGGAATTGGCGCTGGTAAAGTGTTTGATCTGCTTTGCCTGTCTATTATAACAGAACAATCCCTGTGAAGTGCCTATCCAGAGATTTCCTTTTTCATCCGGTCGCACACAAAGATATGTCCTTTCTGAAACAGCTCTGTATCTCCATCTCCTCCACGGCAAAATATTTTAGAGATAACGTCTCCGGATTCAACACCATCATGCCTCCGCCATACGTACCAATATAATATTCGCCTTCATAAAAACAGATAGTCAATATCAAATCCGAAGTCAAAACAGGTTTCACAAAACTCTTTACGACTCCGGTAGCTTCATTTATATAATACAAGCCGTCACGTGAACCGATGACTTTTTCGTGTCCTCTGTTGACAAAAGAACGAATGGAAAGATTGGCAGAGTTAAACAGAGGAGGATAAGCATAAGTTTGGAAAAGACCATTCTGATAAAGTGAGTAGTCCAAACCTGCCTGGAAGTGCCCCACCCAAACAGCACCTCTGTCATCCACCAATAGTGAATAAATGGAATTACTGCGAATACCTTCTTTATCACTCACATCGTGACAAAAACGACGTGTCACTTGTTGGGCTTTATGTGAAAGGAAATGAACGCCATTGCCATCTGTTGCTATATATACAGTCTCCTTTCCATCACTGGATATGTCGGAAATGACATCACAGCCTAAAGCCACTGTATGCGAAAAGCTCTTTTTGTTTATATCGAAACGAACTACTCCCTGGCTCATTGTACCTAGATAAAGGGTTTCTCCAATACGAGTCAGGCAGCGGAAGTAATCGGCCTCGGGAACATTCTCCTGAAAATGCCAGGAATCAATCTTACCATCTTTCAATGAATAAGAGAACAAACCTTGCACTGTAGCCAGCCATAACGCACTTTTATCTTCATTCAGACAGAGATCCATAATTCGATTACAGGCAGCCAGCATATTCCGGTCGGTCAATACTTGGAGCAATTGCCCATCCTTTTGGATGAACAGCCCTTTCTCCGTACCGATATAGAGAATATCTCCATCCGGAAGTAAGGTATTTACAGCAAAATCTATCTTTTCGGGAACAATTCTCTCCAGCTGGCCGTTTGCACGATTCAGACGCCAAAGTCCGATACCGTTTCCCACCCAAAGCTGATTGTCGGCTGTTTCCATGATGCAGTTCACCCGTTTCTTCCTTCCGGAATCCACGCCTCGAAATTCATAATGTCGAACTTTCACACCATCAAAACGATCGAGACAATTATCTGTTCCTAGCCAGACAAAACCTTCCGAGTCTTTATAAATGGCGTTCACCAATAGCCCGGACAGTCCATCGGACATGACTACATTACGAAATGTATAATTCTGGGCTTGCAGATTTACACCACAAACCAAGTATATGATTAAAAGAATCAGATATTTAATCGTGTTCTTCACTTACAACCGTTTCCTTTCATATTAAACATGTGACAAACATACATAAAAATCTCCAAAAGAGCACATTCCTTTATACAAAAAAATAGTCCCTTCGTATTTGTTATATATGGAAAACAAATACGAAGGGGAGAATTTATTTACTCAATGCTATTGAAGATTTTATCTGCCACTGATTCAAACAATAGCCTTAATCTGATTTTTTTTCTACCAATTCAATCATATAGCTATAAGTATATTTCTTGTCAAGCAAGCGATATTCATTGTGCGGATACATTCCCCAACTATTATCACCGCCTAATCCGCGTTGCTTCAAGTCAACGTGCAGAAAGATATTCTTTTGCGGAACAATGTCGATAGTATGCTGCAATTTACGGGTCAGGCCGGGATCAAGGTCTTCCGGTGAGAAATGCAAAGCGGAAAATGCGATAGGTTGCAAGCCTGTAATTCTCACTCCTTGCCCTTCGCTATCCAATAAGGTCAGCCAACGAACGTCTGTCTTATTTCCTGTTTCCTGCGGACGTATATACCAATAGAACTGATTTTCAACCTTATCCTCATATCGTCCGATGAAAGAACTCGAATAACGGTCGATATAATTCTCCAAAGGGCCTCTACCGTAATAGGTCAAGTTTTCATAAGGTTGATGCAATTCCATACGCATACCAAAACGGGGAAGTTCGGGAAGTTTCGTTCCTGTCAGGTCGATACTGCCTGTCACAACAATAGCACCATTATTACAGATCAAATATTCCATCATATAAGGAACCTGAATATCATTTAATATCCAATCAATCCTGATGGATAATCCTTTTTCATTCTGTTCGTCTATTGTCACTTTCTTCACATAACGGTTGACATGAGCTGTCCGCCAAACACCTGCCAAAGTGGGCATTGTATTTCCAAAATCATTATCAATCGGAGCACGCCAAAAGGCTGGTTCGGGATATTGCCTGATAGGTTGCTCGCCATTTATCATATAATCAAATAAGATTCCCTTTTTCAAATCAATCTTACCAGAAACGCCCCCCGATTGAAAAGACAAAATATTGTCTTTTGTTTCATAAGATAGTTTTCCCGAACAAGGCGGAAGCGATGTGAAGAAACTACTTTTATTTAATTGCATCTGCTCTCTAGCTACTTCATAGCCGGCAGGTACTAAATCGGTAGCAACCCGGGTGTGCGCATAGAGATTAAGGAAATACTCATTCCCGTCTTCCGGAATAACAGGAAGAGATAAACGTATCTCTTTCTCTTCGTGAGGTATTAAATCAACGTTGAAATCCCCTGTAGATATTTTTTCTCCGTTTTTGTATATTTCCCACATGAAAGCATACTCATCCAGATTGGTAAAGTCATAACGGTTTTTAATGGAAATAATTCCTTTCCCCAAGTCTTTTGCGCTAAACTGAATGTACTGATACACTTTCTTCACTTCATACGCTTGTGGTTTGGGAATACCATTGGCAGAAATCAAACCGTCAGTTCCCGTGTTTAGTTCCCCTTTCTTATCTTCCAGCCATTTATAGCTCCCCATCTTACCATTATACGTCCAATAAGTACGTCCGTCTCTTGGTTCGGTCTTTACCTTAAATCCCTGATCCATAAAATCCCAGATAAAACCGCCTTGCAAGTTAGGGCTGTCATAAATAATATCCCAAAGGTCTTTAAAATTGCCATTGCTGTTTCCTTGGGCGTGAGCATACTCACACATGATAAACGGTCGCTGTTTGCCGGACTTCCCATATTCTGTTATTTTCCACATATTAGGGTACATCGGACAGACAATATCTGTATTCCAATCTTCCCAAGCCTGCTCGAACTGTACAAAACGACCGGGGTCATATTTCTTCAAACGCTTATACTCATCGTGGAACACAATTCCATTACCACATTCGTTTCCTAATGACCATCCGATAACACATGAATGATTTTTATCCCTTTCCACCATTCGGGTGATACGGTCGACGTGGGCTGCAACCCATTCGGGACGATAAGCAGGATGTGGGATGGTATCTTTGAAATAAGGAACCGAACCCATTCCATGAGTTTCAATATTGGCTTCATCCACTACATAGATACCATATTGGTCACACAATTGATAGAATAACGGATGATTTGGATAATGACTGGTACGAACAGCATTCATGTTCAGTTGTTTAATCAGTCGCAAATCATTCATTATGATTTCGCGGGTCTGCACATGTCCCAACGTATCATTGTGTTCGTGACGGTTGACACCTTTTATATAGGTGGGTACACCATTTACCAGTAGCCGCGCATTCTTAATCTCAATGCGGCGGAATCCGACTTTATGAGCCACTACCGTCTGTTGCTTGTCGCCATTGGCTCGAAGTGTCAAGATACAGTCGTAGAGCGAAGGGTGTTCAGCGCTCCATTTCCGCACATTGCGCACAGTGCCTTCGAAAGTAAGTGTAGTACTTATGTCTGAGATACAATATACTTTCTGCGCAGATAGGACAGTCTTCCCCCCTGCGTCCTTCAAATCAAGTGTAAGTGTCCCCTTTTGCAGGGTTGCATTGGTATTGAAAGAACGCAAGTCTACAGTAGCCCGGAATTGCCCGTGTCGGTAGGTATCGTCCAGTCCTGCATGCAGAAAGAAATCCCAAATGGTCGTTTGGGGATAAGCGGTCAGGAAAAACATCACGTTCGATACCGCTTAGACGCCAAAAATCCTGGTCTTCCATATAGCTGCCATCGTGCCAACGATACACTTGCACAGCAAGCAAGTTCTCTCCTTTTTTCAAATAGTTTGTCACATTAAATTCTGCCGGAGTCTTGGATGCTTTAGTCATCCCCACCTGCTGCCCGTTCACATAGATACGGGCGTAGCCGCTGATGGAACCGAAGTGCAACAACACTTCACGCCCCTGCCAGTTTTGAGGAACCGTAAATGTGCGCCGGTAAGTCCCCACAGGATTATCAACGTCAATATAAGGTGGATTGGGTGAAAACACATACTGAATGTTGCGGATTATCGGCTCACCGAATCCTTGGATTTCCCAGTTGGAAGGGACAATAATTGTATCCCAATCATTGTCGGATAAATCTGTACGATAAAAATCTTTTATGCTTTCTGCGATAGAGGGAGCATAAACAAATTTCCACGTACCATTCAACGAGTATTGCCAAGACGATTTTTGGGGATTATCGTTCACTGCATCATCTGCGCGCTCGTAGAGGCGAAAGTCAGCGTGTGGTTTCTCTTTGTTCCACTCATATTGGGTGGGATTTTCCCACTCGTTGTTTTGCGCCTTTGCCGTTGGGGACAAACCACAAAAAAGACAGGAAAGGAATAATAAGGTAGAAAATAATCTATTTATCATAAGATAAAGGGTTGTAAGGGTTTCCATTGAGTAACGTCAAGGAGTTAAGAAGCCTAACCTCTTAACTCCTTGAAATCAGTAGGAAAATCTCAAAAAGTTATTCTTCAGTATACAATAATGTTCCAAACCCCAAATCACCGGCTTCGGCAGTACCACGCTCGCCATATCCTTCGGGGCGTTCTTTTTCGGCAAAAGCTTGCGAATATGGAGCATTCATACCTTTCACCTTGGCATAATGGTTGTAAAGGAGTTCCCATCCCGGACGGGCACGCCCCTTACCGTCGGCCGACACCTTCTCATGCCAACCGTATTTAGGGTGATAGTAAGGTTCGAAAGGCATTTCCACATCTTCGGTCGAAGTTAAGTTATACTTAGCCGTATATTCGCAGAGGTCGAGAATGATGTTGTCGTTGTAGGCAAAAAGGTCGATGCCCATGTTATAGGCTGTACGGCAGAAGTAAGCATGTAAGCCTACGTTGAGAGTAGCGTGCCCCTGGTCGCGTCCCATCTCTTGGCTCTGTGCCAAATGTCTGCCTTTCACTTTTCCCGCAGGATCCTCGTGCATACCTTTCACCGACCATTCGATACAGCCCATACCTTTTCCGTGATAGAAAAATTCCAAGGCTTGTTTAATCTTGGCATCGTCATCGTTCAGCACGCCGATAGAAAGAATAGTGAGCATGGCGGGCAAATCCCAACTCATCCAGCCCGAAATGGCTGAAGAATTAAAGTGGTTATCCAAGAAATCATCACAGATGGGATAGAAAGTTTTATCTATCCATTTCTTGAAGACTTCAAAATCTTCGGTTTTCCAACCTTCGTAATCCCGCATCAATTCAGCGGGAGCAGCAAACTGGTATCCGATAAATCCGGCGGCAAGCAGGCGATGGCTGTCGTCGGGCCATGTTTTATAATTCACCCCCTTACAAGTCTTAGCCCATCCGTTCAGAATTTTAACAGCTGCCTTGGCATAATCTTCATCTCCCGAAATTTTCCAGCGTACAGCCAACTGATAAGCGGCACCGGCATCAAAAGCGGCCGTATTGAAGTTGCCGCCTTGCGAGTGACGTACAATTTCTTCTTGCGGGTTTGCGTTGTAGCTCAGTTGGGCAAATCGGCTTTCGCACAATTTTTCCCAACCGCTAATCCAAGGTTCGGCACGTTCGTTCACTTTGCGGCGTGCGCGTTCAAAGTCGGCTTCGGTGTTCACCAGACAAGGATGCTTGATGGTGTACTCATAATTTTCATTGGGGTTGATTTCGCGTTGCCATGGTTCGGGAGTTCCGTTCTCGAACTCAGCACTACAGCTGGTCAGCAACACAAGCGTTACGCTGCCCACGAAGGTATAAATAAGATTTTTCATACATTCAATTTTCATTTTGTTATTCAATCAGTTTCCAGAGAAAGTAGATGCTATTGTTTACCACTTTCGTTCTTTATCAAATCTTTCAGTTCTTGTTCCGATTCGAAAGTCTTTATCCAATCCACATAGATGCTGCCTGTTTCATTGGCTTCATACCAGATTTTCCAAAATTGAAGTTCCACCGTGTCGTACTTCGTCAATGAGGTAGGCATATACTGTTGATTTTTGCCAAGGAATTTCTTCGTGAAGTCGGCGTAGAATACTTTGTATTCACCGCAATCTACCACAGTCATGGCATTTTTTCCTTTATCGGTATCTTCGCCATATTTACCGGCTACGGTAATGCCGCTTCCGCCCCAAATGTCTAGATACCACTCTATACTTGTCGATGCTTCGAACACATTTTCGGGGAATTTCATTTTAAAGGCCAAGATGGGATAGTTGGTTACGTTGAACCCAAAACCGCCGTTGCGACAAATGCGGACAGCTTTGTAAGTCTTATCTTCACCGGGGAAAATACGAAGTACTCCGTCATTCTCCATCCATTCAAATTCCCGGTGAGTAAAGTTTCCGAATGGCTGCCAGATGTTCTCGACAGTAAACTGGTCGTTCATTAAACCTTCGCTCACGTTGACACTCATCGTAGCTTTGACAGGTTTACCGTCACCATAGTCGGCCAAAGCGGTAATTACTGCATTGCCATAAGCCTTCGCCACGAACCGGCCTTTTTCATCAATCTCTACAACATCCGGCTTACTGCTTTCCCATACGATGTACGAAAGCGTAGCATCTATCGGCGTTACATTCATCTGCGGAGTGTAGGTTTCGCCCAAAGCCAGTTTGTCTGTTTCTTTCACAAATTCCATACTTTCGATATAGATAATGGGCTTCACCTTAATTTCAAACTCTTTCGTGAAATGTTTGTCATCGGTAGCGGTAACTTGGATGCGTGCCTTTCCTTCGGCTATGCCCTTCACCTCGCCTTTTTCATTGACAGTGGCTTTATCGGGAGTAAGGCTTTTCCAAATCAACCCGGGGTAAGTGGGGTCGGCTGGGGTAGTCTGCCAAGTAAGGGGCAAAGTTGAGGTTACAAACACTTCGAGGTCTTCGTTAGTGAGATTGATATCAGTGATGTGAATAATTTCGTTTACCACCTTCACATTGATAGTCGAAGTGGCAGAATAGCCCACAGCCGGCTTGGCCGAAATTACTGTACTACCGGCCTTCACTGCCGTGATGCGTCCTTCGGCATCTACGGTAGCCACATCGGGCACAGTCGATTTCCATACCACCTCTTTGTTGAAAGCCTCATCAGGACCTACGGTATATTTTATCAAAGTATCAGTGCCTATCAGCAGAGGCAGTTCGGGGGTCACTTCAAGGTTGATTTCTTTAACGAGCACTCTCTCTTCTAAAACAGGGGATACATCGTCATCGTTACACGAAACGGTCATCATTAAGCCAGCCGTCATCAGTGCTGCAAACGCACCCTTTTGAAGTATATTTTTGTATGTCATAATTCGATTACTTTATAAATGAATAATGAATGGATTATTGGTTCCAACCCGGATTTTGTTTCAAGTTGGAGTTCAGTTTGAGCTGGTCGGTGGGCAGCGGCAATAAGTAATGCTTTTCGTGCCAGTTGCGTCCTTTCTCGTGGATAATGCAACCTTCACCATCTTTGTCCTTAAAGGAAGCATCAGACCATCTGTTTTCAAAATCAGTACCTTTCCACTTCACACCGGTGAGATTCATCGGCATTTCGTCTTCGGCCGTTTTCCAACGCTTCAGATCATCAATGCGGAAATTCTCATCGAAAAATTCGATGGTACGCTCACGACGAATCTCTGTGCGCATATCCAAATTATTTGCCGTAACAAAGTCGTTAGTCAAGTCAGGCATTTCGGGGTTGATGCGTTTGCGTGTCAAGTTCAAACTGATGGCTAAGTCTTCATCCGATATTTGTCCATCGCGTTCAAACACGGCTTCGGCATAGTTCAGCAGCACCTCGGCATAGCGGATAACGGGGAAGTCATAGGCTTCCATACCGGTAGGCACTCCGTCGCGTTCGCTACACCACTTGTGGGGAAAGTAGCCTGTACCCGTTTGAGGTATGAAGTTCCTATGCGAGGCATTGGCTATTTCGGCAGCATTGCCGCTCCAATCGATGCGTCCGCCGTTTGTACCCCAGTAAGTTTGTCCGGGCACCATAAGCTGATTGTTCATGCGGTTGTCGCGATTTTTATATTCATCATCCACTTTCGTGTAATTCCACGTTTGGGGATTGATGGGCAACCCATTGCTTTGCAGATACATATTAGCCATTTTGCGAGTAACGTACAAGGCATTGCCCAAACGCCCTTGGGTGATGTTGAACCCGATAGAATTGATAACAGGGTCGTGGCGGCGGGTAAAGATATACTCTTTATTACCTGTTTTATTGATACTGGCAGGGTTCGACTTTTCATTCTCCAAGATAAAGAGATATTTGTAGGCTTCCGTACCCAATTCTTGAGGAGCAAAAAGCTCGAATGCTCCGCCCGCCATTACATCATGAGCCGCCTGTGCTGCGGTATTGAGCAAATCTTTTGTACGTTCGGTATTTTGACCGCCATTATGGAATTTCTCCCATGTACCTTCATAGAGGGCTACACGCGAAAGAAATGCCAAAGCGGCTTCGCTGGAGAGGCGACCTTCATCGCTGCTGCTGATAGCCTTATCGACGGGTAATAGTTTAGCGGCTTCTTTCAAGTCGTCAATGATGAAGTCAGCCACCTCGGTACGCGGATTGCGGGCCTTCTGCATCTCAGGCGAGTTGATGTCGAGCGGCGTGCGGGTAATGATAAGGTCACCGTAGGCCTGCAACAACTCGAAGTAACAATAAGCACGGAAGAAACGGGCTTCCCCCACCGAAATGGCGATGTCGGCTTGTTGTTCATACGCATCGGCTTGTTGCAATAAAGTATTGGTTTGACGAATACGATTGTAATTGTCGGTATAATGTTTGTCGGATGACGGAATACTGTTTGTTCCGTTGCTATAGATGTTCACCGTGCTACCGGCAAACAAGTCCGAGCGAATATCAGCGTGCTGACTGTCGTCGAGCCATCGAAAGTCGGCCGACCAGCCGTAGAACTGGGTGGCAAAAAGTTTGAAGTGTTCGGGCGACTTCCAATAGTTGGTATCCGCCAATTGCGTCTTGGGCTCAAGGTCTAAACACGACTGCATGGTCATGGCGCAAATGATTCCTAAAATATATGCTATTTTTTTCATTGTTATCTTCAATATTAAGAATAAAAATTAGAATGTGGCATTCACACCGAAAGTCACGGTGCGGTTAAACGGATAGCGTTGCTTGTTTTCCACTTTGCGGGTGGCTTCGGGATCCCAACCATCGGTGATATATGATTTTTCCCACAAGTCGGCGCCCGATACATAAATACGCAGGTTGCTGATGAAACCGCTCTTATTCATCCATGCCTTTGGCAATGTATAACCTAGTACAATCTCTTTGAGACGCAGGTATGCTCCATTATCGGCCGACCAGGTAGAGGGAATGTAGTTATAGTTATTGATGTCATTACTGTTTGAATAAGTAGGAAAATGGTTGTTAGGAGTTTCAGGACTCCATACATTACCTACCGACTGGTTGGTAGTGTTCAGCCAAATAGCTTTGAAAGGCACTTTCCAAGAGTCAATTTCACGATAGATGGTACGCTTGCCCACACCTTGGAACACGGTATTGAAATCGAATCCTTTCCACTCGCATCCGAAATTAAACGAGAACGAATATTTGGGGTCGTCGGAACCAAGAAATACAAGGTCGTCTTGTGTCAGTTTACCATCTTTGTTCACATCTTCATACATGTGGTCGCCCAAACGCAAGTTGGCAGGTAGGGCAATAGAGTTGCTGCCCACATATTTGTCCACGTAATAGTCCAGTTGGTCTTGGTTTTGTACTTTGCCCACGTAGCGGTAGCCAAATACCGAGTTGAGTGGATAACCATTCACGGCTTCGTTATAACCTGCGCTCACCACGATGTTACCTCCATCAACGAGTTTGTTGGTCATATAAGTTAACGTACCGCCAACATGGTAGTTGAAACTGCCTATCTTGTCACGCCAAGTCAAGCTGGCATCGTAACCATTGGCTTCAAACTTACCGCTATTAGTGCTGGGAGCAGTTCCACCCAATACACCGGGGTGCAGACGCGAAACCAGCATATTGTCGTTTTTCTTTTTAAAGACCTCGAACGTACCCGTAAGGCGATTGTTGAGGAATCCAAAGTCAATCCCCAAGTTATAGTTGTAGATACGTTCCCAAGTACGCACGGTGCTCACCAGTCCGGCAGATTCCACATAGGTTCCTTTCGAGTTGCCCAACAAAGCGCCGCTGTTCGATTTGTAGTTGTAAAGTTGGATGCCGTCATAGCGTCCGATACCATTTTGGTTACCTACCTCACCATATGAGGCACGTAATTTCAGTTCATTCACATAGTCACGCAAGTTCTCCATGAATTTTTCTTCAGTAATACGCCATCCGGCTGATGCGCCCCAGAAGAAGTTCCAGCGATTCTTGGGCAAGAATTTCGAAGAGCCGTCGTAGCGAGCATTCACTTCGACCATATATCTCGACTTGTAGTTATAATTCAAGCGACCGAAATAAGAGAGAATGGCTTCCTCCCAACGGTCTACTTTGTCTATGTAGATTTGTCCTTTACCGTTAAGCGATTCGATTGACGCTTCCACGTCCATTGCTTTGGTGCCGCTATAATCGTAAGCGGCATAGTCGTATTGCACACCTCCCATAAGCGATATGTCGTGAACCTCATCAAATAATTTCTTATAAGTGAGGAAAGCTGATGCCGTGTAATTGTCGGTACGCGCAGAACTTTTAGTATACGATGATTTTTCTTTTGCGGGATAGGGAGAGTTCTCATTCAGAATCGGAGTGCCGTCGTATTGATACCAATCAACCGAAAGATATTGTTCGTCACGGACCGCATTGTTCGTTGAGTAACCCAAAGTGCCTTGAAAATCAAGACCATCCAAAATGTTCACTTTCAAAATTTCGTTCACATTCATAGTGGTCACCACAAGTTTGTTGTCACCACCCAATTCGGCCGACCAGTTGGGGAGTATGAATGCCTCCCCACGCATACGGTTTGCCATCAATGGTCGAAACCGGTAGCCCTGGCTGCGGTATGCTACTACCTAATATACTACCAATCTGTGTAGGAGCCACCTGATGCTGACGACTGGCTGACATGTTGGTTTCCAGGCTGATACGGTTGTTTATCTTGAAACTGTTGAATAAACGTACGTTATAGCGTTCGTTCGAGTTGTTCCCCCATTGCAGCGTCCCTTGGTCGTTCAAATAACCCAATGAAAGTCGGTAGGTCGATTTTTCCGAACCTCCGCTTACGCTGAGGTTATGCTGGGTAGAAGTGGCATTTCCCCACAGCACATCAGTCCAGTTCATATCGTGAAACACAAAGTCGGCCACACCGCGGAATCCTCCCGGGATAGGATCTTCATCGGGGTTGTTTCCACCATGCAGATTAATCCAACTCCCCTTCATGGCTTTAGCCAAACGGGCATAGCGCACCCAGTTGTCGTCTTCGCCATAGCCGTCATTCAAACGTGCTTGGAAGCACACCGTCCGTCCATTCGTCCATGCTCATCATGCGGGGTTGCAAACCCACAATTTTACGTGTAACCGAACCGCTATATTCCACTCTGGTTTTGCCGGCATCGGGACGTTTGGTAGTTACCAAAATCACACCACCCGCTGCTTTTGCGCCATAAATAGCAGCCGAAGCATCTTTCAGGAAGTTAATGGTTTCGATGTCGTCCGCATTGAGTTGAGCCATCTCACTCAAACCACTGGCTGGTACACCGTCAATAATCAAAAGAGGTTCTACCTTGTTCTTTGAGACAGAGCCACGGATTGAGACACCCCATCCTTCTTCGCCGGGAGCAGCCGACGAGCGGGTGATGCGTAAGCCCGGAACCTGACCTTGCATAGCCGAGAGCGGATTGGCCACTGTACCTTTGTCCTTAAAAAGTTTTTGGTCGACCACTGTTACCGAGCCTGTCAACGATTCTTTTTTCTGAGTACCATAACCTACCACGACAACCTCATCCAGCACCTCTGTATCTTCGTGCATGATAATTTTAGTCAGATTCGTCCCTTTTACAAAAACTTCCAACGTCTTATAACCAATAAAAGAAATCACCAACGTACCACCTGATACATTATTCAAAGTAAAGTTTCCATCCATATCCGTTATCGTACCATTAGTAGTGCCTTTCACTTTGACATTGGCACCAATAACAGGTTCGCCATAGGAATCCACGATTTTACCTTTGATTGCCCCAGTCTGCGAAACAGCCTGCACTTCTCCCACATTGGCAAATACCGCCTGCGGAGCACCTGTTACAAGGACAGAGGCCATCACCGTAGAGAATAGAAATCTTCTCGATGAGAATCTGAAGAGATTTTTTTTCATATACATAAAATTTAAAACTAACATTTATACTATTTATTCTAATATTAGATACACTGTTGGATATACTCACGGATTTCTTTCCGACTGATAAACAAGTGGTTTTCCACCGTACGGGAAGAAATTCCCAATTGGGCGGCAATATCAGCCGAGGATTTATTTTCGAAACGACTCATGATATAAATCTTCCGACGTTGTTCAGGAAGCTGATTGGCTCTCTCCCATTCGCATGTCAATAGATTATTGGCAATAATCTGGCTCTCCACTTCATTGGTACAAGTAGGAATCCGGTCGAAAAGATAGGAAGTTACTTCTTGAGCTTTGTAAAAACGACGCAAATAGTCCGTTACCAGATTCCGGCAAATCGCGAATATAAAATGTTTCACTGTTTCCGGACGCAATATCTGCTTATAGTCCATCAAACGCAAAAAGACATCTTGTGACAGATCTTTTGCTTCTTCGTCCTTACCTATTTTATAATAGATATAAAGATAAACGGAATGATGATAACTCTTATAAGAGTCAGCAACCAGTTGAGTGGATTTCATGTTTATATTTTCCATTGCTTAGATTTTTGTTTATCATTACGCTGGCAAATATAAATGGTAAATACGGAAAAGAAACAATAAAAAAGGGCGGATAGATTTCATCCTATTGGAAGGAAAACAGAAGTCGTAATACTCACTGATAATCAATCAATTAGACAATCACAAACTGGAGTCTCAAATTATTATATGAGACTCCGATAATCAATCTTCATTAGTTCGTCCTATACTTTGGACGTATTCGTTCGGGGTTATTCCAGTTGTCTTTTTAAAATAACGGAAAAAGGAAGTACGAGAACTAAAACCACACAGTTCAGCTAAAGCACTTAAGGTATATTTTGAATATTCATCCTCATTAAGCAATCGTTTAAACTCAGCTATGCGGTAATCATTCAGATAATCATAATAATTCTTGTTCAAGAACTGATTAAACACGTAGGACAATGTATATGGAGAGACGTTCAATACTGACGCCAAATCCGCAATCTTTAAATCAGGGTTAACATACAGTCTTTTTTCCTGCATCAGCATGTCCAGTTCGTCTGCCAGCCGATGACATTCTTCCATACTCACATTGCTCTTTCTGTATTTTTCTTCAACTACCGGTTTCCCGGTTTCTATGGCGTCCGCCGCAAGAGCCGGAGAGTTCTTTTTTCTCCGGTAATAAGCATAGCTTAAGCATATTATTGCAATCAATAATAGAATTGTTCCCCATAAGGTCGCGTTAAAAGAGGAAGCAATAGTCACTGATAAACAGATTTCCGAACCGGGCTCACCAATCCGACGGATTTTGAATTGATATTTCCCGGAAGACAAGTCATAGTAGGTCAGTTCGGATTTACCACCCAACAACTGCCAATCATCATCCATCCCTTCCATTTTATATTCATAAGACATATATGCAGGGTCGGAATAGGTAAATCCGGAGAAACAGATAGTCAGATTCTTGTGCGACGATTCCAAAGAGACTTTATAGAGATGCTGTTCTCTCTGTATAGCAGGATGATAAGGTTCTTTACCATTCACATATACATCTGTAATAGCCAGGGGATAACTGTTTTCTTCATTTATATCACGTAAATCCCTGGTCAAATAAATCAATCCTTTGGAATTGCCAAACCAGATTGTTCCCGAAGCATCTATAACAGGGCAACAGGTAATAAAAACAGAACTCGGTAATCCATCTACAAAAGTATAAGGAACAATTGTACATTTTTTATCATAACGGTACAAGCCCAGATTCGTACCAATCCACAGCCACCCTTCACGGTCTTCGATCATAAACATGGCATCTTTCCCTTCCAAAAGAGTGCCCGGCTGGAATCTTCGGAAATGAGTCATTGACAAATCGGAAATAAAAATAGGGCCTTTATCCGGAAGGAAATAGAGCTCGTGGGAAGAATCTTCATATACTGTCCTGATTTTCTCTTTATGTATAAAACCTTCGGGGAATACATCTGATTTAATACTATGAGTGGAAGGATCCCAGATACATAAACCGGTAGCCGTACAAATCCAGCCCTTTCCTGTAGAATCAAAGCAAATATCAAGCACATTCCCTTCCGGGAGTTTGGAGTTCGAACTGGTATAGTGATTGAGTTGTTCGCCATCTTTATACTGATACAAGCCCATTGAAGTGGCAATCCACAGACAACCGTCATTGTCCGACTTGATGCAGAAAACATGCCCTTTCACAAAAGGAGTCTCCGAAGGTTCAAAATCATGGATAGTTAATGTAGAAGAATCCAGTATATACATGCCACCACCATACGTACCGATATAATACTTTCCTTGAAACGGGTAAATGCACATTATCATATTAGAGCGTAATTGAGGTGACTTGAAACTCCTAAAACGCCGTTTCGTCTCATCAACATAGAAGAGGCCATTGCGGGAACCTATCAATCTTTCATTCTCATTGATAGCTATGGCCCGTACCGGTATGTCTTTTGAATCAAAATAAGGAGAATAAGAATAGGTAGAGAAAAGCCCGCTCTGATACAGTGTATAATCAAGTCCCAACTGATAGAATCCAACCCATATCAATCCTTCCCTGTCCACCAGCAATGAATAGACAGAGTTAGAGCGGATTCCGCCATTAGTACCGGGTTCATAGCAGAAAGATTTCATAACCTTATTTTCCTTGACAGATACAAAATGTACTCCATTTCCGTCTGTTCCAACATAAAGTATATCTTTTCCGTCACCCGACAAAGAGGAAATTACATTGCATCCCAAATCAATCCAATTATCCCTGAACTTCCCTGTCGGTATATCGAAAACAACCACTCCATGTTCCATTGTCCCTAAATAGAGCCTGGAACCAATTCGTGCCATTTTCCGATAAGCATAATCCTGTCTATCATTGTCACCGTATGGGCATAAAGATATTTTTCGGGTAGACAGATTCATTGAATATAGTTTGGAGCGGGTCAGAATCCATAATGTATCTTTTTCTCCCATATTCAAATCGACTATGAAATTATCCGATGACCACATATCCGCATTGATAATAATCTGCTCCAATTCATTATTTTTGCAGACAAACAATCCTTTTTCGCTGCCAATATATAAGTTTCCCTGCGCATCGGTCAATAAAGAACGAACTCCGAATTTTATCACTTCAGCAACAAACGGTTCTAATTTACCGGATTCTTTATTTATCCGCCAAAGGCCCATATCGTTTCCCACCAAAATCTGATTGCCTTGCGTTTCCGCAATCACATTCACCCATTTCAGTTTTTCATCATCTCCGAATATCGGATAATGCTTGAAACGAAAACCATCAAAACATTCAACAGACGTAGCTGTTCCAATCCAAAGATAACCTACGGAGTCTTTATACAAGGCACTGACCGTTAAATCAGATAATCCATTTGTTTCTGACAGACCACGAAAAGAATAAGAAATCGGATAGGCAGACAGAGAAAGAGAAATAAATATAAGGCTTGTTATATGTCGTATCAGATTATTCATAGGATTCATATTTGATGAAACAATGCAAACCTACATAAAATATCCCGAATTTTATGTAGGTTTATACAAAAACAAAACACACTCCTCAATAAAAATGAGTGTTAATCTACCAGCTTTATACTCAATTGGGATTGTTTATACACAACTGGAATTCTCTTATTATTAACCTCTACTCTTATTGGCTTCTTCTTACTCCTGAAACTAGCATGGATCTTCGGTTGCCCGTCTATCCAAAGATTGAGTTTCTTATCTTCTTCCTTTTGAATGACAAACAACTTGGCCAAAGAAGAAAAATAAGTCTCCTTATCACGTCTCAATGCACTGCCATGACAGATAAAGAAATCTTTTGCATCAGCAGCTTCAGTACCTTCGGGATAAGAGACAGCAAACATATAAGCATCTGTCATCCAGCCGTCCGGCATAATCCATGAGTTGCTGTGCATTAGCCTGCCGTCCGCTAATTGATTAATATAAAGATCGGTCACTTTCCCTTTATGACGGATACGAAGCCCAATCCAATCTTGTCCTTCCCGCCGTTCCATTTGTGGCAAGTCTTTCTCATTAGGAGTCTCTTTCAATATAATAGCTGTCAGCCCTTTTACACGATTGACTTCTGCCGGCAAATGAAATGAATAATAGGTTTCAGTGCCTTTCAAATCTTCAGTGGGAGCTTCTATTTCTTCCCAATACAAATCTTCCGGGTAGTCATGCACAAAATCGGATTTAGCCAGCAAACGAGGATATAACGGACGAATCACAACCGATGAGTTACCATTCGTCACATTCACGTCAACTCCCGACTTTTTATATGTCCCGTTCGTATGCCATAACCATTCAAATTGCCCTATTTTATGTGTTTTCAAATCATCAATCATATAAATAACATTATCCATCCAAAGGAAATGACGGAAATTACGACTGAAATTATTAGATACAGGACCTGTTCCATTAGCCAGAACATACTTCACATTTCCCGCATCCAGAAGATGATATAAATATCCTCTCAAAGTAGAACCGCTGTACTGCTGCTCACGAGGTTGTCCCTCTCCATTAAACAATACTACATTATGCGCCTGACTTTGAAAGAAATAATTCCGATAAGCAGGATTAGGATACCAACAGTTTCCCCCGTCTTTAATAATATCTACCCCTTTATGAAAGACAATAAATGAATTGGCATCTGCGTGAGAATGATTCCATGTATGACCGCTTTTTACAGCCAGCATCGTAGCATCCTTTTCCCACGAATCACGCATCGTAGCCCAACCAAAATCGGCAAATAATTGAGAAGTCGGCAGTTGAGGGACAGCGGGCGCCTTACTCAAATCAGGAGTGTAAAAGAAGCCCATGGGACGATTCAGGAAAAAGCCATCACGATGTTGTCCTTGTTCCACCTGGGCTATATACCACAAAATAGTTGGATCTTTCACCCCCAATGCATACAATAACATCATGCTGGATTCTGCTGATACATTTTTATGGCTATCTCCAAAATTCAAACTATGCAGCATACCTGTACGCGGATAGCAGACTTGTGAGAAGTAACTCGGCAATTTTGCCAATTGAGGAATATCACCCGGATTCTGTCCGGGATGAGTATTTATCCAAGCGATCCTAAACAACAAAGCTTCCTGAATACCAAAGTTGGCGTAATTCAGACTTTCATACATTCCACCGGCCTCATCAAAACTCTTTGCTTTCTGTTGCAATACATCACCGGCAAAATCAAACCACTCGGGAAGTGATTCGTGAAGTTGCTCCACCCATTCTTTTACTTCGGGAAGTTCATTTTGAAGACTCAAAGCCAATATTCCACCCTGACAAACACAGGAGGTCCACCAATTATGTCCCATCGAATTCAATGAGTGAATACGGGTCGGCTCCAACAGCCAGTCTCCCAATGCCGGTTCCACGGCTAACCGTTTCAATCCTTCGGCTATCTTTTTTCTTTCTGAAGAAGACATGACATTGTATGCAGCATCATACCCCACTGCGGAAAGAAAACTCTTATGAGCCATACCCAGTTGTGAACGCCATGCAGGAATACGTGCCATCATTTCCACATCTCCCCATGATTCGGCTTCCACAGTTTTCAGGAGGATTTCTTTGATTACGTCTGCATACTCCTTATTATCAGTCATCAAATAAGCTAATGACAAATAGTCCAATCGATTAAAATCTTTCTTTTGCAAAGCTTCATCTGCTGTTCTCTTAATATCTCCCCATGCTTCCTGCAATTTAGGTTCATGCTGCATACGCTGTTTCACTTGCTGTATGCGTTGTGGAGTATACAGTAATGAAGGATGATTTATTTTTTGTGCTTGTATATATAATGAAGAAACACACAAAAAACAGATAACAGCAATAATAGTTTGTTTCATGGTACTTAGTCTATTCTATATATAATCAGTTACAATATTATTCTTTATTGAACGTTTTTCAAAAATTCTTCCAATGCTGCATTAAATTCTTCCGGGCGTTCCATATTCAGCATGTGTCCGCAATCGTCAATTACTTTCAGTTTTCCATTGGGAAGATATTGTAAAATGGGAGGTTCTTTTGAGAATCGGTTGCCGGAAGAATGACCTTCAACAATTAAAGCAGGTACATCGGGATGATTCTTTTTCAATTCCTCGATGGCATCCAAACCAGCTACCACCCGTACTTCTTTGTGTAAAGGTTGCCACGCATCCCACTCATCGATCATTTGCCAAAGAGACTCACGCATTCGTTCCCGCTGACTTCCTCCTGACTTCATCAATCCTTCAAACCACTCTTTCTTCATCACATCTACCCCTTTCTCTTTCAAAGCAGCAATCTCCTTATCACGTACTCTTGCTTCTTCCGGAGTCATCGGTTCACTGGGACCTTTCGATTTTCTTATGTTCCCACTGGCTAAAAAAGCAGATAACATCCGATCCGGGAAGTACGCCAACATATCGGCAGTAATAAAACCACCTAAAGAAAGTCCGACGATATGCGCTTTTTTGATGTGCAAAGAATCCATCAAAGTAACTAAATCTTCAGCGTGTGTGAATTGATAGTCTTCCGTTTGTGAAGACGAAATGCCATATCCTCTCAAATCATAGCGGATCACACGATATTTTTTTGCCAGTACGGAAAATTGTTCATCCCACATACGATGATCCAAAGAATGACCATGAACAAAGATTATCGGTTCACCTTGACCGGCTTCTTCATAGTATAAAGAGCCATTTCCTACATTGACACGTCCTTGTTTAATGACCAATGAATTGCCTTTCAGTATTTCTGAAACGGTCCGCGAAATCACAGGACTGCCATAGAAAGAGGAAAAGCCGTCTTCCTTAGCGGAAGAACCTGCTACATGGGCAATAAAGAAGCCGTAAACACTATCACGTTTATTTATCCAGGGGTAAGCGCCAGCCCAACCCGGAGAACTGATTTGATAGGCTTCGCCCGTCTTCTTATCTATTAATTCACGCCATTCGCCCAATCCGTAGATTCCATTGTGGGATTGTCCTAGCCCTTTCGCTACATAATTATCCGAGTTATTCGAAGGGATTATTGCATCTTTCACTTGGTCGGCCTGCATTTCTTTTACAGTTTGTGCAGATATAATTCGCTTATCGTTATACATTCCATCGTGATAAATCATTGATAGGAAATGAATATAATCGTTCAAGGTAGTACACAGACCACCACCTAACATCGGGGCATGCCCGCCATCTGTATTTATCGGAGTAAAATGAGAATTCTTCATTTCTAATGGCTGTGCTAATAATTCCTGAAAAAGAGTTTCAAACTCTTTCCCCATTGCCACTTCCGCCATTCTTCCAGCAATCTGCATGGCAAGTCCTCCATATTGGAACCGGCTTCCCGGAGTAAAAACCGTATCTAACGGCAATATCTCAATAATGGCGGAATCCAGATGATTGTAATTATCTACCCGAGGTTCAGGAAGATAGGGACACACTCCGGAAGTATGAGATAACAGTTGTCGTAAAAGGATTTTACCTTTGGCATCTCCTTTAAATTCCGGCAACCACTTCTCCACTGGATCATCCCAGTCCAAACTGGTACTGTCCACTACCGCTCCGATAACAGCAGCCGCCACCCATTTTCCGGCAGAGGCTACGTATACTTTTGTGTCAGGAGTATAGCTACCATAGTTCTTCTGAAAAATGACAGAATCATTCTTTACTACACAGATAGAAGCACCGGGATAGTACTCTTTACTCACCCAGCCTTGAATAACAGAATCTAATGAAGAGAAGTTATAACGACTCCCTTGTACGGATGATACATTGCAGGAACCTGCAATAAAACAGATACTTATAAAAATTATGATTAATAATCTTCCCTTCATTTTCGTTATCTATTAACTTCGTATTAAACACAAATTACACGAACTACGCTGTTGTTTGATGCAGTTATATTTGATGCAATTATAATTATAAAACCGCGCAATTCGTGTAATTCGTTCTTAAAATTTTCTATTTCGACTGCAAATCCCAATATACCACATAACGCTGATGATGCAAATCATAAAGCGGACGAATCACATCTCCCTGTTCTGTTGTAAAGAGCAGGTCTTTTCCTATACGTTGCAAAGTACGTTCCGGATGCTTCATATCTACTTTCAATGAGGTACGCAAATCGGCAGGCACATGGAAATTATAAGTATAATAATCATTATAAAGAGCAGGATTAGAGAAAGGTGCGGGAGCCTGCATACCTTCTGTACCCCGTTCTCCGGCAAGCACTAACGGGCCATACAATAAAGCCACTTTATTCGGATTATCGGGAGTGGCTTCCAATTCAATCTGCATCGGGTAAGTAGCCGAGATACGGTCATTGTCTTTCCAGTCACGGGTGATAGCGATGTAAGAACCTGGCTTTTGTTTTACTGCTACTTTTTTACCGTTCACAAGAACTTCCGCTTTTTTACTCCATGAAGGATATCTTAGATAAACAGTAGTACGAACCGGTTTCTCGGCACGAATAGTTAACAGGGTCGTTTCCTCTTTCGGAAATTCCGTTTCCTGGAGAAGGGTTACCCCTTTTTCTTTCCAGGTGACCTGGGAAGGAATAAACAGATTTACGTAGATTCCCTGGTTGTTGTGGTAGTAGATAGCTTCTCCATATTTAGCATGATTTTCAAATCCACTGCCGACACAACACCAGAAAGAGTTCTCTTTGGTACTATACAGTTTATGTGAACCCGAAAGTAAGGGTAAGAAATAAGTGACCATTCCTGTTTCCGGATCTTGCTGTCCCAGGATATGATTATATAGTGCCCTTTCATAATAATCGGCAATAGATGAATCGCCCGTCCAACAGAAAAGATGACGACTAAGCTTCAACATATTATAAGTACAGCAGGTTTCTCCGGTATAGCCGGTCAAGTGTTTAGAGAATTTCTTCGGGTCGAAAAAATGCTCCTTATCACTACTGCATCCCGGAGCAAAAGTATGGTGGTCAATCATGGTATGCCAGAAGAATTCCGAAAGAGCTTTTTGCTGGTCTCATTCTCTGTCAGTTCATAGTTACGCGCTTCGGCTATGACTTTCGGGATAAACGTATTTGTATGTTTGGTTCCCAAATCGTCCCGAAGTTCTTTCAACGGGTCAATTACATCATTATGGTAGAAATATTCAGCCAACCAACGGTAACGTTCATCTCCTGTGATAGCATACAAATTGTAGAATGATTCATTGACACCTCCAAACTCATTGCGTATCATGAGTTTGCGGGTTTCTTCACTAAGTGGTTTCAGTTTGTTATAAGCCCAGTCGCCCATTTTTGTCACTGTTTTCAAAGCCTGCTGATTATCCGCATACAGATATTGATCTATCAGACCGGAATAAAGTTTATGCAAGGTGTACCAAGGTGCCCAAACACTCTTTCCCCGGATATTACGGTTTATCAGTTCTTCGGGGTAGGCACTTAAATATCCGCCTTTCAAAGCGTTCTGAACTTCGGTCAGCCCGTTGACAAGGCTATCCCCTTTCAACTTGAAAATCTCACTTCCGGTAGCGGCATACATCAAAGCGTAAGCCGAAAGCAGATGTCCGGTAGTATGGCCGCGAAGCTCACAGTCCAAAGATTCCCAGCCACCAAGTTTTTTCACTGTCATATAACCGCCTTCACGACCGGCAAAGACTCCGGCATTTGTCCGGAAACTATGCAACAGGCGACTTACGTCGATAGAGGTCATCCATGCGGAATCCCGCAACATATTGTCACGAAAGCGACTCGGTAATAAACGGACGTCTTTCAAATCAAAACTTTCTACCCGAACAGGAGCCACTGTCTCTTTTTTCATTTTCCCCTGGTGCTGTCCGGGGTACACAGATTGAGCCGACGATATAGCCGATACTGCCAATAATGCGATTGCAACTAAAGATTTCTTATTCATAATCATTTTTATATCCTTTATTTATTGGATACGAATAGACTCCGCCTATTACTCAATGCAAAAATACGAATTTAATATTTCATGGATAAATGAAAAAACTCCGTTCTACCGGTTCGGCAGTCTGTACTTCTCCTGCCAATCCATATTGCCATGCCACCACAGTCACTTTCAACGGGAACTTACTGCGTGGGGGAATTCGAGTAAATACCAACTTGTTTCCCTCTATTTCTGCCGGTCCTTCTTTCACGTAGTAATATACGGGTAGCCCGCAATCGGAAGTTGCCTGTAAAGAGATAGTTTCCGTGCCTTTCTTCACATCGTCAAGACCCGGAAAAAGAATATACTGGCGTTTACCTTCCGTATTGCGATAGGGAATCCGGAAACTAAGTTCCTGAACAGTGCTTTTATAGTGCTTGTCACCATCATTACCGGCTAGAAGGCAAATATCTCCCGTACGACGCTGATTGTACATTCCCATACGGTAGAAACGGACAGTAAAGGTTGTGTCGTTCACTTTCTGAACCGGGCCACAGATACGGGTTATTTCAGGAGAAGTGAGCGAATGTTCGCCAGAAATTGCAGTATGCAAGCTATCCGTATATACAGCTTTCAGATGAAAAGTCAATCCGTCTTTTTCCGGCAGGAAGCGGGCGGCAACTTTCACATGGGATTTGGGATTATATGTGAGTAATTGCCCCTTTTGTACGAAACCTAAGTATTGTGGTTTCTTCCCTCTCTCCCGGCGATAGCGCTCTTCCGTCATTTCAGCCATTTCCTTATCGAAATACCAGAATGCATCGTGCGAGTCTCCTTTATACTCTTTATAAGGAGCAGCTTTTGCACGTTTCTTCTGATTCGGATGCCACCTTTCGGCAAGCCAGCCATTCTGCGGATTCAGCTTCTTCAATTCCACAGGCTTATTCAAATCATACGTTGCGGGTATACGATATTCCAGTGCTTTCTTTAAGAACAACGCGATATAACCAGCGGTGCGGTCGGCTATATCGAAATGTCCTCGTCCTGTGTCGCAAAGGAAAGAGACACAACTTTTAGGATACATCATACGGAAAGCCAAAGCCGGATTTACTCGGTCCTTCCCACCATTCGTATTCGCCTTCAATCATCAATCCAGGGATGCCGTCAATCGTACGTTTCCCCCACTCCATATTGTCACGACCATATCCGGTAAGGTTAGTGCGTGGCGCATCTCCATGCAAAGAGATAATGGCTAATGTGCGGTCGGGATTCCAAGCAGCGAAGTTCCACGGATAGGTAGCCATTGCCGAATGTCCTAAAGGGACAATAGGCGCATATTTCAATTCACTATAGCCACTGACATTCGCAAAATCCTCCATCATCTTTTCAAAAGCTTCCTGACATCCGGTAGTTATATCCCATCTTTGATCCCATCCGGGAGTAATCCATATCAGTGCTATACCCGCTTCTGATAATCTTTCACGAAATAGAGAATTTTCAAACAAAGTTTCCTCTGTCATATTATGATTGCCTATTATCACAGCTTTCAATTGAGTACAATCGGAAGGTATCCACAAGAATGCTTGCGGATGATCGTTCGTTTCGTTGGAAATAATACTTGGTAGTTGTACAGACCACTGCCATTCGGCTGCTATAATGCTGGGTAACAGAATAACGGACATTATTCCAAACACCAAAAATCGAAGTAGTTTCATGTTTAATTCATTTATCATTGTTTTATATAATACGTAGCAGGAAGAAAGTATACTCAACCGAAAATAAAAAAACTATTATTATAGGAAGCCTTTCACTGACTATTCCATAAAAACGTTGTATCTTTATTCTCAATTTAAGAAAGGAGTGATATGGATTTACGTACAGCAAACGTAACAAGATATATTCTTCCCTTGCGGGAAGGAGGGTCATTGCCGGCTTTGGCTGAAGCGGATGATGAATTTAAATATGTCGTAAAATTCAGAGGAGCAGGACATGGGACTAAAGCCCTTATTGCCGAATTGATAGGGGGAGAAATAGCCCGTACACTGGGATTCAGAGTTCCGGAGATTATATTTTTGAATCTGGATGAGGCTTTCGGACGGACAGAAGCGGATGAAGAAATACAGGATTTACTGCAATGGAGCCGTGGGTTGAACATGGGTCTGCATTTCCTGTCCGGTTCATTGACGTTCGACCCTGTTGTGCATAAGGTGGACGGTAAAACTGCTTCGCAAATTGTGTGGCTGGATGCGTTATTGACCAATGTAGACCGTACAATCAAGAATACGAATATGCTGATGTGGCATAAAGAATTGTGGTTAATCGATCATGGAGCTTCCCTTTATTTCCATCATTCGTGGACGAATTGGCAGAAACACGCACTTAGTCCGTTCGTACAAATAAAAGATCATGTACTATTGCCGTTTGCCGATCAACTGGAAGAAGTAGACGCAACATTCAAACAACTACTTACCGATGACAAGATACGAGAGATAGTCAATGCCGTCCCTGACGACTGGCTGAACTGGACGGAAGGACAGGAAACTCCGCAAGACTTGAGAGATGTTTATATTCAATTTTTAGAAGAAAGGATCAAGCATTCCGAAATATTTGTAAATGAAGCGCAAAATGCAAGAAAGGCACTTATATGAATACGCAGTTATCCGTTTCGTTCCTAAAGTAGAACGTGAGGAATTTATTAATGTAGGTATTGTACTGTTTTCCAAACGGTGCAAATATCTCAAATCTCTTTATACAATAGATGAAAACAAATTGAAACTGTTCTCTTCCGAATTGGACATCAACTGTCTGATAGAAGGTCTGAAAGTCTTCGACAAGATTTGTCAGGGAAATAAAGAAGGAGGAGTTATTGCCAATATGGATATTCCGGACCGCTTCCGGTGGCTGACTGCGGTAAAAAGCTCCTGTATTCAAGTGTCCCGTCCTCATCCGGGATTCTCTACAGATTTAGATAATACTTTAGAAAGGTTGTTCAAGGAATTAGTTCTTTAATTCCTTGAATAACCTTTCCACTCAATGAATGAGAAAACTCTCCTCTTCTCTCATTACGACCCGGAAATGGTGAAGTGGTTGATTAATTATAGCAAATAATACCTCACTATATTTTTCAGGCACGGATTACACGGATTTCACGGTTTTAGAAATGATGGTTGCATAAAGCAACAGTGTAATCTGCGTTATCCGTGCCTAAAAAGAAACATAAACTTGCCTACTTAAACGGAATAAAATGCAATGCAGCTCCGCCACTTGCTTTTAGCTTCAAAACAAGCTTATCTCCGGCTTTTATCTTCTTATGAGTACTGCGTACTTTCGTTCGTGTATTCAGCTTGTCATCATCTTCGTACAGGTGAAGCATATACTTCTTACCCGGTTCCAGAAAATCCGTAGTCAATGTAATTGTGCGGGCTTCCGTATTCGTCATTGCTCCTACAAACCAGTCATTCCCCGAACGACGTGCCTGAACGATATATTCACCAACCTCTCCATCTAACGCGCGGCTGTCATCCCATACACTCGGAATTGCTTTCCAAAATTCCAGTTCTTCTTCTCCCTGGTAGAATTCCGGTCTGTCATACCAAAACATAAATTGCAAAGGACTGTAATACACAGCTGCCATCGCCAACTGATGTGCTTTCGTATTCTTCACCCGATTATTGAAATAGCAAAGCGTATAGTCTCCTGCACCTGCCAGATAGCGGGTGAAAGGAAGAGTCGTATTGTGTGTGGCATCCGGCATTTCTTCATTTCCACGAATACCTTCCTGCGTCATCAGGTTAGGATAAGTACGGCTGAAACCTGTCGGACGATATTCGTCATGAATATCTACCATCAGACCATATTCTCCACATTTACGAACTGCATCATGCAGCCAGGTACTCCAACGCTGATTACCTATCTGTACAAAACCGAACTTGACACCTTTCAGTCCCCATTTTTTATACAAAGGCAACAGAGTATCCAACTGCTGCACTAATGCACGCTGATTGACATACACCATAAGTCCGATTCCTTTCGATTCGGCATACTGGCACAAAGCTGGTATATCAAGGTCTTTATCCGGAGAAACGGTAGTAGCGTCCGAACTCATCTTCATTTCCGGCCCATACCATCCTGCATCCATGTGCACATACTGAATACCACGTTCTGCCGCAAAGTCAATGGCTGCTTTTACTCTATCTTGTTTCAAGTCGCCCGAACGGAATACCTTCCCGGGGTTAATCCAAGAAGTATCAGCCAGTTTGCAAGCCGGATTCAGATTCAAGACAATATCATTGTTATTAATTAAATCGACCGGACGTTCGCCAACCATGATTACACGCCACGGAGTACTGTAAGGAGAAATAATATCGGCACTACTATACAGGCTTGTCTCCAAAGTGGAAGGTTTCTCTGCCGATAAACGGAATTTACCACGAACATAATCCACCATTTCCGCTTCCAACAAGGCTACAGATAATCCATCAGGCAGTTTCAAGGTCAAAGGACGCTCACTCTCCTCTTTGCCCCATCCTTCCAACGGACGAAGTTCATAAGGTCCTTGCGCCCAACGTTCATAATACGCCATCGTTCCTTCAGGCATTGTGAAGCTAGTCTGCTCACCAACGATATGCAAGAAAAGCCCGTTTGTCATTTCCGGAAAATGATAGCGGAAAGCAACTCCTTCATTATAGGCACGAACTATGATATTCATAAAGTAATTCTTACGCTTATCATAACCACCGTCCTGATTGCCATTTCCTTCTCCCTTCTTGAGTTTCAAAGTCATCTCATTGTAGCAATCACGTACTTCCGCACGTTCGCCATATACAGGCTTCCATCTCTCGTCCGTCTTTTGATGTTCAGTCTCTGTCAACTTCAGATTCTCACACCAAAAATGACAAGTATCATTCGGTATACCCAACGCCGATTCAAATAACTGATTTTCAATCAGAACACCCAGTTTACTTTCTTCAATCACCGGACGATTCTTATAAGTCAAGGTATAATACATTTGTGCATTATCCTCTCCCACCGCACGTTGATAAAAGGTAAAACGATAAGCTCCATCAGGAGACGTCAGTTCCTGACGGGTTTCTGTCATCACATCTTGCGCTTTTACCAATGCCGGTATCACCAACAACAAAAGCAAAATTCTTTTCTTCATTCTATTTACGTTCATGTTTATTCATCTTTCCTATTATATACGAACGAGAAAGAAATTATACTCAAATGTTTATTGCCTGAAAAAGCTTATTCCATCTGTTCCCTATAAAAAGTAGGTGTCATTCCTGTCACCCTTTTAAAAATGCGGTTAAAATGTACAGGTGATTCAAATCCGCAAGTAGCACTGATTTGAGATATATTCATCATACTACTATTCAATAGTTTACAAGCATATCCGATACGCATATCAAGTACATACTCTTTAAATGTCTTTCCTGTGTTTTCTTTAAAGTATCGGCAGAAAGCAGCAGGATTCATCGCTGTATAAGAAGCAATTTCATCCAGACCGATAGACTCGGTATAATGTTTATTCAAATAGGCAATCACCTTTTCCATTCTTTCATTACGCATAATAGAAGGGAACGGAGTATAATGAGAAGTAGTCAGATATTTCTTATGATTACTGGTAGCCATCATCTGTAGAAGTGAAAGCAACAGGATGATTTGATCTGCTCCTTTAGCAGAAGGTATTTGTTCCAATAATTTAATGATTTTCCCCGAACGGGTAATTGTGAATTTAATTCCTCTGCAAGCATCCTCCAATAAATTCCTGATAGGAATAAACTGAGAGTATTGAGAAATAGAATAATGCATAAAATCTTTCTCAAACTGAATATTGACTCCTCTTACTTTCGGTTCGGATTTTTCTTCGTTATCAGATTCTTCCCCGCCGTCCGGTGGACTTTGCATACTATGAGGCAGTTCGGAACCGAAAAGAATCAGGTCACCTTTTGAATAGGAGATAATGCTGTCACCCACCAGACAATCCCCCTCTCCCTTCTCCACATAAATAATTTCATACTCACTATGAAAATGCCACGGATACGTGAAACGTGGATATTCATAAAAGCGGGCACGGACGGGATTAGAAGTCGTAATAGTCAACTTCTCATTCATTATCTTCTTCATAAATCTCCTTTCTAAACTGCTTTTGCAAAGATAGGTAAATATCTTGCAAAAATACGCATCATAGTATGTATAAAAACCCGCTATTTTTGCATCCATTCATAAAAACATTTGATAGAAACCATGAACGAATTATTTAGTATTGCCGGTAAAGTTGCTGTTATTACCGGAGCAGGTGGTGTACTGGGCGGAAATATTGCCCAACACTTTGTACAGCAGGGAGCAAAAGTTGTAGCTATTGACATTCGTCAGGAGCAACTGGACAATCGTGTAGCTGAACTCAAACAATATGGTGACGATGTAATCGGTATTATCGGCAATGTCCTTGACATTGCCAGTCTAGAAAAAGTAGCCGAAGAAGTCGTAGCCAAATGGGAACAGATCGATATTCTATTGAACATTGCCGGTGGAAATATGCCGGGAGCTACTCTCGAACCGGATCAGCACTTCTATGATATGGACATCTCTTGCTGGGAAAAAGTGACTAACCTGAATATGAACGGTACAGTTTATCCGTCTATGATATTCGGTAAGGTAATGGCAAAACAGAAGAAAGGATGCATCATCAATGTATCTTCTATGGCTGCTTATAGCGCTATCACCCGTGTACCGGGATATTCGGCCGCTAAAACGGCAGTAGCCAACTTCACCCAATGGCTGGCAAGCGAAATGGCACTGAAATATGGTGATGGTATCCGTGTAAATGCTATCGCTCCGGGATTCTTTATCGGTGACCAAAACCGTCGTGTACTAATCAATCCGGATGGTTCATTGACCGACAGAAGTAAAAAGGTGTTAGCCAAAACTCCGATGAATCGTTTCGGTGACATCAAAGAATTGAATGGTGCTGTACAATTCCTGTGCAGTGAAGCCGCTAGTTTCGTAACGGGAGCTATGTTGCCTATCGATGGTGGTTTCAGTGCATTCAGCGGCGTTTAATATTTAATCTTTTAATTTATTCAAACGCTATGATGGAAAAAACATGGAGATGGTTCGGCAAGAAAGATAAAATCACCTTGCCGATGCTCCGTCAGATAGGTGTTGAAGGAATCGTCACTGCATTACACGAGGTACCAAACGGAGAGATTTGGACAGTAGAAGCCATCAACGATTTAAAATCGTATATTGAATCGTATGGGTTGCGCTGGTCGGTCGTGGAAAGCCTTCCGGTTTGTGAGGCAATCAAGTATGCGGGTACGGAACGTGAACAGTTGATCGAAAATTATAAAGTAAGTCTTGCCAACCTGGGTAAATGCGGAGTGAAAACAGTCTGTTACAACTTCATGCCGGTAATCGACTGGATACGTACGGATTTACAGTACCCTTGGCCGGACGGTACCAGTTCGCTTTACTACGACCGTATTCGTTTCGCTTACTTCGACATCAAAATACTGGAACGTGAAGGAGCTGAAAAAGACTATACAGAAGAAGAACTGCATAAAGTTGCCGAACTGGACAAAGTGATTACAGATACCGAAAAGGACAATTTGATTGATACTATTATCGTCAAGACACAAGGATTTGTGAACGGTAATATCAAAGAAGGAGATAAAAACCCGGTTGCTATATTCAAACGTCTGTTAGGTTTATATAAAGACATAGACCGGGATGCTTTACGAGAGAATATGTGTTACTTCCTTTCAGCAATTATGCCTGTATGCGATGAATATGGTATCAATATGTGCGTACACCCGGATGATCCTCCATTCCAGGTTCTCGGCCTACCCCGTATTGTCACCAATGAAGAAGATATAGCCTGGTTTCTGAATGCCGTAGACAATCCGCATAATGGGCTGACTTTCTGTGCAGGTTCTCTTAGCGCAGGCGCACATAATGATACTCGTGAATTGGCAAAGAAGTTTGCAGGAAGAACCCATTTCGTTCATCTACGCAGTACAGAGGCCATGCCGGGTGGAAACTTCATCGAAAGTTCTCATCTATCAGGAAGAGGACATCTGATTGATCTCATTCGTATTTTTGAAAATGAGAATCCGGGACTTCCCATGCGCGTAGATCATGGACGAATGATGCTCGGAGATGAGGATAAAGGCTACAATGCCGGTTATTCTTTCCACGGACGTATGCTGGCTTTAGCACAAGTAGAAGGAATGATGACTGTGGTGGATGATGAGAAACAACATAAGATAGAGTTTTAATCTTATTTTTCATCAATATACTTTGAAATACAGGAAAGGAGCTTTACTTTTGTGAAGAAATAAAAAAGAAGAATATTATGAAAGCAAAAATGACGAAGCTCTGTCTACTATTTATTCTATTATGCTCCCTTCCCGTATTTTATTCATGCAGCGACGAAGCTGACGTTTTTTACCTATATGAATATTGGGAAGTGATGCTCGACCCGGAACCTCCCATTAGTGAAACCAGTTTACCAATTACAGGAGGTACAAAGTTGGGAATTAAGGGTGGCATAGCTCCCTATACTGCTGAAATAGCCGATGGGCAAATAGCAACAGCTTATATAGACGAAAACAATGATATTCAAATCAGCTCTATAAAACTGGGCAGCACGTCATTGATGGTAAAAGACGCTGATGGGAGAATCATAAAAATAGGGCTAAAGGTCGTCAACGGCAAACAATCTTTTTCAGTGAATTCTGTGGAAGCAAGAATCACAGGAATAGATGAAAGTCTGTTGGATGAACAACAAAAAGAAAAACTAGAAGCGGTCATAAAAAAGATAAAGGATGAAGCGGGTATACAAGCTACAGGAGGAATAGCTTTCTCTTATGACCAAAAAAGTAGTGGTAAAGTGACAATTGTTACTAGTAAAGATAATGCTCCGAAAATAGAAGGAAGCTTCTCCCGCTCCACATCAGAGTCAGGCACTACATTCCAAATTACAATCAATGGTAAAGAGTATGACTGCAAATTTAAACTTCCCGAACGTCCCGATACTTCAAAGAGTATCACCACACGAGACCTTGGCCCGATTCCTTATTGGTTAGTGGAAGATGTGACTGAAGATTATAAATCAGATGTGACCGACCTATTCGGAATAAATGCCACCTCCCTGAAAATAGAACGCATTTATATAGGTTCATTCACTCCTTTACGCTAGGTTGTAAACGCCATTTTCTTTCGCAAACACACTACAAGCTAATATGAAGTAATGATTTCCTACGTAGGAACTAGAGTTTCCAGCCATAGACTGAAGTTTCTCAATACAAAATCCAACCGTCACAACAATAAAAAGGGGACGCCGTTACATTTAGCGACTCCCCTGTTCTTATATTTGCATGGATAAAAGCTGTCATCCGGAAAGATTCATTATTTGTTTTCCTGAAATGCTTGGAAATCCGGTATACGTTTTACGTTCGCCCCTTTCATCACACCTCTTTTGATAGCTTCATTCGTATCGGTGATTTCTTTCTTCACACATTTATAGTATTCTTTTGTCAAGCCTTTCTCAATCGCTTCCGATTCTGTTACAGCCCACAAATACTGGTAATCCATCAACATCAGATCTGGAGCAACAATTTTAAAGAAAATACTATCCCCCTCAAACTTCTCACGCAAATCACCTAAATAAATAGTATCTGCCGGATTTACCTCTTGAGCGTTTGCGTTCCCTTTCGAACTACTACCTCCACAAGAAGCCAACAACAAACTTCCGACCAATGAAATAAGAACTAATACTTTCATATAATATCGATTAAAAATTAAAGATTAAAATTTAAAAGTCTGCGACACTATGTCCATTAGACAGGCTTTCAAATAAGCAAATCGTTGCAAAAGTAATAAATCATATTACAGTCTGAACTTTTTCATCATTCTTTTTTCTCATGCTCTTCTATATACCGCTTAAGTAACATTCCAAACATCCCTTTACAATCCGGATAGTCACGCATTAGTTTTGCAACATCTATCGGTAGTCTCTTTTTTCTGCTATGTCTTACTTACGAACAAAGATAATTATTTTACTTTAATTCCTTTCACAAATTCATTCGTTATAAAGCTATCGATATTCTTCATCTTCACCCCATTTATCATCACATTATCAAAAGTCACATTTTTTATTTTACGATTCTCATCTAATCCTTTCAATAGAGAGGGATTCTCGCCTACTCCATTATAGGTTATATTACGGAAAATAACATCCTCAATACCCCTTCCGGGCTGCTTGTCATATTTCGGATTGAAGCGGACATTGACATGGAACAAACGTCCTTCCTGAATACTTTCTACTCTTATATTATCGAACAAGATATTACGTACCAGATTCTTATCACCGCAATCTATCGTCATGCATCCCTGATAAAGAGGATCATCTTCATCATGTTCCAGAATATCGATATTGCGGACAGTTATGTTTTCTACTGTCTCTCCCACTTCATCCGCCGAATTGCCATGTCCGCCGATATTGACAGGGTGTGCAATATCAGCCCAAAGGATAGAATTCTGTAAAGTGATATTTTTACTTCCGCCGTAATAATTCCAACGATGTGCATAAACAGCAATGCAGTCATCACTATTTCGCATGAAAACATTATCAATCAATACCTCATTGCAACACATCAGATCAATGCCGTCGCTCCATCCTTTACAACTGAAAGATTTCAGGTTCTTGATGGTCAAGCCGGTGGTTTCACCTCCGAAAACCGTATAATGATCGGGATTTACAATGGTTATTCCATCAACCAATACATTTTTAGAATAAGTTACTTCAATGCCGCGTAGTGGATGATCGAGGATTCCACGACCAATGATACGTACATTCTCGGCTTTATCTATCAATAATTTTGCTTTTACGACAGCGCCCGGTGCCAGATAAACTGTTGTATTAGAAGGGATCCGAATTTGATTATTGGGAACATCCTGGGGACGATGTATTCCCGGTCCAAAATACATGACGTCCGCACTACTTTCCGAGTAAGTTTCTGTCTCCAAAGGATTAGCAAACAGATGAAGATTATGCAAGCGGTCACCATTAAATTCCACGGATATATATCGTGGTTTTTCTAAAGTAAATAAAATAGTGTTCTGATTTACCGTATGCCGGATTCCATTTACCAAAGGTCGGATTTGTACATCTTGAATCAGCCCGTTATTCTTCTTTACCATCACCTCAACAGGACTGCCCATATCAAACTGTACCATAGAAGCTGATTGTACATTGTCCATATCCACACTGACATTATATTCAAACAAGTCTTTCCATTCTCCACCCGGCACACGTACCCGGACAGTATAATCGTCATTATGTTGCATCCCTGCTTTCAATCCTTCCGGATAAGTCACCAGTTGCGCATTTGCAAATATTGAAAAAGCAATAAATGTGAGCAATAGCCCCTTCTTTCTACCTTGTAATATCCTAAATAGATCCATCTTTGTTATTTCCATATATAATCCTCCCATCACAGAAAAGACACGTTTTGTCCTACCCTGTTTAATTTATCATTAATCCCCCCACACACTAGATATGCTTTTTTCATTCAGAATCATTTTAATCAGACAGGTAATAACGTGAGTTGCGATGTTATTCCTGATTTTATCTTCTTTCCATTAATAACCACCGTACAAGGAACAGAAGAAAGGATATACCATTTTCCCTGTTTCTCTTCGAGTAACACATTGCCCGTCTGATCCGTATGAACGGTCACCCCGGGTGCAACAAGTTGTGTTCCGTTCCCCAGGAATAAAGTCCGGTTTCCTGCATATTCATTGCTGACAACTGCATAGTCTGCTTTTACTTTCATTCCTTGATAAGTGGCGGTCTGCGTAGCATCAGACAAGGAGAAAATATGATCTGTACGCCCATTTTTGCTTTTCACACAGATACCGGCAAAGTCTTTCAAAACAGTTTCTTCCGCATCAAAATAGGATACAGACTGAATGGCAGACGGTTCTTTCTTCGTACTCGGTTCATAGACTGCGACAAAAGGACGAGTCCATGCTTCTCCATGCTGACGGGCCACGAAAGTCAATGTTGGTTGTTCTTTTATATTATATGGCATACCAGGCGTACGACTTAAACCTTCGGTCATCGGTGACAAGGCCGTGAAAACTTCACGATCCGGTTCCCCTTTCATCCAGAGATTCATTACTATATCATCCCCACCTTTATCTTTCATGTCGATGGTAAAGGTCGCTTTTACATCTTTACCGGTAGCCGCTACTTTCTTGTCATATAAATAAGAATAACCATACAGATGCGCTCCAGCAAAAGCGAGTTCTTCTGTCGGTTGAAGATTCAGGTCTGTACCATCAGCTGCTGTCAATGTCATGATCTGTCCGAGATTATGATAGAAATAATCATGCATCTTATCCCCTCCACGCTCTTTCCGGCTCCGGAATACATCCACATAATATCCTGTCTCGAGTCCGGTGGTAACAATGCTCATCATTCGGGTCTGATCCGCCCTGCTTTCCGGTTCACGAAAATAGACATTGCTATAAGTCACAGAAGTAAACTCCTTTCCCGGTTCTGCCGAAGCAGGAAAACAGGAAAGCAAGTCAAAAGAATGATTGCTTTTCATTACCGGATAGCTCGATATTCCATCTACGCATACTGTATTGTGACTTGGAAATTGAGAATAATATTCGGCATAATCCAGGCCACTATACAAAGTCAGACCAATTCCTGCATCTGGCCCAAGCACATATTCTTTTCCATAAAGTTCCATGGAGATGCCGTTAGCGTGCATGTGGTTTCCTTCACTGGCATTCAGAGAAATCATCAGACTATGACGCGGATGCATTCCGTTCCGCTGCACCAGCCATGACACATTGGGAGCATAGAATAAAGGAGAAACATAGTCCTCTATCTTCCCTGCTTTCACTTTCGGATTCAGACTTAACGGTTTATCTTCAAAGAAAGAATTGACAGATACACGCACGTTATTTTTCTCTCCCTTTTCATTATCAATTTCGGGATTCAAGCATTTCAGCAAAGCAGTGAAGTAGTTCTCCTGTTCCGTTTTACCGTTTGCCTGCGCATTCTGTATCATGCGGATAAAGAAATTCGTATTCAAATAGCTTGGATGCGTATCTCCGAACCCACAAATCATCCGGTTGGGAAAAAGATATTGCGGAGTGGCTGCCACTGCTTTCGACAGTACAGGCATAGCCTTTACCAAATCATATTTCAAATTATTATCAAACTGGTTGGCAAAATTAGCATAATCGTTGATTACCACACTGCTATATCCCGGACACTCTGCCCAGATACCAGTTGTTGAATCAAAGCCATAATCGGCAAGACGAGTCAGACTCCATTGACGGATACTGGAACGGTTCAACACATAATCAATATAATATTCACGTCCTTTTCCATCTGCATACTCTTTATTATCTTCAAGCACCAATCCCACATTCATGATATATCGTGCCTGCAATAAATCCCAGTTATTATGAGGGACTCCATTCGCAATGATGTTATCCGCCCATTTCTTAAATGCACCGGCATAGATATCCATCTTTTCCGGATAGTTGGTCTTCAGGTAATTATAAAGAAAATCATACAAGGGAACAACGATATGCAGGGCATCTTCGTGAATCACTTCAAAAGAAGTCAATCCCACCAATGTCTGTTGATGACCATGATTCAGATCAATGGGAACATTTCTGTAATAAATTCCAGTCATATACGTATCAAACACACCGGCAGCCAGTTTCGCGAATTTTTCCTCATCTGTCATCCAATAGAGGAAGGCTGCATCACAAGCTATTCCCAGAATTTCCCGGTTCAGACTTTCGATATTCCGTCCCGTTTTTGACGGATGTACACTTTCCAAAGGACGTTCCGGCAATGCATTATTGCAAAAAGTCACATTTCCGTTTTCGTCATCGTCATAAGGCACTACATCTGCCAGTTTGGGACGGCCATGAGTAGCAGCCGTTCCACGTGTTCCTGTATAACGGACAGTTGGATAAGGAGCTTTTTCACCTCCGGCGTGATCGTAAGTCTCACCTTTCACATATACCTCGGTTGCATGAGATTTCCAATACATGGCCAGACGGGATAACAACCATGCGGGTTGAGCCTCCGTCAGATTGGTATATACTTCGGTTCGTTCCTTCAATTTATTGAATACGTCTTTCGCCCATTTCTCTTTTTTAATCAGCTCCCACGTATCCTGCTTTCCATCCGGTGTAGTCAACACTCTCGGATGTTCTTGCGGCATTTTCTCCGGCAACGGAATTTCCCGTCCGTTTTCCTGTCCGGATGCATTATTCAATAAGCAAAGAAGACATAGTCCCAGTAAAATTTGTCTCATACTTTATATTTCATTTTTAGGTTTACTACCTATTAAATACGAAGATAGAGAATTATTTACCTAATTATTTTCATTAAGACCTGTTTTATTTGCCCGAACGCTGCTTTTATTCAAACAAAGAACTATATTTGCAAAAAAACCGACTAACAATTCTGATACTTATGAAAATTTTATCTATCCATGATTTGGCAACAATCAGGAAGAGAGCAGAGCACAATCTTTCATTGCGCGAAGAAAGTAATGAAAAGGTGACTGAAAAGTGTTACGGACTGGCATCCGGTGCGCAACATCTTCAGATTCTGATCTGCGGTGGTACAGGCTGTAAGGCATCTTCCAGCCAGGGTATTACAGACAATCTTCTAAAAGCCATCAAAAAGAACGAAATCACCGATAAAGTAGAAGTCATCACCGTAGGCTGTTTCGGCTTCTGTGAAAAAGGTCCTATCGTGAAAATTATCCCCGATAATACCTTTTACACCCAAGTCACTCCCGAAGATGCGGAAGAAATCATCAACGAGCATATCATCGGAGGACGAAGAATCGAACGGTTGCTGTATGTAGATCCTAAAACGGAACATACCGTCAGCGACTCCAAACACATGGATTTCTACCGGAAACAACTCCGCATCGCATTGCGTAACTGTGGTTTTATCGATCCCGAAAATATTGAAGAGTATATCGCCCGTGAAGGATACTTTGCATTGGCCGATTGCCTGCTTAACAAACAGCCGACGGACGTTATTGATATTATCAAACGTTCGGGACTTCGCGGACGTGGCGGTGGCGGTTTCTCGACGGGACTGAAATGGGAATTTGCCAACAAACAACAGTCAGATGTCAAATACGTAGTTTGTAACGCCGACGAAGGAGATCCCGGTGCATTCATGGACCGTTCCATTATGGAGGGCGACCCACACTCGATTGTAGAAGCGATGTGTGTCTGCGGTTATTCCATCGGGTCCACCAAAGGATTAGTATATATCCGTGCCGAATATCCGTTAGCTATCAACCGACTGAAAACAGCTATCAATCAGGCACGCGAATACGGATTACTGGGAGATCATATCTTAGGAACAGATTTCAGTTTCGACATAGAAATACGATACGGAGCCGGAGCTTTTGTCTGCGGAGAAGAAACTGCCCTTATTCATTCGATGGAAGGAAAACGAGGAGAGCCGACTCTGAAACCTCCCTTCCCTGCCGAATCCGGTTATCTGGGAAAACCAACCAATGTAAATAATGTGGAAACACTTGCCAATATTCCCATTATTCTAACCAAAGGAGCCGACTGGTTTGCAACGATTGGCACAGAACGTTCCAAAGGAACCAAAGTGTTTGCTCTTGCCGGAAAGATTAATAATGTAGGGCTGATCGAAGTGCCAATGGGAACTACTCTTCGGGAAGTAATCTACGAAATCGGAGGAGGCATCAAAGGCGGAAAGAAATTCAAAGCTGTACAAACAGGAGGACCGTCAGGCGGCTGTCTGACAGAAAAACATCTGACTCCCATTGACTTTGACAACCTTCTCTCGGCCGGTTCCATGATGGGTTCAGGAGGGATGATTGTCATGGATGAGGACGACTGCATGGTATCCGTAGCCCGCTTTTATCTGGATTTTACAGTGGAAGAGTCCTGTGGGAAATGCACACCTTGCCGCATTGGAAACAAACGTCTGCTGGAACTACTGAACAAGATTACGGAAGGAAAAGGCACAGAAAAAGACCTGGACACACTTGCCACTTTGGGACAAGTCATCAAAGATACGGCCCTCTGCGGACTGGGACAAACCTCTCCGAATCCTGTTTTATCCACATTGGATAACTTCTACGATGAATATATGGAACACGTGCGGGATAAGACTTGTCGTTCCAAGCAATGTAAATCACTATTAACGTATACCATCAGTCCGGAACGTTGCATTGGTTGTCATCTATGCGCCAAAAACTGTCCGGCGGATGCTATCAGCGGGCTGGTGCGCAAGCCACATGTCATAGCTCCCGATAAATGTATCAAATGCGGCATGTGTATGGCACGCTGCAAATTCAACGCTATTCTTGTCTGCTAAAATCGATTACTATGGAAGATAAACAAATCACCCTCCAGATAGACGGTCATTTCATCACCGTCCCCGAAGGAAGTACCATCCTTGAAGCTGCCACGAAAATCGGCATCAACATACCTACTTTGTGTCACATCGACCTGAAAGGCACCTGCATAAAGAACAATCCTGCTTCCTGTCGCATCTGCGTGGTCGAGGTTATAGGACGCCGCAATCTGGCTCCTGCCTGCGCTACCCGTTGCACGGAAGGAATGGTAGTGAAAACCAGTACGCTACGTGTGATGAACGCACGCAAAGTGGTAGCCGAACTTATCCTGTCGGATCATCCCAACGACTGTCTCACCTGCCCCAAATGTGGCAATTGCGAACTTCAGACATTAGCGCTACGCTTTAATATCCGCGAAATGCCTTTCAATGGAGGCGAGCTCTCTCCCCGCAAGCGGGAAATCACTGCCTCCATCGTGCGCAACATGGATAAATGTATTTTCTGTCGCCGCTGCGAAAGTGTCTGTAACGATGTTCAGACAGTCGGTGCGCTCGGTGCCATCCGTCGCGGATTCAACACGACGATAGCCCCTGCCTTCGACCGGATGATGACGGAAAGCGAATGTACCTATTGCGGACAATGCGTAGCTGTCTGTCCGGTGGGTGCACTGACCGAACGCGATTATACGAACCGCCTGCTCGACGACTTAGCTAACCCGGATAAAGTGGTGATTGTGCAAACAGCCCCTGCCGTACGTGCTGCCCTGGGCGAAGAATTCGGTTTTCCTCCCGGCACACTGGTAACCGGAAAAATGGTTTATGCCCTGCGTGAACTGGGATTCGACTATGTATTCGATACTGACTTTGCCGCCGACCTCACCATCATGGAAGAAGGATCGGAAATACTAAACCGTCTGACGCGCTATCTCAACGGAGATAAGTCCGTACGGTTACCTATCCTGACCTCCTGCTGTCCGGCATGGGTGAACTTCTTCGAACATCACTTCCCGGATATGCTGGACATTCCATCCACCGCCCGTTCACCGCAACAGATGTTCGGCTCTATCGCCAAATCCTATTGGGCGGAAAAGATGGGAATTCCCAGAGAAAAGCTGGTAGTCGTATCCATCATGCCCTGTCTGGCAAAGAAGTACGAGTGTGCCCGCGATGAATTTAAAGTGAACGGTATTCCCGACGTAGATTATTCTATTTCCACCCGCGAACTGGCACGACTGATTAAACGCGCCAATATCGGCTTCCCGCTGGTACTGGACAGCCCGTTTGACAACCCTATGGGTGAGTCGACCGGTGCCGGCGTTATTTTCGGTACAACAGGTGGTGTAATGGAAGCCGCCCTCCGTTCTGTTTATGAAATCTATACCGGAGAATCTCTGAAAAATGTAAACTTCGAACAAGTACGCGGACTTAACGGTGTCCGGCGTGCTACCATCAACCTAAACGGATTTGAATTAAAAGTAGGCATCGCACACGGACTAGGCAACGCCCGCCATCTATTGGAAGACATACGGAACGGGCACAACGAATATCATGTAATCGAAATTATGGCTTGCCCCGGAGGTTGCATCGGAGGAGGCGGACAGCCGTTGCATCACGGCAACTCGGAAATATTGTATGCACGCGCCAACGCACTCTACCGCGAAGACGCCAACAAGCCTTTGCGCAAATCGCACGAGAATCCGTACATCAAGACCTTGTACGAAGAATATCTCGGCAAACCACTGGGCGAGATATCGGAAACGCTATTATTGCACACGCACTATTTCAACAAATCTATGGATTAACTTTAAACGAAGAGTATTATGTCAGATATAAAACTAGCCTGCGATGTGGCAGAACAAGTCCGAACGATTTGCGACAAGCACGGAAACAACCCGGGCGAACTAATCAATATTTTGCACGAAGCGCAACACCTGCACGGCTACCTGCCCGAAGAGATGCAACGCATCATCGCTTCCAAACTCAATATCCCCGTATCGAAAGTATATGGGAGTGGTCACCTTCTATACCTTCTTCACCATGACCCCGAAAGGGAAACATCCCATCTCCGTCTGCATGGGTACGGCATGTTACGTGCGCGGCTCCGAGAAAAGTTGCTCGAAGAATTCAAACGCGTACTAGGCATCGAAGTCGGCGAAACTACACCGGATGGAAAATTCTCATTGGACTGCCTGCGCTGCGTAGGTGCCTGCGGACTGGCTCCGGTAGTGATGATTGGCGAGAAAGTGTACGGAAGATTGCAACCGATAGATGTGAAGAAGATTATCGAGGAGTTGGAATAAATGTCCGGAATAAAAAGTGGCTGCTTTGAAAATCAAGGCAGCCGCTTTCAAACATTTTTAACAACAAACAAAAGCGGAGAACGAGATTCGAACTCGTGATACACTTTTGGCGTATACACGCTTTCCAGGCGTGCCTCTTCAACCACTCGAGCACCTCTCCTTATTTTCCAATAAGGAAACAGACAATGGAAATATATTTTCCACAAAATAGCAGCTTAAAGCTGCTATTCTTAGCGGAGAGGGAGGGTTTTGAACCTACAACTCTAACCGCTTATATTTCAGCTACTTTGCTTTCAAAATTTCAAATAGGTAACGAAACAGTAACGATTTTCAACCGTTAAGCCTGTCCAACTTTGACCGCTGTTTGTCTGCCTAACTTTCGGGTTCAAAGATACGGCTTTCTTTTGAAACTCGCAAATATCTGATAATAAATATTTTTGGATTAGTGCAAGGTGCAAGCTATATATATAAATATATACTTGCACCTTGCACTAAAAAAAAGCACTGGGGTACAAATGGTTAAAACAAAATCCGTATCTTCGTAACCGATTAAAAACAAACGTGTATGATAATAACTAATCGTGAAGAAGTAATAGATAAAGCATTTGGGGTATTTGTCAGGATGAACTACGAGAAAGCAAGCATCATCACGCTTGCCAAAGCCTGCGGGGTGACAAAAACGGGTATCGTTTATTATTTTCCGCACAAGCTGGATTTATTCATGGCTGTAGCAGACAAATACGTGCTAAAAATGCACGAACCGGGAAACAAGTTCGCCGCTCCTGCCGATACGTTGGAGAAGTTCATCGGGCAATACGTGGCGGGGGTAGCCGCTTCCATGAAAAGGATTGTTGAACTGATTGACGATGCTAGCAGCCCACATGATTGTAGCCCTAACTTCTACTACTTTCATTTCCTGTCACAAGTGCGTATGTACTATCCGGGCATCAGGCAGAAAATTGAGAAAATCTACCGACAAGACTATGACCTATGGGAGAAAGTCATACAAAAAGCAAAAGACAGCGGGGAAATCAGAAACGACACGGACGTGAGGAAAACGGCTATCATGTTCCGGCAAATGTTTTTAGGACTGTCATACGAACAAGCATTTCTGAACGGTCTGAGCGTGGACGAACTGGCAGAAAACTTTCGCTATATCTATTCGCTGCTTAAAGCCTGATACAGTTTTGTTTTTTTAACCTCTATTATTTTTGAACGTATGTTCAAAATGTGGCGTTTTTGTTTTATCTTTGGAGCATGAAGCAAAATTCAGCGACATGGATAAGGTTCAGAAACAAAGAGGAAGCATCGTGCTACACAAAGAAACAAGGGACGGTGCGGACTACATACGGATAGAATACGCAAACAGTCAGGCTGTCGCCCAACTGCTCGCCCAAGACACAGGCATAGAAATGGCTGGCAACGGCTCTGCATATATAGCGTCAGCCGCTTTCAGCCTGCCGGATTTCTACGACCGCTATTCCCCCCACGCCTATATTGATTACAGCCGGATTTACGTGCGGCATCCCAAACCGTAAAAGGGAATACACACTGCCGAAAGGCTATCTCGAACTGCTGGAACAGAAGCGTTACAGCCCCTCGACAGTCAAAACATACCGTGCCTATTTCAGCGATTTCATGGAATATCACAAGGGACGGAACATCGACCGCCTGAAAGTGCCGGACATCAACAAGTACATACTCTATCTTGTGAACGAGAAGAAAATCTCGGTGTCGCAACAGAATATGCGCATCAACGCTATCAAGTTCTATTACGAGCAGGTGAAAGGCGGCAAACGGCAATATTACGGCGGCATCACACGGGCCAAAGAGTACAAGAGCCTGCCCGAAGTGTTGAGCAAGAATGAAATTAAGCGCATCCTTGCACAAATTTCCAACATCAAGCATCACTGCATGATTTCGTTGGTTTACTCTGCCGGACTTAGAAGAAGCGAATTGCTTAACCTGACCCCGCAGGACATCAACAGTGAAACAATGTCGGTTCGCATTATGGGCAAGGGGAAGAAATGCCGTTATTCGCTCCTTTCACCCAAATTGCTGGAAGAACTACGGCACTACTTTCGGGAATATCGTCCACAAAAATGGCTGTTTGAGGGCGAAACACCCGGAGAGCAATATTCGGCAAGCGCATTGGTGAAAGTGCTGAAAGAAGCCGCACAGCGTGCCGGCATCAAGCATCGTGTACACGTACATATGCTGCGCCACCTTGCCACACACTTGCTGGAACAGGGAACAGACCTGCACACGATACAGGAATTGCTGGGACACAACGACATCAAGACCACAACCATTTATCTTCATGTGTCAAGTGCCCATAAAGCAAAAATCCCTAATCCTCTTGATACACTGGATAATTCGTGAGGTGCAGTTATAGAAGTGTAGGAACGACACCATAAGGTGCGGTTATAAATAAATTAGTAACAATTTAGCAAATCTCATATGGGCTTAGATATTTTGATTTATAACAATGACGGAATATGTACGAATAAGTCTGAAATTAGTGAAGGCTTACATTATTGGCTGTTCAATCTTGCAAATTTAGATAAAGGACGATTTCGGAGTATATTCCGTGTACAAGATTACTATAAAACGAACATACAACTTTCAGGTATAGAAATATCCTCTTTCATTGAGGAACTAAAAGAAATTAGAAAAAATCTCCTTATAGTAAGGAGATTGAGCGAATAGTGAATTGTATAAATCAGCAAAATATATCTAAGATAAAATTACTGGAGATTAAATAAGTTACTAACGAAGCGTGATAACGCCTAACAGCGTTCCCCGCTAAACCATTAGCGAAAACAGAAACCAGTATGATACAGCAAGTAGAAAACTGAAAGAAATAATCAATCAAAACAGTATGGGGCATTTGCCTTTGCCCTATCGTGTTGATTTGATGAAACAAATAAGCGATATATGTATAGTACAAAAAGTATTATGCGAGTGTTGCAAGAAAGTCTGTTCTTGCTTTACAAAGGAATATGACAATGAAAACCCATTATACAGTGTCTTGTCCGAAATAGATAGTTATCTTTACAAGAATAAGGGCACTGCCGAAAGCATATCGGTTTCGGTGGAACGGTTATGCAATTATGCGGAACAATCCATTGAGAGTTGCGAAGATATGGCAGGGTCGGCAATCATCGCTTTAGGATATGCTATTCGGAATGATGCAGCTACCATATTGGAGATAGAGGATTATAACGGTGAAGATGATAATGCTTTCGACTTTGAAAGCTGGAATGCGGATTTTATATGCTCAATAGCCTATTCGGGCAGCAATCCTTTCATGGAAATAGGTAATGCGGAGAAACGCAAGGAATATTGGTTGTGGTATCTTGATATGGTTCTTAGTATGTGTGAAAAATCGAATACACCATATACAATGATAAAACCAACATCTAAAAAGTCGCAAAATCAGATTTCTATTCCCAAACGCACACAAAGTTGGCAGATTGAAAATGTGTCAAATCAAATACAACAACTGGTACATGCACTGATAGAAGCAACGGATAAGCAAACGAAAGACTGGAATAAAATTGTATTAAGCTATACATTCATTTCTGCTTCTTATATGAACATTACTTGTTGTCGGGAAGAAGAAGTTCAGAAAATAACACTCTGCCAAAGTATAGAAAATCTTATTCATAACAGTCTGTTTCATATCCACAAAGATATGTATCTACAAGCCCCCAAAGAAGGAGCATGGATGCAATGCTGTATAACAATAGAAAAAGGCAATTCTTATGATATATCCTTTAATTACGATGATATAACATCCATTTCCGACATATTCAATAATCCCGATTGGCTTATTGGAGCATTTGAGGATTATCCACGAAGTAAAGAATACACCCCTCAATGGCTAAGAAAAATAATTGAAAGAAGAAAGCTGTATCTGACTTAGTTTCTGTGAGTGGATAAAATAATTTCGCTAACAACGCAGGATAACGGACAAGCCGTTCCCTGCTAACCATTAGCATCAACAAACTAAAAAGTAATAAGATATGAAAGCGACAGAAATAATTTTTAATGAAGACCTCGAAATGTATGTGTTCTTGAAAGACTTGGATGATGAGGTTTGTATCACTTTATCAGATAGTTTATCTGCATCAGAAGAAGAACTGACAGAAGATTATAAAGGAAAGATAGCTTCTTTTGTAAACAATATGCCACAATGGTATAGTAGAGCTTGTAATTCTATTATAGCATGGGCTAAAGATACTTACAAGATTGATGCACACGTACAAGATATAGAATTGATAAACATTTTCGTCTTGTTTGAACAAAATGAAGATGAACTGTTTGGAGTAGAGTTCAGAGTTGAATTTGACGTTGAACATGGTTGTGGTATTAAGATAAAGGTCGATAATGGCAAATATGATATTATCGAAGTGGGAACTGGAGATGTCGCTTTCTGCTGATAGTTAAATATGATGCTAACAACGCAGGATAACGGGCAAGCCGTTCCCTGCTATACCATTATCAGTAATTAAATAGTGTAACATTATGAATATATATGAAATTGGACAAGACTTTGATAATTACAAGTTCTTTGTATTCAAGGAAGAAGATAAATCAAATAAAGATGTTTGGGATTATAATGGTCAATCACTTGTTAATGAGTGGAAAGGGCTTAGCTTAGAATTGTTTAAAGATAAAAGGAAAAAAGAAAGACAAACGAAGTGAGGACTTTGATGCATCTTGTTATTTTTCCGGTTGCCTGATAGTAAATAAAAGAACTTCTTTATTGCTCGCTGAAAAGCTGAAAGGACAAATAGAAGTTTTACCTGTCAATGTAGACGGTAATACTTCAAACTATTATTTTATAAATGTATTGAATACAGTCGATGCCTTAAATATAGAGTCCAAGAGCAATGAAGAAATTTTGAAGATGATGAGAGATAATAATGGTATTTTCAATAAAGGAAATATCGGTTCATATATCATATTTCGGGATAGTCTGTTTAATAACAATTATTATTGCACAGATGAATTTGTAGATTTTGTGAAGCAATATTCAATCACAGGATTAAAATTTACATGTGCAGGTATCGCAAAATAAATCACTGATAACAAGCCAAGTTAGCTGCTAAACGCAGCTCCTTGTCAAGCCATTAGTAATCAAAGTTCAACAAATATGTACGAAAAGTTTTTAGATAAGAACCCCAGTAGCATCTGCCAAACGGTAGATGATGCTTTTATTGCTAAATATGCCAATGTCGTATCGGAGAACATAATCACACTTTGGAAAGAAGTTGGATTTGGAATGTTTTGCGAGGGATTATTTAGGATTATTGAACCTAATGAATATCAGGCAATAATAGATGATTGCTATCCGATGGCGGGTTTTGGTTCTGCCACACCATTTATGACAACAGTTTTCGGTGATATATTTGCCTATGTGAAAGATTGCAGGATAGGTGATTATGTCGTCTTTGTCAATGTGAGATACGGAACATTCAGGATTTTATCTGATAAGGTCGATATTCTGTTTAATATCGTATTATTCAATAAGGGCTGCTTGTCTTCATGGTTTTCCTTAGATGAATATCCCATAATAAAATCAGCCAAAGGTATTCCGGCATTAGACGAATGTTACGGTTATGTTCCGGCATTGGCATTGGGTGGTAAAGAAGCAATAGATAACATCCATATTCTAAAAACTATTCCCTACATAGAAATGTCACTCCAATCTATCGGAGATTTGAAACGAGTGCAATAACAGATTACTAACGAAGCGTGATAACGCCTACCAGCGTTCCCCGCTTAGCCATTATAAGCAATATACACCAAATTATGAACGAACAAGTACAAGAACATTTTAGCTGTGCTGATTGGCTCCTAATACCTGCATCCGTTAGAAAAGATATTGTAGACATATTGGGGCTAACCCTTTTGTCTGAAAATGAGCAGTGGGATAACAACCCTATACTTTGTACTACTTATGAAAATGCAGACAATTATCTTAATGACCTTTTACCGAGGGTTGATAAGATATTGATTTCGTCATTCATTAACGGATATTATATCGTTGAAGGAAAATGTTTGCGATATGTTTACGAAACATTGGGTAAAAGGCTTTCGGCAAAATGTGGTGTCTATTACTTCTCGATAGATTTATGGGAATATCTTTACGCTTATGGCTATTATGAGAGCAGCCAAGAAATGCGTTTCTATTGTGCCGAATTAGATGCTACCGGAAATCTACAAGAAGAAGACAGAGGGTGTGTATTGAGTTGTGAAAATGACGCAGAAAGCCATATCCCAAAAGTAACGATTGAGGATGAGCAAATTCCTAACTCTTGGTTTCTTCCTTTAGGTATTATGTTCAACTTAGGGATAACGGATGCAGAGATACAGCAAGTTCTTAGTAAACCATGCAGCATTTATATGCTGAATAGCACAGATGCTAAAATGATAAGGAATATAATAACAGAAAAATTTAGCTTATAACAAGGTCGAGATAACAGCTAAACGCTGTCCCTCACCAAACCATTATAAACAGTAATGCAAAATATGAAACAGAAAATATACCATATCATTATCTTTTTACTCTTTTGGTTTTGTGGAGTAGCCTATTCACAAAATCCCAAAGCAGATATTTTGCAGCAAGACCTTTCGGGCTTGTTTGACAATTTAAGCATGATTGGCATATTAGGAGAAGATTGTAGCCGAATTGATATTCATATTACCGAAGTTCGGAAAATGGATAGTAGAGAATATGAGATAAAGGGTATCAGTCGTACCCGATTATCCGTAATCTGTCCGTTTAAGGGAAAGGTTTGTGTAGATAGCATTTCTTCCTGTTCCCAAATGATAAAAAGTGAATATACGGAATTGGACGGTTTCATATACGGGTATTACTCGTTTGCGGAATACGGAGATAAACGATATAGCGGTACATTCTCCGGTTCTTTCAAGCAGGGGTATCGGATGAGCGGACAGCAAATAGAGAAAGGACGGAATGAAATAGCAGAACTGAAATTGAACTTATCTGAATATCGGGGTAAGTGGAAATCCGCAAAGGGACTGACAAAAGTCTGTTCTTGGGCAGATGAGATTATACCCGATACTCCTGCAAACTTCTGCCTGTTTAATGATGCAGGCGAATGGATTGTATCACCGAAATATCGTAAGAATGGTTGGGAAAATCTATATAATGCCTATCACAATGAAAATCTGACAACGGACGAGATACAAAAGGCTCGTGAGGTGGAAGAACAGGAATGGTGGGTAAATAAAAGCCAATCATGCAAAGTAATTTGAGTTTATAACAAAGCGTGATAACGCCTAACAGCGTTCCCCGCTTAGCCATTACCAACAATTACTAACAATACGAATAACTCTTTATGATAAAATTCATTTTAGATGCGATGTATTATCAGATATTCATATTTAATAGGGATAAATTTATATTGGAAAATCCACATGAGCGGACGATACAGATAATATGTGGAATATTATTTCTTCCTGTTATAGTATTGACGTATCTACTGATAAAGGAGAATTTCAATTATAAAACCCCTTTTGTGTTTTTTATCATAATCTATGTTTTACTATACAAAACATTCTGTTCGTATTATATCAAAAGGAAAAAAGGTATGGAAATTATAAGGAGTAAACCTCTAATATTTAATAGCCAAAAGATTTCTTCCTTCATATCATGGATGATTTATCCCATTTTGGTTGTATTACTTTATTTTATAATAACACATCGTCATTGGCTAAAAATTATACAATAAAGATTTAATAAGTTAGTAACAACGAAAGATAGCATCTGACGATGCTCCTTTCTAACCAATAGCGTACATATATGAATAATGTAACAAGAGTAAGAATTGTATATGAATGCAGCATAATAAGTGTTGTTTTGTTGACATTCTTAAAGGTATGTTCCCATACATGGGAGCATGGTGGCGAGTAGCCCTTATTACTCACTTGTAGGATTGTGGTTTTCACTATCTTATCTGAAACGGTATAATTATAAATGGGGGTTCAATTACATAGGAAATCATTTATACATTAACCTCTTATTGAAAGTACAGAAGTGGTTTCAGAACGCTACAATCATAGCCTTATTGATACCTGTATTCTTAAAAGACCTCTTGTATAATCAATATTGCTTAGTAGCATATATATTGCTTGTAGGCATGTTCTTGGCGTGAAGCTGGCTACTTACACAGTAGAGTACGCTATATATAAAAGCAAATTCATTGGTAACAAGGAAAGATAACCCCTGAACGCTTTCCCTCACCAAACCATTATGAATAAAGGAATAAAAAAGACAGATAACTATTTTGAACGAGTGAAGCAGCGTGCAAACCGGACGAATTACAGATACTATTTTTTTGACTACCTATATTTCAAGGAGAGGTTTGGTGCAAGAAGATAGGACGGATGTCAGGTTTTATACTGCTGTTTTGGTATTGGTGGTGGATAGTAGTTCTGCCCGGTAACTTTCTCCTGATTAACAATGTACCGCAATGGTCGTCCTTACATCTTGGCTATTTAGGTGCAATGTTTTGTTTATTTGTGTATTTATTCTTGCACGATACAGGAAAACCCGTGTACAGGCATTGTTGAACCGCTACCGCCGCTCTAAGCATATCAGCGCAGTACAGGCATATTTTCTGTTCCTGCTGCCCTTTGTACTTTTCTTCTTAGAAACATGGCTGTTCGATGAATGGGGTTGGACGGATTGCGTGAGGTGGAACAAATGATATGTCATTCATATATAAAACATCAGATATGGAACAACGGATTACATCATTATTGCTTCCCGCTCCCGAAGCGGAGCTGGAAGCGTCCTGCAAGGAACTGGACGAAAAGGTAACATGGCTGCTGCACAACAGCCGGAAAATGGACAACTACTTGGAACTTGAACCGTTCAGCAAGGACGGGCGGCTGTGCGCCCACGTGTGCGACACGCTCAAGAGCCTGCCGGAAACGCCGACACTGGCGGCATACAAGGACTACAAGGCAATCATCATCCTGCTGGGTATGTCCACCACACATTACGCCATATTGGACGAACTGGCGGAACAGCACCGCAAGCGGGACGAGATACCCGAACTGACCGCCTACTGCGATGCGCTCCACTGGATGCGACCGGGACGGCAGTACCTCTGCAACGTGTACAACACGGTATGCCACGCTTTCCACCTGCTGCGGAGAAACCCGGTAAGGGACAACCGCCTGCTGGTGACGGAAAAGGAGCTGCGCCACGCCGAACGGATGCTGCCGGAACTGGGCAGGCAGACGTTCACCGAAATGGTGCGTCTGAAAGGCTACATGGTCTATGATGCCGAGCAACTGGCGGAGAAATGCGGCATGGAATACGGCTCGTTCCGGCGAAAGGTAAAGAAAATGACCGGGTACACGGCTAAGGAATGGGTGATAAAGGAACGGGTAAAAGACGTGGAACACTACCTGACGAACACAAACCTCACGCTTACCGAAGTGGCGTTCACCACCGGGTTCGCATCGACATCGAACCTGAACGACTTCTGCAAGGCGTATCTTTTAGATACCCCCGGAGAAATACGCAGAAAAGCGCAGGAAACAAGAAAATGCACAGTTACAAGAACGTAATGTGAAAAATCAAGAATAAAACAGAATTTTTATGCCCGTAACTTTGTGCTTCATAAAAGATAAGCACAAGGTTATGGAACATAAGATACTGTTGGAAACATACTTCGCCGGACTGCTTCAAAAAGTGGAATGGCAGATACAGGAATACGAGGACACCGCAACGGACACGCTGACGCTCTGCCGCCTGTGCGTGGACTACCTGCAAGAGATACTGGGCGAACTCAAAACCTTTATAATCTCCTACCCGTTCGCCAGCACGGAAGAGGAAATACACTTCTTCAAGGAACTGAAACCGCTTTTAGCGAGCAAAATCATCTATTACAATACCGTTTACAAGATAGAGGTGCGCTTCCCCAGCGGCAGCGAGGACGTGCAGCGGGACTACCTGCTGTCGGAAACCGACCGGATTTCAAGGTCGTTCCAGCGGAACTTGGCGTTCTACCAGTACCACCGCACGAAAGCCACCTACTTGGACAGGCAGTATTTCATGCGTGGGAAGCCTGACATACAAATCATTGTGGACAGTTTCTATTACGAAACAGACCCACAGTTCAGCACCAGTCACGACTTCAAGGTAGCCAAGATTTTAGCCAACGAACTGCTGGAAATATACCTCACCAACCGACTGCACGAGCTGGAACGCCGGGAACAGCGCAAGCGGGTGAAGAACGGCTTCACGGGAAAGGTGCTGCGCTGGACGGGGACGAAAAGGGCGTTGGTGGAGCTTGTCTACGCACTGGACGCCTGCGGCTGTCTGAACAAGGGAACGGTTGATATAAAGGAGATTGTAGCCTATTTTGAATATGTTTTCGACATCGACCTCGGCGACTTCTACCACACCTACATGGAACTAAAAGCCAAGACCAAAGACCGCACGGGCTTCCTCTCCACCCTGAAAGACAGGTTGCTGCGTATGAGGGAGCAGGATTAGGCAACCGTTCTTTAACAAAATTTATTTCGCCACAGGTGGGTTCGCCTGTGGCGTTTTATTTTTCAGGACACCCGAACTTTGCGGCAAATCAATTAGTTACCATTATGGAAATAATAACATTCGAGTCCAAAGCCTACAAGGAGCTGGACAACAAGATTACCGCCATTGCCGACTACATCTTCAACCACGTGGAAACGGCAAGACAAAGCGAGGAAGATATGTGGGTGGACAGCTACGAGGTCTGCACGTTCCTGAAAATAAGCGAAAAGACCCTGCAACGCCTGCGGGTGTCGGGGACTATCGCCTATTCCAACATCAGGGGACGTTATTTCTACAAGGTCAGCGAGATACGCCGGATGCTGGAAGAACGCCTGATAAGGAGCAACAAGGAGAACATCGACAACCTGATAACCAACCACCAACTGTATGCTAAGGAAAGAGGAAATCTTAGAAAGGACAAATAACGGGCTGGCGGTGTTCAAACACTACCTGCCCGGCAACTGGCGCATAGGTCGCAACTTCCTTAACCCGTTGTACGAGGACAGCAAGGCTTCCTGCAACATCTATTTCGACCGTCGGGGCGGTATCTACAAGATGAAAGACTTCGGAAACGACAGTTACAGCGGCGATTGTTTCTTCCTCGTGGGACAGTTAAAGGGGCTGGACTGCAACCGGGCGGCTGACTTCGTGGAAATACTGGAAATCATCGACCGGGATTTGGGCTTGGGGCTGGCTTCCGGCACTCCGGTTTCTGTTCCCCCGGCAACCGTCCGCCGGGCAGTGCCGGACAAACCCGAAGAAACACCCGAAAAGCCCGTCAAGCCCTACCAGTTCCGGGAACAGAAGTTTCCGCTTGCCGAACTGGTGTACTGGCAACAGTACGGCATCACGCCCGAACTGCTGGAATATTACAAGGTCTGTTCGCTCCGGGAATACAATAGTGAAACGGCAGAGGGGAAGCCGTACACCTACACTTCATCGGTGGCAGAACCCATATACGGCTACAAGGGCAAACAGCACATCAAACTGTACCGCCCGTTCTCCACACCCCGCTTCCTCTACGGCGGCAGCTTCGGCGAAAACTACTGTTTCGGGCTGGAGCAACTGCCCGCCAAAGGTGACACGCTATTCATCACAGGCGGCGAGAAAGACGTACTTTCACTGGCGGCGCATGGTTTTCACGCTATCTGCTTCAACAGCGAAACGGTGACGATACCGCCCACGCTGGTTTATCGGCTGACGTTCCGCTTCAAGCACATCGTCCTGCTCTTTGACATGGACAAGACGGGCAGGGAAAGTTCACGCAAGCAGGAAAAATTATTGGAAGAATTTGGCGTGAAACGCCTGCTGCTCCCGCTTCCGGGAACGAAAGAGGAAAAGGACATTTCCGACTACTTCAAAGCCGGGAACACCCGTGAAGATTTCCTGAAACTGTTTATCGAATTTTTAGACAACCTGTATAGCGACACACTAATTATGCTAAAATCGTGCGAGATAGATTTCAACAACCCGCCCGCCAAAGCGCAAGAAATTATTTCGGCGGGTGACGTTCCGTTAGGGACACAAGGCAACCTGTTCGGCATCACCGGGGGCGAGGGAACGGGAAAGAGCAATTATGTAGCCGCAATCGTGGCGGGCTGCATCTGCCCGGCTGGTGCGGACATAGATACGCTGGGCATACAGATAACCGCCAACGGCAGGCACAAGGCGGTCTTGCTCTATGACACCGAACAGTCGGAAGTGCAACTGTTCAAGAATGTAGGCAACCTGCTGGCACGTGCCAAACAGCCGGACAAACCCGATGAACTGAAAGCGTTTTGTCTTACCGGTATGTCACGCAAGGAACGCCTGAACGCCATTGTACAGAGCATGGATAAGTTCTACTACCAGTACGGCGGCATCCAGTTGGTCGTCATTGACGGCATCGCAGACCTTGTAAAGAGTGCTAACGATGAAGCGGAAAGCGTGGCGGTGATAGATGAACTTTATCGGTTGGCGGGCATCTACAACACCTGTATTCTTTGTGTGCTGCACTTTGTACCGAACGGTTTAAAGTTGCGGGGACATTTGGGCAGCGAGTTGCAGCGCAAGGCGGCTACAATCCTTTCGATAGAGAAAGACGATGAACCCGCCCAGTCGGTGGTAAAAGCCCTGAAAGTAAGGGACGGAAGCCCGCTGGACGTGCCGCTGATGCTCTTTGCATGGGACAAGGAAGCCGGGATGCACGTGTACAAGGGCGAGAAGCCCCGTGAGGAAAAGGAGAAGCGCAAGGAAAGGGAACTGGTGAATGTCGCACGTGACATCTTCGGGCGGCAGACACGTATCACCTACATAGACCTTTGCGAGCAGTTGCAGCAGGTCTTGGACATCAAGGAACGCACCGCAAAGAGCTATATCCGCTTCATGCGGGAAAGGGACATCATCACCAAAGACACGGCGAACCAAAGCTGTTTTGTCATCGGTTCATATAATCTTCAAAGGAACGCAAGTTGTCCATAAGCGTATGGATAAAACTTGTGTAATTCATGTGCTTGTGTCCTGCCCTGTTGTGAAACACGGCAGGATTTTTTCTGTTTGCACGTGAAAATTCAGGGTATTTGCTTAACTTTGCAGAAGTTACACGGAAAAGTAACGGCAGTTGGACGGCGGTTGCCGGAATATTGCCTTTATATATAACATATACGTTCGCCGAACGTCCCAAAGTAGAAAACTGGCACTTTTCAAAATGTGGGGATATTCAGCGCAGGATATGCTATGCGTTTGTCATAGCGTGGCTGCACTGTTTCCACATTTGGGTATGCCAGTACCTCTACTTTGAAACAGCGTCATGCCACGCTTTCTTTTTGGGGTGGCGGCTAACGTGCCAAGACAGTAGGGATTTATATCACTTTAATACCTGACAATATGGAACAAATCAAAGCGCACATCGCCGTATCGCTGGACGGGCATACCGCCACGCCGGACTATGAACTGGACTGGATGCCCCGTGAGGTCAAGGAACTGGCGGCAAGGGAGTACGCCGCCGCAAGCTGCCTGCTTATGGGGGTGAACACCTACAACTACATCTTTGAACACTGGGGCGGGTGGCCGCACAAAAGCAAACGGTCTTTTGTGGTGTCACACTACGACACCAACGTAACACCGGATTGCGGCGTGGAGTTTCTGACCGAAGAACCGCTGCAAAGGATTTATGAACTGAAACAGGAAACAGACATGCTGGTGGTGGGCGGCGGCAAGCTGCTTACTTCATTGATTAAAGCCGGATTGCTGGACAGCCTGACAATATACACCGTCCCGGTCATGACGGGCAAAGGCATCGGCTTTATCGGGGAAACATTCGGCTCACATTGGAAACTCTCGGAAAGCAGGGTGCTGGATAACGGGGTGGTCTGTTCGACCTACCTGTTTGGCGGGAGCGTATAAAAAATGCGCCCGGTTCCCGCCGGGCGCAACCACTAAAATTTCAATTATTATAAGTTGCAAAACCTATCACAATGAAATTTCAGTGGCAAAGATAGGCTATTTCTTCGGTTTCGCTTTCTTTTCGGGGAATGAAAAACCGACATTGAACTGCTCGTCCAGTACCAGCGAAGCATCGAAAACCTTGCCGTTCTTACCCTTGAAGCCCTTGATTAGCCCGGTCTTTCGTTTCGTCACCAGTTCGACAATCTGCTTGTCGGAAAGCTGCTTGTCGCATTTGTTGCGGAATATGGTAAGCGTGCAGTCCACGTTGGAACACTTCGCCACTTTCGGGTAGAACAGGATGCGCCCGCTACCGCATTTCGGGCAGGGGCAGGTTTCACCGCCCGCAACAGATAATTGTACCGAAAGCAGTTCCGCCGTGATTTGCGTTGCGTACACCTCGATACCCTTTCGGAATGTGTCGGCATCCATGCTGCCCGCTTCTATCTTGGAAAGGGCGGTTTCCCACATACCCGTCATTTCGACATCGGCAATCTTCTTGTCCTTGACTATCTTGTAAACGGCAAGCCCCTTGTCGGTAGGCACAAGGTTCTTCTTTTCACGCACGATGTACTGGCGGGCGAACAGCGTTTCGATAATCGCCGCACGGGTGGCGGGCGTGCCTATCCCGGCATCTTTCAGGCTGGCTTTCAGTTCGGCATCTTCCAGTTCCTTTCCGGCGTTCTCCATTGCGGCAAGCAGGCTGCTTTCCGTGTGCAGCGGTTTCGGCTTGGTCTGCTTCTCCAACAGTTCCACGTTGGAAATCGGCAGGCTTTCGCCCTCTTGAAGCGGCGGCAGGCTGGCGGCTTCTTCGTCCCCGCCCGTTTCCTGCTCGCCGAACACGGCACGCCACCCAATTACTTTCATCACAGACCCTTTTACCGTGAAGTCGGTATCTCCAGCCGACAATATGGCGGTGGTAACGTCTTTCACGCACTTGCCCGAAAAGGCTTCCAGCATACGCCCGGCTACCAGCTCGTAAACCGCCCGCTCATCTTTGGTGAGTTCGCCGGGCAGGTTCTCGGTAACGATTAAGGCGTGGTGGTCGGTCACTTTGCCGTCATTCACGCTGCGGCGGTTCAGGGGTGTGCCGTCCAGCCCGGCGGCATACCCGGCAAAGCGGGGGTATTGCCCTAACAGGGCGACACGCTCCGGCATTTCATCGAAAACGTCCTCCGATATATAGCGGCTTCCGGTTCTCGGATAGGACATCACTTTCTTTTCATACAGGCTTTGCGCTATGGAAAGCGTCTTGTCAGCCGAAAAGTTCAGCTTCGTGTTCGCTTCCTTTTGCAGCGTGGTAAGGTCGTACAGAAGCGGCGGTTCTTGGCTGGCTTCTTTCCTCTCAACGGATTTCACGGCAAGTTGTCCAGCATCTTTAATCCGTTGCAGGGCGGCTATGGCTTCGGTCTGCTGTTCCCACTTGGCGGTCGATTGGGCGGTGAAACTTATTCCCCCGCTGGCGGTCGCCGCTTTGAGTTGCCAAAACTTGGCGGGTACGAAATTCCTGTTCTCCAAATAGCGGCTGCATATCATCACGAGCGTGGGTGTCTGCACCCTGCCCAGCGAGAACACTCCCTGCCCGGCGGCTACGCTCAACGCTTGGGTGGCGTTTATCCCTATCAGCCAGTCCGCTTCGCTGCGGGACTTGGCAGAGAGGTAGAGGTTATCGTAACATTCTCCCGGCTGCAAGTTATCCAGCCCCTCACGGATTGCCTTGTCGGTAAGGCTGCTTATCCACAGGCGCACAAATGGTTTTCGGCAGTTCAGGTAATGGAAGATGTAGCGGAAGATTAGCTCACCCTCACGCCCGGCATCGGTGGCGACAATAATCCGGTCGCACAGGTCGAACACTTCCTTTATCACTTTCAACTGTTTCAGAACGCCGGGGTCTGCCTTGTAGCCTTTCTCCGCTTTCACCTGACGGGGGATTAATTGGAAATCGGGCGGCAGTATGGGCAGGCTCTCCCTGCGGAAGTTCGCCACGCCATAGGCTTCCGGCATGGCAAGCTGGATTAAGTGGCCGAACGCCCATGTCACCATATACCCGTTGCCGGAAAGATAACCGTCATTACGCTGGGTCGCCCCGATGATGCGGGCGATATCCTTTGCCACGCTGGGCTTCTCTGCTATCAATGCAATCATAATTCTTTACTTTTTAAGGTGGGTACTACATTTTCATTCCTTTGGACTTCTTGGGTTTGTCCGCTTTCAGGCTTTGTCCCGCTTCTCTTCTGCTTGGCGGTGGGCTTGTCCTGACCCTGTTTCAGCGGCTCTTTGCCCTGTTTGGTGGCTTCGTTGGTCTTGCCCTCCGAATTGACCGCTACCTGCGTCCGGCTCTCGGCGGCGGGGGTAACGTCTTTCGGCTGCACCTTGTCGGGGGATTTGCCTTGTGCGCCGGGCTGCACATGACCGTTGAACTCAACGCCCTTGCCGTCCTTTATCCCGGCTACCTGCTGCTCTGCGGGCTGCTGCCCCTGCTGCAAGAACTGGACGGCAGACCTCGGCAGGAACTCCAAGCCACGCTCCACTGCGCTGACCTGCAAATAGGCACTGCGCTTCGTACCGTCCCTGAATTGCAGGTTTTCCATTTTCACCGCTTGCCCGGCTTCAAAGGCGGCTTTCTGCTCCGGGCTGACTTTCACGCCGCAAATGGTGTCGGGGCATTTCCACTTGTCAGCCCGCATATACTCCAGTTCGTGCGTGTACCTGTCCCGGCTGACGAACACGGGGATTTGCTCGCCGTTTTTCGGGTCTTGGATTTCAGCGATGCCGCCCAAGTTGCCAGTGCCTTGCAAGTTGCCCTGCTCCTGCTTGGTGAACCCGTGTTCGTGGAACGGGCGTTGCAACAGTTTCTCGTCCTGCTGCACGCCGTGCAGCTTGGGTACTACCGTGCCGTCCTTTGCCTGATAGAAAGAGAGCTTGACATCGGTAGGTTTGAGGTAGAAGCCGCCCACCGTCCCCGAAACGGTGTAAGTGTTGCGGGACTTGTAGCCACGCATCACCCGGTCGAAGTCCTTCGTGTTTTTCAGGGTGTCGGCGGTGATGCCGACTTTTTTCAGGTTCTCCCAGTCGATTTTTGCCGGGTCGAAGCGGTAGCCCTGCTTGAACTCGTGGAAGTCGGGCTTCGGAACTCGTAACATTTCAGCCCGCTTGTCACCCTCCGGCGTGGGGTTGCGGTGGTTGTCCTCGATTGCCTTTGCGTTCTGCTCCGCTTGGGAAGCCTTGACGCTGAACAGTTCCAGCCCGGAAGTGTCCTGAAACTTGCGGAAGAAATTGGAAATGAAGTTGCTGAACACATCGCTGTTCTTGTCCACCTGCATGAACTCGCCGCCGTGTGTCGGCGGCACGGTCTGCAAATTGCCCTCCTTGTCGATACCCTTAACGGCACTCACCTTGCCCTGCTGTTTATCCAAGACCAGCAGCACGTCTTTTTCCTGCCCCTCTGCGGGCGGGGTCATTCTGTTTGCCATAAATAATTGAAATTTTAGCGGTTACGGGAATAGTCCCGCCCAAAGGTAGCGACTAAATATGCTATATTGGGACGGGCGGAAACGGCTGTCCGAATTTGTCCGGTACTGTCCCGATTTGTCCGGTCGGGATGAAAAAAGAGGTGATAAAGCAGGAGCAATCCATTACTTAATCCAAAGAAAAACATAACTTTGTAACCAGTTATTATATATACAGAATATGACAGAGAAAAACAGCTCTATATTATCCCCCGAATATCTCAACTTCAAAAATGAGATAACCGCCCGTATCAGGTCTGCCCAGTATGAAGCATTAAAGGCAGTAAACAAAGAAATGATAGCTTTATATTGGGAAGTCGGCAAACGGATTACCGAGCAACAGACGGCATTAGGTTGGGGAAAATCCGTTGTGGAAAACCTTTCACGGGACATACAGAAAGAGTTTCCGGGAATACAAGGGTTTGGTGTCCGCAATATGTGGGATATGGCACGTTTTATGCTGAATATCAATCAAATGAAATTCTGCAACCATTAGTTGCAGAAATTAGCTGGTCGAAACATATCGTCATTCTTACGAAGTGCAAGGAAACACGGCAACGGCAATTTTATATATTGGCTACCAAGAAATACGGTTGGACGAAAGACGTCCTTATCAATAAGATAGAAGCCAAAACTTACGAAAACTATTTGCTCGGACAAAGTAATTTCGATATAACCTTGCCCGATAGCATAAAAAATCAAGCCATACTTGCATTAAAAGATGAATATACATTTGACCTTGTAGGACTTGCAGAGGAACATTCGGAATATGAATTGGAACAGGCTATTATTAAGAATATCCGTGCGTTCCTTATGGAGTTCGGTACGGATTTTTCATTTATAGGCAACCAATATCGGCTGGAAGTGGACGGGAAAGAATACTTCATAGATTTACTGTTATACAACAGACGTTTGCAAGCCATGATTGCCATAGAACTGAAAATCGGAGAGTTCCAGCCGGAGTATAAAGGGAAAATGGAATTTTATCTGAACATTTTGAATGATACGGTGAAATTACCACATGAAAATCCGGCTATCGGTATAATCATCTGTAAGTCCAAAAGCCGCATGATAGTGGAGTACGCTTTGAAAAGTTCCAATATGCCCATCGGGGTGGCAACATACAGCCTTTCTTCCGAATTACCCGAAGCCTACAAAAAACTATTACCTACATCGGAAGAAATAGCCAAGAAAATAGAATTGTTGATAGAACGATAATAATAACAAAAGCCGTAGATTTATGCTACGGCTTTGTGTTCCTATATTATTATATACAGCTATTCTTCCTCTTTTATCAAGTGGCATAGCTCCGAGTCGTTCTTAATCCGGGTTATCTCGTCCTCGACAATCTGCCGGACTTCCTGACGGATGCGGTCATAGTTGGCTTGTATCTCCTCCTGCATCCGGTCGTTGCCGTCCTTGTCGGTGAAGTCGATAATCTGCGGCAACTTCACGTAACGGGCGGTTTCCCGCTTCACCTTTTCATTGTCCACCACGATTTCGCAGTGGAAAATCTTCTGTTCTATCCGTTCATCGAAGTTGTCTGCCACAGCACCCACGAACATACCTTGCGTGAGGTTGGATATTTTGCTGGCGGGTATCAGGCTGTCCATTTGGGTGCTTATCGAGGTGGATTTCTCCCGCTGGTTGATTGTCATGCTCTGCCGTTTCTGCAACACCTTTCCGAAACGTTCAGAAAGGATTTTTGCCGTTTCACCGACTACCTGACCGCTGAACACGTTGCCCACGGTATTTTGTATCACCCGGCTTTCCTTGTCCCCGTAATCACGGGTAAGCTGGCTGTAATCCTGAAAGCCCAGCAGAACCGCTACCTTGTTGCTTCGTGCGGTTGCAATCAGATTGTCAAGCCCTCGAAAATAAATCGTTGGCAGCTCGTCTATTATCACCGAACTTTTAAGCTGACCTTTCTTGTTTATCAGCTTCACTATTCTACTGTTATATAATCCCAGTGCTGCCGAGTAGATATTTTGGCGGTCAGGATTGTTGCCGACAACCAAGATTTTAGGCTCTTTCGGGTTGTTGATGTCGAGTGAAAAATCATCGCCCGTCATTACCCAGTAAAGGGCGGGTGAAATCATCCTTGAAAGCGGGATTTTCGCACTGGCTATCTGCCCCTGCAACTGTTCAACTGCCGAACTTTCCCATGCGTCCACGAACGGAGAAAGATAATTTTCCAGTTCGGGGTAGCTGCGCAAAATGGTGAATACATCGGCGTATTTTTTGTTCAACAGTTCAATGGCATGGGGGAATGTGCAATACTTACCGTCCTGATAGATACGGAGATACCAAATTATAGCCGCCAAAAGAATAATCGGGCTTTCCACAAAGAAGTCGCCCTGCTTGCTTATCCAGCTTCGATTGAGGTTAAGCATTATCGTGTAGCTGGCTTCATAGGCATCCGCAATGTCCGACATGAAGCTGGCGTTTATCGGGTTGCATCGGTGGCTCTTGCGTGGGTCGTCAAAGTTGATAACGTAAAACTTAGGCTTTACCTTGTAGCCGTCTAAGTGGTTAAGCAAATGATTGTAAGCGATTTCCGAAAGGTCAGGAAACTTGTAATCATAACAATAGAGTGCAAAACCTTTCTCGATTTGCTGTTTGATGTAACTGTTTACCACCGCATACGACTTCCCGCTACCCGGTGTTCCCAATACAAGGCTGGCACGGAACGGGTTTACAACATTTATCCAGCCATTATTCCATTTCTTCTTATAGTAGAACCGGGTAGGCAGATTTACCGAATGCTCGTTCTCGATAAGCCTTGTTTCCTGCTGGAAACTTTCGTTTTCCGTGTTAAAGACATCTTCCATGAGGTTGTTTTTCAACAACCGGGACATCCATGTACCCGCCATGAGCATACAGATATAGCCCACCGACGACGTGGCAATATAAAACACGGCATCCGCCGTGTGTGGCAGCGGAAGTTCCAGCAACCACCAGTTCAGGAAAAACAACACGACACCAGCCGCAAGGCTGCAATGTATCTTCGTCCACGTTATCTTTTCCTCTTTCACGCCCTTAGTGCCGATACACGACAGGGCGAGGAACACCACCGAAAAAAGTTTCGTCCAAAGGACGGACGAGAACAGCCCGGTGGTGCGCTGAAAGTTCCACAGTATCTTGTCTATCACTTCAAAGGTCACTCCCCACTCTTTCAGGGTGGAGTAACAGAACCAGTACACGTTTATTCCCACGAATAGAATACTGATAGCCCGCATAAAGTCCATGACCCTTGCAAGCCCTCTCAAATCATCTTCCTGTTGCATGATTGTAATGTTTTTTAAGTTAGTCGATGCGCCTTGTGCGCTTCTTTCTTCTTCTCTTTTGGCGGGCGATGTCCTGCGGCTCGTCACCGCCTGATGCACCGCCGCCCAGCAAACCGCCGAAAGCTCCCAGCACGGAAGCCACGCCCGAAACGATGTCGGATTTCGGCGTAAAGCCCGGCTGTTCCTGATGCGTGGATTGGTCTTGCTGCGGTGCTGACACTTCGGGCTGGTGCATCTTTCCGGTTTCGCCCGAAAAGCGTTCGTTGAACACGTTCGCCGAATACTCCTTGCCCAAGCGTGAACCGTTCAGCACCACCCGGCTGTCGTGGTCGATGAACGTAACGCCATAGATGCGCCCGCTGTCGTTCTGACGGAATACCACGTCAATGCCCTGTTTCTTTAGCCGCTGTTCCAGTTCCTTGCGGCTGCGGGTATTCCTCACGGCATCGGCAACAATTTTCCGGGTGCGCTCTTTCAGCTTGCCGTTCTTAATCAGCTCGCCCGATTTCTCCATTCTACGCTGCACCGCTTCATAGCCCACCGACTTGCCGATGCGGGAAGCCTTTACAGGGTTGCCTGTCTTTTCGCCCTTGTCGTTCATGGCGGAATAGACAATGCCCTGATAGGGCTTGCCATTTATCTCGCCTTTGACTTCCTCGGCGCACACGTTGTAAGCGGCAAGCAAAGCCTTGTACTCCCCGAACGACTGGAAACGGTAGCCGTAACAAGCCGATTTCACGGTATTGCCTATTTGGTGCTTCACGTCTCCGGCGGCATAATCCACCTTTTTAAGTTCCGGGCGTTCGGCACGTTCCTTTCGTTCTGCCGGGTGCAGGTTGTATTTCTTCTCCAGTTCACGGGTGATTTGCTTGCTGCGCCGATGCTCGAACCTGTCATTAAGCGGCTTGCCGTTCTCGTCCACCCGCAAGCCCACGATGTGGATATGGTGGCGGTCGATGTCGGTATGCTTGTACACCAAATAAGGCTGGTCGCCATAGCCCAACTTCCGCATATACTCTTTGGCGATGTCGGAAAGCTGCTGGTCTGTCAGCACGTCTTCCGGGTGCGGGTTTATGGAAATATGAAGTATCGGCTTCTTGGTGGATAGCTGGACGGGCATCTGCATTTCAAAGCTGCGCATACACTCGCCGATAGAGAAATTTCCGTCCTCGCCCAACAGCATCCGGTTGGAGAAAAGCACCTTTGCTTCTTCGCTGTCCACCTTGTTTTGGTTGTAAGCCAGTGCGCCGAACATATTGCCGCCCGTGCTTATTTTGGCAACCATAGTTCCTTGCACTCGTTTGTCAGGTCGATAACCTGACGGTTCAACACAGCCAGTTCGGTAGTCGCTTTCTCCAGTTTATAGAGAAAAGCCAATGCCTTTTTCTCCGAAAAATTGCTATGCAACGCCTTTACAACTTGGTTGTAATTGACCGCCACGGCTCTGAATTGTGCATAAAATTCGGTCAGCCGGGCGCAATACTCTACTGCCGATTTGTCCACTTTCACCACCCGGAACGGCTCGCCGAACAGCCGGGCGGCGATGAAACGGGACTTGCTCGTGACGCCCGACTGCTCCCACTGCGAGAGGAAGCGGGCGTTCTCCCGGTCGTTCAGGTAGAGGACATGGCGGTGCTTCGCCGGGTCTGCGAGGGCGGGGCGACCGCCCTTGTTGGTTCTTCTTGTTTCCATACTTCTTTGGATTAAAAATTACGACTTCGGAGTGATTTTTACCGGGGCAAGGCGTTTTCAGGCACGGAAAACGGTTTTGTATGCTACAAAACACACCTTGCTATTTTCTGACGAAAATCGAAATCCGTCACGGACGGATTGGGGTTAGCGTGGAACGGTAAGCCCTGCCGCTCACCAGCCCGGTTTTACACCTCCGCCCTCTGCGGTTCATTACTCCGCTGCAAAGTAACGGTGATTTATAATGCTGTAAAATAGGTAGTTGGTGGACAAATCGGGACAACACAGGACAAATCGGGACAAGGTTTTCCGAGGACATTTTTTCTCCCTTTTTTTGCATCGGATTTCAAGATTGAAAGCAAGATTGAAAGAAATATTCCAATCAGGAAAGAATGATTGAAAGCATGATTTCAAGAAAGCATGATTGCAGGATTTCAATATTCCAAGAAAGAATGAAAGCTGGAAAACAAGATTGAAATAAAACAGTCTTTCAATATTTCAAGATTGCAATATGGAAAGAAAGAATGAAAGCAATAAATAAATCTATCTATCAACCAATAATGAACGAAAGCAATATGGAAAACGAGAAAACACCCTTTTATGTCGCCTTTTCCACCCAAAAGGGCGGGGTCGGCAAAACCACCTTTACCGTGCTGGCGGCGAGTTACCTCTATTACCTCAAAGGCTACGATGTGGCGGTGGTCGATTGCGACTACCCGCAACACTCCATTGCCGGGATGCGCAAGCGGGATGCCGAGCAGGTCGGGGCGGATGAAGATTACAAGCGAATGGCGTATGAACAGTTTACCCGGCTGGGAAAGAAAGCCTACCCGGTATTGTGCAGTTCGCCCGAAAAGGCGATTGCAACGGCTGACGAATATATAGCCGCCGGACACGTGCCGGATATTGTCTTTTTCGACCTGCCCGGCACGGTGAACAGCGAGGGCGTGATAAACTCCCTTGCGGGCATGGACTACATTTTCACCCCCATTTCCGCCGACAAGGTGGTGCTGGAAAGCAGCCTGTCGTTCGCAATGGCTATCCAAAAGCTATTGGTGAAGAATGAAGCCTGCCGACTTGCCGGGCTGTACCTCTTTTGGAACATGGTGGACGGGCGGGAGAAAACAGACCTTTACACCGCCTATGACAAGACCATTAAGGAACTGGAACTGCCACTGATGAAAACCTTTATCCCCGACACCAAACGCTACAAAAAGGAACTGGCAGCGGATAAAAAGGCGGTGTTCCGCTCCACACTCTTTCCCGCCAGCCGCCCGCTGGTGAGGGGAAGCAACTTGGAAGAACTGATAACCGAAATAGTGTACTACATCAAATTACAATGATATGGCAAAGCAAAGCGGCGGGATGCCGAAGATAGACGAGGATTTCATGAAAGAACTTATCTCACAGGGCGTACCCGCCAAGCGGGAGAGCCAGCCGGATGATGTACCGCAGCCCGGCGGCGAAACGGAAACCGCCCACGAGGGACGGCAGACGGAAACGGTGCAAGTAGAGAAACCGACACCCCGCAAGCGCAAGGGCGGTTCGGGCGACTACCGGGAAACCTATTTTCAGAAAGTGGAACTGGCAGACCGACAGCCCTTGTACGTGAGCCGTACCACCCACGAGAAGCTGATGCGTATCGTGACGGTGATAGGCGGGCGAAAGGTGACGGTAAGCAGCTACGTGGAAAACATTCTGCTGCGCCACTTCGAACAGTACCAAGACGAGATAAACACCTTGTATGAAAGTCACTTCCAAAAGCCTGTCTGACTATGGTAATCCATTGCATACTTACCGGGCTTTTGGTGTACTATATCGCCCTATGGCTGTGGTATCGCTACACGGACAGCCGGACATCACCGGGCAGAACAGATGATGCGCCGCTTCCACGAAACGGGGTTTCAGGCTACACGCTGATAGGCGAAAGCCGATACAAGGGCAGACAAATCGGGACAGCGCAGGACAAATCGGGACACCTCCCGCAAGCGACTGAAAATGATACTATTTTTGCGCCGCGCTGACGTACAGCCGGAAGAAAACATTTCGGAAGCAGCAGCCGAAGCGGAAGAAACACCCGGTTACGAGAATGACGAACCCGACTACGAGGACGAGGAAATAGCCGGGTACATGGACGGTGACGATGATACCGGGCGGGCTACGGGCGTGAGCTTTGACGAACTGGGCGAAGCGGTACGCACGGCGAACGCCGACAACTCCACCGAAGCGGAACAGCGGCAAGCAGCCGGGACGCTGGCAAGGATTGAGGGGACGAACCTCTACGATGCGGTGGTGGAGAACATCAACGGCGGGCTGGCAAAGGTGGCGGAACTGTTGGGGCGCAACGAAGCGGAACTGGCTACGGTTGCTGTCCCTGCCGAAGCTGGCAATACAGGCAAGGAACACGAAGCGTTCGACATGAACGATTTCCTATAATATAATAATGTAACAATATGAAGCAACGTGACTACGGTTGATTGGCAACCTGAAAACCAAACAGACAAACGGGAATGTTCCCGACCACTAAAATTTCAAATTATTCACCAGCCGGGAAAGGCGGACTTCCCACCCGCCGCCCGGCATTAAAAACAAATCACAATGAGAAAGAAAATCTTTTTGTCGGCGGCTATCCTTGCCGCTGCGGTAAGTGCCTACGCACAGGGCAACGGGCAGGCGGGCATCACCGAAGCCACGAACCTAATCACAGGGTATTTCGACCCCGGAACAAAATTAGTGTACGCAATCGGGCGGTCTGCGGCTTGATTGGCGGGGTAAAAGTATATAACAAGTTTTCGAGCGGCGACCCCGACACCTCAAAGACCGCCGCCAGTTGGTTCGGGGCGTGCATCTTCCTGATTGTCGCCGCCACTATCCTGCGGTCGTTCTTCCTCTAAACCAGCGGCTATGTCTGAATATCCGGTAAACAGGGGTATCGGGAAGCCGGTGGAGTTCAAGGGGCTGAAAAGCCAGTACCTCTTTATCTTTGCGGCGGCTTGCTCGCCGTGTTCGTGGTGTTCATCGTCCTGTTCATGGCAGGCGTGAACCAGTGGATATGTATCGGTTTCATCGTGTCGGCTTCGCTGCTGCTCGTGTGGCAGACGTTCCGGCTCAACGCACGGTACGGCACGCACTGGCTGATGAAAGCAGCCGCACGCAAAAGACACCCACGCTTCATTATCAGCCGAAAGGCGATACCCCGGCTGTTCAACTACAAAAGAAGAAAGGAAGAAAGAACATGAGGAATACATTAAAGGCTACCACGCTGGAGAGGAAATTTCCACTTTTGGCGGTGGAAAACGGCTGCATCCTTTCAAAGGATGCGGACATAACGGTGGCTTTCAGGGTGGAACTGCCCGAACTGTTCACCGTCACCAGTGCCGAGTACGAAGCCATACATTCGGCATGGTACAAGGCAATCAAGGTGCTGCCCGACTACTCCATAGTACACAAGCAGGACTTCTTCATCAAGGAGAACTACCAGCCCGACACGGAAAGGGACGGGCTTAGTTTTTTAAGCCGCTCCTTTGAACGGCACTTCAATGAACGCCCGTTCCTGAACCATTACTGCTACCTGTTCCTGACAAAAACGACAAGGGAGAGAAGCCGCCGACAGAGCGACTTCTCCACCCTCTGCCGGGGCAGGATTGTTCCGCAGGAGATAGCCGACAAGGAAGCGGCGGCAAAGTTCATCGAAGCGGTCGGGCAGTTCGAGCGCATCATGAACGACAGCGGTTTTGTCACGCTTACCCGGCTGGCGGCATCGGAAATCACCGGGCAGGACGGAAAGGCGGGTATCATCGAGAAATACTTCTCGCTCTCGCAGACAGATACCACCTGCCTGAAAGACATCGGGCTGTACCCGGAAGAAATGCGTGTCGGGGACGATATTCTGTGCCTGCACACGCTTTCGGACGTGGAAGATTTGCCCGGAAAGGTCGGGACGGACTGCCGATTTGAGAAACTGTCCACCGACAGAAGCGATTGCAGGTTAAGTTTTGCCGCCCCGGTGGGCGTGCTGTTATCGTGTAACCACGTCTATAACCAGTTCATCTTCATAGACGACCACGCCGAAAACCTGAAGAACTTCGAGCAGACCGCCCGGAATATGCAATCGCTCTCCCGTTATTCCCGTGCCAACCAAGTGAACAAGGAATGGATAGACGAGTACCTGAACGAAGCCCACAGCAAGGGGCTTGTATCGGTGCGTTGCCACTGCAACGTCATGGCATGGAGTGACGACCGGGACGAACTCAAACGCATACGCAACGATGTGGGAAGCCAGCTTGCACTAATGGAGTGCAAGCCCCGGCACAACACCACCGACACGCCCACGCTCTTTTGGGCGGGCATACCCGGCAATGAAGCCGACTTCCCGGCAGAGGAAAGTTTCTACACGTTCTTGGGGCAGGCTCTCTGCCTGTTCGTGGAAGAAACGAACTACAAGAGTTCGCTTTCGCCGTTCGGCATCAAAATGGTGGACAGGGTAAGTGGTCGCCCGCTGCACATCGACATATCGGATTTGCCCATGAAGAAAGGCATAACGACCAATAGAAACAAGTTCATACTTGGACCGAGTGGTAGCGGGAAGTCTTTCTTCACCAACCACATGGTGCGCCAGTATTACGAGCAGGGGGCGCACGTGCTTTTAGTAGATACGGGTAACAGCTACTTGGGACTGTCCCAGCTTATCCACAACCGCACGCACGGCGAGGACGGGATTTATTTCACCTACACCAACGAGAACCCGATAGCGTTCAACCCGTTCTATGTCGAGGACGGGGTATTATAAAATCGAGAAAAAAGAGAGTATAAAAACCCTTATACTCACCCTGTGGAAGCGGGACGATGAAGCCCCCAAGCGGTCGGAAGAAGTGGCGTTGTCAAATGCGGTAAGTGCCTATATCGAACGTATCACGGGCGACAGGTCGGTAACGCCCTGCTTCAACACGTTCTACGAGTTTGTGCGGGATGATTACCGCCGACAGCTTGAACAGAAGAACGTCAGGGAAAAGGATTTTGACATTGACAATTTCCTGAACGTGCTTGAACCGTACTATCGTGGCGGTGAATACGACTACCTGCTGAACTCCTACAAGGAACTGGATTTGCTGCATAACGCTTCATTGTCTTTGAGTTGGATAACATCAAAGACCACAAGATTTTGTTCCCGATAACGACTATCATCATCATGGAAGCCTTTATAAACAAGATGCGCAAGTTAAAGGGAATAAGGAAGTTAATACTAATTGAGGAAGCGTGGAAAGCGATTGCATCGGCGAACATGGCGGACTACATAAAATATTTGTACAAAACCGTCCGAAAGTATTTCGGGGAAGCGATTGTGGTAACACAGGAAGTGGAAGATATTATTTCTTCCCCTATCGTGAAAGAAAGTATCATCAATAACTCGGACTGCAAAATCCTATTAGACCAAAGAAAATATCTCAACAAGTTCGACAGCATACAAAACCTGCTCGGACTGACCGACAAGGAGCGTTCGCAGATATTGTCTATCAACATGGCGAACCACCCCGGACGGAAGTACAAGGAGGTTTTCTTCTCGCTGGGCGGCACACAGTCAGCGGTATATGCCACAGAAGTTTCATTGGAAGAATATTACACGTTCACGACAGAGGAAAGCGAGAAAATGGAACTGTTCGCCCTCGCCGAGAAGCTGGGCGGCAACCTTGAACTGGCTATCAAGCGGCTTGCGGAAAGCAAACGTAATCCCCGATTATCAACAACTTAAAATTTAGGAACATGAAGAAAACAATTCTCCTTATGGCGGTATGCCTTTGCTTCATCGGCAAGGCATCCGCACAGTGGGTGGTATCAGACCCCGGCAACTTGGCACAGGGCATCATCAACACCACCAAGCAGATAGTGCAGACTTCCACCACTGCCAAGAACACGCTGGACGGCTTCATGGAAGCGCAGAAGATTTTCCAGCAGGGTAAAAAATATTACGATGCGCTCAAAGCGGTGCATGACGTGGTTAAGGGCGGTGTCAAGGTGAAGAAGTCCATTGAACTGGTGGCGGAAATCTCCGAAATCTACGTGCGCAACTTCCAAAGTATGCTGGCAGACCCGAATTTCACGCCTGACGAACTTTCCGCAATATCGTTCGGCTATGCCAAACTGATGTCGGAAAGCTCGGACGTGTTGCAGGACTTGAAGAATGTAGTGAACATCACGGGTATGTCACTGACGGATGCCGAACGGCTGGCTATTATTGATAATGCCTACCGAAGCCTATTGAATTACCGCAACCTCGTGAACTACTACACCCGCAAGAACATATCCGTGTCCTACCTGCGGGCAAAGAAGAAAAACGACACCGACCGGGTGCTGGCTCTCTACGGCTCGGCGGATGAACGCTACTGGTAACATGATGCAACCACTTAAATAATATGCATATGTTATTAGCAGCAGTGGATTTTGACAACCTGCACCAAGTGTTGCGGGTGCTGTACGATGAAATGATGCCCTTGTGCAGCAACATGACAGGGTAGCCAAAGGGATAGCCGGGCTGGGAGCTTTGTTCTATGTAGCCGCCAAAGTGTGGCAGCTCGCACGTGCCGAACCCATAGACGTGTACCCGCTCCTGCGTCCCTTTGCGCTGGGGCTATGCATCATGTTCTTTCCCACGTTTGTGCTGGGGACTATCAACACGGTGCTGTCGCCAGTGGTAAAAGGGTGCAACCAGCTTATGGAAACGCAGACTTTCGACATGAACGAATACCGGGCGCAGAAAGACCGACTGGAATATGAAGCCCTGATGCGAAGCCCCGAAACGGCTTACCTCGCATCGGACGAGGAATTTGACAGACAACTGGAAGAACTGGGCTGGTCACCCTCCGACATGGTGACTATGACCGGAATGTACATGGACAGGGCGGCTTACAATATCAAGAAGTCCGTCCGGGACTGGTTCAGGGAACTGCTGGAAATGCTCTTTCAGGCAGCGGGGCTGATTATCGACACGCTGCGCACGTTCTTTTTAATCGTGCTTTCGATACTGGGTCCGCTGGCGTTTGCGATTTCCGTCTATGACGGTTTCCAAAGCACGCTGACCCGGTGGATTTCACGCTATATCTCCATTTACCTGTGGCTTCCCGTGTCGGATTTGTTCAGCAGCGTGCTGGCACGCATACAAACGCTGATGCTCCAAAAGGACATTCAGGAACTTTCAGACCCGAATTTCATTCCTGACGGGAGCAGCACCGTGTATGTAATATTTATGATAATCGGCATCGTGGGCTACTTCACCATTCCGACGGTGGCAAGCTGGATAGTGTCGGCTGGCGGCACGTCTGCCTATAACCGAAACGTGGCACGGGCGGGGTCAATCGCCGGGGCTGCGGTCGGTGCGGCAAGCGGGAAAGTAACCGGGAAACTACTCAAATAACCAACATCAAAATTTAGTATATGGAATTTAAGTCATTAACGAACATTGAAACGAGTTTCCGGCAAATCCGGCTCTTTGCACTGGTATTCATCTGCCTGTGCGCACTGGTGACGGGCTTTGCCGTGTGGAACTCGTACAGCTTCGCCGAAAAGCAGCGGCAGAAGATATACGTCCTCGACAACGGCAAAAGCCTGATGCTGGCACTCTCGCAGGACATGGCACAGAACAGACCCGTTGAAGCAAAATCGCACGTGCGGCGTTTCCATGAGCTTTTCTTCACACTCTCACCCGACAAGGGGGCTATCGAAAGCAACATCAAACGCTCGCTGTTCCTTGCCGACAAGACCGCATTCAACTATTACAAGGACTTGGCGGAAAAGGGCTACTACAACCGGGTGATTTCCGGAAACGTCACGCAGACGGTGGAGATTGACAGCGTGAAGTGCGACTTCGACCAGTACCCCTACAAGGTGAACACGTATGCCCGCCAGTTGATTGTCCGGGAAAGCAGCCTGACGGTGCGCAGCCGTGACCTCGTGCCGTCTGCTCAACGCCACACGGAGCGACAACAACCCGCACGGCTTCATCATCGAAGCGTTCACCATTACCGAGAACAAGGATTTGCAAACCGTTAAAAGATAGCCGTATGGAAAGGAAACGAAATTACATCGAAAAGGTGCAGGAGTGGGCGGACGACCGCCTGCACCAAATGTGCGGACGGATTACGCCGGGCAAAAGGCTGGCTGTTATCCTCGTGATGTTCTTCTTTTTCGGCGGCTTGTCTATCTACATCACCGTTTCATCAATCTACAATATCGGGAAACGGGACGGCAGGCGGCTGCAAATAGAACATATCAAACAACTGCCATTGCAGGGCAATGACACAATCAACAGTATCAACCCCTTAAACAGACCGGAATATGGAAGAAGTACAGAAGAATGAGAACGGCACGACCGTACCGCAGGCGGACGGGAAGCCTGAAAAGGAAAAGAAGCCCAAACGGGAACTTACCCCGCAGCAGGTGCAGCAGCGCAGGAAAATGATAGTCTTCCCGCTGATGTTCCTTGCCTTTGCCGGGTGTATGTACCTGATATTCGCCCCCTCCGGCAAAGAGGACGTGAATGTGGAGAGCGTGGGCGGCTTCAACGCCGACATACCCCTGCCCGCAGAGGACGGGATTATAGCCGACAAGCAAAAGGCTTACGAACAGGCGATGCTGAACCGCAAACAGCAGGACAAGATACAATCCTTGCAGGACTTCGGTTTCACGGGGGATGATGAAGCGGAAGAACCGCAAGCGGAAATCGACCTGATGCCGGAAGAAGATCCGAAGCCCCAAAGGGGCGGCGGTGTTTCTTCGGCATACGCTTACCGGGACATCAACCGCCAGTTAAGCACGTTCTACGAAACGCCCCCTGTGGACGAGGAAAAAGAGGACTTGAAGCGGCAGGTAGCGGAACTGACCGACCGACTGCAACAGCAGCAGAACGCCACACCCACCGCTGACGACCAAATGGCACTCTTGGAAAAATCCTACGAGCTGGCGGCAAAGTACATGAACGGCGGGCAAGGACAAGTCGCACAAGTCCCGGTAACGGGCGGCATTGACCGCAAGCCGGATGCGGTAGCGGTGCAGGCAATCCGGGAAACGACCGTATCGGGATTGCAGCAGCCCATGAGCGATGCCGACTTCATCCGGGCTTACAGCCAGCCACGAAACTACGGCTTCAACACGGCGGTAGGCACGGGCTACGCTATGGGAAGGAATACGATAGCCGCCTGCATCCACCAAGACCAAACCCTGACGGACGGGCAGGCGGTGAAACTCCGGCTGCTCGAACCCATGCAGGCGGGAAACATAGTCGTGCCGAAGAATACCCTTGTGGCGGGTACGGCAAAAGTGCAGGGCGAACGGCTCGACATACTGGTGTCCTCGATTGAGTACGCTGGCAACATCATCCCGCTGGAACTCGCCGTGTTCGACACGGACGGGCAAAAGGGATTATCTGTGCCGTCCTCTATGGAGCAGGAAGCGTTCAACGAAGCTATGGCGAATATCGGAAGCGGGCTGGGTACAAGCATTTCCTTTGCACGGAGTGCCGGGCAGCAGGTGGCTATGGACGTGACAAGGGGCTTGCTGCAAGGCACGTCCGGCTACCTCGCCAAGAAGTTCCGAACCGTGAAAGTGAAGCTGAAAGCCGGGTACAAGGTGATGCTTTACGCCAAACAACAATAACCATTTTATCAACGACCACTAAAATTTCAATTGACAATGAAACAGATTTTTGTAATGTTCGCCCTCTTGCTGGGCGTGTATGCGGCAAACGCACAAACTACTGACACCGTGAAGTATGCGGCTGGCAACGACTTGTACCGGGGGATTACCCGTAAACTCCCGTACCGCCAAATGGTTACGCCCTACGGCGTGGAAGTGACCTTTGCCAAGACGGTACATATCATCTTCCCCGCCGCCGTCCGCTACGTGGATTTGGGAAGCAACCATATCATAGCGGGCAAGGCGGACGGTGCGGAGAACGTAATCAGGGTGAAAGCCACGACAGAGGGCTTTCCGGGCGAAACGAACTTCTCCGTCATTTGCGAGGACGGCAGTTTCTTTTCATTCAACGCCAAATATGCCCGTGAACCGGAAATGCTCAACATCGAAATGAAAGACTTCTTGGAAAATGAAGATACGTCCGATTTCTCGCATACCCGCATGAACATCTATTTCCGGGAACTGGGGAATGAAAGCCCGCTATTGGTGAAACTGATAATGCAGAGCATCTACAAGAACAACGACCGGAAAGTGCGCCACTTGGGTAGCAAGCGTTTCGGCATACAGTTCTTAATCAAGGGGATTTACACCTATAACGGGATGCTCTACGTGCATACGCAGACAAAGAACAGTTCCAACGTGCCTTTCGACACGGACTTCATCAAGTTTAAGATAACCGATAAGAAAGTGCCGAAGCGCACGGCTATTCAGGAAACAGTATTGGATGCGGTACGCAGCTACAACGAGGTGGTAGAAATTGCAGGAAAAAGTATCGTGCGCACGGTGTACGCCCTGCCGAAGTTCACCATTCCTGACGACAAGCTGCTGGTCGTGGAACTCTACGAGAAGAATGGTGGGCGGCATCAGGTTATCCGGGTGGAAAATTCCGACATCGTGAACGCAGAAGTGATTAATAAACTAAAAATCAAGTAGAGAATGAAAAAACACATCTTTATAATGATGCTCTTTGCGCTGTGCCTGACCTCGTTTCAGGCACACGCACAAAGATACCTGCCGGGCATGAAAGGCTTGCAGGTGACGGCGGGCATGGCGGACGGTGTTCACTGGAACAGTAACAGCGATTTTGCCTACCACATCGGGGCGGCGTACAGCGTTTACACCAAGAACGCAAACCGCTGGGTGATTGGCGGGGAATACCTGCACAAGAAGTATGACTACAAGGATATGAGAATACCAGTCGAACAGTTCACCGCAGAGGGCGGCTATTACCTGAAATTCCTTCGACAAGGAGACCTTTTCTTTTCGCTGGGTTTCGGCTCTCGCCGGGTATGAAACAAGCAACCGAAGCGAAAAGCTCTTGCCGGACGGCTCTACGCTGCTGGATAAGGACTGCTTCGTTTACGGCGGTGCGCTGACGCTGGAACTGGAAGCCTACCTGACCGACCGGGTGGCTCTGCTACTGAACGCAAGGGAACGGGCGTTGTTCGGCTCGGACATAGGCAAGTTCCACACGCAGGTGTCTGTGGGACTGAAATTCATTATCAACTGACCGCTATATAATAATGTATATGAAGAATGTAATGTATAAAATCATCATGGGCTGCTACATCGTGGCCGCCCTCGTGCTTGTCACCGCCTGTAATGACAACTTGGATATTCAGCAGGCGTACCCGTTCAGCATCGAAACGCTGCCAGTACCCAAAAGGCTGAAAGTCGGGGAAACCGCCGAAATACGCTGCCGACTGGTGCGTGGCGGCTATTACCAGCCGACTACCTATCAAATCAGGTACTTCCAGCCGGACGGCAAAGGGAAGCTGGAAATGGATAACGGCACGGTGTTCCTGCCCAATGACCTGTACACACTGGAGAAAGAAACGTTCCGGCTCTACTACACATCGGCATCGACAGACCAGCAGACGATAGACATTTATGTAATTGACAGCTTCGGACAGATGCAGCAACTTACACTATCGTTCAATAA
>SCPN01000587.1_pt1 | contig 87625 bp, 81 predicted proteins | sample 6106831 | NCBI WGS metagenome assembly SCPN01 (sample SAMN10720447, study PRJNA508395) | human gut metagenome | isolation source: Participant 1, 0 month
AATGTGCATGTCAGCAATGCGCGCGGTTTCAATTTTGCGCGGATCGCAGACGATAATTTTCGCCCCGTTACGTTTAGCGTTAATTACGTGATTCGCCACGATTGGGTGGGAATCCGCCGGGTTGTACCCGAAAACGAACACTAAATCGGTATTATCAATTTCGTTAATAGCATTGCTCATTGCGCCATTACCGACCGATTGGTGCAGACCTGCAACCGATGGGCCGTGTCAGACACGAGCGCAGCAGTCAACGTTATTGGTACCAATAACGGCGCGCGCAAATTTTTGCATTACATAGTTGGTTTCGTTACCCGTACCACGCGAGGAGCCGGTCGTCTGGATGGCATCCGGACCGTACTTCTCTTTGATGGCGCTCAGGCGCTCGGCAACGTAATTCAGTGCCTCATCCCAGGAAACAGGTTCGAGTTTGCCGCCACGCTGGCGACGGATCATGGGGGTTTTCAGGCGCGGGGTCAGGATCTGGGTATCGTTAATGAAATCCCAGCCATAATAACCCTTCAGACACAGGGTACCCTGGTTGGTTTTCCCCTGCGCTGCCTCCGCCCGGACGATTTTGCCGTTATCGACGACCAGGTTGATTTTGCAACCTGATGCGCAATAGGGGCAAACCGTGACGACTTTTTTCATCGGTCTCGCTCCAGTTAATCAAATCACGCATACGCGCTCTCGACTACAGTATGCATCTTTTATGCCACATTTTATTTGGGGTCATTCCCTGATATTACGGGCACTATTTATTCAAAACTCTGACGAAAAACAGGCTGTCGTCAGTTTTGACGGACGTGACGAAACGAAATACCGCGTGACAGCCATCACGCGGCAGACATTTTATTTTTTCTCGACGACGGGAGCCGCCTGATACCCGCCGCCCAGCGATTTCATCAACTGAATGCTTTGGATCACCCGGCGGCTGTCCAGCATCAGTAATGACATCTCTTCGGCAAGTACTGGCAACCGGGCTTCAGTGGCCTGTAAGCGGCTGGTTAAGCCGCGCTGATAGGCGGCCTCGGCAGCGCGCTGGGTGAAGCGCGTTGCTTCCACGCGTTCAGCCTGCATTTCTCGCTCGTCGTTGAGCGTTTGCAGACGCGTGCCGTTGACGGCAACGTCACGCACCGCGTTCAGTACTGACTGGTTGTAACGTTCAATCATCATGTTGCTGGCGGCGCGCGTGCCTTCGAGATTGGCATTCAACCGTCCACCGTCAAACAGCGGCAATTTCAGACCCGGGATGAAGTTGAACTGGCGACTGGTTTTTTTGAATAAGGTATCCAGGTGGATGGCATCAAGGCCGAAAAACGCTTTGATATCAAAGCTCGGGTAGAACAGCGCCCGCGCGGAATCCACCTGATCTAATGACGCCTGAACATACCAGCGCATGGCTTGCAGATCCGGGCGTCTGGCGAGCAACTCATAAGAGAGTGTCGCCGGAATGCCGGTCTGGACTCGTGGTAATGCCACCGGTTTGATCTCCGGCATATCGCTGGCCCCCGCGCCAATCAATGCACGCAGAGATTCTCGCGTTTCGGTGATTTGCCCTTTGACGGCAGCAATTTGTTTATCGACCGCCAGAATCTGTGCCCGCGCGCCGTGGAAAGGCACTTGTGCTTCCAGACCGTGCGCCACTTTACTCTGGTGCGCTTTCACCGCGTAATCAATCACATCGCGAGTTTGTTCTAACAGATCGAGCATCTGATAGCTGGCCTGCATACTGTAATAAAGCTGCGCTACGCCCGTGGTCAGCGATAGCTCTACTGCTGCGGTTTCTGCCAGCGCGGCATTATGCGCGCCAATGGCGGCGGCAACCGCTGAGCGATGCACACCCCACAAATCAAGATCCAGTCCGGCAAACAAACCTACTGTGGCTTCCGTATAGTACGGCCCGTCCATACCCAGTGCGGGCGCATCCATCGCATAAGGGCTTAAAAAGCCGTTCGCCGAGACGCGTTGGCGGTTGAGCATCCCTAACGCTGCGACCTGTAATTGTGAACCGGCATCTAACAAATCGGCCTGGGACTGCGCTTTTTCTTCCCGCAGTTTCGCTTCGGCGAGGGTGTGTGAACCACTTAGCGTCCGTTGGATCAGCGCATCCAGCTGCGGGTCATTGAGTTGTTTCCACCACTGCGCCTGCGGCCAGCCGGAGCTGGCAAGATGAATATCGTCGGCCAGTTTGATTTGTTCCGGTTTGAGCTGTTGATGAGGTGCAGAATCCTTACGTACCAGGGCACAGCCGGAAATCAGCGTCGTGCTGCCGAGAATGCTGCACAACAGCAGACGTGAAAGTTGACGATTGATCATTGCGTGGCTCCTTGTGCCTGTTCCGTGGCGGGCGTTAATGCCGGGGCTGTCCAGTCTGGCAAGCGGGCGAAAAGCTGGCAGACGTGTTGCTCCTGTTTTAATAAGGTGGGCAGGATGGCCTGCGAGGCGGGTGTCTCTTCAAGCGTTATTTGAGGAGAACGGCTGAGTGCGGTTGCCAGACCGGCAGCGTATTTCTCCAGGGCGTCGGCAAACTGAGCTGCTCTGTCCGGCTGTAGTGCGTTATCCAGCGCCTGCGCCGAGTTCCAGGTGGCATCCCAGGCGTGAAGAATATCGCGGCCCTGACGAATAACCGTTTGCGAACGTTCAATCAGTAAGGCGCGTTCTTCGCTGTCCAGTTGACGCTCCAGCGCCACGCGTTGGCACATCTCTTCACAGGCATTAAACGCCGCATGCAGACCGATACGAATTTGCAGATAAGTGCGCAGAGCCGTGACTTCCTGCTGGCGTGGGATCCGCATTACTTTACTTAACATACCCAGCGTGCCAGCCAGTTTTTGCGGCAGTGTGCGCGCTTCACTTTCAGGCCAGACAAAGGTGTAAATCACCGCGGACACCACGGTACCAATGATGATACCCATGGCGCGATCGCGAATTTCCACCAGGTCGTACACCGGGCCAAAAACGTTTTCGAGCGTGGCGAGCGCGAAGGTGACCACCATCTGTGTGCCGATATAAGAAGAGCGTTCAGAGCTGGTGGCAATCCATGCGCCCAACAGGAAAATCGGTGCCAGCACAAACAGCAATTCGACAATATTGTCCAGCCAGGGCATGACCAGTAGCGTGAATAACAGCGCCAGAATCGCGCCGCAAAAGGCCCCGCCAAAACGCAGCACCATCTTCTGGTACGACGAACCGACATTTGGGTTAGCGACGATCACGCATGTCAGCATACAGGTGTGAATGCCTTCCCAGTCCACGCCGCTGTAGAAGGTGTAACAGATCAAACAGGCGAGCAGTGTTTTTACCGCGTAGCGCATATAGTCTGGATTGGTAAAAGCATCGGCGACCATTGATGGCGGTTTGGCGGCGGGCGTTGGCGGCGTATTCGGGTCCATCTGGCCCAGTTGTAACAACGTCTGGCAGATATTCTCCAGGTTACATTCCCGTGCCGCCATCGCTTCACTTTCAGTGATCCGCCAGTCGCTTTGCCAGCACTGACCTTCAGCAACGGCATGCTGCAGCTTATTGATTTCTGAGGCTAATTTTTGCCGAAATTCAATAATTGCCTGAGAATCAGCAAAAGAGGTGGGATCGTAGCGATTCAGCGTCGAGTAAATGTAGGTTACCGTTGCCACGCAGCTTTGCCACCATGCGCTTTGAGTTCGCCAGTTGGCATCGTCCGCGAGACAAAAGACATTCAGTTTTTGCAGCGCCAGCGCCTCTCTTTCAATCCGCGTTTCGGGTAGCGGTGCGAGGCTGTCCGTCAGGTGACTAATGGCATCATCAAGCCGATCATTAAGCGCTTGATGCATTTGCGTAATGGCACGACTGGGAAACCACAGCACGCCGATTAACGTCATCAGCAAGGTTGGATAGAGGCCAACAACGATACACCACAGCGTTAAGCGCACGACCACTTCCGGATAGTCGAGCATGGCGGGGAAGGTTTGCCCGTAAATGGCGACAATGGCGACAGCGAAAAAGACCAGTCCCAGCCGATGGGTGCGCATCAAAAACATACAGCCCATCAGGATCGGCCCGGCGATGATCAATCGGATCAACGGTTCGCCGTATGACCATTTGTAGATCAAAAACAGGCTGCCGATCTCCAGCACCGTGGCAACCACAAACAAGATCGCGACAAATTTGGTGTAAAACGCGTTCGACTGAATACCGTAAAACAGCACTGCCAGCGATAACGCCACAAAAGGGATCTCAAAAGTCATCGAGATCAGAATCACCAGCAGGCAGCCTACCCAGAGTTGCACGATCTGCGGCACGCGGCCTGGTCGCCGCTCGCTTAACTCTTCATGAAAGAACGCCAGCAGCCTGACCACCGGTAATGGCAGGGAGTTGAGCGCGCTCATTATTGCGGCTCAAGATTAGCGACTGCCGAAGCGCCGATGCGGAACATTTCCGGGTCAGGTTTATCGACCATGATTTTGACCGGAAAACGCTGGGCAACGCGGACCCAGTTAATAGAGCGAGAAACTTTCGGCAGGCCGCCCAGCACCAGGCCGCCGTCATCCGGTAGCACGCCGTAGCCAATCGAATCCACTTTACCCTCGAAGGTTTTGCCGCTGTCACTCATCAGGCGAATCGTTGCGGGTGTACCTGAGCGAATATTTTTCAGATCGGTTTCGCGGAAGTTGGCGATCACGTACCAGTGACGAGTGTCGATTAGGGTAAAAATAGGGCGCATGGCAGAAGCAAATTGCCCGACGGAGGTTTTGAGGGAAATGACCCGGCCATCAAACGGCGCGCGAACGGTCGCCATTTCCAGATGAAGTTTGGTCAGGGCAATATCCGCTTCGACCGCCGCACGTTGCGCCACCAGCGCATCGACGCCGCTGACGGCGCTGGCGGCTGACTGCGCCTGTAACAATACGGCATTAAGATCGGCTTCTGCGGCGCGCTGCGCAGTTCTTGCACGGTCAACGTCTTCCGCTGAGACAAAACCCTCTTTCAGTAATGGCTCGGTGCGGCGTAATGTATCTGTGGCCTGTTTCGCGGCGGCACGGGCTTTTTCTACCGTGGCATTAATCGAGTCGGCACCAAACTGTTGCGCATCAACGCTACGCTGGGTGAGCATAATTTGCTTATCCAGCGCCGCGAGGGAGGCTTCAGCTTTCGCCAGATTGGCTTCGAACGGGCGCGGGTCAATGCGGAACAGCAAATCGCCCTGTTTGACTGCCTGGTTGTCGGTGACCGCCAGTTCTACAATGCGGCCGCTGACTTCCGGCACCACATCAATGGTATCTGCTGACGCGTAAGCGTCATTAGTTGATGGCGCACTGTCTACGCGCCAGATAACGAAAACAAGGGCAACCAGCGCCAATGCAACCACTAACAGAGCAGGGAATTTACTGCGAGGAGCTTTTTTCGGCGTACTTTCCATGAGCGCGTCTCAAATAGATTAGAAAAATGCCAGCCAGAACAGCATGGCGTAGAGAGCAAAAAGGGCGGTATAAATAATTCCGACAAATGCCAGATTGATATTTGCCCGCTGAATAACTCGCCTCGTGATGAGCATCAAAATAAGGCTGGCAATGGCGCAGAAAAACCAGCTGGGATAATAAGCACCGATCACCGGGATTGCCGGAGATAATGAGCATCCCGAAACCATGAAGACGGGAATTATCCAGGCTGTTTTTTTGAGTTGCATCGCCATGCGAGAGAGAACTGTTGGCATATTAAATACATCCTGTCTGCTGCGAACAATATCTGTAGTGAATGTCAATATCCATTGAAGGCGTCAGTATGGCTATTTTCTCGATGAATAAAAATAGCTTTATTCAGCCACCGCATTCATAACTTATATATTTTATTTATTAATTGGCTGTATATATTTTTAAAATAAATGCTTTTGGGGGCTTCAGCACCCCCAAAAGCGAGTGACATTAATTTGGGGTTACGATATTCACCCACAAATCGAAATTATCCAGACAGGCGATAATTTCTTCCAGTTTCGCGCCATTGCCAATAATTTTGGCTTTCTTCGCTTTTACCAGATCCGCCATTTTGGCTTGCCCGGTCAGCACGGCGTGCAGATCTTCACGGCTGATGTAGAAAGAGGCGTCAGCTTGGGATTGCAGTGTTTTACGGTAGTTAAGCACGCTATCGTTCAGCGTCAGGTTGAGGTTATCGCCATTGCTCATATTGAAGTTCAGGCTGATATTTTTACCCGCGGCTTTCGCGCTATCGAGGCGAACGGACATAAAGTCGAACAGCATTTCGACCGACATCCCGCGAATGGTGTCCGGGGAACCGGTGGTGCCGTGGCTGAACTTATGCACCCCTTCGCGCAGCTCTTTCGCGCCGGTCAGGTAGAAACCGCGCCAGGTGGCGGACTCGGCCTGATAGCCCAGCTGTTCAAAGTTATTCGCTTGCAGATTCTTCGCGACCTGGTCACCCGGGTTGGCGGCAATCACCTGTTTCAGCAGTTCTGCCGACCAGCGGTAATCACCTTGCTTGTTCGCTTCTTGCGCCAGGTTGATGACACGGGCAGAACCGCCCAGCGCCTGCACGTAACGTTTACCCATCTCCACCTGACCATACGGATGCAGGTTAGCCGGGTTACCGTCGTAATAGCCAAGATAGAAGTTATACACCGCGCGGGCGTTGTGGCTGACAGAACCGTAATAGCCACGGCTGGCCCAGTTATTGGCAAGTGCAGGCGGCAGTTTAATCATGTCGCCGATTTCATTCATGGTGTAGCCCTGGTTCGCCAGGTGCAGGGTCTGGTCGTGAATGTACTTGATAGTATCGCGATATTTACCAATATAATCATTGATATGCTTATTGCCCCAGACCGGCCAGGTGTGCGGCATAAACAGGACTTCCGCGTCGTTACCCCACATATCCAGCGTTTCGTTCAGATACTCGGTCCACTTGCTGGTGTCGCGGGTTTTCGCGCCGCGCAGAGTGTAGAAGTTGTGCAGGGTATGCGTGGCGTTCTCGGCGGTACACAGGGCTTTCAGGGCCGGAATATAGAAGTGCATTTCGGCTGGCGCTTCGCTACCTGGGGTCATCAGGAAGTCAAACTCCAGGCCGTCGATAATCATCTTCTCACCGGTTTTGGTGATGGTTTTGTTCGGTGCGATGATGCTCGGGTAGCCCGATGCCAGCGTTACGCCAAGACCATTGCCGATGTTACCCTGAGGGTTATGCGCCAGCAGCAGGCCGTAGGAGTAAAGTGCACGGCGGCTCATAATATTACCCGCCAGTACGTTTTCGCTGATGGCTTCGTCCATAAAGCCAGCAGGGGCGATAACCTGCACTTTACCGGATTTCACATCAGCTTCAGAGATAATGCCTTTCACGCCGCCATAGTGGTCGGTATGGCTGTGGGTATAAATAACCGCAACAATCGGTTTTTGCGGGCGATTTTGGAAGTAAAGGTCAAGGGCGGCTTTTGCGCTCGGTGGCGTCACCAGCGGGTCGATGACAATAATCCCGGTATCACCTTCGATAAAGGTGATGTTGGAGATATCCTGACCGCGAACCTGGTACATTCTGTCGGTGACTTTAAACAGGCCGGAAATACCGTTTAACTGCGACTGACGCCACAGGCTAGGGTTAACGGTTTCGGGCGCGGGCGCATTGATATCAAATTTATAATCTTCCCCGCGATAATATGGTTTGCCATTAGCATCGCGCAGAATACCTTCATCCAGCAGCGGAGCGATAAATCCACGCTGAGCGTCGTCAAAATCCTGACGATCGCTAAACGGTAATGATTTGGCGTAATTCTGATTAACCTGTTGGGTATATTGAGTGGCGGCTTTCGCTTCATCTGTTGCGTAAGCGGTATTTACCATCATGCCGCTGGCAGCAGTTAACGCAATAACAATCCTGCTCAAACGGAATAACCGAGAGTTATTCATATAAATCTCCATTTATCATTTGTGTCGTAAATATGTAATCCATGCAAAATACGTCATTTAAAGCTGGCGTTATCATAATTGGGAAATTGCGACTTTAATAAGTGGAAGTGTGAGCGGAACGAGCCATTTTATTAGGCATTTGTGCTGAAGAGGGAAAATTACGCGAATTTATTATCTCTGTAAATAATATGAGGTGTTTTATATATTTATTATATATATTGTACTTCGGCAAATACTGAGCACAATTTATCAATGCAACCGGTGTTTCTTTTTAAAAAACGTACCGGAGCAATGGGCGGTCATGTCGCTGGCACCGCAGGATTCTGCGTTGCTGTGCCAGCCTTTTATTCATGGTCAATGAGTGAGGTGATTGATAAAGACACCAGGTCGTCAGAGCGCACTGATTATCCGCATTATGCCAGTGAAGTTGCACTGGCTTTTGGTTCACGAGTGGTTGGCCTCGAACTGGCAAAAATGATTGTGGATGCGTGGCTGGGCGCACAGTACGAAGGCGGTCGTCATCAACAACGCGTGGAGGCGATTACGGCAATAGAGCAGCGGAGAAATTGAGATTCATCCACTACTTGCATGGATGAGTAATGATTAATGTGGATAGAGTTTCTTTTTGAGGTTGGCTAATGAAACGCTTTCCGCTATTTCTTTTATTCACCCTGCTCACGCTGTCCACCGTTCCGGCCCAGGCTGATATTATCGACGATACTATTGGTAATATTCAGCAGGCGATTAATGACGCTTATAACCCTGACCGTGGGCGAGACTATGAAGATTCGCGCGACGACGGCTGGCAGCGTGAAGTGAGCGACGATCGGCGCAGACAATATGACGACCGCCGCCGCCAGTTTGAAGATCGCCGCAGGCAGCTGGACGATCGCCAGCGCCAGCTTGATCAGGAGCGTCGGCAACTGGAGGATGAAGAGCGGAGAATGGAAGATGAGTATGGGCGATGAGGTTGGGTATGGAGCAGGCATCGCCCCTCACCCCAATGGGGAGAGGGAGAAAACGAGCGCAATATTCAATATCGAGCACAATCGGTCCCCTCGCCCCTCTGGGGAGAGGGTTAGTGAGGGGCCAGCGCACATTCCTCATCACGCCACCCCAATCTCCATCCCATCAAACCCCACCTCAAACCCTGACGGTAGTGCGTTTTCCATCAGCCACGCATCAAACTGGTGGCTGATATGGGTCAGAATCACCTGTGGCGAGCGGATAACCTGATTCAGCGCAAGCACGGTATTTAAATCATAGTGATTACGCGGTGCATCCGCGCGCGGCGGGTGACTGCAATCAATCACCATCACCTGCGGATGATTATTGAGTAAAAATTTCAGCGTTTTTTCCGGCAGGCCAGCGGTGTCAGACAGCCACGCCACCCGGCTATGTGCCGTTTCCAGCAGATAACCGAAGGTCAGTTTTGAGTGGTTAAGCGGCAGCGGCGTGACCTGCAACCCCTGCAAATCAAACACCACAAACGGTTCCACTGTGTGGCTGAAATCAAGCAGGCCCGGATGTTTAAACAGATCGTCGCAGCCCTGTTCATCCGGCGGGCCGTAGACCGGGATCACATCGCCCACGCCCCAGCGTAGCGGAAATAGCCCCTGGACGTGATCCATATGGTAGTGCGTCAGCAAAAACTGCTGGAACGATCCAGGCGACCAGCGATCGGTGAGATCGTGCCGCCCGGCGTCGATCAGGGTGATCGCGTCGTTAAACTTCACTACGCCGCTGCATGGCTGGCGGCGATACTGCGGCGAGCGCCGCGCTCTGGCGCAGGCCGCGCACTCGCAGCCCCATGCCGGAACGCCCTGTGCGCCGCCAGTGCCGGTGAGCGTGAGGGTCAGGCTCATGTTACAGCGCCTTGGTGAAGCGGAAGTGGCTCTGCTCGTAGCCTTCACGCAGGTAAAAACGGTGTGCGTTGTGGCGCTTCACGTTGGTGGAAAGCTCGGTCATTTCGGCCCCGGCCTGGCGGGCTTCTTCTTCTGCCCATGCCAGTAATTTACTGCCGACGTTCAGACCGCGCGCCTGCGGCATCACCACCAGTTCTTGAATTTCGCCGATCCAGTTGACATGATGCAGATGAAACTGCAAATGCAGGCCGATCATGCCGACAACTTCGCCATCCAGCAGCGCCAGATGGTAGCGCATGTTTGGGTCGCGCAGGTTGGCGTTAAAGCCCACGCGAAACGCATGGTGGTCAAACTCCGCCTGTTTTAGCTCACAAATCAGCGCGTAAACCGCGTCGGTATCGTACTGCGTGGCCGGGCGAAGCTCACAAGCAGGCATGGTGTTTCTCCTTCTGATGGATCAGCGTCAGCAGCGTGTCGACCGACTGGCGCAGGCTGCCGTCATTGTTGAGCGTATGGCAATCCTGTGGAGTATAGCGGGCGGCGCGCGCCAGGCGGGCGTTAATTTCACTGGCGTTTTCACGGCCACGGTTTTCCAGGCGCTGGCGCAGGATCTCCGGCGAAACCTGTAAACAGACGGGCAGCAGCGCCGATTGATAGCGCGCCCGTGCCTGCGGCAAATGCGCGCGTGAACCGTTGACGACTACGTCGAATCCAGCGTGCAGCCAGAGGTCAATCTCGATGCCGACGCCATAATACAGACCGTTAGCGTGCCAGCTTAAGGCCAGCAGGTTTTGCCCCGCGCGGGTAAAAAACTCCCGCTCACTCAGGGCGATATGGTTTTCACTTCCGGCGCTGGCGTCGCGCGTGATGTAGCGATGCGCCACCAGTAACTGCGTTTGTTCCCGCAGGCGGAGTTCCGCCAGCAGGCTGTCTTTCCCGGAGCCGGACGGCCCCATTAACCAAATCAGTTTTCCCATCATCAGAACACCCTTTTACCCTGACGCCAGACGTGGTCGATATGAATGTGATTGCCCTGGCGATGCGCCAGCACCAGGTCAGCGCGTTTACCCTCGCCAATCACCCCGCGATCCTGAAGATTCAGCGCCTGCGCCGGATTTTTGGTCACCAGCCTCACCGCCTGCGGTAGCGTAAAGCGGTTGCTCTCGTCATCGGCGACGCGGAACGCCGCATCCAGCAGGCTGGCGGGGTAGTAGTCGGAAGAGAGGATATCCAGCAGACCAAGCTGCGCCAGTTCACTGGCCGCCACATTGCCGGAGTGCGAGCCGCCACGCACGATATTTGGCGCACCCATCAGCACGTTCATGCCATGCTTACGCGAGGCTTCCGCCGCTTCGAACGTGGTGGGAAATTCGGCGATCACGCTGCCAAGTTGGTGGGATTCGGCAACGTGGGCGTGTGTGGCGTCATCGTGGCTGGCGAGCGCAATTTGTCGCGCGCGGCACAGGGCGGCGATGGATTCGCGATTCGGCTGCGACCAGCGTGCGGCGAGCGCCAATTGCTCTTCTTCGTACTGCTGCATCTGCGCATCGGTGAGGGAGTATTTGCCCTGATAATATTCGCGATACTTCTCGCGGTTAGCGAACTGGCGCTGGCCCGGTGAGTGGTCCATCAGCGACACCAGCGTCACCGGTTCGCGCTGAACCAGTTTTTCAAACAGCGGCAGTGTGGTGTGATGCGGCAGTTCGCAGCGCAGGTGCAGGCGGTGCTCGGCGCGGTTGACGCCGCGTTTCTGCGTCTCTTCGATGGTGTTGATCATCTTCTCCAGATTCTCCAGCCGATCGCCGCCGTCGCGCACGTCGCCAATCGCCACCGCGTCCAGCACGGTGGTGATGCCGCTTGCCACCATCAGCGCGTCGTGGCTGCTCATCGCCGAATGGGCGGGCCAGTCGACTTTCGGGCGCGGGGTGAAGAATTTATCGAGGTTGTCGGTATGCAGCTCAATCAGGCCGGGTAGTAGCCAGCCACCTTCGCCGTCCATCGCTTCTGGCAGGCGGCTCTGGCTTTCGGCAAAGGCGCGGATTTCGCCATCCTGCACCTCCAGCGAACCGTGTACCACTTCGTTTTCCAGCACCAGTTTGACGTTATTGATAATCATGCAGAGGCTCCCATTGGGTGCAAGCGGTCGGCGACGTCATTACGTACGGCTTCGTCATGGAAGATGCCGACGATGGCCGCGCCACGGGTTTTGGCTTCGCGAATCAGCTCGACTACGGCGGCGCTGTTTTTGGCGTCCAGCGAGGCGGTAGGTTCGTCGAGCAGCAGAATGGGGTAGTCGACGATAAAGCCGCGGGCGATGTTGACGCGCTGCTGTTCGCCACCGGAAAAGGTTGATGGCGCCAGGTGCCACAGGCGTTCCGGCACGTTCAGGCGGGTGAGCAGACGCGCGGCTTTAGCGGCGCAGGCTTCACGCGGAACGCCGGTATCGAGCAGCGGCTGCATCACCACTTCCAGTGCTGAAATACGCGGGATGACGCGCAGAAACTGGCTCACCCAGCCGACGGTGGTTTTGCGGATCTCCACCACTTTGCGGGCTGGCGCGGTGACCAGGTCTACCCACTCGTCACCGTGTTTGATCTGGATTTGACCTTCATCGGGCAGATAGTTGGCGTACAGCGAGCGCAGCAGGGTTGATTTGCCGCTGCCGGAGTGACCGTGGAGCACCACGCATTCGCCCGCGTTGACGGTGAGCGAGGCGCGGTTGAGGACGGGCAGGCGCACGCCGTTTTGCTGGTGCAGGATGAAGGTTTTACTGACGTTTTGTACGTTAATCATTTTTCGCCTCGTGGTTCGGGTGTCGGATGCGACGCTGACGCGTCTTATCCGACCTACGGGGAGCGCATTTGTAGGCCGGATAAGGCGTTTACGCCGCATCCGGCACCGGCTCAATTCTGCAAAACCGATGACACCAGCAGCTGTGTATACGGATGATGCGGGTCGTCGAGCACGCGGTCGGTTAACCCACTCTCCACCACTTGCCCCTGCTTCATCACCAGCAAACGGTCCGCCAGCAGGCGGGCAACGCCTAAATCATGGGTGACAATCACCACCGCCAGGTTCAGCTCCACCACCAGGCCGCGCAGCAGGTCGAGCAGGCGGGCCTGCACCGACACATCCAGCCCGCCGGTCGGTTCATCCATAAACACCAGCTTCGGATGCGTCACCAGGTTGCGGGCAATCTGCAAACGTTGCTGCATGCCGCCGGAAAAGGTGGTCGGCAGGTCGTCGATCCGGTTGGCGGGAATTTCCACCTCTTCCAGCCACTTCTGCGCGGTGGCGCGAATGTCGCCGTAATGACGCGCCCCGGTCGCCATCAGCCGCTCGCCGATATTGCCGCCTGCCGAGACCTGACGGCGCAGGCCGTCGAGTGGATGCTGATGCACTACGCCCCATTCGGTGCGCAGCAGGCGACGGCGGTCGGCCTCGCTCATTGCATACAGCGAACGGTTCTCGTAGTGAATCTCCCCCTGCTGCGGCGTCAGACGCGCGGAGATCGACTTCAGCAGCGTGGTCTTCCCGGAGCCGGATTCTCCGACAATGCCCAGCACTTCTCCCGGCCATAAATCAAAAGAGACATCGCTAAAGCCTTTGCCCGGCGCGTAAAGGTGGGTCAGGTTATTGACCGAAAGTAACGGTTTATTCATTGGCTTTTCGCCTCGCTCTGTTGGCGGCAATAATCGGTATCGGAGCAGACAAACATGCGGTTTCCGGCGTCATCCAGCACCACTTCATCAAGATAGCTGTGGGTCGATCCGCAGATGGCGCATGGCTCATCCCACTGCTGAACGGTGAACGGGTGATCGTCGAAATCGAGACTTTCCACGCGGGTAAACGGCGGCACCGCATAGATGCGCTTCTCGCGCCCCGCGCCGAACAGTTGCAGGGCGGGCATCATGTCCATTTTCGGGTTATCGAATTTCGGGATCGGCGACGGGTCCATTACGTAGCGCCCGTTAACCTTCACCGGATAGGCGTAGGTAGTGGCGATATGACCGAAGCGGGCAATATCTTCATACAGTTTCACCTGCATCACGCCGTACTCCTCCAGCGCGTGCATGGTGCGGGTTTCCGTTTCGCGCGGCTCGATAAAGCGCAGCGGCTCGGGGATTGGCACCTGGAAAATAACTATCTGATCTTCGGTGAGCGGCGTTTCGGGGATGCGATGGCGCGTCTGGATAAGCGTCGCATCGTCCGTCCGTTCAGTGGTGTTTACCCCGGTCACGCGCTTAAAGAAGTTGCGGATCGACACGGCGTTGGTGGTGTCGTCTGCGCCCTGGTCAATCACCTTCAGCACGTCGCTTTCGCCAATCACGCTGGCGGTGAGCTGTATGCCGCCGGTTCCCCAGCCGTATGGCATCGGCATCTCGCGCCCGCCAAACGGCACCTGATAGCCGGGGATCGCCACCGCTTTTAAGATGGCGCGGCGGATCATGCGTTTGGTCTGCTCGTCGAGGTACGCAAAGTTGTAGCCGCTCAGATTAGCCATGGTTCTGCTCCTGTTGCAGACGTTTGAGTAGCTCCAGTTCGGCCTGGAAATCGACGTAGTGCGGGAGTTTCAGGTGCGAGACAAAGCCTGCGGCTTCGACATTGTCGGCATGCGCCAGCACGAACTCTTCATCCTGCGCCGGGCCTGTCGCGTGCTCGCCGTACTCTGGAGCCTGCAACGCACGATCGACCAGCGCCATTGCCATCGCTTTGCGCTCGCTCATGCCGAACACCAGCCCGTAGCCGCGCGTGAAGTGCGGCCGCTCACCCGGCGGGTCGATAAAACCGTTGACCATTTCACACTCGGTCATCAGCAGTTCGCCGACGTTCACCGCAAATCCCAGCTCTTCCGGCACAATCGATACGTCGATATAGCCGCTGCGGATCTCGCCTGCGAACGGGTGGTTGCGACCGTAGCCGCGTTGGGTGGAGTAGGCCAGCGCCAGCAAATAGCCTTCGTCGCCGCGCATCAACTGCTGTAAACGGGAGGAGCGTGAGCAGGGGTAAACCGGCGGCGTGCGGGTGATGTCATCCGGCTGTGCGCCGCTATCCTCTTCAAACTTCGCCAGCCCCTGACGCGCCAGCAGGCTGAAAACGTGCGGCGACGGCTGTTGTTCGCTGTGGGCGGTGGTCAGCGTCGGCGCTTCGCCGTTTGCCAGCAGGGTGAAATCGAGCAGGCGATGGGTGTAGTCGTAGGTTGGGCCAAGCAACTGGCCGCCGGGAATATCTTTATAAACCGCTGAAATACGCCGTTCGAGACGCATCTCCGTGGTGTCGAGCGGCTCGCTTACCGCGAGCTTCGCCAGCGTGGTGCGGTAGGCGCGCAGCAGGAAAATTGCTTCGACGTTATCGCCGCTGGCCTGTTTCAGCGCCAGCGCCGCCAGTTCGCGGTCGGCAATGCCGCCTTCGGTCATCACGCGATCTACTGCGAGGTTAAGCTGCTGTTCAATCTGGGCGACGCTCAGTTCAGGCAAATCGGTATCGCCCCGGCGTCGGCTCTCTTGCAGGGCGTGGGCGGCATCGATCGCCTTTTCGCCCCCTTTCACGGCAACGTACATCAGCACACCTCCACATGCGTGGTTCGCGGAATAGCCAGCAGGCGCTCGCCGCAGGTCAGGATCAGGTCGATGCCGAGCGGGAACGGGTGCGGGCGCTCGGTGAGTTCGTGCAGAATGCACTCCGGCAGCTGCGGAGCGATCATTCGTTCTTCGGCAATGCCCGCGCCGGTGAGACGTAACATGCGCCCGCCGCTCAGGCTGGCGACCTGTAAAATCAGCGTTGCACCCGCTTCCGGCGCAACGGCGGTGCCGGTGGAAAGGGCGTTAAGCTGTTCGCTGGAAATCGCCTCATCCGTTACCGCGAAGGTCGCCTGTTCCGGCTGGCTGACCAGCGGCGCGTTGGTATGAAAACGCAGGCTCTGGCTGACGATGTCGTTACTCAATGGCGCGGAAAGCCACACCGGCGTGTCGTTATCGGCCAGCGTCAGCAGCACGCTGGTGGTGGCGATATTCAGCGGCTGCCAGCCGCGTTTGAGCTGATGCAGGGCGACAATCACGCCCGGCTCGCTCATGGCCTTTAACAGGCGACGAAAACTGTGCTGGGCATCCTGCACAGGAAGAATAAAAGCGGTTTCCAGGGTCATGCGTTATCTCCGCGAACCATCGTAAAGAAGTCGACCCGGCTGGCGTTCACTTCGGCCTGGCGTGCGGCAATGCGTGCCATACGGTCAGCGTCCAGCGGGGCAATAAGAGTTTCTGATAAGTTTTGAAAGTGGCGAGATTGCTGCATCAGCGCGTCAATCAGCGCGCAGCGTTCGGCGTGCTGTTTGTCGCGCCCCAGCACCCAGCTGTAGCCGAGCGTGCCGTCAGTCAGGCGTACGGCGGCGCGGGTCAGCGTGGCGTCGCCGGCAAAAAAGCGTTCGCCGGTACCGCCCATTCGCGCCTGAATCTGCACCAGGCCAGTTTCGGCAGTGCGGATCACTTCATAGTCGGCGGTGATGTTCAGCGCGTTCAGGCGGGCTGCCAGTTCAGCCGGTTGGCTGTGCGCCAGTACGGACATCCAGTGCTGGCGGGTCGCGGTATCTGCGTGCATTCAGTGCTCCATAGTGAATTCAATCATGTCGGCGCGCGTCAGGCTGACGGAGTACTCCGCCGGGCTGCTTTCACCGTCACGGTGGTTAAGGGTGCGCACGCACAGCAGCGGCGACATATTCGGGATTTCAAGGCGCTGGCACTCTTTGGCCTGGGCGCGGCGGGCGCTGATCCGCGTCTGGCTGCGGCGCAGCGCAATTCCGGTTTGCTCGCGCAGAAAATCGTGCAGCGAACCGCTGTCGAAACGTTGCAGTGTCGGCCAGAGGGTGAGGTCCGCAAAGTAGTGGTCGATTAAACAGAGCGCGATGCCGTTGACCCGGCGCAGGGTGCGCAGGTGGATGACGTTCTCCCCCTCGGTTATCCCCAGCGCGTCAGCGACGTGACCAGATGCCGGGCGCAGCACCGACAGCAGTTTTTCGCTGGTGGGATGGCTGCCCTGATCCAGCAGGTTCTGGCTAAAACGCGCCTGGGCGTTGAGCGGGTAATCGAACGGGCGCATCAGCACCAGCACGCCGACGCCCTGACGGCGCTGTACCCAGCCTTTTTCCACCAGTTGGTCGATGGCGCGGCGCAGGGTGTGGCGATTTACCTCAAAGCGCGCCGCCAGCTGCTGCTCGGCGGGAAGATAGTCGCCGCAGCGATAGTGTTGACGAAGCTCCTGCTCAAGTTTTGCGGCTATCTCCTGATAGCGTGTTGGGTAGCTGGTCGGATGTGTAGACAAGTGCATAGATATCAATGCCTCGCTTATCAGATAAAGTGCTTACGCAACCGTTGAGAGAGGAAATCCAGCAGGCTGACCGTGACGATGATAAGCACCATCAGGGCGCAGGTTTGCTGGAACTGGAAACCGCGAATCGCTTCCCACAGGGTGACGCCGATCCCGCCTGCGCCGACCATGCCGACGACGGTCGCCGAGCGGACGTTGGATTCGAAGCGATAGAGGGAGTAGGAGATCAGCAGCGGCATCACCTGTGGCAGCACGCCGTAGAGGATCTCTTCGAGCTTGTTGGCACCGGTGGCGCGAATGCCTTCCACCGGGCCGGGTTCAATCGCTTCCACCGCCTCGGAAAGCAGCTTGGAGAGCACGCCGGTGGTGTGGATAAATAGCGCCAGCACGCCAGCGAACGGTCCGAGACCGACGGCGACCACGAACAGCATGGCGAAGACCATTTCGTTAATGGCGCGGCAGGCGTCCATCAGGCGGCGAACGGGCTGGTAAACCCACCACGGCACCAGGTTTTCGGCGCTCATCAGGCCAAAGGGGATGGAGAGAACCACCGCCAGCGCGGTGCCCCAGACGGCGATTTGCAGCGTGACGGCCATTTCGGTGAGGTAATCCTGCCACTGGCTGAAATCGGGCGGGAAGAAGTCGGCAGCGAAGGTTGCCATGTTGCCGCCGTCTTTAATCAGCGTAAGCGGGGCCATTTCCGCGCCCTGCCACGAGACGACCAGCACGGCGAGAACAACGGCCCAGCTCAGAAGCGAGAACCAGCTACGCTTGGGTGGGGCGATGGTGATGGTTTGCATGTTTGGCTCCGTTTAATGTTTTCTCCCTCTCCCTGTGGGAGAGGGGACCGATCGAGCACATTACTGCACCGCTTTACTCACCGAACTCATCGCGCTTAACGCGTTGTTCAGGCGGTCCAGGTCATCCAGCTGCGCCTGAATCTCGGTGGTTTTCGCCAGCTTGTCCTGCTCATTCAGTCCTTTATTGCTTTTTACGCCCTGCATCTTTTAAACAGTGCGAGCTGGCGAATCGGCACCAGTTGCAGGTCGCTGGAGGCGCGGAACGGGCCCAGCCGGCGTTCCAGCACCGCTTTCTCTTCCGGCGTTTTTCCGTAGTTCATAAAGAAGTCGTAGATCTTGTCTTTGGTGGTTTCGGAGATTCTTGCGCCAGACGATCGGATCGCCTGGATCAGCGGCGACTTCCAGATCACCTTCAGTTCTTTCAGCTTCTCTGGCGCGGAGGTTTTCAGCTTGTCGAGGTTTTCGGTGTTGTTGGTGGCAACATCCACCTGCTTGTTGGCGACGGCCAGCGCGTTAGTTTCATGCCCAGCGTTGACGGTGCGCTTAAAGTCGCTGGCGGAGATATTGTTTAGATTCGATGAAATTAAGATCGTTCAGGTTGTTGATCGGCTGTCTTTGTTGACGATCAACACGCTCCAGTAACCCGGCGATCCATCCGCCGCGACCGTCTGGGCAAAGATGCCGTTGGCGATAGATCCATCAGTTCGATATTGATATCTGGGGCAGAAGGCGTACCCACCTTCACGCCCAGCTTCTTCTCCATATCCTGTAAGAATGGCGTCCATTGCGGTTTCAGGTTTTGCTGTGATTCCGTTGAAATAATGCCGAAATTCAGCGCCTTTTCCTGCTCTTCGGCGTGTGCCGGGCTTAACAGGGTGCTGAGGCTGAACATGCTGGTGGAAGGCCAGCGAGGCAATTATCTTAGCGTTCATTCGTTTCCTCAATGATGGGGATGCAGGCCTTTCGCGTTCTCTTCGATGCGATTAATGCTGCGGTAGAGATGTCAAAACGTTCGTTATCAACTGTTGGCTGCTGCCGTCGTAGAAAACGCCTCGGCGCAGGCGACGATGCGTTCGCAGTAGCGGGCGTAATCCACCTGATGTAGCGTGACGACCACGGTGATGCCGTCGTTCTGGTTGATGTCGCGCAGGGTGTCCATCACGATGCGGGCGGATTCGGGTCCAGCGAGGCGATGGGTTCATCGGCCAGAATCACCTTCGTGCTGCATCAGCGCGCGGGCAATCGCCACACGCTGCTGCTGTCCGGAGAGGGTGGAAACGCGCTGAGGCAAAATGCACCATGCCAACGCGGGTCAGCGCCTGTAACGCGCGCTGTTTCTGCTCGCCGGTGAACCAGCTAAAACAGGTGCGCCAGAACGGCGTGCTGCCGAGCGCGCCAATCAGCACGTTCTCCAGTACGCTCAGGCGGTTCACCAGGTTGAATTGTTGGAAGATGTAGCCGGTGTTGGCGCGGCTTTTGCGGATATCGCGCGCCAGACGGCCTTCGCGCTGGACTGTGCGGCCCAGCAGCTCGATATGGCTGCCGGCGGATTTATCGCCGGTAATCAAACCGCTTAAGTGACGTAAAAGGGTGGATTTGCCGGAACCCGACGGCCCAAGCAGAGCCACCATTTCACCGTGATGAATGTTCAGATCAACCGCATGCAGCGCCTGATGCTGATTGAAGGTTTTGGCGAGCTTCTCGACACGGATAATCGTTTGCATGATGCAGCCTCCCTAAAAAAGTGGCTCCATCGTGGCGGATTATTGTGACGATTTGGTTAATTAAAAGTGACTAACAGATGAAGAGTTAACGGGAATTCGATGACAGTGCGGGAGGGCGGGCCTCCCGGCGGGTTATTGCGTTGGTTGTTGTTTGACGACATTAATCATCCACGGTACGCCAAATTTATCGGTGACTTTGCCGAAGCCATGCGCCCAGAAAGTTTCCTGCCAAGCCATTTCAATTTTTCCGTTAGCGGCAAGGTTATCAAACCAGCGTTTTCCTTCTTCGACCTGTTGCGAATCGAGCACCAGCGTAAAGCCGGAGTAGCTGGCTTTTCCTGACGGCATGGCATCGCTCATCATGATGTCGCTTCCGGCAATGCGCACATTGGCGTGGGCGATGGCGGTATCGGGAAATTGCATTCCGGAAGGGCAGTTCTCGGCGCTGTCCTGCGCTGATTTTGGCATTTCGCCGAAGCTGATTTTATAGAGCAGTTCAGCGCCCAACGTACGTTGATAATAAGCAATTGCGTCGGCACAGTTACCGGCAAAAGAGAGGTAGGGACTTAACGGCATGATGGTGACCTCAGTTAAGAGAAGCCAGTTAAGTGTAGTTCGAAATTTATACAGATGAGAGGCTGCCTGATAAGACGCGCAAGCGTCGCATCAGGCAGTCGGCATCGTTGCCGGATGCGGCGCGAGCGCCTTATCCGGCTTACCGATCACAATACAATCAGTTCTTTTTCACAAACTCAGATTTCAGTTTCATCGGACCAAAACCGTCGATTTTGCAATCGATGTTATGGTCGCCTTCAACCAGGCGGATGTTTTTCACTTTGGTGCCAATTTTCAGCATCGAAGAGCTACCTTTCACCTTCAGATCTTTAATGATGGTAACGCTGTCGCCGTCAGCCAGCAGATTGCCGTTAGCATCTTTAACGATCAGCTCGTCGCTTTCCTGTGCAGGTTCTGCGTCGTTCCATTCGTAGGCACATTCCGGGCAGATGTACATGCCGTTATCTTCGTAAGTGTATTCGGAGTTGCATTTTGGGCAGTGTGGTAATGACATGTGGATTTCCTCAAAAGTCAGCAGGGCAAAAGCGCCAAAAAACGGCAGATTGCCGAAAAAGGCCGCAATTATACACAAAATCCCTGAGTTTGTCGGGGGTACTGCTGATTTTAGACGACGATCGTTTTCATTTGAAAGGAAACGCAAAAAGAAAATAATCTTTTTGCCTCTATTTATTATTTAAGATAATGTTAATGCTCTACTTGTTCTTTTTTTTATTCACATGATATTTTTATCTTTCTGACGTTTTAAACGTATCAGAAGACGTTATTTATTCTGATAAAAAACAACACACTAAATATAAAATTATTTCTTGCAGTAATTATAAAAGCCGAAAACAGAACTCAAAAACAATCTGGCTAAATAAAAGTAACAAAATTTGCTTTAAGGAAGAATTTTCTATGTACACACAGACCCTGTATGAGTTAAGTCAGGAGGCTGAACGCCTGTTACAGCTTTCTCGCCAACAGTTGCAGTTACTGGAAAAAATGCCTCTCTCTGTACCCGGAGACGACGCGCCACAACTGGCTTTACCCTGGAGTCAGCCTAATATCGCCGAACGTCACGCGATGCTGAATAATGAGTTGCGTAAAATTTCCCGACTGGAAATGGTGCTGGCAATTGTCGGTACCATGAAAGCAGGGAAATCAACCACCATTAATGCCATTGTTGGTACGGAGGTTCTGCCTAATCGTAATCGCCCAATGACTGCGCTGCCGACGCTTATTCGCCATACGCCCGGGCAAAAGGAACCGGTACTTCATTTTTCACATGTCGCGCCAATCGATTGTTTAATTCAACAATTACAACAGCGCCTGCGTGATTGCGATATTAAGCATCTGACCGATGTGCTGGAAATAGATAAAGATATGCGTGCGCTTATGCAGCGGATCGAAAATGGCGTCGCTTTCGAAAAATATTATCTGGGTGCCCAGCCTATTTTTCATTGTCTGAAAAGTTTGAATGATTTAGTGCGACTGGCGAAGGCGCTGGACGTCGATTTTCCTTTTTCTGCTTACGCCGCCATTGAGCATATTCCCGTGATTGAAGTGGAGTTTGTCCATCTGGCGGGGCTGGAGAGTTATCCCGGTCAGTTGACGTTACTGGATACCCCCGGGCCAAATGAAGCCGGGCAACCGCATCTGCAAAAAATGCTTAACCAGCAGCTGGCACGCGCCTCGGCGGTACTGGCGGTGCTGGATTATACGCAACTGAAATCGATCTCCGATGAAGAGGTCCGTGAGGCGATTTTGGCGGTGGGGCAATCGGTGCCGCTGTATGTGCTGGTCAATAAGTTCGATCAACAGGATCGTAACAGTGACGACGCCGACCAGGTGCGGGCACTGATTTCCGGGACGCTGATGAAAGGCTGTATTACGCCACAGCAGATATTTCCGGTGTCGTCGATGTGGGGCTACCTGGCGAATCGAGCGCGCCATGAGTTAGCCAACAACGGTAAGTTACCAGCGCCAGAGCAACAACGCTGGGTGGAAGATTTTGCCCATGCTGCGCTCGGCAGGCGCTGGCGTCATGACGATCTGGCGGACCTCGAACATATTCGTCATGCTGCCGATCAGTTGTGGGAAGATTCGCTGTTCGCCCAGCCAATTCAGGCGTTGCTTCATGCCGCTTACGCTAACGCCTCGTTGTATGCTCTGCGATCTGCTGCGCATAAACTGTTGAATTACGCGCAGCAGGCGCGGGGATACCTGGATTTTCGTGCGCACGGGTTAAACGTCGCTTGTGAACAATTGCGGCAAAATATCCATCAGGTCGAAGAAAGTTTGCAGCTATTGCAACTCAATCAGGCGCAGGTGAGCGGCGAGGTTAAACATGAAATCGAGCTGGCCCTGACCTCCGCCAACCACTTTCTGCGTCAACAGCAAGATGCGCTGAATGCGCAGTTAGCCGCCTTGTTTCAGGATGATTCGGAGCCGTTAAGCGAGATTCGTACCTGCTGTGAGACACTGTTACAGACGGCGCAGAACACCATCAGTCGCGACTTTACGCTGCGTTTTGCCGAGCTTGAATCCACCCTTTGCCGGGTGTTAACCGATGTTATTCGGCCCATTGAGCAACAAGTCAAAATGGAATTGAGCGAGTCAGGGTTTCGTCCTGGGTTTCATTTTCCTGTTTTTCACGGCGTAGTTCCCCACTTCAACACTCGCCAGCTGTTCAGTGAAGTCATTTCGCGCCAGGATGCAACGGACGAGCAGAGCACGCGTTTAGGCGTTGTGCGTGAGACTTTTTCGCGCTGGTTGAATCAGCCCGACTGGGGACGGGGAAATGAGAAATCCCCGACAGAAACGGTTGATTACAGTGTGTTGCAACGAGCTTTAAGCGCAGAAGTCGATCTTTATTGCCAACAAATGGCTAAAGTTCTGGCAGAGCAGGTCGATGAATCTGTTACGGCAGGCATGAATACTTTTTTCGCTGAGTTCGCTTCATGTTTGACGGAATTACAGACGCGTTTACGCGAAAGTCTGGCTCTGCGTCAACAAAATGAATCGGTGGTCAGGCTGATGCAGCAGCAATTGCAGCAGACTGTGATGACTCACGGCTGGATTTACACCGACGCCCAGCTGTTACGCGATGATATTCAAACACTTTTCACGGCAGAACGCTATTGACCAAGACGTTACTTGACGGCCCCGGTCGCGTGCTGGAGTCGGTTTATCCCCGCTTTTTAGTGGATCTGGCGCAGGGCGATGATGCCCGCCTTCCACAAGCCCATCAGCAGCAGTTTCGTGAACGACTGATGCAGGAACTTCTTGCGCGCGTGCAGCTTCAGACATGGACGAACGGCGGCATGTTAAATGCGCCGCTTAGCCTGCGACTGACAATGGTGGAAAAACTGGCGTCGATGCTGGATCCCGGTCATCTGGCGCTGACGCAGATCGCGCAGCATCTGGCGCTGCTGCAAAAAATGGATCACCGCCAGCACTCTGCTTTCCCGGAGCTCCCCCAGCAAATTGCCGCCTTGTATGAGTGGTTTTCAGCCCGTTGCCGCTGGAAGGAAAAGGCGTTAACGCAACGAGGCCTACTGGTGCAGGCAGGTGATCAGAGCGAGCAAATTTTTACCCGCTGGCGTGCTGGGGCGTATAACGCCTGGTCGTTGCCTGGGCGCTGTTTTATCGTTCTCGAAGAGTTGCGTTGGGGGGCATTTGGCGATGCCTGTCGTCTGGGAAGCCCGCAAGCGGTGGCGTTGTTGCTGGGTGATTTGCGCGTGAAAGCGACACAACATCTGGCAGAGAGTATCAATGCGGCCCCGACCACGCGTCACTATTACCATCAGTGGTTTGCCTCTTCGACCGTTCCGACGGGCGGGGATCATGCTGATTTTTTAAGTTGGCTGGGAAAGTGGACCACGGCAGATAAACAACCCGTTTGCTGGTCAGTGACCCAACGCTGGCAAACTGTCGCGCTGGGGATGCCACGACTCTGTTCAGCGCAGCGTCTGGCGGGGGCAATGGTCGAGGAAATCTTCTCTGTAAATTTGGCGTAAATAATCAGTTACATCAATGAGTCCTAAACGAAATCCATGTGTGAAGTTGATCACAAATTTAAACACTGGTAGGGTAAAAAGGTCATTAACTGCCCAATTCAGGCGTCAACTGGTTTGATTGTACATTCCTTAACCGGAGGGTGTAAGCAAACCCGCTACGCTTGTTACAGAGATTGCATCCTGCAATTCCCGCTCCCCTTTTGCGGCCGTCGCGCTGATTTTTCTGGCGTTTGCGGAAATGGGCCAACTCTGCGAGGAAAGCTATGCTGAAAAGGAAAAAAGTAAAACCGATTACCCTTCGTGATGTCACCATTATTGATGACGGTAAACTGCGTAAAGCCATTACCGCAGCATCACTGGGTAATGCAATGGAATGGTTTGATTTTGGTGTTTATGGTTTTGTTGCTTACGCATTAGGTAAAGTTTTTCCGGGCTGACCCAGCGTGCAGATGGTTGCTGCACTTGCCACGTTCTCCGTTCCCTTTCTGATTCGACCGCTTGGCGGACTCTTCTTTGGTATGTTGGGCGATAAATATGGTCGCCAGAAGATCCTCGCTATCACTATTGTGATTATGTCGATCAGTACGTTCTGTATTGGCTTAATACCGTCCTACGACACGATTGGTATTTGGGCACCGATTCTGCTGTTGATCTGTAAGATGGCACAAGGTTTCTCGGTCGGCGGTGAATATACCGGGGCGTCGATATTTGTTGCGGAATACTCCCCTGACCGTAAACGTGGCTTTATGGGCAGCTGGCTGGACTTTGGTTCTATTGCCGGGTTTGTGCTGGGTGCTGGCGTAGTGGTGTTAATTTCGACCATTGTCGGCGAAGCGAACTTCCTCGACTGGGGCTGGCGTATTCCGTTCTTTATTGCTCTGCCGTTAGGGATTATCGGGCTTTACCTGCGCCATGCGCTGGAAGAAACTCCGGCGTTCCAGCAGCATGTCGATAAACTGGAACAGGGCGACCGCGAAGGTTTGCAGGATGGCCCGAAAGTCTCGTTTAAAGAGATTGCCACCAAACACTGGCGCAGCCTGTTGACATGTATTGGTCTGGTAATTGCCACCAACGTGACTTACTACATGTTGCTGACCTATATGCCGAGTTATTTGTCGCATAACCTGCATTACTCCGAAGACCACGGGGTGCTGATTATTATCGCCATTATGATCGGTATGCTGTTTGTCCAGCCGGTGATGGGCTTGCTGAGTGACCGTTTTGGCCGTCGTCCGTTTGTGCTACTTGGTAGTGTTGCCCTGTTTGTGTTGGCGATCCCGGCGTTTATTCTGATTAACAGTAACGTCATCGGCCTGATTTTTGCCGGGTTACTGATGCTGGCGGTGATCCTTAACTGCTTTACGGGCGTTATGGCTTCTACCTTGCCAGCGATGTTCCCGACGCATATCCGTTACAGCGCGCTGGCGGCGGCATTTAATATTTCGGTGCTGGTTGCCGGTCTGACGCCAACACTGGCGGCCTGGCTGGTCGAAAGCTCGCAGAATCTGATGATGCCTGCCTATTACCTGATGGTAGTGGCGGTGATTGGTTTAATCACCGGCGTAACCATGAAAGAGACGGCAAATCGTCCGTTGAAAGGAGCGACACCGGCGGCGTCAGATATACAGGAAGCGAAGGAAATTCTCGTCGAGCATTACGATAATATCGAGCAGAAAATCGATAATATTGACCACGAGATTGCCGATTTGCAGGCGAAACGTACCCGCCTGGTGCAGCAACATCCGCGAATTGATGAATAAGCTGAAACGGATGGCCTGATGTGACGCTGTCTTATCAGGCCAATTGAACTCTTAAGGTTCACTTAATCTCTGACGCGCATACTCTCCTCCAGGTTAACGGAGGAGAGTGCAATGAAAAACCGTGTTTATGAAAGTTTAACTACCGTGTTCAGCGTGCTGGTGGTCAGCAGCTTTCTTTATATCTGGTTTGCCACGTTCTGATCTTTCTTCAGCCGTACCCAGGCCCGCGTGCCGGAAGTCTCTTGCCGGTTTTGCAGGAAAAACTGCCCGTGATGCAACTGTGTAATGCGGCTGACAATACTTAACCCCAGACCAATCCCGCCATAACGGCTGTCCATACGTACAAACGCTTTACTCAACTCCCCGCATTTACTCTCATCAATACCTGGTCCTTCATCTTCAACTGCCATGACCGCTCCGCCATCTTCTTGCAGCTTAATCATAATGTTGCTGCCTTGCGGGCTGTAACGATGGGCGTTTTCTACCAGGTTTCGCAATAACATCCGCAGCAGGGTTGCATCACCCTGAACGGTGATGTCGGCGGCGCTCTCTGGCAATAGCAGGGTTTGCTGTCGCTGGTCGAGCATGGTACTGAGTTCGTCATACGAGGGGAGAATGACATCTTCCAGCAGTTTTACATGTTGATAATTACCGGAAGAAAATGACTGTCCGGCACGCGCCAGTTGCAGCAGCTGGGAGACGCTCTCCATCATCTGATCAAGCCGTGCCACTAACGGTGCTACATCAATGTGATGCGTTTTCGCCAGCAGTTCCAGATGCAAACGCACCCCAGCCAGTGGCGTTCGCAGTTCGTGCGCGACGTCAGCGGTAAACAACCTTTCGTTATCCAGCGTGCTGGTCAGGCGACTGACCAGATCGTTTAACGCCGAAACCACCGCTTCGATTTCGAGGGTGGCGCTGTGAATGGCAATGGGCGTTAAGTTGTCGGCAGTGCGCGCTTCCAGCTCTTTTTGCAGCTCCGCCAGCGGGCGGGTGATGCGGCGCACCGCCTGATAGCAGATAAATAGCGTCAGGCTGACCATAAAGACGCCGGGGACAATCAGGCTGGCGACCGCCTCGCGGATCTCACGCATGATGTGGCGATCGTTGTTGCGATTGTCGCGTAGCGCCTGCTCAAACAGCTGAATCTGCTCGGTACTTTCATGCCATAGCCAGAAGACGCTGATCAGCTCAAACACCAACAAAATGGCCCCGATGGTCAATATCAGCCGTTGGCGCAGCGATATTGGTCGGCGCAGAAAATGCATCAGATTCAATTAGTTTTCCTCATTCGCGACCAGCATATAGCCCCGCGCACGGTGCGGATACGGGCTTTGCCCACTTTGTCGCGCAGATTGTGGATATGCACTTCCAGGGTGTTGGTCGAGGGTTCATTGTCCCAGTTATAGATGTCGTTGTAGAGAATTTCCCGATGTACCGGACTGCCTGCTTTGAGCATTAACCGTGACAGCAGAGCATATTCTTTGGGCGTCAGAATCAACTCTTCACCGCCCATCCATACCTGACGGCGACCCATATTCAGCGTCAGATTGCCAACAATCAGCTCACTTTCGCCCTGATTATTATGGCGTCGTAGCAGGGCGCGGATACGGGCGTGTAACTCTTCCAGCGCAAAAGGCTTCACCAGATAGTCATCGGCACCGACATCCAGCCCGGCGATTTTGTCGGTCAGCGTATCGCGAGCGGTGAGGATCAGTACTGGCAGGGTGTATTTTTTCTGCCGGATACGGGCGAGAAAATGCAGTCCATCTTCGTCGGGTAACCCTAAATCCAGTACCACCAGGCTGTAATGACCGGCCTCAAGGCTTTGTTCCGCCATCCGCGCGGTTGTCACGCCATCGCACGCGTAGCCTTCGGTTTGCGCCGCCAGAATCAATCCCTGCAATAACAGCGTATCGTCTTCAACAATCAGAATTTTCATTCACTCACTCTCCTGCAAGTTTGCAGAATATCATCCGCAGCCTGGTAATACTTCGTCTCAACGCCAGTTAATCCCAATAGCGTGGAGAATAAATTGTCTTGTGAATAGTGTTGCGTTTGCGCCTGTTTTTGCAGGCAGTTCTGGTCAACCTGATACCGTTTTTGATAATCCTCCGACAGCCACAGCAGCATTGGCACCTGTTTTTGGCTATCCGGGGCGATGGCATAAGGCAGACCGTGCAGATAGATGCCATTTTCACCTAACGATTCACCGTGGTCAGAAAGATAAACCAGGCTGGTGGTAAATTTATCCTGATGTTCTTTCAGCAGATTAATCGCTTTATCAACAATATAGTCGACGTAAACCAGCGTGTTGTCGTAAGTGTTCACCAGTTGCTCTTTGCTACAGGTCTGGATCTCATTGGTGTCGCAGGTTGGGGTAAATTTCCTGAACTGCGGCGGATAGCGGTTGTAATAGGTCGGACCGTGGCTGCCGATGGTGTGTAAGACAATCACGCCATCACCCTGCAGGTTATTGATGTACTCTTCCAGCCCGTGGAACAGCACTTCGTCATAGCATTCGCCGTTGATGCACTGACCAGGCAGATTCAGCGCGGTGACGTTCTGGTGAGGCACGCGGTCGCAGGCACCTTTACAGCCGCCATCGTTGTCATTCCACAGCACGTTGATGCCCGCTCGCTGAATGATATCCAGCACGCCTTCCTGGTGCTGTGCCAGCTCTTCTTTGTAATGCTCACGCGGCATATCCGAGAACATGCACGGTACTGAAACTGCCGTTGCCGTGCCGCAAGATGCGGTATTAGGGAAATAGACCACGTTATCTTCGCCAGCCGCGGTTAGTTTCACGCGGGTAGCCGTTGAGGGAGAAGTTCTCCGCCCGCGAGGTTTCGCCGACAATCAGGATGGTCAAATTTTTACGTTTTCGATCGCATTAACGGGTTGCGGTGGGCGTCTTCACCAATTACGCACCAGCGGTAGATTTGCTAGTCGCTGATGGGAGTACCATGACCAGCTGGCAACAATGCTGTTAGAGGGGCTTAAGGATTTCACCAGCTCTTTGTTATTGCGGAACAACGAGGCGTAGTCTTTATAAAACAGTGCGGCGACCAGCAAAATCAGTAGTACAGAAACCAGAATATTGGCTCCACGGAAAAGAACACTGCGCAGACGCGAGGTGGCAGGTTTGATTTTTATCCAGCAGGCAATCAGCGCAGCAAGCACGCCGCTGAATCCCAGCGTTAATAACATTTGCGGTGTCATCAGCGCATAACTTTCTGCCGGAGTGGTATCAATAATATTGGCAATCATCGAGCGGTCGATGACGATGCCGTAAGTCATTATGAAATATTGTGCAGCCGCGCCAACCAGAATAAACAGGCAGGCCAGTGGTCGATTAAGCCATAAGAAAGAGCTTAGTGTCAGGACAATATTAATCACGCTGAAAGCGACGACCGGCATCGACAAGAAAACCAGTACGTTATGCAGCGAATCCAGCGGCAGCGCCTGCAACACCTGTTTAAAAAAGGCAATATTCAGGCAGATAGAGATATAAAAAGCGGCCAACAATAGCCAGGCGAGTAAATTCAAAGAGGGTCTTTTTAGTAGGCGCTTCAACATCACGGTGTTTCCATCGAACAAAGTGCGCATATGCTCGCAAAGCAAAATTAAGCCAACCTTAAGTTCTTAAGGTTGGCTTTTATGTTTGCTGGATTAAGGGGAATTAATCTTTGCTTATTGGTGCATCTAAGGGATACGGGTTTTTATGTAGCCGGTTGTAATTCAGCGCATACATGGCGGTGATGACCATCAGGGTGACAAATGACCACATAACCTCTTTCGCTCCGGACCCCACCACGGCCCAGATGCAGTAGAGGAAGGCAATGGTAGTAACTGCCAGATATGCCGGGCGTGCTTTACCAAAGTGACCGTGTCCGAGCAGCAGTAACGCCGCACAGGTGTAAAGATATGGCACCAGTGTAAAGATGACCGAGACGGAAGAAACCAGACCGAACTCTTTGGTCGCGTTTGGTGAAATGCTGCTGAGCTGGAAGATGGTCATCAAAATACCGACGATAATCAGCCCCGCCACTGGCGTACCCGCTTTATTTACACGGGCAAAAATTGGTGGGAACAGTCCGTCATCGGCAGCGGCTTTCGCCGTTTGACCCGCCAGCAACGTCCAGCCGCCCAGTGAACCTAAGCAACCCGCAGCTGCGCAGAAGGAAACAATGGCCCCGGCGGTGTCACCCAACGCCATCCGTGCGGCATCACCGAATGGCGAAGCAGAAACGCGCAGTGCGGCATTAGGGATCATCCCCATAATCGCGGTGGTAGAAAGTACATAGCAAACGGCGGCAATCAATACCCCACCAATGGTGGCGATAGGGACATTGCGTTTCGGGTTTTTCACCACACCTGCGGCAACGGAGGCACTTTCCACACCGATGAACGACCACAGCGTAACGTTAAGGGTACTTTGAATTGCACCGAAGGTGCCCAGGCCGCTGACGTTCCATGCCGCCATATAGGTTTCACCACGGAACCAGAACCAGCCAAATACGGCAATCCCGACGATGGGGATCAGCGCCAGCACGGTGGCAACTGCCTGCACACGGGTGATCATTTTCGGACCGACAATGTTCAGCAGGACGAAGATCCACAGCACCACGACGCAGGTGATGGTTAATACCAATGGATCTTTCAGAATCGGGAAGAAGTAACTTAAATATCCTACGCCAATGACCACCATGGCGATATTGCCGATCCAGCAGGCCAGCCAGTAGAGGACGTTGGTTTGATAACCGAGAAACGGGCCAAAGCAGCGGCGGGCGTAAGCGTAAGAACCACCAGGACTTGGGTCGAGGAACGACATTTTGGCGTATACCATCGAGAGCCCCAGTGCACCGATAATCGTCACCAACCATCCATAAATGGCAATCCCGCCAGTAGAGGCCAGGTTTGCAGGTAACAGAAAAACACCTGACCCCATAATATTCCCCGACACCATCAGGGTGACGGGGATTAAGCCCACTTTGTGAGCATCAGCATCCGAAGACATAATTAAACTCCTGCGAAGGCGAGCTTCGTGACAATAAATTACGTCATATCATACGCCTGCATTCGATAGTTGAATTATTATCGACCGGGTTATCGCTGATGCCGTTATTAATATAGCTCTTCGTTAAGGTTAAAAATCAGGCGACAGTGCGTTCTCTGTGCTGACTAACATAATGCAGCGGCGTCATACCGTAGAAGTCTTTAAAGACAGAAATAAAGTACGACGTACTGTTGTAGCCGCAGGACTGTGATACCTGAGAGATATTTTTACCGTCCATCATTAATTCATTTACGGCATAACGCATGCGGCAGGTGGTGATTATTTGGCTATAACTGGTGTTTTCGCTTTTCAACTTTTTCTTTAACAGACTTGGGCTAAGACATAAACAACTGGCTACCATACTAAGATTCCAGTCTTTGTGAATATCGCTTTCAATAATTTGATAAACGCTGTCACTTACACAATTACGTAACATATACATCATTAATGAAAGGAATTTTTTACTGTCGAGAAAACGGGATAGCACCGTGAATAATAATGCGCGTGTTCGTTCCTTTTCTGACTCAGTTTCTGCGGGCATCATGCTGTGTTGCGCGGCAACGCGAAAGACGTCTGGCGTCAGGCATGGCAGGGTGAGTATGGGCGTAGCGCTACGTTGCCATACTGGTATTTGCGAGAGATCTTTATTCAGAAACCGGAGGTAATCTTTGATGATGTCGTGACTAATATGAGCAACCAAAGTGTTGTTAAGAGAGGAGACGTCGATAATATTATTTTCACAATTTAATAACGCCATATGGTTAGCTTTAAGGCTAATAGGTTCTTTCCCATTCACCCTTATCCAGACATCTTTTTCAGTCAATAAAACAATACAAGGTTGGTCGCTGCAAATCCTCATACATGTACTCCTGAGTGCAAATAAAAGACCAGTTCTCGCTAAAGCAAAGCGATACCGGGAAATGGTTATATAATTGTATGATGAATATAAACATGCATAAAAATAACGAGTTTTACTAATATTACAAATTTTTATAGTAATTTCTCATGTACATATTTTTTTACAGGATAAATAACAGGCAAAAAGCGCGGGTGGGGCCGCGCAAAAGTATGACATTTTGTTTGCAGCAATTTTATGAAAACGTTGCCATACTCAAAAGGCCTAAGGCCAGGCGGCGTAATGTTATTTAAACAATTACGCCTTCAGCGGAATAGTGGTTACGCTTTCACGCACATAACGTGGTAAATACCGTCAATAATTTCAGTCCCTTCAGTTTCGTGTTCAAATCCAGGGAAATGGTGGTCCCAGGATTGCAGCGAGCGTAAATAACTTACTTGCGGACTGTTTTTATCGCCGAAGTTTTCACCAGACAGCAGCATCGGGATTCCTGGCGGATACGGGATAACTGAGTTTGCCGCGATGCGTCCTGGCAGATTTTCAATGGATACCAGTTCGACATTGTTGTCGACAATCGCGTTGTACGCTTCACGCGGGGTGATTTCCGCCATCGGCAGGCCGGAATAGGCTTCGTTCAACCGTGCGCCAGGGTTGTTTTCTTTCAGCCAGGCAAACATGGTGTCACCCAGATCGTGAATCCCCATGTTCGCGTAAGTGTCAGGATATTGTTCAACAAGTTCCGGCATCACCTGCGCCAGCGGTGTGTTGGCGTCATAGTGGCGTTTGAAGGAGCAAAGGGTGTTAACCAGAGTCCCCCATTTCCCACGGGTTACGCCCATAGAGAACAGGAACATAATTTGGAAGTCAGTGGTGCGGGTAGGCACAATGCCGTGGCGACCAAGCCAGGCAGTGACCAGCGCCGCCGGAACACCGGTTTCTTCCAGTTCACCATCTTCACCCATTCCCGGAGCAAGGATGCTGACTTTAATCGGGTCGAGCATACTCCAGTTATCCGGAATATCTTTGAAGCCGTGCCAGCTTTCGCCCGGATGCATTACCCAGCAGTCCTGAACGGTGGTCAGCAGTTTGGTTGGTGCGTCAGCAAAGTCATAGGTTTTGCCGGTTTGTGGGTCGGTGACGACTTCTTTGTTCCACGGTTTGAAGAACCAGCTACCGTCAGCGGTGAACTCTTTATACAGCCGCGCCATCGCCTGACGAAAATCAACCGCTTCGTCAATCACTTCTTGTGTCAGTGACAGGCCGCTGTTGCCGTCCATCATCGACACCGCCACGTCGTTGGATGCGCAGATGGCATACAGCGGGGAGGTGGTGGCATGCATCATGTAGGCCTGGTTGAAGCGGGAGAAGTTAATCGCCCCACGACCTTCACGTACATGAATATAAGAAGCCTGTGACAGCGCATTCAGCAGTTTGTGGGTGGAGTGGGTGGCGAAAACGGTAGGACCGTTGTGATCGCCAGGTTCGCCGCGCATGGCATAGTGATCGGCATAGATCGGGTTGAAACGTGCATAGCCGTACCAGGCTTCGTCAAAGTGCAGACGATCGGAGGTTTTTTCCAGCAGATCCTGCGCTTCTTTAGCGTTATAACACACGCCGTCATAGGTGCAGTTGGTCACCACGCAGTAAGACGGTTTTTGCCCAGCTTTGTCTTTAGTCAGCGGGCTTTCACTGATTTTCTTCTGCAAGGTTTCAGGTTGCATTTCCTGCGGATAGATTGGCCCGATAATGCCGTAGCGGTTGCGGCTTGGCACCATGTAGACTGGTTTCGCGCCTGTCAGCATCAAGCCTTGTTCGATGGATTTATGGCAATTACGGTCAACGACCACGACATCGTTATCGGTCATGCAAGCCTGCATGATGGTGCGGTTAGAGCCGGAAGTACCGACGACTACCGACCAGGAGCGATCGGCACCAAATACGCGTGCGGCATATTTTTCGCTTTCGCCAAATGCGCCAGTATGGTCAAGCAAAGAACCGAGGGAAGTTCGTTCGATGCCCATATCGGTGCGGAACAGATTTTCTCCATAGTAGTCATGGTAGAAACGTCCGGCGGGTGTTTTGGTAAAACCAACGCCGCCCTGGTGGCCTGGCGCTGCCCAGGAATATTCATGGATGTCGCTATATTTCATCAGCGCGCTGAACAGTGGCGGCAACAGCTGCTGGCGGTAGCGGGTCATCGCGGCAACAGCGCGTCCGGCGATAAAGTCGGCGGTATCTTCCAGAATCCAGGCGAATTCATCGACAAGCTCCAGCAGGTCGCGATCCATTGCGGCGAGGGCTTTTTCCCGATCGCCCAACAGGAAGACCGGCACGTTTTGTTGGCGCTCATGAAGCTTACCGATCAATTGTCTGACGTTTTGATGTTCGTCCGGATGTTCCATTTGATAACTGAACATCAGGCAGTCAATGGCTTCGTTTGAAGAGAGAATGGCAAAACCATCATCAAAGGAGGTGGATTTAATCACGGTAACATTTTGCTGGCTTAAAGCATCTGCCAGACGCTCAACGGCGTTACCGACCCAGGTGTCTTGATGGAGAAACTCGCTTTCAACAATTAATACTTTCATCATTGCTTACCCGGTTATGAAGGAATCTTCGTTGCGGGCAAGTATCTTCCGGCCTTTTCGGGCTGTAAAGCGCGTGAAAAACAAACATTTTTGAAATATTTATTTTTATAAACAATGCGTTATGTGATTATTTTAAATTATTTTCACTGCTTATTATCGACGGCTAAACTATTTTTTTGGCTGATACTGATATCGTCTTTAGCCGGGAAACGTCTGGCGGCGCTGTTGGCTAAGTTTGCGGTATTGTTGCGGCGACATGCCGACATATTTGCCGAACGTGCTGTAAAAACGACTACTTGAACGAAAGCCTGCCGTCAGGGCAATATCGAGAATACTTTTATCGGTATCGCTCAGTAACGCGCGAACGTGGTTGATGCGCATCGCGGTAATGTACTGTTTCATCGTCAATTGCATGACCCGCTGGAATATCCCCATTGCATAGTTGGCGTTAAGTTTGACGTGCTCAGCCACATCGTTGATGGTCAGCGCCTGATCATAGTTTTCGGCAATAAAGCCCAGCATCTGGCTAACATAAAATTGCGCATGGCGCGAGACGCTGTTTTTGTGTGTGCGCGAGGTTTTATTGACCAGAATCGGTTCCCAGCCAGAGAGGCTAAATCGCTTGAGCATCAGGCCAATTTCATCAATGGCGAGCTGGCGAATTTGCTCGTTCGGACTGTTTAATTCCTGCTGCCAGCGGCGCACTTCAAATGGGCTAAGTTGCTGTGTGGCCAGTGATTTGATCACCATGCCGTGAGTGACGTGGTTAATCAGGTCTTTATCCAGCGGCCAGGAGAGAAACAGATGCATCGGCAGATTAAAAATCGCCATGCTCTGACAGGTTCCGGTATCTGTTAGTTGGTGCGGTGTACAGGCCCAGAACAGCGTGATATGACCCTGATTGATATTCACTTTTTCATTGTTGATCAGGTATTCCACATCGCCATCGAAAGGCACATTCACTTCGACCTGACCATGCCAGTGGCTGGTGGGCATGATATGCGGTGCGCGAAACTCAATCTCCATCCGCTGGTATTCCGAATACAGCGACAGCGGGCTGCGGGTCTGTTTTTCGTCGCTGCTGCACATAAACGTATCTGTATTCATGGATGGCTCTCTTTCCTGGAATATCAGAATTATGGCAGGAGTGAGGGAGGATGACTGCGAGTGGGAGCACGGTTTTCACCCTCTTCCCAGAGAGGCGAGGGGAGCGTCCGAGCATCATGAGGCCGAAAACTCTGCTTTTCAGGTAACTTATTACCATAAACTCAGATTTACTGCTGCTTCACGCAGGATCTGAGTTTATGGGAATGCTCAACCTGGAAGCCGGAGGTTTTCTGCAGATTCGCCTGCCATGATGAAGTTATTCAAGCAAGCCAGGAGATCTGCATGATGACTGCACCCAAAATTACATTTATCGGCGCTGGTTCGACGATTTTCGTTAAAAATATTCTTGGTGATGTGTTCCATCGCGAGGCGCTGAAAACGGCGCATATTGCCCTGATGGACATTGATCCCACCCGCCTGGAAGAGTCGCATATTGTGGTGCGTAAGCTGATGGATTCAGCAGGGGCCAGCGGCAAAATCACCTGCCACACCCAACAGAAAGAAGCCTTAGAGGATGCCGATTTTGTCGTGGTGGCATTTCAGATTGGCGGTTATGAACCTTGCACGGTGACTGATTTCGAGGTCTGTAAGCGGCATGGTCTGGAACAAACCATTGCCGATACGTTGGGGCCGGGCGGTATTATGCGCGCGCTACGTACCATTCCGCATCTGTGGCAAATTTGCGAGGACATGACGGAAGTCTGCCCCGATGCCACCATGCTCAACTATGTTAACCCCATGGCGATGAATACCTGGGCGATGTATGCCCGTTATCCGCATATCAAACAGGTCGGGCTGTGCCATTCGGTGCAGGGAACGGCGGAAGAGCTGGCGCGTGATCTCAATATCGACCCAGCTACGCTGCGTTACCGCTGCGCAGGTATCAACCATATGGCGTTTTACCTGGAGCTGGAGCGTAAAACCGCCGACGGCAGTTACGTGAATCTCTACCCGGAACTGCTGGCGGCTTATGAAGCAGGGCAGGCACCGAAGCCAAATATTCATGGTAATACTCGCTGCCAGAATATTGTGCGCTATGAAATGTTCAAAAAGCTGGGCTACTTCGTCACGGAATCGTCAGAACATTTTGCCGAATATACGCCGTGGTTTATTAAGCCAGGTCGTGAGGATTTGATTGAGCGTTATAAAGTACCGCTGGATGAGTACCCGAAACGCTGCGTCGAGCAGCTGGCGAACTGGCATAAAGAGCTGGAGGAGTATAAAAACGCCTCCCGGATTGATATTAAACCGTCACGGGAATATGCCAGCACAATCATGAACGCTATCTGGACTGGCGAGCCGAGTGTGATTTACGGCAACGTCCGTAACGATGGTTTGATTGATAACCTGCCACAAGGATGTTGCGTGGAAGTAGCCTGTCTGGTTGATGCTAATGGCATTCAGCCAACCAAAGTCGGTACGCTACCTTCGCATCTGGCCGCCCTGATGCAAACCAACATCAACGTACAGACGCTGCTGACCGAAGCTATTCTTACGGAAAATCGCGACCGTGTTTACCACGCCGCGATGATGGACCCGCATACTGCCGCCGTGCTGGGCATTGACGAAATATATGCTCTTGTTGACGACCTGATTGCCGCCCACGGCGACTGGCTGCCAGGCTGGTTGCACCGTTAAAACGCGACTAAACGCTACTGCGCCGGGGGATTTATTCCGGCGCACACCTCTGACGATACCAATAACAGAAGGCGGGCGTTGGTAACAGCGACCCGATACCCTATGAGCATTTCAATGACTACAAAACTCAGTTATGGATTTGGAGCGTTCGGGAAGGATTTTGCGATCGGCATTGTGTATATGTACCTCATGTATTACTACACCGATGTCGTCGGGCTGTCTGTGGGTTTGGTCGGTACTTTGTTTCTGGTGGCGAGGATCTGGGATGCTATTAACGATCCGATTATGGGATGGATTGTAAATGCTACGCGATCGCGATGGGGTAAGTTCAAACCCTGGATCCTGATCGGTACGTTGGCAAACTCTGTAATCTTATTTCTCCTCTTTAGTGCGCATCTGTTTGAAGGTACTACTCAGATTGTCTTTGTTTGCGTGACCTACATCCTCTGGGGCATGACTTACACCATTATGGATATTCCCTTCTGGTCGCTGGTTCCAACCATCACGCTCGATAAACGTGAGCGCGAACAACTGGTTCCTTATCCGCGTTTTTTTGCCAGTCTGGCAGGCTTTGTTACGGCAGGTGTGACGCTACCATTTGTTAATTATGTCGGCGGTGGCGATCGGGGATTTGGCTTTCAGATGTTCACTCTGGTACTGATCGCCTTTTTTATTGTTTCAACCATCATCACTCTGCGCAATGTGCATGAAGTCTTTTCGTCAGACAATCAACCGTCTGCTGAAGGAAGCCATCTGACACTTAAAGCCATCGTTGCGCTAATTTATAAAAACGATCAGCTTTCATGCCTCTTGGGTATGGCTCTTGCTTATAATGTAGCCAGCAACATTATTACCGGATTTGCTATCTATTATTTCTCATATGTTATCGGTGATGCGGATTTGTTCCCCTATTATCTGTCGTATGCGGGAGCTGCTAACCTGGTGACGTTAGTATTCTTCCCACGCTTAGTTAAATCATTATCCCGACGCATTTTATGGGCCGGAGCATCTATTCTTCCGGTGTTAAGCTGTGGTGTTCTCCTGTTAATGGCATTAATGAGCTATCACAACGTCGTCCTCATTGTGATTGCGGGTATTTTGCTGAATGTGGGAACGGCGCTTTTCTGGGTATTACAGGTCATCATGGTGGCAGATACCGTTGATTACGGTGAATATAAACTGCACGTACGCTGTGAAAGTATCGCTTACTCCGTGCAGACTATGGTGGTGAAGGGCGGTTCAGCCTTTGCGGCTTTTTTCATTGCGGTTGTGTTAGGGATGATTGGCTATGTACCGAATGTTGAACAGTCTACGCAAGCCCTATTAGGTATGCAGTTTATTATGATTGCTCTACCAACTCTGTTTTTCATGGTAACGCTGATTCTCTACTTCCGTTTCTATCGCCTCAATGGCGACACGCTGCGCAGGATCCAGATTCATCTGCTGGATAAATATCGCAAAGTACCGCCCGAGCCTGTTCATGCTGATATTCCGGTCGGTGCAGTGAGTGATGTGAAAGCCTGACGTGGACAATAGCTAACGAAAATGGCCTGATGCGATATGTTTATCAGGCCACGTCTTAATGTAATGCTTTGGATTTGCAAATTTTGTAGACCGGATAAGGAATTCACGCCGCATCCGGCATCAACAAAGCGCACGTTGTTATCCGGTTATCAAGCCAAAGCGCCGTAGCTGGCGGCAATGAAAGCGAGCGAGGAATATCACCGTCGTTAATGCGCCAAGCAGCGCGCAGAACATATCGGATTGCGTGTCCCACTGGTCGCCCTGGGTGCCGAGAAAATCATCCGCTCCCTGGCCCATTGCCAGCGCCGCCCACCACTCGATTAATTCATACATCGCGCTTATCGCCAGCGCCACGCAGCAGACCAGGAACGCCACCATTTTACGTCCGCGCACGTACATCCCGCGAACGAGAATTTCTCGTGCCACCAGTGCAGGCACCAGCCCCTGGAAAAAATGCCCCAGCTTGTCATACGGATTACGGCTCAACCCTAACCATTCCTGCACCTCAAAACCAACGGGGACTTTCGCGTAGGTGTATTGTCCGCCGACCATCAGGATGATGGCGTGAAAGAAAATGAGCGTATAGAGCAGCGGCGTTAACGGATAACGTTTCGCGGTGGCAAGCAGTAGCGGCACGACAATAATCACCGGTGTCACTTCCATCAGCCAGGTGAGTTTGTCATGGGCCGAAATGCCGGTATAAATCAGGATTAACGTTAGCGCCAGTGCGCCGGTGTTAAGAATTAACGGCTTGAGTGTGCGGGTCATGGTGAGTTCGCAAGTCAGGGAAAATACTGACTATTCACCAGCAAGCGTGAAATTACAATCGCAAAAGAGGTGGCCCAGGGGGATCACCTGGCAGCATGCTGCCAGGCGCTGGGCCGAAGAGGTTACTTAGTGCAGTTCGCGCACTGTTTGTTGACGATCTGCTGGAAGAAGTCGTTACCTTTGTCATCGACCAGGATAAACGCCGGGAAATCTTCTACTTCGATTTTCCAGATAGCTTCCATACCCAGCTCCGGATAAGCGACGCATTCCAGATGCTTGATGCTCTGCTGCGCCAGTACCGCCGCCGGACCGCCGATGCTACCGAGGTAGAAGCCGCCGTGTTTATGACACGCGTCGGTAACCTGCTGACTGCGGTTACCTTTCGCTAGCATGATCATGCTGCCGCCGTGGGATTGCAGCAGATCCACATAGGAGTCCATACGACCTGCGGTGGTTGGGCCAAGTGAACCTGATGGATAACCGGCAGGGGTTTTCGCCGGACCCGCGTAGTAGATCGGGTGATCTTTGATGTACTGCGGAAGTTCTTTACCGGCGTCAATCAGCTCTTTCAGCTTGGCGTGTGCAATATCTCGGCCCACGATAATGGTGCCGGTGAGCGACAAACGAGTGGAAACCGGATATTGCGAAAGCTGGGCGAGGATCTCTTTCATCGGGCGGTTAAGGTCAACTTTCACCGCTTCGCCTTCACCGGCCTGGCGCAGTTCTTGTGGAATGTACTGGCCTGGGTTGTGTTCCAGTTTTTCGATCCAGATACCTTCGCGGTTGATTTTCGCTTTAATGTTACGGTCAGCGGAGCAGGAGACGCCCATGCCGACCGGGCAGGATGCGCCGTGACGTGGCAGGCGAATCACGCGTATGTCGTGCGCGAAGTATTTACCGCCAAACTGCGCGCCAAGACCGAGTTTCTGGGCCTCTTCCAGCAGTTCCTGTTCCAGCTGGACATCGCGGAACGCCTGACCATGTTCGTTCCCTTCCGTCGGCAGTTCATCGTAATAGTGAGCGCTTGCTAACTTGACGGTTTTCAGGTTGGTTTCCGCAGACGTACCGCCAATCACAAACGCGATATGGTACGGCGGGCAGGCTGCAGTACCGAGGGTACGCATTTTCTCGACGAGGAAGTTTTTCAGTTTGCCGGGAGTCAGCAGGGCTTTGGTTTCCTGGTAGAGATACGTTTTGTTGGCAGAGCCGCCGCCTTTCGCAACGCAAAGGAATTTGTACTCATCGCCATCTACCGCGTACAGGTCGATTTGCGCAGGCAGGTTAGTGCCGGTGTTGACCTCTTTGTACATGTCCAGCGCCGCATTCTGTGAATAGCGCAGGTTATCTTCGATATAGGTGTTATAGACGCCTTTCGACAGCGCTTCTTCATCACCGCCACCGGTCCACACGCGCTGGCCTTTTTTACCGACGATGATCGCGGTGCCGGTATCCGGCAGGTCGGCAGCACGCCTTTGGCGGCGATTTCGGAGTTTCTTAAGAATTGCAGCGCCACGTACTTTTGTCGTTTTCGCTGGCTTCTGGATCGTGAAGAATAGCCGCAACCTGTTTCTGGTGTGCCGGACGGAGCATGAAAGAAGCGTCGTGAAAGGCTTGCTGCGCCAGTAGGGTCAGGGCTTCTGGTTCCACTTTCAGGATGGTTTCGCCGTCGAAGTCGGCAACGCTAACGTAATCGGAAGTGAGTAGATAGTATTCGGTATTGTCTTTCCCCATCGGGAAAGGTGCCTGGTAGATAAAGGGTTTGTTTGACATAGCTTCCAGCCTGTAACTCTGTATTTGTTATTCGAAAATGGCGTGCCGCGTAGTCACGGGCGGCACGCAAAGTGCATTTATAAGAACCCGTACATCGCGGCGAAGATCCAGCCGAAGACGCACGATACGCTCACACCAATCAACCCCGGCAGAATAAAACTGTGGTTGATGACGAAGCGACCGATGTGGGTGGTGCCGGAACGGTCAAACTGAATCGCTGCCAGATCGCTCGGATAAGTCGGCAGGATGTAATAACCGTAGCAAGCCGGTGCTGAAGCCACGATGTATGCCGGATCAACGCCGATCGCCAGCGCGACCGGAACAATCGCCGCCAGCGCCGCAGCCTGAGAGTTTACAAACTTGGAAACCAGCAGCAGAACAATGGCATACGCCCACGGATACTCTTTCACCATTTCACCCAGTACGCCCTGAATTTCAGACATATGCGCACCGAACATGGTTTCTGCCATCCATGCGATACCGTACACCGCCACGATGGCGATCATACCGGAACGGAAGACTTCGTTTTTTGAGATAGACGCGGGATTGGTTTTGGTCAGGATAATAATCAGCGCCCCGGTCAGCAGCATAAACATCTGAATAACCAGTACCATCGACAGCGGTTTGCCGCCGAAGGATGGACGCAGGTCCGAATCAGCACCAAGAAGGGCGACTACAGCGATTGCCCCGAGGAAAATCCACATTGCCAGCCAGTTGCTTTTCGGCAGTTTTTTATCGAGCAGCGTCGCGGTATCACCGTAAACATACTCACGGTTTTCCGGTACGGAGATGAATTTCTGGAACTCTTCGTCTTTATCCAGATCTTTACCGCGGAACCAGCTGAAGATACCGATCGCCAGGATACCGATTAACGTCGATGGAATGGTGATTGCCAGCAGATCGAGGAACTCAAGATGGCGACCATCAAAGGTGACATTACCCAGCATCGCAACCAGAGACACGACCGCAACCGACACCGGACTGGCGATAATCCCCATCTGTGCACCGATAGAACTTGCCGCCATCGGACGTTCCGGACGGATGTTGTTCTTAATGGCGACGTCGTAGATGATCGGCAGAATGGTGTAAACCACATGACCCGTACCGCAAAGAATGGTCAGTGTACAGGTCACAAACGGCGCGACAATTGAGACATATTTCGGGTTGCGGCGCAGCAGCTTCTCGGCAATTTGCAGCATGACATCAAGACCGCCCGAAGCTTGCAAGGTCGCCGATGCCGCCACCACCGCAATGATAACCAGCATGACATCAACCGGTGGTTTACCTGGCTGAAGGTGGAAGACGAAGACCAGAATGACCAGACCGATACCGCCTAATAAACCCAGCGCGATACCACCCTTTCTGGCACCATAAAACAGACATATCAGTATTATGATAAGTTGGATAGTAAATAACATGTGTGAACCCTCGCGATAATCCTATTTAAATTTTTGCTGAATAGATCACAGTCACGTTCTGTTTTGTATGAACTGTTTTCAGAGCCTGACTAAATATCCGTTTGGTCGTTACCGGCTTTAGCAAATACCTCACAGTAAATATTGGCTGATTAAAGCAGCGGCAAATTTATGCACTGTGATAAGCGGCTTTTTCAGAGAGAAAAACTCTCTGGCGATGGGTTTATAGTTTGTACTGCGCAGATGTTAATGTTTTGTTTGCTGTTATCTTATTGATATTTATCGGTCTATTTTTTGTTCTCAGGGCAGATATCATTAGGTTTAAAGATTAATCTGATCTACCCATTTGTGGGTAAAAATACACATAATGCGGGTGACATAATAGTTAATTAACTTTTGTTAGCGTTTTGAAATTAAAAACACCGTTCACCTGAAGAGATATTAATTTTTAGCGATGATGGAGGGATAATTATATTTGATCTGGCACAAGTTTTACTGATGAAGGATGTAACTTGTGCCAGGGGTATTTTGCATTACGGTAATAATTATTACTTACAGATAACCAGCGATCCGTTATTGGCAATATTGTTTCAGCAGTGAGTAGTGTTCTGCCTGAATACGGTAACGGTAAACCGGACGCCCCGTGACGCCATAATGGATACTGGTGAACAAGATGTGGCAGTTGACCAGCCAGATGAGGTATTTTCGGCAGGAAACACGCGAGATGTTAACCTCGTTAGCCAGCTCGTCGGTTGAAAACTCATAGTCCTGATGCGCGTCAATCCACTGGCACAGCGTGCGTAACGTCTGCGGCGTTAAGCCTTTTGGCAAGCGACGAGGATCCTGTTCGTTGGAGCTGCTGCCGTGGATTAGCTGATCAAGCTCGGCCTGGTCATAATACTGATGTTTTTCCAGCGCCATTTTCTTTTGCCGCCAGCCGGTGAGCGCCTCTTCAAAGCGGGAAGCCTGGAAGGGTTTGATCAGGTAATCCACGACACCGTAATGCAGCGAATCTTTAATGGTTGCCGCATCGGCTGCGGAGGAGATGACAATCACATCACTTTTGCAACGCGCGTTATGCAGGACAGGCAGTAAATCGAGCCCGTTCTCTTTTTGCATATAGATATCGAGCAATATCAGGTCGATAGGCGTATCGCTATTGAAGATAATCTCTTTGGCTTTCTCCAGCGTCGAGGCTGTTCCACAGCATTGAAAGCCTGGGATTTGTGCTACGTATCGGCGATTCAGCTCCGCGACCATTGCGTCGTCATCGATAATTAATACATTGATCATCTGTTCGACCTCTCCCCGTCCCAGGGTATCTGGACAAAAAATTGTGTGAAAATCCCGGGTTCCGATTCCACGGCGATGCTGCCGCCGAGATTTTCTACCTGTTGTTTGACAAGTGCTAAACCGACGCCTCGCTCGCTTCCTTTTGTCGAGACACCTTTGTCAAAAATGTGATCGATTTTGTCGGGTGCGATCCCCGGTCCATCATCGTTAACTTCGCAGTGCAGCCAGCCGTGACGGTAGTGCAATGTTACGCTAATTTCGCCACCGGGTTCCGGCCCTAATGCTTCCAGCGCGTTTTCTATCAGATTTCCCAATGTGGTAATCAGCGTCGCGACCTGGTCCTCACTGCCGCTGTCTGGCAGCTGGCTTTCACTGTTTAAAATCAGCGTATGGCCTAAATCGGTCGCGCGGTTAATCTTGCTGATTAAAAAACCAGCGATAACCGGAGATTTGATCTTACCCAGCAGAGAGCCAATCTCTTCCTGATAGTTATTGGCTGTTTTGAGAATGTAATCTTCCAACTGCTTATAACTCTTCAGATGCAATAATCCGAGAATCACATGCAATTTATTCATAAATTCGTGGGATCGTTCACGAAGTGCGTCAGCATAGTTGACCAGACCATCGAGTCGCTGCATCAGTTTACGTACTTCAGTTTTGTCCCTGAAGGTTGAAATGGCACCGATGATAACGCCATTACTGCGCACCGGAACGGTGTTGATCAGTAATAGCCGATCTTTAATCGTAATCTCTTCGTCGCGGCGCGGCGTACCGTCGCGTAACACTTCCGAGACATCTACCACCTGTGACCATGAGTGGCTGAGCGTCGACAGTTTCTCATCGTCCTGCGACTTACGGTAATTCAGCAATTCTTGTGCGGCATCGTTGATCAGCGTGACCTCGCCGCGATCGTCCACGGCAACGACGCCTTCTTTGATAGACTGCAACATGGCCTGGCGCTGCTCAAACAGCGTGGAGATTTCGTAGGGTTCCAGGCCGAAAAGGATTTTTTTCAGTACCTTAACCAGAATGCAGGTGCCAATCAGTCCGACCAGCATGCCAAATAATACCGACCAGATAATGCTCCAGCGACTGTCATTGATTTGTTGGGTCACGCGGCTTAACTCAAGGCCGATCGCCACCACGCCAATTTGTTTATGATTTTCATCGTAGATGGGGGTAAATACGCGTAAAGCCTGCGCCAGAAAACCGCGATTGATAGCGACATTTTCTTTGCCATTCAGCGCTTTAAGGATGTCATCACCTTTAAATGGCTGACCAATACGCTGGGCTTCAGGATGCGAGTAGCGAAGACTTTGCATATCGGTAACGACAATAAACAGCAGATCGTTGCGTTTGCGCACGGCTTCCGCGATGGCCTGGATTCCGCTCTCCTGCGGTTTTTTCTGCAAGCCCTGACGGATTTCCGGCGAGTCGGCGAGGGTACGCGCCACTGCCAGTGCCTTGTTGGCTAGCCCGTCTCGCGTCATATCACTGATTTGCGAGAAGTAAATCAGATGCACCACCAATAGCACCGAGAACAGTACCGCACTGACCATTAAGATCACTGTGGTACTCAATTTCATCGGACGTTTGCGTAACATGCGGTAGGGCAATGAATGTCTCATCAGCTTCCTTGTGTGACAAATTTCTTAAGCATTATCTCTGATGAGGCGGGTAATTCAAAGGGAGTAAGAATGATTGGCTATATAGGGGAAGAGACTCTGGCAACGGAAACTGCCAGTGCTGTATGAAGATTTCAGGGCTATGCTTATAGCGATAATCATACTGATGAGAGAGGGAAAGTCATGGATCAGGCGCTACTGGACGAGGGTTATCGCTGTTATACCGGCGAAAAGATCGATGTCTATTTCAACACTGCGATATGTCAGCATTCTGGCAATTGCGTACGTGGCAACGGCAAGTTATTTAATCTCAAACGAAAGCCGTGGATCATGCCGGATGAAGTCGACGTCGTCACTGTGGTTAAAGTGATTGATACGTGCCCGAGCGGCGCGCTGAAATACCGTCATAAATAAGCGAGGGTAAAATGGAAATACGCGAAGGCCACAATAAATTTTACATTAATGACGAACAGGGCAAGCAAATCGCTGAAATTGTCTTTGTGCCGACCGGAGAGAATTTAGCAATTATCGAACATACCGATGTCGATGAAAGCCTGAAAGGGCAAGGGATTGGTAAACAGCTGGTTGCGAAAGTCGTGGAAAAAATGCGTCGGGAAAAACGAAAAATTATCCCATTATGTCCATTTGCGAAACACGAATTTGATAAAACGCGGGAGTATGATGATATTCGCAGTTGATGGAAGAGTACAGAGCCACGATATTTTTCATGCTCTCCGCGGTGTGATGCAGGAGAGCATCTGAAGGGTAGGGGGATGCACAAAGAATGGGCAGAGAGAGCGTTTTTTTGTCCCAAGTCATCCCCTTTACTGAGCAAAAAAAAGAATATCTCCTATATGAGAATCATCAATCGGGGTTAATAAGTTTTGCGTCCCCAGAGCGTTCAATATTGATAGGAGTCATATTATGGAAGGTAAAAACAAGTTCAATACTTATGTTGTTTCTTTTGATTATCCATCATCTTATTCCTCAGTGTTCTTAAGGTTAAGATCATTGATGTATGATATGAATTTCTCTTCTATCGTGGCTGATGAATATGGGATACCACGACAATTGAATGAAAATTCCTTCGCAATAACGACATCGTTAGCCGCAAGTGAAATCGAAGATTTAATCAGGCTTAAATGCTTAGACTTACCGGATATTGACTTTGACCTCAACATTATGACAGTTGATGACTATTTCCGTCAGTTTTACAAGTAGCCAGGAAGGATAAGAAGAACATAAAAAATGGCACTATTCTCTAAAATATTAATTTTTTATGTGATTGGTGTGAACATATCCTTTGTCATTATCTGGTTTATCTCACATGAGAAAACACATATTCGTTTACTTAGTGCATTCCTGGTCGGAATAACCTGGCCAATGAGTCTGCCTGTGGCATTACTTTTTTCTCTCTTTTAGGAGCTGTAGTTGAGTGGACCCGCTGGTTATCGTGAAACGAAGCGTCTCTCCTCAAAACTGGATTTGCGGAACGATGAACGAAGCAGTCGCCTGACTGCCTCGTTCATTAAAGTGAAATTTATTTCTGTGGGCGCATCGCCGGGAAGAGAATAACGTCACGAATAGTATGACTGTTTGTAAACAGCATAATCATTCGGTCGATACCAATACCCAGACCAGCGGTTGGCGGCAGACCATATTCCAGCGCAGTCACGTAATCTTCGTCATAGAACATGGCTTCGTCGTCACCTGCAGCTTTAGCGTTAACCTGTTCCTGGAAACGTTCAGCCTGATCTTCTGCGTCGTTTAATTCGCTAAAACCATTACCGATTTCACGACCACCGATGAAGAATTCAAAACGGTCGGTGATTTCCGGGTTAACATCATTACGGCGTGCCAGCGGTGACACTTCTGCCGGATATTCCGTAATAAAGGTTGGCTGAATCAGATGTGCTTCTGCCACTTCATCAAAGATCTCCGTGACAATACGTCCCAGCCCCCAGCTTTTCTCTACCGTAATACCGATAGATTCAGCTAATGCTTTAGCAGCATCAAAATTATCCAGGTCGGCCATATCGGTTTCTGGGCGATATTTTTTGATTGCTTCGCGCATGGTGAGTTTTTCAAATGGTTTGCCGAAATCAAACACATGCTCGCCATAAGTGACTTTAGTGGTACCCAGAACCTCTTGTGCCAGGGTGCGGAACAGTGACTCTGTCAGTTCAATCAAATCGTGGTAATCCGCATACGCCATGTAGAGTTCCATCATTGTGAACTCAGGATTATGGCGAACAGAAATACCTTCATTACGGAAGTTACGGTTGATTTCGAATACCCGTTCAAAACCGCCTACAACCAGACGTTTCAGATACAGCTCCGGCGCGATACGCAGATACATATCCAAATCCAGAGCATTATGATGGGTAATAAACGGGCGAGCAGATGCCCCACCTGGAATTACCTGCATCATCGGGGTTTCTACTTCCATAAAGCCGCGCGCGACCATGAATTGACGGATAGCGGCCAGAATTTTTGAACGGACAACAAACGTTTGACGGGATTTATCGTTAGCGATGAGGTCCAGATAACGTTGACGATAACGGACTTCCTGATCCTGCAGACCATGGAATTTATCTGGTAAAGGACGTAGTGCTTTAGTCAGCAGGCGCAGCTCAGTACAGTGAATGGAAAGCTCACCCGTTTGCGTCTTAAACAGCGTACCGCGGGCACCGATAATGTCACCCAGATCCCATTTTTTAAACTGATCGTTATAAACACCTTCTGGCAGGCTATCTCGTGCGACGTACAGTTGAATACGGCCACCGACATCCTGCAACGTTACAAAGGAGGCTTTCCCCATGATACGACGGGTCATCATTCGGCCAGCAACCGAGACTTCAATGTTTAAGGATTCCAGTTCCTGGTTATTCTTCGCATCAAACTCTTCGTGCAACTGGTCAGAGGTATGGTCGCGGCGAAAATCATTGGGAAACGCCACACCTTGCTGACGTAGTGCCGCCAGTTTTTCGCGGCGATTTCTCAGTTCATCGTTAAAATCAATAGCCTCATTGGCTCCCCGTGTTTCTTGTTCAGACATTTTGGTTCCTCTAAATCCAGCTTTCAATTTAGCGTAGATAAAGAGACAGATCGGTACACTGTATTATCTGCCTCGACTATTAATAACTCAGTTTATCTTATCGAAACTAACGCTTACCTCAAGTTGATATCACTAATAAATAACCATCAAAATGGTTTAAATGACTTATTAATCTCGATTTACTAGTGTGATTAACTGAAAGTTAATTTATTCATAACCAATTGTTTTTACGACAGTTAATCGTTGCTCTCCTGTATCATATTCGTCGGCGTGCTAAACAGAAAACGGGTAGCAAAGGCCAATACGACGATGATCGCGACACAAGCCAACGTCCACTCTCCCATCTGAGAAAAGAATCGCTGGTAAGCTGCAATTGCCATACCGCTAATTTGCGACTCTGTCGTCTGCTGTGCCACGACGCCTGCCAGCCAGTTGGCGACCGCGCCTGTTGCCAGCATATAAATACCGGTTAATACGCCAGACATTTTCAGACGCGTGATTTGCGCAATCGCCACCGGGTCAATAAAGAGTTCGGCAAAGCCCATTAGCGCCAACCCGGATATCATCACGCCCATTGACGCTTGACCGTCAGCCGCTGCATGTCGGGCATCAAATGCCAACAACATAAAGCCACAAGCCATCAGCAGTAAGCCAAAGGCAAACTTCAGCCAGACGCGCAATGTTGAGTTGCCGCGGCTTTCTGGCGACGCCAGCCAGGCCAGTACAACCCCAGCGAGCATCACCGCAATTGCATTCACCGACTGGAATAGTGCTGTAGGTACTTCAATATTGAATGCCTGACGATTCACAAAGCGATCGATAAACAAGCTGATGGTACTGCCGCCCTGTTGTGCCAGTACCCAGAACAATGTCCCGACAAACATCAACAATACAATTTGCCAAAGAGCACGGCGATGTTCGGGGAATTTGATCATCATGCGGGCAATGATTTGTGCGGCAATGAGGCAAACGATCGCCAGCAAATATCCCGACCAGTCGTTCTCCAGCAGCAGGGTAAAAAATACTGGGGCTAAACAGAGCATCACCACTAACCAGCTCCATACTGGTAAGGCAAATTTCACGCTAGTGAGCGCTTTTTTATCCATACTACGCGTGGACTGGAAATGACGATGCCCGCTTAAGAAAATCAACAAACCGATAAACATGCCGCCACCCGCAAGGGCAAAGCCAACATGCCATCCATACCACTGAGCAGCCAGGCCGCAGGCGATTGGGGCGGCGATAGAACCGATATTGCCCGCAGCATACAGCAGCGAAAAACCGCCATCACGTCGATGATCGTTCTCGTCGTAGAGCTCGCCAAGCAAACAGCTGATGTTTGATTTGAATAAACCGTAGCCACAAATAATGATTGCCAGCGCCAGATACAGGCTAAAGGTTGAATTTGTATCAATGCCCAGCACCACATGGCCAAGGGTCATTAACAGCGCGCCGGCAATCACTGCAGTGCGGTTGCCGAGCAGGCGGTCGGCAAGCCAGCCGCCGAGAATAGGGGTAACGTAAACCAGAGAAGCATATGCGCTGAACAGGCTGATGGCATGGTTATCATCAAAACCAAGCTGATGGGTGAGATAGAGAATGAGTAAGGCACGCATGCCGTAAAAACTGAAGTACTCCCAGATTTGGATCGCCACGATATAGTATATCGCGCGCGGCTGTGAGGGTGTTTTCATGTGTTCTCCTTATGAGCAAAAAAGGGAAGTGGCAAGCCACTTCCCTTGTACGAGCTAATTATTTTTTGCTTTCTTCTTTCAATACCTTAACGGTATAGCGGCCATCAGCCTGACGGTATGCACCGTGAATATCGGTTTCAAAGCCCGGATAGTGAGCGCCGATTTCACACAGCATCTGCAGGAACTCCAGAACCGGACGGCTTTCTTCGGTGATCATTTCACCCGGCATTACCAGAGGAACTCCCGGCGGATACGGAAGGATCATATTGGCGTTAATACGACCTACCATTTCGTCGAGGTAAACTTCTTCGGTCATACCGTGCAGCTCTTTCTGGAATGCAGCATACGGAGTCATTACCATCGTCGGCAGCACTTCAAATGCGCGGTACATCAGATCCGGCAGATTGTGGTGAACAATCAGTTTGTGGATATTCTGAGCCAGTTCCTGAATACGCATGTTTTCATAGAATTCAGGATCTTCACGATACAGAGACGGCAGCATGTTTTTCACACGCAGGTTCAGGTCGAACGCACGTTTGAAGTCAGTCAGAGCACGCAGCAGGCTCAGTGCTTTGGTCTTATCGATACCGATGCTGAACAGGAACAGCAGGTTATACGGACCGGTTTTCTCAACAACGATGCCATGTTCGTCGAGGTATTTCGCCACGATGCTGGCCGGAATACCAAAGTCGCTCATGGTGCCGTCTTTTTCCATCCCCGGAGTCAGCAGGGTGACTTTGATCGGGTCAAGATACATGTGCTCGTTATCGATGTTTTTGAAGCCGTGCCAGGTGCTGTCAGAACGCAGCGGCCAGCATTCAGTGGTATCGATATGATCCGGCTGCCATACATCAAAGAACCAGCCATCAGATTCCGTTCTCAGACGTTTGATCTCTTTACGGAATTTGATCGCACGTTCAATGGAACCGTTGATCAGACGCTTACCTGCATTGCCTTTCATCATCGCCGCAGCGGTTTCAGTGGACGCCACGATACCGTAGTGCGGAGAAGTGGTGGTGTGCATCATGTAGGCTTCGTTAAAGGTTTCTTCGTTTACGTCACCTTTAACGTGGATCATGGAAGCCTGAGAGAACGCCGCCAGCAGTTTGTGAGTGGACTGGGTTTCGTAAATCACTTTCCCTTCTACACGGCCACCGCTCATACCGCATTTACCTTCGTAAATCGGTGAGAAGTTGGTGTAAGGCACCCACGCGGAGTCAAAGTGGATGGATTTCACATCCAGTGTTTTCTTGATGAAGTCGGTGTTGTACAGCAGACCATCATAGGTAGAGTTGGTAATTACAGCATGTACCGGCCGTTGCGTTTGGTGTTTTCTTTCACGCGCTTAGCAATGGTAGCGTGCTGGAATTCACTCTGTGGGATACCACCAAGAATACCGTAAGCGTTACGGGTCGGGCGGAAATAGATTGGCGTAACATCGCTCATCATCATCAGGTGGGTCAGCGATTTGTGGCAGTTACGGTCAATCAGAATGGTGCTGCCTGCCGGAGCAGAGTACATACCAACAATTTTGTTCGCAGTGGAAGTACCGTTGGTCACCATGTAGCTGCGGTCTGCGTTAAAGACGCGAGCGATATACTGTTCTGCTTCTTTGTGTGGACCACTGTGATCCAGCAGAGAACCCAGTTCAGATACTGAAATGGAAATATCAGATTTCATGGTGTTCGGACCAAAGAAATCATAGAACAGGCTACCTACCGGGCTTTTCTGGAATGCAGTACCGCCCATGTGACCAGGAGTACAGAAAGTATATTTACCTTCACGAACATATTTAAACAGTGCTTTAGTCAGTGGAGGCAGAATAGTGTTGATATATTCGTCAGTGGTCTGCTTGATCTTATTAGCAATATCTTCAGCAGCACCCAGCGCATATTCAAAGAAGCTAATCTGTAAACGCAGGTCATTCAGGCTTACATCGAGAGTGGAATACGTATTAGCGAACGCGTACAACGGCAGGTTCTCGTTCATTTTGCTAATTTCTTCGCACAGCTCGAGATTATATTTATCCCAGTCAAAAATAACGCCGCACAGACGCGCATTGTTTTCGATCAGTTTTAATAAGTCGTCACGGTCGTTCGGGTAAACAATCTGGAAGTTCAGACGTTCAAGCGCGCGATGAAGTTCACGGATGGGTTCTTCTTTAAAATAAACCCCCATGTGATTCAATATTGCAATAACGTTCATAGTCATATCTCCAGGTAAAAAAGGCCCCTCCCAACACATGGGACAAAATGAAAGGAGGAGCCTCGGAAAATACTTTTAATTAATGTGCGTTAGACGCTGTGTGGTTATCCATTGAGTGGCTCTGGCGCTCGTGCATTTTGCGAGCGTAGAACATCAGGATAATCAGGCTGACGATGAAGGTACCTGCCAGCTCGAAGGAGCTTGCGCCCATCAGCGCGATGAAGCAGAACACGCAACCCAGTACAGAGCAGATCAGGCTGACAAAGTTGCGGATGTTAACGCCTTCAAAACGAATCAGGTCAACGCAAGAGTAGAAGTACGGCAGCATAGTCAGCAGTACTGCGATACCGGTCAGTTCACCGAACAGGTCAGATGCTTTACCACCGGCAGAGTTCATCAGAGTGATGAGGATCATCAGGGCAGTCATTTTCACTGCAGCCAGCAGCAGACCTTTTTTCGGAATACCGTTGCTGTCGACTTCACCATAAACTTTCGGGAAGTTACCGTCGTTAGCGGCACGTACACCTGCCTGGCCTACCAACATCATCCAGGAGCCCAGAGAAGTCAGGCACGCAAAGGCGGTGAATGCAGAAACCAGCGGCGCAGCCCAGTTACCGAGGATGGTTGAAGCACTGATTGCAAACGGAGCACCGGAAGCTGCCATTACAGAAGACGGATACATACCGGAAAGCACCTGAGTCGCAGCGATGTAAACAATACCTGCTAAACCAGTACCCAGCATGGTTGCCAGCGGAACGGTACGTTTCGGGTTTTTAACCATACCAGTACTTACTGCTGCGGATTCAACACCCACGAAAGCCCACAGGCAGAGCAGAATACTTTTAATGATCGCATGACCATCAGTGGTATCCGCAGTATTCCAGTTAGCTGCATAAGTTGCCGCATCAAACCAATGCCAGCCAACAATAGCAGTCATCACCACAGGAATAAGAACCAGCACCAGACCAATAGTGGTTAAACGGCTTACCCAAGTACCGCCGAGCATATTTACAAAGGTAAATACCCAGACGATAGCAATACAGGCGATACCCGCCGGAACAGGCTCATTTAATACCGGGAAGAAGGTGGAAAGATAAGATACAGCGGTAATACCAATCGCCAGGTTACCAATCCAGTTAGCATGGTAATAAAGAACACCTGTCTGAAAACCAAATGCAGGAGAAATTTCTCCGGCATAAGCAATTGGGCCACCTTGTTGCGGGTTTTTTGTTGCCAGTCGGGCATATACATACGCCAGCGACATTGCACCAATAATAGAGATAATCCAACCCCAGATAGCAATACCACCGATACTTGCTAGGTTCGCAGGTAATAATGCAATACCGCTCCCCATCATATTACCGGCAACAACACCGGTACAGGCAAATAGCCCGATCTTCTTGGCAGAACTCATGCTCTTCTCCTAATTTCATTTTTGAATTTGGAGTCCGGGTCATGATGTATAACTATTTCCTGACCAGACCAAACTGGCGATAAGATTACTCACGAAAAAAGGATTAATCCTAAAGATTAGGTGAAATAACACAAAAGTTTCTGTAAGTGAGAACTTGAGGTTTTTTATTAACACATCAGGATCGCAAGTTGATATCATGAAAAGATAAACATTTAATGTTTACAATGGATTGCGTGACATTCTATGGTTAAATTTATGTAATAAAAATTATGCGGCAACTAAATTGCCGCAACATATTATACCAACAGAAACATACAAAAACTCAACAACAAATATTCCCGAGCATGAATCAACCCGGGATTTGCTTATTCTGAAGCGAGAAATTTGTCGAGATAAGGTACAACATAAGGAACAGAAGTCTGGAATATACCATTTTCAATCCAGTAAAGGGTGTTTGCCCCTGGGCGTAAATTAAAGGCGGTGAGATATGCATCAGCTGCTTCCCGGTTCATCCCCTTCATTTCATAAACCTTGCCAAGCAACACATAATTTAGCCAGGACATTTCAAGATCAATGCCAGTATTTATCGCCTGGTAAGACTCATCTGTTTTGCCTTTTACCAGAGCACTAACCGCTTTTATTTGATATATAATGGACAGGTTATTCAATTCCGGTAGTGTAACAATGTTGTCTATTTCTGTGTTCAGTGCTGCTAATTGTTTTTCATCTAAAGGGTGTTGAGAATGGCGCACGATATCAACTAATGCTTTTTCTGCTCTCGCGTAGGTGAATTCTGGGGATGATTGAACAATCTCACCTAATAATTCACTGGCACGATTCAATGATTTGTCATCGCCATGCAGTAAATAATCATGAGCCTGATAAAAATTAGTTAATAACGCACCACGATGAGGCAAAATTTGCTGGAGCGTCTCCTGCATTCGTTGTGGCCACGGTTGGTTTAACGCTTTTGATAAACTCTCCAGTAAATCATTTTGAATCGCCAGCTGATTACCGTTAGTGATGACATAACGTTTATCCAGCATGGTTGAACCATCTGCATTGTCTACCAATTTTATCGACATAAAGCATTGTTGAGCACGGTATTGGCGCTGATTAACAAAGGCAATAGATAATGTTTTACCGGAACTGCTCGGTTCATCAATGTTGTAGTTGATTTTGTCATGCACCATAAAGGTGGAGAAGGTGTTAAGTGATGTCGCCACCAAATCACCCACGCCTATCGCGTAAGAGAGCTGATACGGGGAACTCCAGCTGTTACAACTTTTATTTACCATATTAATGTCAATATCGCGTGGATTGAGCAAAATACGCGATTTGCTCATAGGAAGACGTGTATCAAGAGTTGAAAACGCTACCAGTGCTACACAGATACCTAACGACAACAGGAAAAAAAACCATACCCAAAAGGTAGTGAATCGTTTGCTTTTAACTGGGGATTGTTCAGGTGGCGTTGCGGTGTTTTGAATGGTAAGACTGTGGGAGGGAGAATCTGTGGCAGGAACCGCCTCTGGTATAGGGGGAGGCGAAGATAGCATTATTTCCTCTCCCTCTTCTTCGCTGTACCAGATAACCGGCACCATTAATTTATAGCCGCGCTTTGGTACAGTAGCGATATAGACAGGACTATCTTCATCATTATCTTTTAATGACTTACGTAGTTCTGAGATACTCTGCGTCACAACATGATTGGTGACAATACTTCTCTTCCAGACATTATCGATAAGTTCATCCCTGCTAAGTACTTCGCCACTGTGTTGAGCAAAGAAAACCAGAAGATCGATTAATCTCGGCTCAAGGGTAAGTTGACGCCCATTGCGGCTAATTTGGTTTATGGACGGAGTAACAAGCCATTCGCCAACGCGAACTACAGGTTGTTGCATAATAGAAACTCATTCGAAAAGGGAATGATGCAATGATAATTGCCACAACCTATTTTTACCATCTATAGATGGGTTTATTTACATATTATTGGTGAATGCAAGACGTTATTTTTACCAGCCATAAACTTCTTGATTACATAGTATTACGAAAGGATTTTACTGAGAACCAGAAGTAATATTCCTTACCATCAAAATTCATCATCTTTGCCAAAGAAAAATGTTCAGAAAATAATCCATGGAAAATTGTCCGGAGCGCTTACTATTTTAATGGATTGTTAGTCTTTGCATGAGCAAGCGGACTGATACATTTCTCTTTGTTCTCATTCAGAAAATCTCATCAGTCGGCGTTCAGACCGGTGTTGTGCTTTATGGATGCGTTACGCTCCTGATGACGTCATTTGACGTTCAACAACATCACGGGGCCGCACGACATTTCACGTCAGTTAGTGCTATCGCTCAGGAACAAATTTTCCCGAATTGGGATATGCCCGCAAATTGCTGGTGATGTGGGGAGAATCTGGTTGAGTTCGGGAGAATTGATTTGGAGGCAGAACGCTTAAATCGTGGCGTCCTGAAACGAAAAACGGACCTCCGTGGAGGTCCGTTTATATGAATTTGGTGCCCGGACTCGGAATCGAACCAAGGACACGGGGATTTTCAATCCCCTGCTCTACCGACTGAGCTATCCGGGCAACGGGGCGCATTAAACCGTAATCTGCACATCTCGTCAACCTAATTTCAGTAAAAGCGATTCAACTGCTTAAGATTGCGGCAAATCGCTTCTTTTCTGTGTTTCTGTCAGGTCAATGCACCACCCTGGCGGCAGCGGGCGAAGCGCAGGATATCTTCCGCCAGCCGATGTGCAGTGTCGACATCCGCCTGGCTACGATTCACCAGCATTCGGCTTAAACAGCCTTCCAGCACCAGTTCCATCTGCTTTGCTACCATCGCCGGATCGTCAACTTCCAGTGTGGTTAACAGTTCGTGGGTGAAATCGTAGGCCGCGCTTTTTTGCTGATCGGCCAGTTGATGAATAGGGTGGCCAGGATCGGGATAAAACGTACAGGCAGCGATAAATAGACAGCCCGGATAGCGGTTGTTTTTAACGCACTCCGATAACGCCTGATAACGTGCCAGCAGCTTTTGTTCGGCGGTTTGCGTTTCGTCCAGCATCAGCTGACGACGCCAGACATCTATCTGTTGGCTAAGATAACGCAGCGCATCGTAGAGGATTGCCTCTTTGTCTGGCCAGAAGCGGCGTAGCTCGTCCAGTGGATAATCCACACGTTCAGCAACCATCTCCAGCGTGGTGTTGGCAATCCCTTGTAATTCTAATAATTTCAGGGCTTCTCCCAGTACATCTTCACGTTGCACGCTATTTTCCTCCGTCTTTCCCACTGCAAGTGTCGTTCACGGTTGGCGATCGCGCAAATGTGCGCTGAAGGTTTCAGCATCCATAAAGCCCGTGACGCGTGCTTGTGGATGCTCCTGGCCTTGTCCGTCAAAAAAGAGAATTGTCGGTAGGCCAAGGACATTAAGATGCTTTAACAGCGCCACATCTTGTGCGTCGTTGGCCGTGACGTTGGCCTGAAGTAAGACCGTGTCTGCTAACGCTTTTTGCACCTGCGGGTCGCTGAAGGTGTATTTCTCAAACTCTTTACAGGCGACGCACCAGTCGGCATAAAGATCTAACATCACCGGTTTGCCTTTGGCTTCAACGAGCGCCTGATTTAACTCATCTACCGTTTTGATTTGTGTAAAGTTGAGATGCGTCTGAGTTTGCGCGGTATGCGTCGCACCAAATGCCCAATCCTGAAGTGGGCGCACGCTAACCAATGCCGCTGCCAGCAGGATTATTTGCACCACGCGCATCCAGCCGCGTTTAGCCTGTAGGCTGGTGATAAAGGCCCAGCCAAAGAATGCGACACCCAGCGCCGACCACAAGCGTAATCCCCATACATCACCAATCACTCGCTCCAGCAGGAAGACCGGCAGTGCGAGGATCACAAAACCAAACGCGGTTTTGACTTGTTCCATCCACGGGCCGCTTTTCGGCAGCAAGCGGTTACCAAAGACGGTAATTAGCATCAGCGGCAGGCCCATGCCCAACGCATAGAGATAAAGCGTGCCGCCGCCCAGCCACATGTTCCCGCTTTGGGCGATATACAGCAGAATCGCGCTAAGCGGTGCGGTGGTGCATGGTGAACAGATCAGTCCGGCAATCGCCCCCATAACAAACACACCGCCAGGTGAGCCGCCCTGTTGGCGATTGCTCATCAACGTGAGACGTGTTTGCAGCGAAGAGGGGAGTTGTAGAGTAAACAAGCCAAACATTGACATCGCCAGCAAGGTAAAGACGATGGCGAGGCCAATGAGCACGTATGGGTGCTGTAGCGCCGCCTGGAACTGTAACCCTGCGGCGGCAACTACCAGACCCAGCGCCGTGTAAGTCAGTGCCATCCCCTGCACATAAATAAAGGTCAGCAACAATGCTCTGGCAGTGGAGAGCCGCTGTTTACCACCCAGCACGATGCCAGAAATCAGTGGGTACATTGGCAGCACGCATGGCGTAAAGGCGATACCAATACCGATCAACAACGCCCAGAGCGCGGAAAAGGGCAATTGCGCGGTGTGCTGCTCTTGCTGCGGAACAGACACAGGCTGTGACGCTGCGTTGTTGGCGACCACTTCGCTTAACGGAACGGTTTTGGTTTCTGGCGGATAACAGAAACCGGCATCAGCACAGCCCTGGTAGGTGACAGTTAACGTCGCTCCCGCACTCGCCTGGTTGATGGTTACGGGAAGTGTCAGCCGATCGCGGTAAATCTCGCTTTTGCCGTAAAACTCATCTTCATGCCAGACGCCTTGCGGCAACTGCACGTCGGCAATTTTCGCGTGTTCCGGCGTAATGCGGATCTGTTTACGGTAGAGGTAGTAACCGTCTTTGATCTGCCAGGTCAGATTAAGGTCATGTTGGTTTTGCTGAAAATCAAAAGCAAAGGCTTGATCCGCGGGGACAAATTGTGAACGTCCCGGCGCGTCGAATAATCCGGCAAAAACGGAAGTGCTGCAAAGTAGCAGGATCAGCGTAAAGATGCGTTGAGCCATGAGAGGTAATCTGTGTCTCCGTGTGTAACAGGTAAAACCAGAAGTTCCGGGGTTTGATATGGATGATTTCAGGCATGCAGTGCCTGCTTCAGATACAGTAGTTGCATCTGGTATTCTTGCTCCAGCTTACCTTCCCAGTAATAGAGAGAGGTAGCGCCGGGGAGCAAGGTAAACCGCCAGTTCCGCCAACTTTTTCGGCTGAAGGCGTCGCACCGGTGCGCAGACCACGACAGACGCGGTATTCGAACTTTTTTCATCAAGCATAAACACCTCGCAAGAACAGATGGAACCGCAAGAGAGAGGTCACTATACAACGGACGGGGGAAGGATGTTAGTCGGCGGGAAAGAAAGCGGGGCGTGAACGCCCCGCGATTGATCATTACAGCATGAAGCTACCCAGCACGAAGCCGAAGCAAACGGCCAGGGCAACACCCAGAGTACCCGGGATGAAGAACGGATGGTTGAAGACGAATTTACCGATACGGGTAGTACCCGTGTCATCCATCTGTACCGCAGCAACCAGCGTCGGGTAGGTCGGCAGAATGAACAGACCAGACACCGCAGCGAAAGAAGCAACAGCGGTCAGCGGTGAAACGTTCAGTGCCAGAGCCATCGGCATTAGTGCTTTTGCGGTTGCAGCCTGAGAGTACAGCAGAGCAGAAGCAAAGAAGAAGATGACGGCCAGCAGCCACGGATGACCCTGAATCACTTCACCAGCGGTATCTTTGATCCAGTCGATGTTGTTGGAAACGAAAGTATCGCCCAGCCACGCAACACCCAGGATACAAATACAGGCGCTCATACCTGCTTTGAAGGTGCTGGAGTTGAGGATGTTGTCGGTATCGACTTTACAGATAACGGTGGTCAGAGTTGCAACGCTGAGCATGATGATCAGGATTGCGTTGGTGGTGTTCATCAGCGGTTTTTCAACCAGACCCATGCTTGGGCTGTTGATGATTGCATAGATAACCACGCCAACTACGCCCAGCAGGAACAGCCAGACGGACGTTTTTGCACCGGATTTGATTTCAATCTGCTTTTCACCGCGCAGTTCAACCAGGCCCTCTTCCAGACGCTTGCGATAAATCGGATCGTCAGAGAGTTTGGAGTTGAACAGCATAGTGACCAGAAAGGACATCACCAGAACCGCCAGCAGGGTGGACGGGATGACCACGGAGAGCAGATGGAGGTAGCTGATGCCATGACCTTCCATCACGGAAGACATGTAAACCACTGCCGCTGAGATTGGCGATGCGGTGATCGCAATCTGCGCGGATACCACTGCAGTAGACAGCGGACGGCAAGGTTTGACGCCTTGTTCCTTCGCAACTTCAGCGATAACTGGCAGTGTCGCCAGAGATATGTTGCCAGTACCAGCAAAGATAGTCAGGAAATAGGTCACGATCGGTGCGAGGATCGTGATGTATTTCGGGTTACGGCGCAGCAGCTTTTCTGTCTGATGAACCAGATAGTCCAGACCGCCAGCAACCTGCATGGCAGAAATAGCGGCGATAACCGCCATGATAATGGAAATGACATCGAACGGGATGTTACCGGGTTTAACGCCAATAGCGGCAAGAACCAGCACCCCCAATCCGCCTGCAAAACCAATACCTATTCCCCCCAATCTGGCGCCCAAGAAGATCGCCAGCAAAACTATGATGAGTTCTACAACTAGCATATTAGCCTTCCTTGTTTTTTAACAAGTTGATATTAGGTTGTTATTTTTAAGTTACTGCTCACAAGAAAAAAGGCACGTCATCTGACGTGCCTTCTTTATTTGTACTACCCTGTACGATTACTGTTCGCTTTCATCAGTATAGCGTTTTGCTTTGTAAGCCGGGTGCATCAGATTCTGTACGGAGAAAATATCGTCAAGTTCCGCTTCAGTCAACAGACCGCGTTCCAGAACGACTTCACGTACACTCTTACCGGTTTCGGCACAGATTTTACCCACGATGTCACCGTTGTGGTGACCGATGAACGGGTTCAGGTAAGTAACGATACCGATAGAGTTGTAAACGTAACCTTCGCACACTTCTTTGTTAGCAGTGATGCCGTTAATGCATTTTTCCAGCAGGTTGTAGCAAGCGTTGGTCAGAATGTGAACGGATTCGAACATGGCCTGGCCAATGACCGGCTCCATAACGTTCAACTGCAGCTGACCTGCTTCTGCTGCCATGGTAACAGTGGTGTCGTTACCGATGACTTTGAAGCATACCTGGTTAACCACTTCCGGAACAACCGGGTTTACTTTAGCTGGCATGATGGAAGAGCCCGCCGCAGTTCCGGCAGGTTGCTCGTTCAGGCCGGCACGTGGACCAGAAGAGAGCAAGCGCAGGTCGTTACAGATTTTGGACATCTTCACAGCCAGGCGTTTCAGCGCGCCGTGAACCATAACATAAGCGCCGCAGTCAGAGGTCGCTTCGATCAGGTCTTCAGCCGGTACGCATGGGAAGCCAGTGACTTCAGCCAGTTTTTTCACTGCCAGCGGAGAGTACTCTTTCGGCGTGTTCAGACCAGTACCGATTGCTGTTGCGCCAAGGTTAACTTCCAGCAGCAGTTCAGCGGTACGTTGGATATTTTTCACTTCTTCTTTCAGCAGGATGCTGAAAGCGCGGAATTCCTGACCGAGGGTCATCGGTACTGCGTCCTGCAGCTGGGTACGACCCATTTTCAGGATGTCCTGGAATTCGACAGCTTTACGTTCAAAGCCTTCACGCAGTTGGTTAATCGCATCTACCAGCTTAATCAGGGAAGAGTAAACTGCGATACGGAAACCGGTCGGGTAGGCGTCGTTAGTGGACTGACATTTGTTAACATGGTCGTTCGGGTTCAGGTACTGATATTCACCTTTCTGGTGACCCATCAGTTCCAGACCGATATTGGCCAGCACTTCGTTGGTGTTCATGTTTACGGAAGTACCTGCGCCGCCCTGGTAGACGTCTACCGGGAACTGATCCATGCATTTTCCGTTGTTCAGGACTTCATCACATGCGGCAATGATGGCATTCGCTACACTTTTAGGAATGGTTTGCAGCTCTTTGTTTGCCATAGCTGCGGCTTTTTTAACCATTACCATACCGCGAACAAATTCAGGAATATCACTGATTTTGTTGTTGCTGATATAGAAGTTTTCAATCGCTCTCAGAGTGTGAACACCATAGTAGGCATCAGCTGGAACTTCCCTGGTACCCAACAGATCTTCTTCGATACGAATGTTGTTTGACATGTGAACCTTCTTTTTCAAGCTGCCAATGATTTGCTTTAAACACACAGAATATATGTGGTTTCGAATGTTTTTCGACCGACGATTATCCCCTGCATCGACCGAATACCCGAGATCATATGCTGCTTGAGGATTTCTACCGTAATCTGGATCACTTTAAGTGTCGGTTTTTACCCCTTAATTATTAATTTGTGAAATAGATCACCGCTTTGGGATTACTACCAAAAATAGTTGCGCAAACATCTTGAAATTTTGCTAATGACCACAATATAAGCTGAACGCGATTCGCAACCCATTCAGGTAGCCGGGTTTTACCGGCTGCTATTACAGGAGAAACCTTTGCGCTGGTTACCTTTTATTGCCATTTTCCTTTATGTCTATATTGAGATTTCAATCTTTATTCAGGTTGCCCATGTATTGGGGGTATTGCTGACCCTCGTGCTGGTTATATTCACGTCAGTTATCGGGATGTCACTGGTACGTAACCAGGGCTTTAAGAATTTCGTGCTGATGCAGCAAAAAATGGCGGCGGGTGAAAACCCAGCGGCGGAGATGATTAAAAGTGTTTCGCTGATCATTGCCGGTTTGCTGCTTTTATTACCGGGCTTTTTCACCGACTTCCTCGGTCTTCTGCTTTTATTACCGCCGGTGCAAAAGCATCTGACAGTGAAGTTGATGCCGCATTTGCGCTTTTCTCGTATGCCAGGCGGCGGTTTTAGCGCCGGGACCGGTGGCGGTAATACTTTTGATGGTGAGTACCAGCGAAAGGATGATGAGCGCGACCGCCTTGATCATAAAGACGATCGCCAGGATTAATGTCGAAACGCCGGATTATGTGGTTATGCCATTTTCCGGCGTTTTTCGTTTTGGCAGCAACAGCCATAACCCCGCCAGCATGATCAGCGCATAGAGACTTTTCCAGCCGACCATTGCCAGTAACAGAACGCATAACAGCCCGCCAACCACCGCCAGTAGTCGATAACGTCCTTGCAATAATTTACAGCCTGCCAGCATGCATAACAGATAAATCATAATAAAGATGCCATTGGCATAAATAATAAGAGCGTCCAGATTGATCTCTAAAGCATGAATCACCAACGTGCTCACCACACAGCAGCCGAGCACCGCATTGAGGGCATTATTCGGGATATGGCGAGAAGAGAGGCGTGCCAGGTAGTGGTCAGGATTATGTTGCGCCTGCGACCAGACCAGGCGGGCGAAGCTCTGTATATAAATGTTGAGACTGGCAAAGCAGGCCAGATAGCCAATCACGCAGGCAATCCATAACGCTCCTACACCGAACAACTGCACTACAATTTTTGGAAGCGATGCTGCCGCCGCCATTTTTTCACCATAGGCGTCGAAGTGTAAGACGACTACCGTACAGCCCCAGTAGACTAATCCTGCCAGCAGCAGACCAATCATCAATGCGCGAGGAAAATCACGCTCTGGATTTTTAAATTCCGAGGCAAGATGGGCAAATGCTTCCAGACCGACAAAACACCAGAACATCACTGATAACGCAGCAAATAACCCGGTAAGTTCGATATTACCAGGTGCCGGGAAGGGGATATTCGCAGGTTTGATATCGCCCGCCCACCAGATAGCGACAATCAGCGCGACGATAAGTCCGGCAATAACGGTTTGTAGATTAGCACTGGAACTGGCACCGCGAGTACCGATATACCACACCAGCGCCAGCGTACCGAGTTCTGCCAACAACAGTTGCCAGCTATGCCAGCCAAACATTGCCTGGCCGAACCCGGCGGCAATTTGTAGCGCGGCAGGCAAACCCACGGGAATGACCGATAAAAACAACCAGCCGGTGACTCGCTCAAGTCGCGAACCAAACGCCATACCGACGAAGTGCGCGACACCGCCTGCGCTGGGATAGTGGCGACCCAGAATCGCAAACACAATCGCAATCGGGAACACTAAGATAATCAAAACGGGCCACGCCCACAGGCTGTTATTGCCCGCTACCAGCGCAGCTAACGCAGGAACGGCAAACACGCCAGTGCCTAATAATGACGTCGATAGCAGGCCAATGCCTTGGGCCAGCCCCAGTTCTTGTTTGAGTCCACTCATGGGTTGATATCCGATTGCGCCCAAATTTTGGGCAACTGCGTAGATTTTCGATGGTAGCACAATCAGATTCGCTTATGACGGCGATGAAGAAATTGCGATGAAATGTGAGGTGAATCAGGGTTTTCACCCGATTTTGTGCTGATCAGAATTTTTTTTCTTTTTCCCCCTTGAAGGGGCGAAGCCTCATCCCCATTTCTCTGGTCACCAGCCGGGAAACCACGTAAGCTCCGGCGTCACCCATAACAGATACGGACTTTCTCAAAGGAGAGTTATCAATGAATATTCGTCCATTGCATGATCGCGTGATCGTCAAGCGTAAAGAAGTTGAAACTAAATCTGCTGGCGGCATCGTTCTGACCGGCTCTGCAGCGGCTAAATCCACCCGCGGCGAAGTGCTGGCTGTCGGCAATGGCCGTATCCTTGAAAATGGCGAAGTGAAGCCGCTGGATGTGAAAGTTGGCGACATCGTTATTTTCAACGATGGCTACGGTGTGAAATCTGAGAAGATCGACAATGAAGAAGTGTTGATCATGTCCGAAAGCGACATTCTGGCAATTGTTGAAGCGTAATCCTCGCACGACACTGAACATACGAATTTAAGGAATAAAGATAATGGCAGCTAAAGACGTAAAATTCGGTAACGACGCTCGTGTGAAAATGCTGCGCGGCGTAAACGTACTGGCAGATGCAGTGAAAGTTACCCTCGGTCCGAAAGGCCGTAACGTAGTTCTGGATAAATCTTTCGGTGCACCGACCATCACCAAAGATGGTGTTTCCGTTGCTCGTGAAATCGAACTGGAAGACAAGTTCGAAAATATGGGTGCGCAGATGGTGAAAGAAGTTGCCTCTAAAGCGAACGACGCTGCAGGCGACGGTACCACCACTGCAACTGTACTGGCTCAGGCTATCATCACTGAGGGTCTGAAAGCTGTTGCTGCGGGCATGAACCCGATGGACCTGAAACGTGGTATCGACAAAGCCGTTACCGCTGCAGTTGAAGAACTGAAAGCGCTGTCCGTACCGTGCTCTGACTCTAAAGCGATTGCTCAGGTTGGTACCATCTCCGCTAACTCCGACGAAACCGTAGGTAAACTGATCGCTGAAGCGATGGACAAAGTCGGTAAAGAAGGCGTTATCACCGTTGAAGACGGTACCGGTCTGCAGGACGAACTGGACGTGGTTGAAGGTATGCAGTTCGACCGTGGCTACCTGTCTCCTTACTTCATCAACAAGCCGGAAACTGGCGCAGTAGAACTGGAAAGCCCGTTCATCCTGCTGGCTGACAAGAAAATCTCTAACATCCGCGAAATGCTGCCGGTTCTGGAAGCTGTTGCCAAAGCAGGCAAACCGCTGCTGATCATCGCTGAAGATGTTGAAGGCGAAGCGCTGGCAACTCTGGTTGTTAACACCATGCGTGGCATCGTGAAAGTTGCTGCGGTTAAAGCTCCGGGCTTCGGCGATCGTCGTAAAGCTATGCTGCAGGATATCGCAACCCTGACTGGCGGTACCGTAATCTCTGAAGAGATCGGTATGGAGCTGGAAAAAGCAACCCTGGAAGACCTGGGTCAGGCTAAACGTGTTGTGATCAACAAAGACACCACCACTATCATCGATGGCGTGGGTGAAGAAGCTGCAATCCAGGGCCGTGTTGCTCAGATCCGTCAGCAGATTGAAGAAGCAACTTCTGACTACGACCGTGAAAAACTGCAGGAGCGCGTAGCGAAACTGGCAGGCGGCGTTGCAGTTATCAAAGTAGGTGCTGCTACCGAAGTTGAAATGAAAGAGAAAAAAGCACGCGTTGAAGATGCCCTGCACGCGACCCGTGCTGCGGTAGAAGAAGGCGTGGTTGCTGGTGGTGGTGTTGCGCTGATCCGCGTAGCGTCTAAACTGGCTGACCTGCGTGGTCAGAACGAAGACCAAAACGTGGGTATCAAAGTTGCACTGCGTGCAATGGAAGCTCCGCTGCGTCAGATCGTATTGAACTGCGGCGAAGAACCGTCTGTTGTTGCTAACACTGTTAAAGGCGGCGACGGCAACTACGGTTACAACGCAGCAACCGAAGAATACGGCAACATGATCGACATGGGTATCCTGGATCCAACCAAAGTAACCCGTTCTGCTCTGCAGTACGCGGCTTCTGTGGCTGGCCTGATGATCACCACCGAGTGCATGGTTACCGACCTGCCGAAAAACGATGCAGCTGACTTAGGCGCTGCTGGCGGTATGGGCGGCATGGGTGGCATGGGCGGCATGATGTAATTGCCCTGCACCTCGCAGAAATAAACAAACCCCCGGGCAGAAATGTGGGGGTTTTTCTTTTGGTCATCTTTCTAGTATAAGATTCAGACACGGACGACGCGAGTGGCGTCCAGCTCATTGATTATGGGGAATAACATGCACGTAAAATACTTAGCAGGGATTGTCGGTGCCGCGCTACTGATGGCGGGTTGTAGCTCCAGCAACGAATTGAGTGCTGCCGGTCAGAGTGTACGCATTGTGGACGAGCAGCCAGGCGCAGAGTGCCAGCTGATTGGTACTGCGACAGGTAAGCAAAGCAACTGGCTTTCCGGGCAACACGGAGAAGAAGGCGGTTCTATGCGCGGCGCAGCAAACGATCTGCGCAACCAGGCGGCTGCAATGGGCGGTAACGTGATTTATGGCATCAGCAGCCCGTCGCAGGGAATGTTGTCCAGTTTTGTCCCGACGGATAGCCAGATTATCGGTCAGGTTTATAAGTGCCCGAACTGATGTGATGGTGACAAACGTATAATTGCCAGATGCGTTTCGCTTATCAGGCCTACATAAGGCATTGCAACTGATTGAATGCTTGAGAATTTGTAGGCCGGATAAGGCGTTTACGCCGCATCCGGCATGACCAACGATCACGTTATCAGTCATTTCAGGCTGGATGGCTCCAGCCTCGCATTAGCAAAGATGAGATTATTTCGCCTGTGGTGCAGTTTTGCTGGTGGATTGAACACGTAAGTGATGCAGCGCGCGTAAGCATTGATCCTGGGTTAGCGGTTGGGCGTTATTCGCCGCTACGGTGCGAACATAGACCTGACATGGCACACCCGCGAGTTTTTTCAGTCGTGGGCTGAAATCAAGCATTCGGCGAGTGATCGCCTCTATTTCTTTACCCGGCGTTGCTTCACGCGTTTTCACCACTGCGCCGCTAAATTGTTCTTTGTCACTTTCATCTTTAAAGCGGTAAAGCACCGCCAGATAATGTGTCGAACAGGTTATGTTTCCATTCCGGTTGGGAATAGGTGTCATATTCCAGATTGCCATTTTCCTGGCAGTCAACGTCATATAACGGCAGGAAATCTAACAGTGAGGTAATACGTAATGCCAGTTCACGTTTCCGCATTTTAATTGCATGAATGATTGCTCGCGCCAGCATTTCAATCTGCAACTCATTGACGACTAACTCACATTTGCTACCGTCATGTAGCGTTAATACGAAGGTAAGATTTTCGCCTTGATTATCGGTAAGTTCCAGCGTGTTAACCCGACGATTAATATCGGCATTTTTAAGCTCATCAACCAGAATTTCTGGGATGTTTTCTGCCATTTTCTTAATGACTTTATCGCGAGCTTGCTCATACTGAAGGCGTGCAGCAGCATCCAGTTTATGCTTTTGATGCAGACGACTTTCCAGCGCAATCAGCAGGTCGCGCAGTTCCATGACAGACATAAAGAACAACGATTCTTTGCGAGGTTCTTTAATTTTCAGCGCCAGTGCAATGAAATTATTACTCTTGCGAATAACACCGGTATTAACACCCTTGATGCTTATGGCCATGTAGGTTCTCCTAACCATTTCTCAATTAAATATAATTAATTTTAATTTATAAGCCAGATAAATGGGCTTGTAGTAATAGTTGTTAAAATAAATAAATAGCCGTACTCACTCTATATAAACAGAAAAGAAAGGTTAATTATTGGTGTTGGCTATATAAAGAGTAACAACAGCAATGTATATGAATAATTAAAGGTTATGCAACGGGCAAAGATTAAATTTCCCAGTTTAATGACAGGTTGCTGTACGCGTTTGTTGCTCTTGCCGGATGCGGCGTAAACGCCTTATCCGGCCTACAGTTCATTGCAAAATCCATTCAATTTCAATGCACAATGTAGGCCTGATAAGCGTAGCGCATCAGGCTAATGTTTACCCTGTTTAATCAGTTACTGCTGGCGTAGCTGGAGATCAGCGGCGTTTTGCTGGGTTCGCCGCCAATTTCTCGCGCCAGTTTCGGCACCAGATATCCCGACACCAATGTCAGCAACTCGCATAATCCTGCCGTGCTTCGTCATCACTCACCATAAAATGCGCCGCGCCTGTACTTTATCTAGCACATGCAGGTAATGCATCACGCCGGCATCGAACAACGCATTACTCAGGTTTGCCAACGTTTGTGCGTTATCGTTCACACCACGTAACAGAACGCTCTGGTTAAGCAGGGTGACACCGACACGGCGCAATTTAGCCATCGCCTGACGGAACGTTTCATCTACCTCATTGGCATGATTGATGTGATTCACCAGCAAGATTTGCAGCGTAGAACGGGCAAAGCGTTCAACCAGCGCCTCGGTGATACGTGCCGGGATCACAATCGGCAGACGGCTGTGAATCCGCAGACGTTTGATATGCGGGATGGCTTCCAGTTGTGTGAGCAACCAGTCCAGCTCGTGATCTTTCGCCATCAGCGGATCGCCGCCGGAGAAAATCATCTCGTCCAGTTCCGGATGCGCAGCAACATACTCAAGAGCAGTCTGCCAGTTACGCTTGTTGCCCTGATTTTCGGCATAGGGGAAGTGGCGACGGAAGCAATAGCGGCAATTTACCGCGCAGCCGCCTTTGACCAGCAAAAGCGCCCGGTTGTGGTATTTATGCAACAAACCAGGCACTACGCTGTGCTGTTCTTCCAGCGGGTCGGTGGAGAATCCGGACGCGACGACAAACTCATCTTGCGAGGTAAGTACCTGACGCAAAGGATCGTCCGGATTGCCTTTCTCCATGCGATCGATAAATGAGGCCGGGGCACACGCAGGGCAAACAGCTTTTTGGCGCTGCGTCCGGCCAACAGTTTTTCGTCCGCGTCTATATTCAAAAGACGCAGAAGTTCATCAGGATCGGTCACAACATCGGCAAGTTGCGTTAACCAATCTTCTCTGGATGGGGTATTTAGGGTTACAATATGCGCCATTTTGTGGCTTAGCTACCAATTAACAAATTTCAGAGGGCCTTATGGCAACGTACTATAGCAACGATTTTCGTGCTGGTCTTAAAATCATGTTAGACGGCGAACCTTACGCGGTTGAAGCGAGTGAATTCGTAAAACCGGGTAAAGGCCAGGCATTTGCTCGCGTTAAACTGCGTCGTCTGCTGACCGGTACTCGCGTAGAAAAAACCTTCAAATCTACTGATTCCGCTGAAGGCGCTGATGTTGTCGATATGAACCTGACTTACCTGTACAACGACGGTGAGTTCTGGCACTTCATGAACAACGAAACTTTCGAGCAGCTGTCTGCTGATGCAAAAGCAATTGGCGACAACGCTAAATGGCTGCTGGATCAGGCAGAGTGTATCGTAACTCTGTGGAATGGTCAGCCGATCTCCGTTACTCCGCCGAACTTCGTTGAACTGGAAATCGTTGATACCGATCCGGGCCTGAAAGGTGATACCGCAGGTACTGGCGGCAAACCGGCTACCCTGTCTACTGGCGCTGTGGTTAAGGTTCCGCTGTTCGTACAAATCGGCGAAGTCATCAAAGTGGATACCCGCTCTGGTGAATACGTCTCTCGCGTGAAGTAATGCGGTTGTGGTGCGGCCTGCAGGCTGCACCATCACTTATTCAGGTCAGAGATGATGAAACGCCTTATCGTTCTTGTTTTGCTTGCCAGCACGCTGCTCACGGGCTGTAACACCGCTCGCGGTTTCGGCGAAGACATCAAACATCTCGGCAACTCCATCTCCCGCGCTGCCAGCTAATTTTTCTTCTCTTCCGAAAAATCATCAGATTTCCATCATTTTTGGCGATGTTGTCTATTATTAATTTGCTATAGGCAAACATAAATAACATTACCTAAAAGGAAGACGTTATGGTGAAGAAGACAATTGCAGCGATCTTTTCTGTTCTGGTGCTTTCAACAGTATTAACTGCCTGCAACACCACGCGTGGCGTTGGTGAAGACATTTCTGATGGCGGTAACGCGATTTCTGGTGCAGCAACGAAAGCGCAGCAATAAGCAATAACGGTACGACAGTTATGTCGTGCCGTTTGTTTTTTTGCGATAGTCACAAAGGTAATAGTTGAAATTCCCCTGCCACCTGGCAAAATATCCGTTCAACCATCAGCTTTGCAGGACGACCTGCAAACGCCTCTTTTCACCGGGGACGGCCCCAATTCTCCGGAGCCTGATATGTCCTGGATTATCTTAGTTATTGCTGGTCTGCTGGAAGTGGTATGGGCCGTTGGCCTGAAATATACCCACGGCTTTAGCCGTTTGACGCCGAGTGTTATTACCGTGACGGCGATGATAGTCAGTATGGCGCTACTTGCCTGGGCGATGAAATCGTTACCGGTAGGGACGGCTTATGCCGTGTGGACGGGTATTGGCGCAGTCGGCGCTGCCATCACCGGCATTGTGCTGCTCGGTGAGTCCGCTAACCCGATGCGCCTGGCGAGTCTGGCGTTAATCGTATTGGGGATTATTGGTCTGAAACTCAGCACTCACTAACTACCGGGCTGCTGTACCCAAATAAACTTACTGACATCAAACCCTTCCCGGGTCGCGACTGCCAGCATCTCCTGTTTCACTTCGTCAGAAATGGTTGGCGTGCGGGAGAGTATCCACAGGTAGTCGCGGTCCGGGCCGCAAACCAGCGCATGGCGGTATTCCCGATCAAGTGCAATGACGTTATAACCGCCATAGAAAGGACCAAAGAATGACACTTTCAGCGCAGCGCGTGTTGGTGCGCCGGTAAAGTACGCTTTCCCTTCACTCTGCTGCCACATTTCTCTGTCAGGGTTATAGCCTTTATTGATGACATTCAGGCCGCCGTCATCACGCAGACTGTATGTTGCGGTGACTTTTTCCAGTCCACGTTCAAAACGGTGATCAAAACGGGCAATCTCATACCAGGTACCGAGATAACGTTTTGCGTCGAAATTATTCACTACTGTTACGCCACGCGGCGGCGTAGGAGAACTGCAGGCAACGACCAGAAATGCAGCTGTCGCTGCGGCAACGAGAGGGAGCAGGCGCATAAATGTTTCCTTACTGGTTTTTTTCTAAGTGTAGATGACAGCAAGGAAAAGCGCAGAAAAGGTCCGAAAATTCGGACCCGATGAAATTTTACTGTAGAGCGTTGAGAATCTGCCAGGCGGCGGCGACTCTCGCTGGATTGGGATAGTTTTTGTTAGCCAGCATCACTATACCCAGCTCTTTTTCTGGAATAAACGCGACATAGCTACCAAATCCGCCGGTTGCCCCTGTTTTATGTACCCATGATGCGCGTAGGGGGCGTAATCGCTTTTGGGCGAACTTTTGCCACTGCCCCTTAGGGTTTTTGAAACAGATCCAGCACTTGGGCTTTGCATTTTTAAGCGGTACTTGTACGTTGCTGGGTATGCGAAATTTCGGTCGGTGATATCACGGGGATTCATATTGCGCAAAACGCGGACATCTTCAATGGTCGACTTCACACCATAAGCTTCAGCATCTAACGCCCCTGGCGAAACATGCACTGCCTTCGCGGATATCGAGGGCGTAATTCTTTTCCCAGGGTTACATTGAAATCCAACGTATGGTTGAGTTTGTGGCTGGACGACTTCTACAATCACTTCCGGTGAAACCGATACCGGTTGGCATACAGACGTTGTGTTCCTGGAGCCCATGCAGGCTGCCAGTTTTGATAGAAGCGCGCAATCAGCGAGGATTTCACTTTCATCCGGCACCTGGCAAGCAGGCCGCCAGCGGTGTAGGTCGCAAGATGTAATAGTGTGATCCCATTCCACTGTTTAGCGGTAAGTTCAGGCCAGTATTTTGTTGCGGGATCGCTTAACTTGATTTCCCCTCGAGCAATAGCGTCGCCACCAAGCACGCCCGTAAATGTTTTGCTGACCGAACCTAACTCAAACAACGTTTGCTGTGTGACGGGCTGCTTTTTGGCGATGTCCGCATAGCCCCAGGTAAAGTAATAAGGTTTACCCTGATAAATTACCGCCACCGCCATACCGGGGATCTTTTGTTGCTCTATAAGCGGGGTAATATGCGTGCAATCGTTGGATTTGTTGAGGGGCAGCAAATGTGGAGCAAGAGGCGGTAATTAATAAGGCGCAGAGCGTCGTTTTGAACATAAGGTCTGGTTTCCATACAAAACGGCCCGCCATAGGCGGGCCGGATTTACATTGGCGATACGTTAGATTGTAACGATACCAATCAGCGTGACAACTGTCAGGATAGCAGCCAGACCGTAGAAAACCCATTTGCCCGCAGGCACGTGAATTTTCAGATCGTGCATCGCGTGGTGCATACGGTGTAAACCACACCACAGCGGCAGAACGATCATCAGGAACAGGAATACGCGACCAATGAAGCTCTGCGCGAACGCCAGAACGCGCTCGTAGCTCAGCGCATCACCCGGAAACAGCCCCAGTGGCAGCAGAATACCCACCAGCAGGATCATCACCGGCGCAATAATTGCGCTCCACATACCACCGGCCCCGAAGAGGCCCCAGAATACCGGTTCGTCAGAACGCTTTGGATTTGGATTAATCATCTCAGGCTCCTTACCAGTACAGGGCAACAAACAGGATTACGATGGTGGCAACCACAGTTACCGCCCAGAGACTTTTGATAATTGGCTCTGGTCCCATTTTTTCGTCTTTTACAATGATATTGGCCGCTTTCGGTGCCAGTTCAAACCAGGTTTTGGTGTGCAGCAGAGCTGCCGCCAGAGTGATCAGGTTAATGATCACGATAACCGGGTTTTGTAAAAAGTCGACGAATCCCGCCCAGGCTTCCGGGCCATTTTTCAGGGCAAACAGCCCGAAAATCAGTTCAATGCTGAACCACACAGCCGGAACCGCCGTGCCTTCGCGCAGCATGTAAAAGCGATAAAACGGCAATTTTTTCCACCAGGTGGACGTCATTGGCCGTACATACGGTTTACGTTTAGTCGTCATGTTGCACTCCTTAGCGTGGTTTCAGGGTCGCGATAAGAAAGTCTTTCGAACTTTCTACTTTGCCCTGCTGAATGGCCGCAGCCGGATCGACGTGTTTCGGGCAGACTTCGGAGCAATAGCCCACGAAAGTACAGCTCCATACGCCGTTCTGGCTGTTCAACTGCGCCATACGCTCCTTCTTACCGTGGTCGCGGCTATCTTCGTTATAACGATGCGCCAGCGTAATGGCAGCCGGACCGATGAACTCTGGGTTCAGGCCAAACTGCGGGCACGCGGCGTAGCACAGACCACAGTTGATGCAACCGGAGAACTGGTGATACTTTGCCATCTGCGCCGGGGTCTGGATGTTAGTACCCTGATCCGCGGTGCGGGAGTTGCCGATGATGTACGGTTTGATCGCTTCCAGACTTTCGATGAAGTGGGTCATATCGACCACCAGATCGCGTTCAATCGGGAAGTTAGCTAACGCTTCAACCTTCATACCGTCGGTGTAATCACGCAGGAAGGTTTTACATGCCAGTTTTGGCACGTTGTTAACCATCATGCCGCAGGAACCACAAATCGCCATACGGCAGGACCAGCGGTAACTCAGGTCCGGTGCCAGGTTGTCTTTGATGTAGCCCAGCGCATCCAGTAATGAGGTAGTTGCGTCATAAGGCACTTCATAGAATGCGCTATGCGGTGCGGTATCGACTTCCGGGTTATAGCGCACCACCTCAATTTTCAGGTTTTTCATCTCAGCCATTCGCCTTCTCCTTCTTATTGGCTGCTTCCGCCTTATCGGCTGCATCCGCTTCGCCACCGTAAACGCGTTTAGCTGGCGGCAGCGTAGTAATCTTCACGTCGCTGTACTCCAGGCGAGTCGTGCCATCAGCATCGCGGAAGGCGAGGGTGTGTTTGAGGAAGTTGACGTCGTCACGCTCGGTGCAACCTTCGTCCAGACGCTGGTGTGCGCCGCGGGACTCTTTACGTGCCATTGCGGAGTGCGCCATACATTCAGCAACGTTCAGACCGTGGCCCAGTTCAATGGTGTAGAGCAGGTCGGTGTTGAACACGCTGGAGGTGTCGGTGATGCGCACGCGCTTGAAGCGTTCCTGCAGCTCTGCCAGCTTGTCGATGGTTTTCTGCATCAGTTCCGGCGTACGGTAGATACCGCAACCTTCTTCCATTGCCAGGCCCATTTCGTCGCGGATCTTCGCCCAGTTTTCGCCGCCATCCTGGTTAACCAGATCTTTCAGACGTTGTTCAACGCCAGCTGCCTGCGCTTCAATTGCCGCTTCGTTGCCATTACCGGCAGTTGCTGCACGCTCTGTCGCTTGTTCACCGGCCAGACGGCCGAAGACCACCAGTTCCGCCAGGGAGTTAGAACCCAGACGGTTTGCACCGTGCAGACCAACAGAGGAACATTCACCCACGGCGAACAGACCTTTAATGCGGGTTTCACAGTTCTGATCGGTTTCGATACCGCCCATGGTGTAGTGTGCGGTCGGACGTACCGGAATCGGTTCTTTAACCGGATCGACGCCAACGTACGCTTTCGCCAGTTCGCAGATGAACGGCAGACGTTCATGCAGTTTTTTCTCGCCGAGGTGACGCAGGTCGAGATAAACCACATCGCCACGCGGCGTGGAGATGGTGTTGCCTTTACGCCATTCGTGCCAGAAGGCCTGAGAAACTTTGTCGCGTGGACCCAGTTCCATATATTTGTTTTTCGGCTCGCCCAGCGGAGTTTCCGGGCCCATGCCGTAATCTTGCAGATAACGGTAGCCATTTTTGTTGACCAGAATACCGCCTTCACCGCGGCAGCCTTCGGTCATCAGGATACCGGAACCTGGCAGACCGGTTGGGTGATACTGAACGAATTCCATGTCACGCAGCGGAACGCCGTGGCTTAGCGCCATACCCATACCGTCACCGGTAACGATGCCGCCGTTGGTGTTGTAACGATAAACGCGACCCGCACCGCCAGTAGCCATAACGACCGCGTTAGCACGGATCTGCACCAGCGTGCCTTCCATCATGTTCATTGCTACCAGGCCGCGAACATGACCATCATCAACCAGAATATCCAGCACGAAATGTTCGTCAAAACGCTGGATCTGCGGGAATTGCAGAGAGGTCTGGAACAGCGTGTGCAGCATATGGAAGCCGGTCTTATCGGCGGCGAACCAGGTGCGCTCGATTTTCATGCCGCCGAAGCGACGTACGTTGACGCTACCATCCGGGCGACGGCTCCATGGGCACCCCCACAGTTCCAGTTGGGTCATTTCGGTTGGGCAGTGGTGGACGAAATAATCCACGACATCCTGCTCACACAACCAGTCGCCACCCGCTACTGTATCGTGAAAGTGATATTCGAAGCTGTCATGATCCTGCGCGACAGCGGCGGAGCCCCCTTCTGCAGCAACGGTATGGCTACGCATCGGGTATACTTTTGAGATTAGTGCGATTTTTGCATTTGGATTTGCCTGCGCGGCAGCAATTGCAGCACGTAATCCCGCGCCACCGGCGCCTACAATGGCAAGATCGGCTTGAAAGGTTTGCACGACATTCCTCCAGATTGTTTTTATCCCACAGCCCCGTACTTCAGGGTAAGTGCCTGAAAGTTACGGTCTGCGAACGCTATTCCACTGCTCCTTTATAGGTACAACAGTATAGTCTGATGGATAAGTCTGAAATTTGACGAGATCGATTTTTTTAGTGCGCAAGAGGGCTAAATTATCACTGAAGATGATTAATTTAATTACTAAACCATCAGATCGTGCTTTTTTTAGTCACTGCCCACCGCTGTTTGATTCCTGCGTAAAATTTGTCTCGCCGTCGCGTTGCGAGTAGACTTCGTGCCCTTGTCAAAAACTGGAGATTTAACTATGAGCGAAACGGCATCCTGGCAGCCGAGCGCATCCATTCCTAACTTATTAAAACGCGCGGCGATTATGGCGGAGATCCGTCGTTTCTTTGCCGATCGTGGAGTGCTGGAGGTGGAGACGCCTTGTATGAGCCAGGCGACGGTAACCGATATTCATTTGGTCCCGTTTGAGACACGTTTCGTTGGCCCCGGGCATTCGCAGGGGATGAATCTCTGGTTAATGACCAGCCCGGAATACCATATGAAACGCCTGCTGGTTGCCGGTTGTGGGCCGGTATTCCAGCTGTGCCGCAGCTTCCGTAATGAAGAGATGGGGCGTTATCACAACCCTGAGTTCACTATGCTGGAGTGGTATCGACCGCACTATGATATGTACCGGTTGATGAACGAGGTGGACGATCTCTTACAACAGGTGCTGGACTGCCCGGCAGCAGAAAGCCTTTCTTATCAACAAGCTTTCTTGCGTTATCTGGAAATTGACCCGCTCTCTGCCGACAAAACGCAACTGCGGGAAGTCGCAGCGAAACTGGATTTGAGCAATGTTGCTGATACCGAAGAAGACCGCGACACGCTGCTACAATTGCTGTTTACCTTTGGCGTAGAGCCAAATATTGGCAAAGAAAAACCGACCTTTGTGTACCACTTTCCAGCCAGCCAGGCATCACTGGCGCAAATCAGTACCGAAGATCATCGGGTCGCTGAACGCTTTGAGGTTTATTATAAAGGTATTGAGCTGGCGAATGGTTTCCATGAATTGACGGATGCCGTGAACGCTTAACGCACTGAACAAGATAACCGTAAGCGCGCGGCGCGCGGTTTGCCGCAGCACCCCATTGACCAGAATCTGATTGAAGCCTTGAAAGTCGGTATGCCTGACTGTTCCGGCGTGGCATTAGGTGTTGATCGTCTGGTGATGTTGGCGCTGGGCGCGGAGACACTGGCTGAAGTCATCGCCTTTAGCGTTGACCGGGCATAATTCTGAAAAATTACTGAATTAACAGCGAAGAATGGCGTGATAAGCGCCATTCTGTAGCATATGTTTTCATTTTTCCGTTAAAGGCCACAATTTAAGACTGGATATTTGATATCATCCAGGTATCAATTCTGTATTGGTTTTTACGCTGCCTGCTCAATGTTGCGCAGTGCAGTTCAGTGGGCACGTGTTATACACGCGCTGAAATGAAGGATGGTTTCATGCCTCACACGATAAAAAAGATGAGTCTGATAGGACTCCTTAATATTGATGATACTTCCAGTATTTGGATTTGCCAATAGCCCATCGGCTTATTACTTAATGGGTTATAGTGCGATTCCCTTTTATATATTTTCTGCATTGTTATTCTTTATTCCATTCGCCTTAATGATGGCTGAAATGGGAGCTGCTTATCGCAAAGAAGAAGGCGGTATCTATTCCTGGATGAATAATAGTGTCGGACCACGTTTTGCCTTCATTGGTACGTTTATGTGGTTTTCCTCTTATATCATCTGGATGGTGAGTACCTCCGCGAAAGTTTGGGTACCGTTCTCAACATTCCTCTATGGTAGCGACATGACCCAGCACTGGCGTATTGCTGGACTGGAGCCTACGCAGGTGGTTGGTCTGCTGGCAGTGGCATGGATGATTCTGGTCACCGTCGTTGCTTCAAAGGGGATTAATAAAATTGCCCGCATTACTGCGGTGGGCGGTATTGCAGTAATGTGTCTGAATTTAGTATTGCTGTTAGTAAGCATTACTATTTTGTTATTAAATGGTGGGCATTTCGCGCAGGATATTAATTTCCTTGCATCACCGAACCGGTTATCAGTCCGGTCTGGCAATGCTATCGTTTGTGGTATTTGCTATTTTGCCTATGGCGGAATTGAAGCGGTTGGTGGTCTGGTCGATAAAACGGAAAATCCAGAAAGAACTTTGCCAAAGGTATTGTTTTGCCGCTATTGTTATTTCAATCGGTTATTCGCTGGCAATATTTTTATGGGGTGTCAGCACAAACTGGCAGCAGGTATTAAGTAATGGTTCCGTTAACCTTGGCAATATTACCTATGTGCTGATGAAGAGCCTCGGGGTGACGCTGGGTAACGCACTGCATTTGTCACCTGAAGCGTCATTGTCGCTGGGCGTATGGTTTGCGCGTATTACCGGACTTTCGATGTTCCTCGCTTATACCGGTGCGTTCTTTACGCTTTGCTATTCACCGCTGAAAGCCATCATCCAGGGGACGCCGAAAGCGTTGTGGCCGGAACCGATGACGCGCCTGAATGCGATGGGGATGCCGTCTATCGCCATGTGGATGCAGTGCGGGTTGGTTACTGTCTTCATCCTGCTGGTTTCGTTTGGTGGCGGTACCGCATCCGCGTTCTTTAACAAGCTGACGCTGATGGCGAACGTGTCTATGACGCTTCCTTACCTGTTCCTCGCGCTGGCTTTCCCATTTTTTAAAGCACGTCAGGATCTCGACAGACCATTTGTGATTTTCAAAACGCATATGTCGGCAATGATTGCAACAGTGGTTGTCGTACTGGTGGTGACATTTGCGAACGTCTTCACCATTATTCAGCCTGTGGTTGAAGCCGGAGACTGGGACAGCACATTGTGGATGATTGGCGGCCCTGTCTTCTTCTCGCTGTTAGCGATGGCGATTTACCAGAACTATTGCAGCAGAGTGGCAAAAAACCCGCAGTGGGCGGTGGAATAACCCGATGCCCTATCGTCTGCCTGACGATAGGGCGTAAAGACAGGAAATGTTATGGATGACACCAGCCGGGACCCGGCAATAACCGAAGATGAAATCAGGGCGCTGCAATTTTCTGCCGGGGATGTAGCGGAAATAGAGCAGACGATTCTCTCTTTTGTCGATGCCTGCCACACCCGTAAAGTGGCGATGGTGGTGGGTAGCACCATTAACACCCTCAAAGATCGCGATGGTAAACGGTGGGGAAACCTGCCGGATATTTATTGCGCTTATCTTATCCGATGTCTGGTTTTTCGCGGGGAATTAGTGGGATACGGCGATTTGTTTCGTATGCGCTATAGCGAAATTAAGCGACCGGTTACCTTATGAGTGCGCGCATGTTTGTCTTGTGCTGCATCTGGTTTATTGTGGCGTTCCTCTGGATAACCATCACTTCCGCGCTGGACAAAGAGTGGATGATTGATGGACGCGGGATTAACAACGTCTGCGATGTGTTGATGTATCTCGAAGAAGACGATACCCGTGATGTTGGTGTGATAATGACGTTACCGCTCTTTTTCCCTTTTCTCTGGTTCGCTTTGTGGCGAAAAAAACGCGGCTGGTTTATGTACGCCACCGCGCTGGCTATTTTCGGCTACTGGCTGTGGCAGTTTTTTCTGCGCTATCAGTTTTGTTTGTGAGCCGGATTGGTTCATCCGGCACACAAACTTACAAACTTCCCGCCTGACGACCTTTGCCCGCAGACGTCAGCGTTCTCCCCGTTTGTTTACCATTCAGGCTTTCCAGACGCATCTGGAAGGGCGGGAATGGCATATCGATACCGTGGGCATGGAAGCCTGCCAGAATCAGCTGGTGGATCTCATGGCGTAGCGGCATACGGTGACCCATCTCAGCGGCGTAAATACGCAGCTCGAAAATCTGAATCCCTTGTTGCAGATCCACCAGGAAGACTTCCGGTGCCGGGTTGTCGATCACCAGCGAGCAGCGACGCGCTGCGGTGAGCAGGATTTCCGTCACTTCTTCACTGTTGGCATCGGCAGGGGCCGGAATCGTCAACACCACGCGCGTGACCGAGTCAGAGAGCGACCAGTTGATAAACTGCTCGGTAATAAACGCCTTGTTCGGCACGATTATCTCTTTACGGTCCCAGTCGCTGATGGTGGTTGCGCGGGTATTAATTTTCGTCACGCTACCAGTAAGATCGCGGATCGTTACCGTATCGCCAATGCGAATCGGTTTTTCGAACAGGATGATCAGGCCAGAGATAAAGTTGGCGAAAATTTCCTGTAAACCAAAACCGAGACCAACACCGAGCGCGGCAACCAGCCACTGCAATTTCGACCACTCAATACCAATCATTGAGAAGCCGACCAGCCCGCCAATCAGCATCAGCAGATATTTGGTGATGGTGGTGATGGCGTAACCCGTACCCGGCGTTAAATCCAGGTGCTGCAAAATCGCCAGTTCCAGCAGCGCGGGCAGGTTGCGCACCAGCTGCGTGGTGATGATAAACACCAGAATGGCAATCAGCACCGCACCGAGGGTAATTGGCTCCAGACTTTCTACGCCCTGTACCGTGGAGGTGACATCCCACAGCGAAATATTTTCGAGGAAGCCGAAAGCGGAATGGATTTCTGACCACAGCACAATGACCGAAAGCAGGGCGATCAACATCAAAATTGAGCGCACCAGCCGCAAGGATTGCGCACTGATGGCATCGAGATCGACTTCGCTTTCATCGACTTCAATTGCCCCTTCCGGGCTACTGTGATGATGTGCTTCCTCTTCGCCACGCGCACGTTGCGCTAACATCTCTGCCCGGCGATGCTTCGCCCGGTCAAACGCCAGCCTGCGGCGTTGGATCAGCATCCAGCGGCGGATAACGTGATAAACCACCAGTAGCAGGAACCAGATGGCAACCGAGGTTTCAAGCCTCGCTAACAGCGCCTGTGCCGTTGCCAGATAACCCACCGCCGACGCCAGAATGGCAACCAGTGGCGCGCCAATCATCATGTTCCACAGCATATGGTTGGTAATGTTGTCGCCGCTGCCCTCTTTGTTGAGATACAGTGGGATCCCGGCCTTTTTCAGGCTGAGGGTGACCACCGCCAGCGCACCGCAAATGAGGATAAAGCAAAGCCGTCCCAGCGAACCGGAGAATTCACGGTCGTCGAGGTTATCGAACATCATCAGCGCCATAATCAGCGGCACAATAAGCCCGATGCTCATCAGGTAGTAGCGCATCCCACGGGAAACACGTTCGCGCGGCCAGCCAAAATGAGCGATAAACAAGCCGTTCGGGCGGGCAAAGGTGGCGCAAATCATCACTACCCACAGCAGCGGCGGCCGTTACCTACCATCGCCAATCGCGACCGCCAGCGATAAGGCCACGCCTCGCGCAAGCCGTAACCCAGCGTCATCCACAGCACCGGCAACGGTGACGCGACGAAATCGACCAGAAAAGAGTGCGTAACGTCAGCCAGAAGTGATCCTGAGTCACTTTGCCGACTTTCGCCGCCGAACGTTCAAGAAAACGGGTGAAATAGCGGCGCGAGTAAATACTGCAACCGACCAGAATCAACGCGCCAAACAGCGGCAAAATCGTCTCTTTGCTGGTCAGCATCATCACACTGGCTTTGCCCAACTGACTGAAGGTGTCCAGCGAAATGAGACGACGCAGATCCTGGGCGATTTCCAGCGGCCAGGCGATGGTCATCGGGCGCACGTCAGAGGTCCAGAACAGATAGCGATGCGTCGCTTCATTCACCTCTTTCAGCGCATCCTCAAGTTGCCCGTTGGAGACTTTCAGCTTGGTCAGTTCCAGCAGTAGCGTGTCGCCACCCTGCAACAATGAGTTCAGCAACTCACGCTGAGTGCGTAGCTGTGCTTCCAGAATACGGTTTTGCTCGGCGGTCAGCGGCTGACCGTCGGCCTGATGAATTTGCCGTAGCAGCGGCTGTTTATTAAGCAGATCCTCATAACGTAACCGTTGCACACGCAACTGCGCCATTTCGGTATCAAGCTGTTGTGGTTTCGGCATTTCCGGCAGCCGTGCCACCTGCGCCCGCAACGCTTCGCCGAGCAGGTTGGACGATCCCAGCCATTGCGACTGTTCACGCAGCGTATTCAGCGCCTGCCGAACCTGTAACGTCTGGCTGGTGGCCTGGCGCTGTTGCGAGGCAACGAGATCCATCCGCTGCGCCTGTTGATTCAGTGCCGCCGATAGTTCGCGGTTAATTTTGAATTGCGCGACGATGTCTTTCGGCAAATCGGCGCTGTTTTCTGCCAGCAATTCGGTACTTTCCAGCGCCCGCTCCGCCTCAAGCTGACGTTGGCTGTTCAACTGATTACGTAAGGCCTGCAAATACGCATCCAGTTGCTGGCTCTCTTTTTCCGCCAGCTCTGAGCGTAAGCGCGCTAATTCCTGACGGTTATTGGCAGACAGCTGCGCCAGTTCCAGTTCATCAACGAGCGCTTTCAGGCGTGCGGAGTCAGACTGCAACGCGAAATTTTGTGCCTGATTGAGCGGGGTATTGCCAGTAAGCGTTCCCAGGCGGCGCTCGATCTCATTTAACTGACGGCGGGCGTCGGTTTGCTGTTGCGGCAGTTGATTCAGCGAATCGGCAATCTCGCGGGCGCGCTCCTGCTCTTGCTGGGCCTGACGGCTTTTATCCAGCAACTGGCTGCTGACCTGGAGAATTTCCTGATTCAGCGCGTCGGTAGACATTCCCGGCGACACGCTGCGCGGCTCGTCACGCATGTTGTTTAATTGTGCGCGCAGAGTAGCGGAGAGTTTCGGATAATTATCGATAACTTGCTGATATTGTTTGATGCGCTCAAGGGAACCTTTTCGTTCCTCAAGCGCATTTAAGGCAGACTGGAGCGCCTCTACGACTTCCGGCTGTGCGGGTTTCGCCGCTTTTGCCTGCTCCAGTTCCTGAGTGATTTGTTTGCTATCGGGGGCCGTCGCGGCGTACGCCCCCCAACTGAGGCACCAGGCCATCAGAAAAGTGATAATCAGGCGCACGTCAGCGTTTCCTTTGATGGATTAGACCTGGTCTTTTTTATCGTCAACCAATGGGCTGGCGTCGTGTTCTGCTTCGATCTCTTCAGCAGGAAGTGGGGCGGGTGCAGCGTCTGGCGTAACAAAGGTTTCGGTAGATACTGCCAGCGGCTGGCCAATTTTCGTGACAGACAGGCTTTCCAGTTGCTCAACCAGATTCACTTTACCCGGTGCAAACAGGTTGATAACGGTGGAACCGAGTTTAAAGCGACCCATTTCCTGGCCTTTCAGCAGTGCCACAGAACCGTCGTTTTCCCCGGCAGGCCAGGTCCAGCGCTTGATGATACCTTCGCGCGGCGGCGTAATGGTGCCCGCCCAGACCGTCTCAATGCTGCCAACAATCGTCGCTCCGACCAGAATCTGCGCCATTGGGCCAAATTCGGTATCGAAAAGGCAAATCACGCGTTCGTTACGGGCAAACAGATTCGGCACGTTCTGAGCCGTGAGATGGTTAACGGAGAAGAGATCGCCCGGTACGTAGATCATCTCACGCAGAATACCGTTGCACGGCATGTGTACGCGATGGTAGTCACGCGGGGAGAGGTAAGTGGTCACAAACGTACCGTTGCGGAACAGGTCCGCCATCAGATAGTTGCCTGCCAGCAGGGCTTCGAGGCTGTAGTTGTGGCCTTTGGCTTGCAGGATTTTATCTTCTTCGATTTTACCCAACTGGCTGATAACGCCATCGGCAGGCATGACCAGTACATTCGGATCGGTATCGATTGGGCGTACTTCGCCACGCAGCGGACGGACAAAGAATTCGTTAAAGGTGCGGTAGCTGGCGGTGTCCGGCTTTTGCGCCTCTTTCATGTCGACCTTGTAGTATTTAACGAACAGATCGATAACCAGTTTTGTCAGCCATCCTGCCCGCTTGCTTGCGCCCCAACCCGCCAGGCGAGTAAGCCATAGTTTCGGCAGAATGTACTGTAGCGAAAGTTTAAATGAATTTAACAAGGTAGCCTCCAGGCCATTGTTTTGTCGTTCCTGATCCGGCCTACATGCCGGATCCTGAAAAAAAGGGGACGATTCTAACGACGGTTAGCTTAATTGTCAGTCATCCGTATCAGAAAAGTTTTTACGCGTTTTTACCTGCGCCATGCTTTCCAGAATACGGTGATAGTTTTCGAAACGGGTTTCCGCGATTTTCCCTTCCTCAACCGCTTCCCGGATAGCGCAGCCCGGATCGGTATCGTGTTTGCAATCGCGATATTTACACAGACCTAAATAGTCATGGAATTCGACAAAGCCCTGAGTGATTTGTTCCGGCTCCAGGTGCCAGAGGCCGAACTCACGCACACCAGGGGAATCAATCACATCACCGCCGTGCGGGAAGTGATACAGCCGAGCGGCGGTCGTGGTGTGCTGACCGAGCCCCGAGTTGTCAGAGACATCGTTGGTCAGGATCTCTTTTTGCAGCCCCAGCAACGCATTCAGCAGGCTGGATTTGCCGACGCCAGACTGCCCGGCAAAAATGCTGATGCGCCCGGTCAACGCCTCTTCCAGCGGTTTTAGCCCATCCTGAGTATGGCTGGAAACCATCAATACGCGATAACCGATATTGCGGTAGATATCCATCTGCTCGTTGACGAACGCCATGCCTTCGTCGTCCAGCAGGTCTATCTTGTTGAGCACAATAATCGGCTCAATCTGCAAGGTTTCGCAGGCCACCAGGTAACGGTCGATAATATTGAGCGACAGCTCCGGCAAAATGGCGGAGACAATGACAATCTGGTCGATGTTGGCGGCAATAGGTTTTACGCCGTCGTAGAAATCCGGACGCGTCAACACCGAGGTACGCTCATGCACCGCTTCCACGATCCCTTTGACATTTACGCCTTCCGCCGCCGGTTTACCCGGACGCCAGACTACGCGGTCGCCGGTTACCAGCGAACGGATGGTACGGCGAATATTGCAGCGGTGAACGTCGCCATCGGCGGATTCCACATCAGCGTGCATACCAAAGCGGCTGATGACGATACCTTCATCAGGCTCGCCAAACAGATTGTCGTCGTAGTCGGGCTTCTCCTTAGACGTTTTAAGACGACGCTGGTGATTGGCGTTCACGCGGCGCTGCTGGCCTTTGGAGAGTTTATTTTTACTCAATCGTACAGACTCCTGGTCGCCCCTGATGGGCAAAACATCTATGATACACGCAATTGTGGATCAATATAGTCACTGTGAATGGGTGGAAAATAGCATGAGTGCCAATGAAAACAACCTGATTTGGATCGATCTTGAGATGACCGGTCTGGATCCCGAGCGCGATCGCATTATTGAGATTGCCACGCTGGTGACCGATGCCAACCTGAATATTCTGGCAGAAGGGCCGACCATTGCAGTACACCAGTCTGATGAACAGCTGGCGCTGATGGATGACTGGAACGTGCGCACCCATACCGCCAGCGGGCTGGTAGAGCGCGTGAAAGCGAGCACGATGGGCGATCGGGAAGCTGAACTGGCAACGCTCGAATTTTTAAAACAGTGGGTGCCTGCGGGAAAATCGCCGATTTGCGGTAACAGCATCGGTCAGGACCGTCGTTTCCTGTTTAAATACATGCCGGAGCTGGAAGCCTACTTCCACTACCGTTATCTCGATGTCAGCACCCTGAAAGAGCTGGCGCGCCGCTGGAAGCCGGAAATTCTGGATGGTTTTACCAAGCAGGGGACGCATCAGGCGATGGATGATATCCGTGAATCGGTGGCGGAGCTGGCTTACTACCGCGAGCATTTTATCAAGCTGTAAAATTTTTCCTGGTCACGTAAGCGCCGGAATCCACTTGCGGCGGCGTGATTTTGACGCTAAATTGAACGTCTTGCTGATAATTTCAGCACTTGAGATAAAAACGCAAAAAAAAACTTTTTTGGGGGGTTGCAGAGGGAAAGATTTCTCGTATAATGCGCCTCCCGTAACGACGCAGAAATGCGAAAATTACGAAAGCAAAATTAAGTAGTACGCGGGAATAGCTCAGTTGGTAGAGCACGACCTTGCCAAGGTCGGGGTCGCGAGTTCGAGTCTCGTTTCCCGCTCCAAAATTTGAAAAGTGCTGCAAAGCACAGACCACCCAAGCGGGAATAGCTCAGTTGGTAGAGCACGACCTTGCCAAGGTCGGGGTCGCGAGTTCGAGTCTCGTTTCCCGCTCCAAAATTTGAAAGTGCTGTAAGGCACAGACCACCCAAGCGGGAATAGCTCAGTTGGTAGAGCACGACCTTGCCAAGGTCGGGGTCGCGAGTTCGAGTCTCGTTTCCCGCTCCAAATTCTTCTCTCAATAAAATATCCACAGCGATGCGATGCGTTATTGCTGGTTTTCGTTGTCTCTGACAAACTCTTGTAAACAGAGTTATCCACAGCCTCAGGCTGTAATCTTAATTTCAAAGAAACTTCGCACGGTGAATAGTATTTTTTTAACCTATTGATAGATAAGTTAAAAATTAAGATTCCGTTTTGTCGAGTCGATCACTTGACGATTTTATTCGTCTTGAATTGCAATGCGTTTTTATTTTTATTCACAAGCTGTGGATGAATCAGGCGTCACGCGGTAACCCTTTTTCAATCACCCGAACCAGACGCTGTTTTTTCGGCAATTGCACTTCGACTATGCACGCATTTCGTCTCTCTATTTGCTGCGCAATCGCCCACGCTATGTGCTCATCGAGAAGTGGGTGCTCACCTTTACGACTTTCCAGCGCTGTCAAAATCGTTTCATCCCAAGGGGCATTGCCTAATGCTACGGCGATATTACGCAGCCAACGCAGGTGACCAATACGACGAATCGCCGATCCTTCCGTGACTTTTAAAAACTTCTCTTCGCTCCAGGCGAATAACTCAATGAGTTCCGGTGCGTGTAGCGGCTTACGCGGGCTGAAATCCTCTTCTGTGGTGAGTTGTGAATAGCGATTCCACGGGCAGATAAGCTGGCAGTCATCGCAACCGTAAATACGGTTTCCCATTAACGGTCGCAACTCTTCCGGGATCGCCCCTTCAAGTTCGATGGTGAGATAAGAGATACAGCGGCGAGCATCGACGGTATATGGCTCGACGATGGCACCGGTCGGGCAAATCGTCATACAGGCCACGCATTTACCGCATCCTTCCTCGACTGGTTGATCCACGGGCAGCGGAATATCGACCAGCAATTCGCCTAAAAAGAAGAAAGAACCGGCCTCGCGATTGAGGATAAGTGAGTGCTTACCTGTCCAGCCGAGCCCAGCTTTTTCAGCTAACGGGCGCTCGAGAATAGGCGCAGAATCGACAAACGGTCTAAAATTCAGCGAAACACAATGTTGCTGAATCATCTCGCCCAGCTTTTTGAGTCGGTTGCGCAGAAGTTTGTGATAGTCACGGCCCAGCGCATAACGGCTAACATAGCCGAGTTTGGGGTTTTTCAGCGTGCTGGCAAATGCGGCGTTAGCAGGAAGGTAATTCATCCGCACGCTGATCACGCGCAGCGTACCGGGCAATAACTCATGGGGGCGAGCGCGCAGCATACCGTGACGTGCCATCCAGTCCATTTCGCCGTGGTATTGTTTGTCCAGCCATGCT
>SCPN01001628.1_pt1 | contig 86882 bp, 79 predicted proteins | sample 6106831 | NCBI WGS metagenome assembly SCPN01 (sample SAMN10720447, study PRJNA508395) | human gut metagenome | isolation source: Participant 1, 0 month
CTTCTGCTTTCCGCAAGGAACCGCTTCCTGATCAGCTGACCCATAATACCGGAAGCTCTCTGCTTCTTTTCGTATTTCATGGCAGCAGTTCATTCCGGCAGCGCCGTTTACCACCACCGCGGCAAGGGACGGACCGCCTTCCTCCAGCCATTCATTTTCATATACCTTTTCCACGGACGGAAATAGAAGCCGGCAGTTTTCCGGCTCACTCATGCATTGCTTATACCACTCAGCTTCCTTATCATAAAATATTACCACTTCCATTTTGCCTTCTCCATTCCAGGCACCATTGGGGAATGGCCCGGATCTCCTCTGCCGAAGCGGGCTTCTTCACAAATGACGCAATATGGAACCGGTAGCCTGTGCAGGCAAAATCCTTATCCTCCGACATCCATACCAACGGAACCTCATCGTTATATTCCCGTATGCTTCTTATCATTTCCATCCCTTCCGCTCCATTCCATGAAACGATTACCGTATCGCAGGCATGTTCCCTGATATCCCTGATAAATGCATCCCTGTCCGTAAAAACTACCAGAACTCCCTGCTCATCCCCCGTCCCATAGGCATCCCTGAGAGCTGCTTCCAGCTCTTCCTTTTCCGTTAAAGGCACACACAGCACAATTCGCAATTCGTACACCTCCTTATCCCGGATTCCGATAAAAACAGCTGTGTCCGGCGCAGCCCATGACATTCCATTTCCGTTGCCGGTCGTCCCGAACCTCGATTTCTGTATAGCTGAGCAGTAACACATTTTATGAAACAAGGGTAACATATACCCCTGTAAAAAACAATTATTGGTGCATAAACGGTTAATAATGTGCGCAATCGGTATTCCCTCCCCTTATTCCGGCATGTTATAATATTACCATAACAATCCTCCCCGTCGTTGCTGAAGGAATCCCGCGTTCGGATACACTATCTGAATTCCGGGAAATTTATCGGGGGACGGTCTGTTATCATCGACAATATTTCAATCAGGAGGCATTGATGAAAATTGCGGTTGTGGACGATTTGAAAGAGGATCGGAATTTACTTCTTGACCTGCTCCGGCAGTTTTTCGACAGGTATGATTTTAAGACTGAATATGACGAATTCTGCTGTGCCGGGGACTTTTTGAAGACATTGAAGCCGGATGCCTATGATCTGGTGTTTCTGGATATTTTTATGGAAGGCATGAACGGAATGGATGCCGCCCGGATACTGTACCGGACAGCCCCTGACTGTATGGTGATTTTTCTCACTACCAGCCCTGACTTTGCTATAAAAGGCTATGAAGTACATGCTTATCAGTACCTGCTGAAGCCGCTGAACAGGACGACCCTGTTTTCAGTCCTTCCCGAATGTGTGCAAAAGGCGGAGCAATCCCACAAACGTCTTTGTGTCCGTATTGACAGGAATGACCTGGAGCTTCCTTTTTCCCAGATTATATATGCCATGACGTCGGGCCGAAATACCATACTTCATCTGACAGGTACAACACTGACGCTTTCCTCCCATGTTTCCTTTTCCCAGACAATGGAGCCTCTCCTTTCGGACAGGCGTTTTTTAAGCTGCAGCCGCGGGCTGATCGTAAATATGGAGCATGTTGACAGGCTGCTGGAGGATGGTTTCCTTATGGACAATGACGAAAAGGTTCCCATCAGCCGCAGAGAATATACACAGGCCCGCAGAAGATATCTTGAATTTTCCTTTCAGGAATTGTAACCGGCCAGCGCGAGGGCGGAACTGCTCAAATCAGGGAGACTTTATTTAAAAATATTCATGCCTGCTGTATGGCGGCATTTATTTTCATTCTTCTTTTTTCACTGCATATCCATGCTTCGGAACCGTCTGCTCCTGCTGACGGATACAGCAAACAGATTTCCGAAAATTCAGTAATGCAGGAGGATGAGTCCGAATCTGAGCCGGAAACTGCCGAAACAGTTCCGCCTCCAAAAAATATGGCAATTCTCCAGGAACCCGATACACAACCGCCGGAAACCGAAACTGCCTGCGGCCTGGATGGACTGGATGGCCTGGACGGGAAAATTTTATGCTCCTGTGATTCCGGCGGAAATTATGATTCCTTTGCCGCCTACACCCTGAACTATGGGGAAGATACCTCCGAACTGATTGATACCATTAAGAATTTTACGTTCTATATCGGCTGGACCGAGCCGTTTAATGTGTATAAATCGTTTTCCCTCTATGCAGAGTGGACCGTATATACCGGCACAGCACAGGATGGCGATGGCGGAATGCCGCTTTCACCGGAAAGCCGTTGACAGCACCGTACCGGGTACTTATCAGGTAAAGGGAACTTTGATCCTCCCAAAGGGCTGCCAATGGAAAAGGCCGGGACGCCGTTTTCTCGATATCCGGAAAATGGGAAAGAAGGCTCACTAGAACGCTGTTTTTCCTACTGGCGGCCCTTTATGAAGTGAATTCCTCTGATGCAAGCGGGTGGCTGGCACCGCTGCCATACCCATTGGGACTACAGCGCGACGGATATCGCCGGAGCGGTCTATCGCGCATGCCAGCATCAACGGGGAATGCAGCCTGGATCCCTCCCTGGAGACCTGCAGCAAAACCATTTATGTAAGGGCCCGGGACTTTTATTGCTATAATATCCAATACATTGATAGCCAGCACCCGGAGACTGGCTTGAGCCGCTGGAAGAGGCCTCCATCATTCCCTATTATCTGACAAGTGAAAAAGAGCTGACGGATACGGAGCTGGAAAATTCCCACTTTATTCCCCTGACCGCGGACGCGGCCTGTTCGACCCTCATTTCTTATTATTGTACCGGGATGCTTTGGATCCATACACTCATTATTACTTTAAGATATACTACAAAGGCCGGGAATCCAATATCCTGCATATCCTTGATGACGGCGAATCTCCTACTGTCACCTATGTGGACGGGAACCGTGACGGCGGAGACAGCGAACAGCAGACAAAGCCGCCTATTACCCAGCCGGCTCCAGATATACCGGACACTCCGCCCGCTCAGGATACCGCCTCCGGTTCCGCCGCTGTTCCTGAGACAGAGCCTTTCTTCATGGCCCCTCAGGATATACAGGAGCCTGCCACAGAACTGCCTGAAGAGACGGAAAGCCCTGAGGGACAGCCAGCGAATGCTTCTATTTCCTCCGGACAACCGTCTTCAGATAAAAATGAACCCTCCGTCTCCCCTCATGATTCCGCCTTCCAACAGGAAACGGAGTCTCCATCGGAAAATAACTCCCGCCAGGAAATCCGGGAAACCGTTACCAGGGATACCACTGTCCTCTCCGCAGCCAGGCTGAAAATCCTGTCCGGATCCTATCCCGACTTCATTCCCTTTGAACATAACGGCATACTTCTGCGGCTCCCTTCCAGCTGGCTGGAAGAACAAATCCCTGAAGATGATTCCCTGTTTTCGGTAACCTTACTCCGGCCTTCGGAGGAAACCTTCCGTATTGTTCTGTCCGTGGACGGGAAAGAGCTGACAGAGCTTCCCGCTTCCCATATCATGCTGCCGATAGAAGACACGGTTTCTTCCTACAGGCTTATGCATGAAACCGGCTGCGTCAGCGAAGGGCTTGCCGCAAAGGACGGATTTCTCTCCTTCACTGTCACCAAAACAGGTGATTACAGACTTGAAAAAGAAGACGTTCCTGTCCGGGAAGAATCAGAGGAACCGTCACGCCGGGCTGTATTTATCCGACTTCTTTTCATCGCTGCCGCAGTCCTGTTCCTGTTAGCCGCGGTCACTTTTATAGTGCGTAAAAAGGGGGGCGGCAGATATGAGTAATTCCGGAAAACTTCTGAAAATAGCTTCTCTGATTATGATTACACTGGCCTGCTTTTTTGTCTGCCTTCACTTCCTTTACTGGTATGATAATAAATATACGGCCAAAGGACTGCAGCCTGTCAGCGGGATGCTCTGTCTTTCCGAAGAGGATCTGGCCGGAAGACAGCTATATTTTCTTACCAGGCAGTGGCAGTTTTATCCTGATGTGCTGCTGACCCCCGAGGATTTTAAAGGAAAAACGCCGGATATTTATATGCGCTACATAACCATCGGCGAATACAATAACTTCAGCATGGATAACCCTGCACGCAGCACCAGAGGCAGCGCTACCTACCGCCTGCTCCTGTCGCTGCCCGGTACGCCCCGTTCCTATACACTGGCGCTTCCTGAAATTTTTTCTTCTTATTCCCTTTATATTGGGGGAGAAAAAATACTCCAGCTTGGGGATCCGGATCCGGATAATTATCTTGCCCGTATCGGAAACCGTACTGTTTCCTTCACTGCATCAGGAGTTACGGAGCTGCTGCTGCAGGTTACCAACTATTCCCATTTTTACAGCGGACTGACCTATCCTCCGTTGTTGGGAGAGCCCTATGCGGTGAGCCGGCTGTTGAATATCCGGCTGCTCATCGCTCTGTCCGCCCTGATCTGCACGGTTTTGTGCGGGCTGCTTTCCCTGTACTTCAGCCTGATGGCAAAGCAGTCCATCACGGTTATTTTCGCGCTGCTGTGCCTGTGTCTGGCAGGGTATACCAGCTATCCCCTGCTTTATACCTATTTCACCATAAGCCTCCAGCCCTGGTATATGCTGGAGCTTCTGTGCATCTACGGCATGTATCTGCTGATTATCATCCTGCAGCGGTATCTGCCGGGGAAAAAGCCCCGCCTTTACTCCGCCATGCTGCTACTGCTTTCCCTGTTCTGCGCTGCGGTCATTCTTTACTGCCTGTTTCCGCCCCATCAGGAAATACTTCATATAATTTTTTCCCGGGTGTCCTTTGCCGTCAAAATCCTGACCGCGCTGTATCTGCTGTGGCATGCGGCCTCCACAGTATATTACGGAGAAACAGATTCCTGGCTGCTTCTGACCTGTACCACCATTTTCGCCGCCTCCCTGCTCTCTGACCTGCTGATGCCCTATTATGAACCAATCCTGGGAAAATGGTTTCCCGAATACGGAGGCCTGATTCTGGTAGGCGCCATAGGCTATACGCTGTGGAAGGATTTCACGCTCTCCTATCAGTTCCGCCTCACCTTTGCGGAAGAAAAGCGCCAGCTCACAAAACAGGTTGCCATACAGAAGGCGCACTATCTGGAGCTGACTGAAAAAATCGAGGAATCCGCCAAGCAGCGTCATGATCAGCGTCACCATCTCCGCACGCTGTATTCTTTTTTAAGTGCGGGCGAAACCCGGAAAGCCATGGACTATCTGGAGACTTATATCCTTACCACCATGGGACAGGAACGCGCCATCCTCTGCTCCAACCTGGTCATTGACGCTATTCTGCAGTACTATAAAAACCTTTGCGACCGCCAGGGAATCGCTTTTGAGACCAAGATGGAGCTTCCTCCGGACCTGCCGGTTTCGGACACCGAGCTTTCCATCCTCTTCGGCAATCTGCTGGAAAATGCCTGGGAGGCCTGCTGCCGGGAAAAAACAAATCAGTACATCACTGTACGTGGAAAATATAAAAAAGGAAAGCTGTATGTGCAACTGGAAAACAGCTGCACCAGCCCTCCTCTGATTAAAAAAGGAAAATTTATTTCTTCAAAAAACGGAAAATACGGTCTTGGAACACAGTCCGTGCGGAATGTTGTCAGCCAGTATGACGGGCTGGTGGAATTCGACCAAACAGATCAGAGCTTCCGTGTATCCGTCATCCTGCCTCTGCCCGCCGGAAACGCACAGTCTACCTGAAACGGCCGCTGCGGCCCTTATCCGCCCCGGCAGGAATCATTGCTGCCAGTCCGGAGACTGGCCAAACAGCAGCTCTCCGGCCGTTTCATTCTCCTCTGCCGCCGGGTACACCTCATAGCGGATGGATATTTTTCCTCTGAACCCATAGCTTAAAAAGCAGTTGGAAACACGGCTCTGGGTAATCTCGCAGTTCTCCTGCCTGATTCCCACAAGAAGAACGAGAAACTGGTTGTTTCCGTAGCGGGTAAAGGAATCTCCCCTGCGCAGTGCAGAGCGGATCGCGCTTTTCAGCTTATCCATATATCTGTCCAGCCTGGCATCCTCCGTCAGCGGCATGCCTTCCCCGTCCACCAGGGTACAGAGCATCAGGAAAGCCGGCTGCCCGCTTCTTTCCGCCATACGGCAGACAATATGGTAGCAGTCCACAAAACCAGGATAGCTGCAGAAGTAAGCGCCGTTTTTCTCTTCATTTTCCTGAAGTCCCTGCTTGATATCGGTGATTACCGAAGCATTGTAATGGATCTTCTCCCGCATCTGCCGGAATCTTTCCAGCATTTCCTCCGAAGGCTCCAGCCCCAGCTCCTCAAAGTAAAAGGCCGCCGCCGTCTCATAGATTTCCATGGCCTCCTTATATCTTCCCAGAGCCATCAGACAGTCTATCTGCATCAGATAATATTCCTCAAAAAAGTAAATTCCGCAGGCCTGAGCGCTAAGTTCCAGAAGTTCTTCGTACTCCTGTCTTTCCCGCAGCAGAGCGGAAGCCTCATTGATGCAGTCCACGTACAGCTTCTGGTACTTGCAGCTTTCGATGGCAACCCACTCCTCGCCGGCCAGCTCCGGAAGGAATTCCCCCCGGTACATTCTGCAGGCTTCCTTAAGCAGCTCCGTTTTCTTGTCAGGATCCGTCTCCTGAAGCGCCTCTTCAGCTGTAAGGCGGAACCTGTCCGTATCCCGTTCCAGCGGAACCGCGCAGTAATTCCAGCGGTATAACCCTTCCTGGAACCAGATACAATCCGTATTCTCAAAGCAGTTCAGCTTCTGGATATATTTACGCAGACGGTAAATATTCACACGCAGCGTGGCTCCTGCATCCTCCAGCTCCTCTCTGCCATACAGCCTTTCAATCAGCTCCGCCCGGGGAATTCCTTCTCTGCCAGCATACAAAAGAATCTGAAACAGCTGCATCATTTTGGATGTTCCGGAATAATTATTAGGCAACGGCTTTTTCCCGTAAACCAGAGAGAAGCCGCCCAGCATATTTACCTGTAAAATTGTCTTATCAACCGATTTTCTGTTCATTTCTCTGTTTTACCCCATTCATTCTCCTGTTTGCTTTTCATTTCTTTTCCGCTGCATTTCCGTAATTCCTCTGCCCGCACACAGCAGGGGCCTGACATTGGCTCCAATATACACGGAGTACTTTTCTGTAATGCAGTCATAGTTACTCCTGATGCGCTCCACCACCTTCCAGGCGTTTTCCAGGCTGGCCCCTATTACCATAAGCAGGTACTGGCAGCTGCTGTACCGGGTGTAGACATCTCCGCTGCGCAGTGAGGCGCAGATTGTCCCCCCCAGCTTTTCCATCAGGTATTCCCGATCCTGCAGTGTAACGAACTGCTTCCTGTCATCCACCAGCGTCAGCAGAACTGTATAGGCACTGATGGGCAGACGCATCAAACCTCTTTCCACAAAACGGTACAGCTGCTTAAAGGTTGCAAAATCCTGGCAATACGCGCCCTGCGGCGACGTCTTTTCTCTCAGTTCCATCCAGATCAACTCCATATCAAGATCAATTCCGGTATCCTCCGTATGGTTCTTTACCGCTGCGGAAATGATTTCCGGTTTTCCATGCTCCTCATCATAACTGCATACCGCTGCCTTCCCCTTCTTCTTTCCCTGGAACAAGGCATAATCTGCATGGTCAAAAGCAGAGGTGTAGTTATCCTTCTGCCTGCAGCCGACAACGCCAATGGTGGCGGAAAGCCGCCCCTCCACTCCCATTTTATCACCCATCAGCTGCATTCGCCGGATTAATTCTTTGCCCTTTTGCATTGCCTCCTGCAGCGTGCATTCCCTTGCCGTAAAAATAATGAACTCGTCTCCGCCGAACCTTCCCACCACATTCTCCGGCGGAAATATCTCCTTCATCAAAGCCGTCAGGCCCTTCAATACTTCGTCTCCGAACAGATGACCGTACCTGTCATTGATCCTTTTAAAACCGTCTACATCCACCACCATTAAATTGCCGCCCTCATTTTTTTTCAGCCGTTCAATAATGATATTTTCAGCAGTTGTTCGATTGTACAGTCCGGTCAGGCCGTCGGCCTCACTCAACATTTTCAGCCGGGAGTTTTCTTCCTGAAGCTCCAGTATTTCCTTTTCCATCAGGCCAATACCCATAAGGTTCCTCCTTCATGCCGAAAAGACATATCCCGGCCATCAAAAACTGGTTAATTTAAAAATATCACAGTAGTTGCAATAAATCAAGTTTTGGTGCGCGAACGGCAATTTTTGTGTCTAAATGGCAAAAACAATATAACGCTTGCACGCTTTTTAAAACATTTTTTCTCTGTTTGTAACGTTTAAAACTTCCGGACCGCCTGGCTTTCCCTTCAAAATACGGGGGAAGATCTGTATGACCGGATAGAACTCAGGTTCCATCCGGTCATATTTTTATCTGATAAAATATTGGTTCATTCTGAAAAAAATGGTTTTTAACCCTGCAGAATTTCCCTTACCATTTCATTTACCAAAGCCGGGTCAGCTTTGCCCTTCATGGCTTTCATCGTCTGCCCTACCAGGAAGCCGGCCGCCTTTTCCCTGCCGTTTCGGAAGTCCGCAGCTGACTGCGGGTTGTCTACAATGACGCTTTCAATTGTGCTGCGCAGCAGGCCTTCGTCATTCACCGTTTTTAATCCGTGACGCAGGGCATAAGCTTCCGGCTCCACGTCCTCTTCAAACATCACGGAAAAAATCTTCTTCGCCACGCTGCCGTTGATTTCCTTCCTTTCCGTCAGCTCTATCAGCTTCGCCAGATTGGCCGGGGAAAAACGGATATCCTCCGGCTCCTCACCTTTTTCCTTAAGCAGCCGCAGTGTTTCCCCCATAATCCAGTTGCTCACCTTTTTGGGCTGTCCGCACAGCTTCGTGGTTTCTTCAAAAAGATCCGCCAGCGGTTTGGATCCTGTGATAATTTCGATATCATAATCAGGCAGCTCATATTCCTGCCTGTAGCGGGTCATTTTTTCCGTCCGGAATTCTGGCAGCTTCCGGCGGACAGCCTCCAGCCAATCCTCCCCGATATATATGGGTGGGAGATCCGGATCCGGAAAATAGCGGTAATCCCGGGCATCCTCTTTGGAACGCATGGCATGGGAAGCTTCCTTGTTGTCATCCCACCGTCTTGTTTCCTGGATTACCTTTTTTCCCTCCTCCAGCAGTTCGATTTGGCGCTGCCGTTCCCCTTCTATTGCGCGGGAAATGGCTTTGAAGGAGTTCAGGTTCTTCATTTCCGTCCGGATCCCCAGCTGCCGTACACCCGCTTCCCTCACGGAAAGGTTGACATCGGCGCGCATACTGCCCTCCTGCAGCTTGCAGTCTGAGGCGCCAAGGTACTGAATAATGAGCCTCAGCTTTTCCAGATAAGCAATCACCTCATCGGCGCTTCGCATATCCGGCTCGGATACGATTTCAATCAGTGGGACGCCGGATCTGTTATAATCCACCAGGGAAATATCCTCCCATTCATCATGTATCAGCTTTCCCGCATCCTCCTCCATGTGGATTTCATGAATTCCTATTTTCTTCCTCCCGGCAGGCGTTTCGATTTCAACGCAGCCGTTTTGGCAGATGGGGAGGTAGAGCTGGGAAATCTGATAGTTCTGCGGATTGTCGGGGTAAAAATAGTTCTTCCGGTCGAATCTGCAGAACCTGGTAATGGAACAGCCGGTAGCAAGGCCCACAGCCATGGCATATTCCACCACCTGCTTATTCAGTACGGGAAGGGAGCCTGGCATTCCGGTACAGACGGGACAGGTATGGGTATTGGGCGCTCCGCCGAAAGCGGTGGAGCAGCCGCAGAAGATTTTGGTCCGGGTTGCCAGCTCTACATGAACCTCAAGGCCGATTACTGTTTCGTATTGCTTTGCCATTTATCCGCGCCTCCTTTCATCAGAATCCGTTCCGCCGGCTTTGCTGCCAGCTGCTGCTGGTTCTGGTACTGCTGGTTCTGGTACTGCTGGTTCTGGTACTGCCGTCTCTTCTGCCCGGCCCGGACAGTCCGGGAAACGGCCTCTGGCCTGCTCATAGGAAAAGGCCGCCTGAATCAGTTTTTTCTCCTGGAAGCAGTCACCAACCAGCTGCAGGCCGATGGGAAGCCCCCGGCTGTCCAGGCCGCAGGGCAGGCAGATTCCGGGAAGTCCCGCCAGATTGGCGGAAATCGTATAGATATCTCCCAGATACATCCGTATCGGATCCGTCAGGCTCTCTCCCAGCCCCGGTGCTGTTGTGGGAGCCACCGGCCCCAGCAGGCAGTCATAACGGGCAAAGGCTTCATCAAAGGCTTTTTTTATCAGCGCTTTGACACGGAGGGCTTTCAGATAATAAGCATCATAATAGCCGGAGCTTAATACAAAGGATCCAAGCATGATACGGCGCTTCACCTCCGGGCCGAAGCCTTCAGAGCGGGTTCTTTTATACATCTGATGCAGTCCTTCGTATTCACTGGCGCGGTATCCGTATTTAATACCGTCAAAACGTTCCAGGTTAGAGCTGGCCTCCGCGGAAGCGATGGTATAATAAGCGGGAATTGCGTATTCCACCAAAGGAAGATCAAATTCCTCCACTTCGGCCCCTTTATCCTTCAAAGTCTGCTGCCTCCAGGGCCTCCTCCTCTCCGTACTCCGGATGCAGCCCTCCGAAGGGAAATAATCCCGGGGAATGCCGATTCGCATTCCACTCACTGTTTCAGCGCGGAGGTAAAATCCGTTTTTTCCCCTGCGGCAGCAAAATCCACGGAGGTGGAACAACTCCTGATCATGTCCTGCGATCACCTCCAGTATTGCCGCGCAGTCCGCCACATCCCTGCACAGCGGCCCTATCTGATCAAGCGAAGAGCCATAGGCAACCAGTCCGTAACGGGAAACAGCTCCGTAGGTGGGCTTCATTCCCACCACGCCGCAGAAACCGGCCGGCTGGCGGATGGATCCTCCGGTGTCGCTGCCCAGGGCGGCAAAGCATTCTCCCGCCGCTACCGCAGCCGCGGAACCGCCTGAGGAGCCTCCCGGCACATGCCCCGGGTTCCACGGATTCCCGGTCACTCCGAAGGCGGAGGTTTCCGTTGTGGATCCCATGGCGAATTCATCCATGTTGGTTTTTCCCAGGATAATAGCCCCTGCCCGCTCCAGCCTCACCACAGCTTCTGCGCTGTAGGAAGGGACAAAATTGGAAAGGATGCGGGATGCACAGGTTGTTTTAACATCCTTTGTGCAGATGTTATCCTTGACTGCTATCGGCACGCCTGCCAGCGGCCCGGCCAGCTCCCCGGCATCAATTGCTGCCTGCACCTGTTCCGCCCGCTTCAGGGCACGTTCCTTATCCAGGCTGATATAACAATGAAACTTTGCCTCCTTTTCCTCTATCTGCCGGAATGCTTCTTTCACGGCTTCCCGGCAGGTACATTCTTTTTTCTTTATTTTACCGGCCAGCTGTACGGCCGAAAATTCCATAAGACTCATAATTGCCTCTCTTTCCGCAACAGTTCAGCCTTCGGCCAAACGGTTACCTCTTTCCGCCTGACTCAGGGCTTCCTGCATGACGCATGGTTTCGTTTATGAACTAATCCACCGTACGGGGGACCTTAAACATCCCATCTTTGCATCCCGGCGCATTTTTCAGTATCTGTTCCCTGTCGTCGCCGTTTGTTACCACATCCTCCCGGAATACATTGGCGGCGGCAGATATATGGCTCATGGGCTCCACGCCTTCCGTGTCCAGTTCATTCAGTTTATCTATATAATCCAGCATCCGGCCCATGTCGGCCTTGGCCTGTTCCTTCTCTTCCCCTGTAAGCTCCAGCTTTGCCAGAATGCCTACGTAGTCGATGGTGGCGTCGGTTATTACGTTTGCCATGTTGTTCTCCTCCTTTTTTTGTATGGCCTGCGCAGTAAAATGTGCAGGCCTGCCGGACAGTTTCTTATGGTTCCAAGCGGCTCAGAATCCCACGTGGTTTGGGCCGGTTTTATTTCTTTGCTGCCTCACGGTTCCAAACGGCTCAGAATCCCACGTGGTTTGGGTCGATTTTACTTCTTCACTGCCTCACGGTTCCAAGCGGCTCAGAATCCCACGTGATTTGAGCCGATTTTACTTCTTCACTGCCCTAAGGTTCCAAACGGCTCAAATCACGTGGAAACAGTGTGGTTTCGCGGACGTTGTCTTCTCCCACGAGCTTCATGGTGAGCCTTTCCAGGCCGACGCCCAGGCCGCCGTGGGGCGGCATTCCATATTTGAAGGCCATCAGATAGTGCTCCATTCTCCTCCTCCGTCATGCCCCGTTTCGCCATTTTTTCAAGCAGCATATGGTAATCATGGATCCGCTGCCCTCCGGTGGTAATCTCCATCCCTTTAAACAGGCAGTCAAAGCTCAGCGTAAAAGCAGGATCCCCGGGATCATCCATCGCGTAAAAGGGACGCTTTTTGCTGGGATAATGGGTGACAAATACGAAATCGCTTCCATACTCCTCTTTAAAATACCTGCCGATAAGCGATTCCTCCTCCGGCTCCAAATCGTACGGGTTGCGGATGGGCCTGCCGTATTTTTCACTCGCAAGCCTTTTTGCTTCGTCAAACCGGACGCAGGGGATTTTCTCAGTGTCCGGGAGTTCGATATCCAAAATGGCCAGCTCCCTGCTGTATTCCTTTTTCAAAAGCCCCATAATGTTCTGCAGGACCCCGGTTTCCATAGCCATAATATCTTCAAAACCGTCAATGTAGCCCATTTCAAAATCCAGGGAGGTGTATTCATTCAAATGACGCTTTGTGTTATGCTTCTCTGCCCGGAACACCGGAGCTGTCTCAAAAACCCTGTCAAATACGCCCACCATCATCTGTTTATAAAACTGAGGGCTCTGGGCGAGCACCGCCGGCCTGTGGAAATAATCCAGGCGGAAAATATTTGCTCCTCCCTCAGCGCCCCTGGCTCCGATCTTAGGAGTGTGGATTTCCGTAAATCCCTGTGTGACAAGGAAATCACGAAAGCCCCTCACAATCCCATCCTGAATACGGAACTTCGCCCGTTCCCGGATATTCCTCAAAGAGACAGGACGCAGATCCAGGCTGGTTTCCAGGGAAATATTCATTTTCCACTTGGAAATGGGAATCGGCATCGCCTGCACAGGCTCCGAAAGGATAACCACCGGGTCCTGATTTCCCCACACCGCCCGAGATTTCCAGAAGCCGCCAGGACGCCTGAAACCTCCACCGCGCCGCCCTCTCTCAGCTCCTTTAAGGAAAAATCCGCCTTACCCGGTTCATACACACACTGCACCAGCCCTTCCCTTTTCCGAAGGACGACAAAGGCTATCGTCCCCATATCACGTATGGCATGGACAGCCCCATTCACCTTTACCTCCCTTCCCACCATCTCCGGTAAGAGAAGATCTCCGATTTCCAATACCTCTTTCTGCTTCACTCCTGTCAAAAATTCCATAACTTTGGTTCTCTTTTCTTGGCTGTGTTGTAAGTTCCTCAGTGGGCGGAACCATTTTAAAGAAACCCGTAACCTTTTATTTCCTGAGTCTCTCTGCCTTCAACTCCCTCCTGGCAGTCGCTAAATATCCATGGCGTATGGCTAATTTGGCTCGTTGCTCGCGGAAATAAAAAAATCCCGGAATGCATACAATCTGCATTCCGGGACGGACTCCAAACGGATCCGCGGTACCACCCGCATTGATAAGACGCCACTTCCAACAAAGTGTTTTACCGCCTTACCCACTCTTACACTTAACGCGTGTTACACGGATTACCCTACGTTTCTCACGAAATTTCAAATAACCGGCTCCCGGGTGTTCCCTTTGTCAGCTTACACAAGCAGCGCTCTCAGTCGGTGACGCCGCATTCCTGTCGCTTCCCCTGACAAGAGTCCCGTTCAATGCCATTACTATAAATTGTTTCACATCATACCACAACCCATCCCCAAAATCAATACTTTCCTTAATCCCTCTTTTATATTCCTGATCCTCTCCACAGCCTCCACCGTATTCTCATACGACCCAAACGCCGTCAGCCTGAAATACCCTTCCCCGCTCGGCCCGAACCCTGCTCTCCGTCCTGGACCACATTCGCCCGTTCCAGCAAATAATCAAAAAACTCCCAGCTCCCATCTGCCCCGGCGTCTTCATCCACACATAAGGAGAATTCACCCCGCCGTACACCTCATACCCGGCGCTCTTCAGCCCCTCCAGAATATAACGCGCATTTTTCATATACCTGTCCACCATGCTGCGGATCTGCGCCTTCCCTTCCTCCGAATAAACAGCCTCCCCGGCCCTCTGCACGATATAAGGCGCGCCGTTGTACTTCGTCCCATGCCTCCTGGCCCAGAGCGAATGCAAAGACACCCCGCCGCACACCATATCCTTAGGCACTACCGTAGTAAGCGGCGCAGGGCCGGTAAAGCCCGCATTCTTGGAAAAAGAACGCAGCTCAATGGCGCAGCCCCTGCCCCTACACTCATAAAATACTGTGGAGGTACACTCCGGGCCATAAGCTTGCGTCAAAAATCACCGCCCCCACCCGGTTCGCATAATCCACCCATACCTGCAGCTGATCCTTCGTCACCGTACAGCCCGTAGGATTATTCGGGAAACACAAATAAATCAAATCCGGCGTCTTTTCCGGCAGCTCAGGGACAAACCCGTTCTCCGCCGTACACGGCATATAAATCACATCGCTCCAGACCTCCGACTCCTTATCATAGCTCCCTGTCCTGCCCGCCATCACATTAGAATCCACATACACAGGATACACCGGATCACACACCGCAATTTTACTGTCCGCCGCAAAAATTTCCTGAATATTGGCAGAATCCGACTTCGCCCCGTCAGAAACAAAAATCTCATCCGGTTCAACCGCGCAGCCCCTTGCCTGAAAATCATTTTCCGCAATGGCCTTCCGCAGAAACTCATACCCCAAATCCGGGGCATACCCATGAAACGTATCCGCATCCGCCATCTCATCCACAGCCCTGTGCAAAGCCTCCACCACTGCGCCCGGCAGCGGCTGCGTCACATCCCCGATCCCTAAGCGGATGATCCTCTTATCCGGATTTGCCGCGGAAAACGCACTCACCTTTTTCCCAATTGTTGAAAAAAGATAACTTCCCGGAAGCTTCAGATAATTTTCATTTATCCTGTACATATCAAAATTTCTCCTCTCAATCCTCCACACAGCCGTCAAACACCGTCTCCGCAGGCCCTGTCATATAAACCCGGTTGTTCTTTTCATCCCACTCGATTTCCAGTTCCCCTCCCAGGACCTTAACCGTCACCCGTCTCTCCGTCAGCCCATTTAACACACAGGCCACAGCCACAGCGCAACAGCCCGTCCCGCAGGCCAGCGTCTCCCCGGAGCCGCGCTCCCAGACACGCATTTCCACCGTATTCCTGTCCAAAACCTTCACGAATTCCGTATTCACCCTTCTGGGGAACCTGGGATGATTTTCAAAAAAAGGCCCTGTCTTTTCAATTTCCAGACCTGCCACATCCTCCATGTACACCACCGCATGAGGATTTCCCATGGAAACACAGGTCATTTCATAGCTCCTGCCCTCCACCTCAATCGCTTCAGCCACCGCCTGCTCACCGTCGCATACAACAGGGATCTCCTCCGCCCTTAGCACAGGCTCCCCCATATCCACACGCACCTGCTTCACCCTGCCATTCTCCGTAAAAAGCCGCAGATACTTCACCTGTCCGAAGCTCTCAACAGTAATTTCCGTCTTATCCGTCAGCCCTTTGTCATACACAAACTTCGCCACGCACCGGATGCCGTTCCCGCACATCTCCGCCCGCGTCCCGTCCGCATTGTACATCTCCATTTCAAAATCCGCCAGACTGGACGGATTCACAAAAATCACGCCGTCTCCTCCGATCCCGAAATGCCGGTCGCTCATCCGCCTGACAAAATCAGGCTTCTTTTCCAACGGGATTTTTTCCGTAAAACCATTAATATACACATAATCATTTCCGCAGCCCTGCATTTTTGTAAAATTTATCTTCATGTATCTTTTCCTTCTTTCCTGAAAAATAACTGCCCTGTCCCTTTGCAGCCACTCCTGTCAATTCCTTGTTACCAGCACCATTTTCGCCATCTCCACCATGTTGGTGCCGCTGTCCATACTGCACTTTTGTATGTACCTGTGCGCTTCCTCTTCCGTCATCCGGTTCCGCTCCATCAGCAAAGCCTTGGCCTCTTTGATAATCGCCTCCTCCTCCTTGCTCCGTTCCCTGGGCGCAAGCCGCTGCCTTCTCCTCCGTCTTTCCCTGGACTGACACATCATATCCACCGTGTTGACCAGCTCCTGCACCTTCAAGGGCATGGAAAGACACACAATATCCTTCACGCTGACCTCGCTTAAATATCCCGGGGAGGCCAGGAGGAGCATATCCATTCCCGGGGGAAGATAATCATATAGCTCCGAATACGCCATATCTATCAGCTTATAGCTACAGATAACAATACCGCCGGATAAAGCATCCGCAGCCCCCAGCGCCTGGGCGCCGGTACTGCAGGCCGCCATCACTGAAAAGCCGCTGCGCACAAGAACATTCTTTATGCTTTTGGCATCCTCTATTTTCGGTAAAACCACAATGATATTTGTCACATGAGTACCTCCATCTGTAAGCAGCTCCCGATACGGCACACGGCCCGTACGGCCATAAAGCAGCGCCCGTTACAGTACATGGCCCGTACGGCCATGAAGCAGCGCCCGTTACGACACATGGCCCGTATGGCCATGAAGCAGCTTCGCTCAGAATCGGTTCAAATACTCATTAATCTCCCAGTCCGTTACCTGCGCACGGTACCTGTTCCACTCTTCCTTTTTGGCCTCAATATATTTGTTCGCCACATGCTCGCCCAATGTTTCCCTGATAAATTCGTCCTTCTCCAGCTCTTCAACCGCCTCTATCAAGGTACCCGGAAGACGCTCTATCCCCATCAGTTTTTTCTCATCCTCTGTCATGGCAAAAATATTGCAGTTCACGCTCTTTGGCGGCTCCGTTTTTTCCCGGATACCTTCCAATCCGGCCCGCAGACATACCGCCAGCGCCAGATAGGGATTGGCCGCCGGATCAGGACTTCTCAGTTCAATCCTGGTTTTCTCGCTTCCCGCCGCCGGAATCCGCAGCAGAGGGCTTCTGTTAGCCGTGCTCCACGCGATGTAAACCGGCGCCTCAAATCCCGGAACCAGCCTTTTATAAGAATTCACAAGCGGATTCGTAATCGCCGTAATTGCCCTGATATGCTTCAGGATTCCTCCGATAAAATAATAGGCTTCCCTGCTCAGTCCGTTTTCATCCCCGGCGTCCTGAAAAATATTCCTTCCGTCCCTGGACAGAGACATATTGATATGCATACCGGAACCGTTCACCTCCGCTTTCGGCTTCGGCATAAAGGTAGCATGCAGCCCATGCCTTTTTGCAATGGTTTTCACCGTAAGCTTAAAGGTCATAATATTATCGGCAGTCGCCAGCGCTTCATCATATTCAAAATCTATTTCATGCTGTGCCGGGGCCGCCTCATGATGGGAGGTTTCCACAACAAACCCCATATCCTCAAGCGTCAGCACCATATCCCTTCTCGCATTTTCCCCCCGATCCACCGGCCCCAGATCAAAATACCCCGCCTGTTCATGGGTAATCGTTGTAGGCATGGCATTTTCATCCATATGGAACAGAAAAAATTCACACTCCGGCCCCACATAAAACGTATATCCCATTTCCTCCGCTTCCTTCAGCGCCGTCTTCAGAATATATCTGGGATCCCCTTCAAAAGGCTTATCTCCCGGACGGTACACATCACAAATCAGCCGCGCTACCTTCCCCTGCTGCGGTCTCCACGGAAAAATCTCAAACGTATCCAAATCCGGATGCAGAAATAAATCCGATTCCTCTATTTTCACAAAACCATCTATCGCCGAACCGTCAAACATACACCGGTTATCCAGCGCCTTTTCCAGCTGGCTGGAGGTAATGGCCATATTTTTCAGACAGCCGAACATATCCGTAAACTGCAAACGGATAAACTCCACATCTTCCTCCTCCACCAGCCTCAGGATATCTTCTTTCGTATACTTCTTTCCCGCTAACTGCATAGCTACCATTCCTTTCCCTGCAAAATAATCCCCTTGCTTATTGATAACACTTCGTAACAGTTCAGCCTTTTGAACCATTGCATATATCCCATCAAACGAAAAAAAGGCGCTCCTACCCCACTGGTAAGAACGCCGTTGCCCTACTTCCATATACTAACAGCAGCTCCCCGGATTTGTCAACATTTTTTTACTCTCCGCAGCCGTGTTTCACCGCTAAGCTAACGCATTCCAGAAGAAAAAATAAATCAGCACACAGCCCCAGGCATTCCCTGTATAATCCCGGACCGCCAGCATCCCATAAATAATAATGAAATCACACAGCCCCACAACAAACGTTTCCGGCGCCAGCCCCAAAACCGTATGTACCACAAGACATATCACCCCGCCGGCCGCCGCCCCCGCATTCAGCCAAACACGCCTGACCGGAAACAGCCGGTTCACCCGCTCCGCAATCACCACATAAGAAAACCCTTCAAAAAAGCCCCAGCTCGCCGCAATAATAACCATTCCAGCCAAACTGACCGGAAACCCCGCTTCCAGCACCTGCTTCGTAAAATTTACCGTCTGAAAAGGCAGATAACTGTGAACTTCATTCCGGAACAACATACTTACAAAAGCCGGCGCACAAGCCAACGCCGACAGCAAAACTGTCACCCCCAGCTTCTCCCATTTCAGCCCAAAGCTGCGAAAACTCTCCCTGCGCACCGCACAAACAATCGTAATCCCCAGCCCAAAAACACCATACTCCGTCAAAGCCCCCAACAACGTCTGCAAAAGAAGCGATCCCCCCGACACCTCACCCGAACCGCCTCCGCTGCTCCCGGACTGGCTCATTCCCCCCATCACCGCCAGATAGGCCGCAATAACCACCCCGCTTGTCAGCAAAATAATACACAAATCCACCCAATTTCTTCTCCTGTCCCCCCGGCCGGACCCACTTTCCCATCCCACCGTCTCTTTTCCTACCTTCTGCTTCCCTGCCATCTGTTCTCCTGCCATCTGCTGTCCCACCTTCTGCTTTCCTGTCCTCTTCCCCATTCCCAACTCCACTCCTCCCGCCGGCCCGAACCATCCCGGCCTGCCGCATTCATTTCTCCATCTTACCAAATCCCCTCCGCTATTACAATTCCACTACCATAATTCCACCAACATAAAATAACAATTCAGCCCCTGGCCGAACAGTTACTGCATCCACTCTTTTATCTGTCCGCCCTGCCCCCTCTTGACTATAGGGCGGCTCCATAGCATATGATAGAAAGAATGAATTGAAACTACGAAGGATCAGAAAAATAACAAAACTCACAAAAAAAAGACAGAAAGGAATCCACACACCATGAACCTCTCCCTCCAGCCAATCACGGCAGCCAACCGCAAAGAAGCCCTTACCCTCAAAACAGCCCCCGGCCAGGAAACCTACGTAGAAAGCGTCGAACAATGCCTGAAGGAAGCCGATGCCAGTTCCTGCTGGCGCCCCGTAGCCATCTACGACGACGGACTCCTCATAGGCTTTGCCATGTACGGCTTCTTCCCCGAATACCTCCCCTCCGGAAGAGTATGGATGGACCGCCTCCTCATAGACCAACGCTACCAACACAAAGGCTACGGCAAAGAAGCCATGCGCCTCCTCATCGACCGTCTCCAAACCGAATACCACTGCCGTCGCATCTACCTCAGCATCATCCCCGGCAACACCCCGGCCGCCTCCCTCTACACCCACTACGGCTTCCGCTTCAACGGCGAAAAAGACATCCATTCGGCGAACACGTCATGGTCCTGGAATGCATCTGAAATCCATTCCCCCCATCTACACCCCCGCCCAGTTCTTTTTCCCCTCCTACCTGCCCTGTTTTTTCCCCTTTTTCCCTGCCCTTTTTGCCCTGTTCTTTTTCCCTGTCCTTTTTCCCTGTCCTCTCTTCTTAAACCTTAACACCGCCCGCTGGCGGAGGAGAATTGTCCTGGCGGTGGGGCTCGGGGAGATTTGTACAGGCGGGTGAGGGATCTCCCGATGCCACAGTTTTGAGCTGTTTCTTAAAGCCTCCGACAGACGCTTTGCCCGCAATACGGCAGCTGTCCGAGGAGCCTGCGACGAGTTCCTGCCGTATCAGGGCCGCCAAAGCGACTGCCGGAGACTTTTAGAAACAGCCCAAAACTGAATAGCACCTGGAATTCACCCGCCCCTGTGCAAATCTCCCGAGCCCCCACCGCCAGGACAATTCTCCTCCGCCGGGCCCCACCACCCCAAGAAAACTTTCAGTAATAAAAATCCCCCCTGCGGAGTAAACTGTATAAACAACATGAATCGGGGATATTGATATGAGTTCCAAGACCAAAATAGTCGTACTGCACTTAAAAGAATTGATATATACCGGCATCTTTGTGGTGCTGGGAATACTTTTCCTGCTTCTTCTCATTATCATGTTCCTGCCCGGGAAAAAGACAACGCCGGAAGCAACCGGCGCCGATGAAGGCCGCTATACCCCTGGGAAATACACAACTTCCCTGATTCTGGGAAATTCCGCAGTAGATGTGGAGGTCGTTGTGGACGATAACAATATCAACTCCATACGGCTTGTGAACCTGGATGAAGCGGTAACGACCATGTACCCACTGATGGAGCCGGCTCTGAATGATCTGGCTGCCCAGATCTGCGAAAAGCAGTCTCTGGACGAAATTACTTATTCCGATGACAATAAGTATACCTCTCAGGTACTGCTCGATGCCATCACCAATGCTCTTTCAAAAGCGGAAAAGAACCCGGGCAGCACGAAAGAAAAAAGTACAAAATCCAAAACCTCTCTGGAACCCATAGAGGAAACAACTCCCGCCGCTCCCGCAGAAAGTACGCCCTCCGCTGAAAATACGGCAGAAACGACGCCGGAAAGCAATCAGGAGAACGCAGCGGAAAATACGGCAGAAAATACGCCGGAGACCTCAGCGGATACTCCGGCGGAAACGGCAGCGGCGGCTGAATAGCCACCGCTGTTTTTCTTATTCTTTTTCATTCCAAAGGCCATCTTACTCCGCCTGCAGCCCTTCAATCTCCTTCAGCCACAGCGTCGCGCAGGCATCCGAGGGCATGCGCAGATCCCCTCTGGGAGATACCGCCACACTTCCCACCTTCGGTCCGTCCGGCAGACAGGAACGCTTGAACTGCTGCTGGAAAAAACGGCGGTAAAAATTCTTCAGCCATTTCAAAATAGTTGCATTATCATATTTTCCCGCAAAGGACATCCTGGCAATCCGAGGTACACTTGGAGGTTCAAAATACGCAGCGCGCAGCAGCATATAATGCAAGGAAATCGTACGATTCCATAGGCCCACCGATCCGCAAATCTTCACGAAACGATTTTTGCCGTCCACCGGCGGAAGAAGCTCAGGCTGACAGAATTATCCGAGCATCAGAAGAATCTCCCTCAGTTCTTCCTGCCCGCAGGTATCCGCATAATATTTTACAAGATGACGCACCAACGTCTTCGGCACGCCCGCATTCACACCGTACATGGACATGCCAGTCCGTTATAGGTTGCCAGCCAGTACCAGCGGACATATCGCCCGTTCAATCCCACCAGCCGCATTCTGTTGGCGATATCCATCAGCACCTGGGTTCGCTCTCTTGCCTGGCTGTTTTCAAAGGTTACATCATGCACGTCGCTGTCCTGTCCGATATCACGGAAATGCAGACTGACCGCCTCCCTGATATTCACCTCGGACAGAGTGGTGCCCAGCGTCCTGGCCAGCCTGCAGGCATTATCATAGGTCCTGTCCGTTGTCCCGAAGCAGGGCATGGTAACGGAATGGATATTTTCCCTGGGAAGCCCCAGCATATCAAAGGTGCGTACTGTAACGAGAAGCGCCAGTGTGGAATCCAGTCCGCCGGAAATACCCACGACCGCCGTTTTGCAGCCGATATGCTGATATCTCTTTTTCAGGCCGAAGGACTGGATGGAAAGGATCTCATCGCAGCGGTGGTTTCTTTTCGCCTCATCCGAGGGCACAAAGGGCATGCTGTCATACCTGCGTGTCAGGACGGTATCCGTTTTTTCCATATGCACCGGAAGGTACAGATAGCCTTCCTTATTCCTCAGGAAGGTGTTCATACGCCTGCGTTCATGACGCAGCCTCTGAACATCGATTTCCCCATATATGGATTCATTCTCAAAGCGTCTGGCCCGGGACAGAATCGTGCCATTTTCCGCAATTATGTTATGACCGTTGAAAACAAGATCCTGCGTGGATTCCCCCTCACCCGCACTGGAATACACATAACCGGAAATCAGGCGGGCGCTGGTGCTCTTTATCAAGTCCTCCCGGTAGGCATCCTTTCCTACCGTTTCGTTGGAAGCGGACAGATTCACGATCACGGTCGCTCCGGCCATCGCATGGGAGGTGGAAGGTGTTTCCGCCGCCCACACATCCTCACAGATTTCACAGGCAACCTGCAGCCCGTCCACTGCATCCACACAGAAAAGGATATGCGTGCCAAACGGTATTTCCTCACCGTCAAACATAAAGTTCTCCGCTTCCGCATTTCCTGCCACAAAATACCGCGCTTCATAAAATTCACCATAATTGGGTATGGTTTCCTTCGGGATAAATGCCAGGATTTTCCCGTTCTGGAGAACCGCCGCCACATTGAACAGCTTCCCGCTTTTTTCCAAAGGAAGCCCTACGAAAACAAGCGCGTCCCGCCCTCTGGTATATTCCCTGATTTCCTTTAAGCCTTCCGTCGCCCCCTTAAGCAGCGTTTCCTGGAAAACAAGATCCTGGCAGGTATAGCCGGTGATACAAAGCTCAGGAAAAACGATAATTTTCGCTGCTTCGGCAAAAGCCTCGTCCAGCCCTTTCTTTATCTGCTCCGTATTATAAACCGTATCCGCAACCCTGATTCCGGGAGTCAGGGCTGCGGCCTTTACATAACCATGTTTCAATTTTCACTCCTATTCTGCACGCCAATGCGTACATTCGGCTAAAATATGATACAAATCAGGCCGGCAGAAAGCGCCTTTCTCCCAGCCCGTCCGGCCTGCCGCCAAAGACGGCGGACACAGCTATTTATTCCCGCATTTCTCAAGTAACCCCTTCAGCTCCGGTATGGAAAAATGATAGCCCTTATTACAGAAGTGGCATTTTACTTCAATGGTTTCCCCATCCGCAATCATGTTTCCGATTTCTTCGCGTCCGATGCTGATCAGCGCCTTTTCCACCCGTTCCTTGCTGCAGTTGCAGGCAAACTTAACATCCCTGGTTTCCAGGAACTGAAAATCCATTCCCTCCAGGACAAGCTCCAAAAGCCCCTCCGGTGTAACGCCTTCATCCAAAAGGGAGGTTACCGAACGGATTTTTGACAGATTGCTTTCCAGCTTCTGTATTGTCTCCTCCTCTGCAAACGGCATAAGCTGCACAATAAAGGCCGCCCGCCTGCTTCACGGTATTGTCCTTTTCCATCAGCACGCCCAGCCCCACGGAGGAAGGAACCTGTTCAGAGGTGGCAAAATAATAGGTAAGATCCTCCGCGATCTCACCGGTCTGCAGAGCGGTCTGGCCCACATACGGATCCTTCAGCCCCATATCCCGGATGACACGCAGGATCCCGCTTCCTACAGCGCCTCCCACATCCAGCTTTCCCTGGCTGTTGGCAGGAAGTATCACCTGCGGTTCATTGGCATAGCCCTTGACGCCGCCCATGCTGTCCGCAGTAACCGTCATGCCGCCCATGGGGCCGTCGCCGGTTACCTGGAGTGTCAGAAGATCCTCTTTCCCCTTCAGCATGCTGCCCATCATGGCGCCTGCCGTAAGCAGTCTCCCCAGTGCCGCCGTTACCACCGGGCTGGTATTATGGTTCTGCCGGGCTGTTTCCACCGTCTGCCTTGTTGTCGCCGCAAATGCCCTCACCTGGGCATCCGCAGCCGTTGCTCTTACCAGATAATCCTTCATTTTGCTTCTCCTGTCCCACATTTTCCATGTTCCGAGGCGATGCAGAAAACTCTTTCGCTCTTCTCCGTCACCTCCTGCATCGTGTCCGCATCCAGGGCTTCCACAAACACAAGCCCGCTTTCCTCCAGCAGACGCCTTATCTGATCCAGCCTATATCCCCGCTGGTAATGGGTTTCCGTAAATCTGCGGTAAAGACCCTCTTTTTGATCCTCCTCCACAAAAACAGTCAGATCATATTCATTGATCTGATCCTCACTGTCATAGAAGTTTTCCCAGATAAAGCTGCAGTTATCCCGGTTTTCAGCAATCGTGGCATCGCCTATCACCGTTTCATATTTATAAACCGTATTAAAATCAAAGATAAAAAGCCCGCCCGGATCAAGATAATTATTCACCAGCCGGAAGCATTGCGCCAGCTCCTCTTCCTCCAGAAGATAATTGAGGCTGTCACAGAAACAGACAACGGCGCGCACCGTTCCATAAAGCTCAAACTCCCTCATATCCTGTGCAAGATAAAGGATTTCATGGCCGGAGCACGCCCTTTTTTCCATGGCCACATTCAGCATTTCCTCCGACAAATCCACGCCAATCATATCATAGCCTGCATCCGCCAGAAGCTCCGTCATATTTCCGGTACCGCATCCCAAATCCAGCAGGATGCCGTCCTGAATCCCGGCCCGTCTTAATCTGTCCAGCACAAATCCGCCCCACTTATCGTAGGGCGTATTATCCATGAAAATATCATATACATAAGCGAAATCCGAATAAGCCTCCACTTACCGTATCCTCCTGTCCCAGCACTCTGACACGCCCGGCTGCGGCACGTCATAAATTCCCATAGCAAATTTCAAACTGGCTTAGCCCACAATACTTCCCAGCAGGCCATAGCTTACCAGGGATACGATGACGGTTGCAATAATAATGCCCAGCAACTCGGCCAGGACGGCTTTTTTGAAATCTATTTCCAGCAGTGCGGCAATCAGGGAGCCTGTCCAGGCGCCGGTGCCGGGAAGCGGAATCCCTACGAAGAGCACAAGCCCCCAGAATTCATATTTCTTGATGCTGTCGCTCTTCTTCATCGCCCTGTCCTCAAGCTTACCGATCAGCTTTGCAAAAAAGGGCAGTTTTTTCATCCACTGGAAAATCTTCCTGATGAACAGCAAAATGAAAGGGATCGGGATGATATTTCCAATAATGCAGATGGGAATCGCTTTCAGGATCGGCACCCCGAGAGACCAGGCCACAAGAAGGCCTCCTCTCAGCTCCAGAATGGGAATCATGGAAATGATGAAAATAACCACTTCCTTGGACACATACTGTCCCAGAGTTGAGGCAAACCACAATGCTATTGAATCCATACTATAAATTATCCTCCGTTCGTTGACTGCTTATTTGTTAATGTATTATCTGTTTTAAAAAGGTCAGAAGCCTGTCCATCTCCTCATCCGTTCCCACGGTGATGCGCAGGTAATTATCAATCCGCGGCTTGTTGAAATAGCGGACATAGATTCCTTCCTGTTTTAACGCCTGAAAAAGCTCTGCTGCCGGAATGGTTTCATGGGAGGCAAAAATAAAATTGCTCATGGAATCCGGGAAGGTAAAGCCAAGGCCTGCCAGTTCTTTTTTTACCCGTTCCCTTGTATTAATGATCTTTCCCACTGTTTCCTTAAAATACCCATCGTCCCGGATACTTGCCGTTCCCCATGCAATGGAAGGCGCGTTCATGGTATAGGAATTAAAGGAGAACTTCACATCCTTCAGATAACCGATTGCCTTTTTGCTTCCCACGGCGAAGCCAATACGGATTCCCGCCATGGCCCTGGATTTGGAAAAGGTCTGGACTACCAGCAGGTTATCGTACTTATCCACAAGGGACATGGCGCTGACGCCGCCGAAATCCACATAGGCCTCATCAATAATCACCATGGAATCCGGGTTGCCGGCCACAATCTCCTCAATGGTATCAAGGCTTTCAAATAAACCGGTGGGCGCATTGGGATTGGGGATGACGATTCCGCCGTTTTCCGTAAGATAATCTTCCTTTACCAGCCGGAAATCATTGTCCAGCTCAGGACAACGATAAGGTATATGAAAAAGCTCCGCCCAGACATCATAAAAGGAATAAGTAATATCAGGAAAAAGCACCGGCTTTTCCGAATTAAAAAAGGTAAGAAAGCTCATTGCCAGCACATCATCCGAGCCAACTCCCACAAAAACCTGATCCGCATCCACGCCGTAGTAGTCTGCCAGCGCATTCACCAGAAGGGATGCCTCCGGATCGGGATACAGACGCAGAAGCTCCGTTTCAAACGCCGCCGCATATTCCTTCACAAGCGGTGACGGCGGATACGGACACTCATTGGTATTCAGCTTGATAATCCCTTTTTGCTTCGGCTGTTCTCCGGGAATATAGGGAACCACCCGACGTACTTGTTCTTCCCAGCCCATCTTTTGCTACCTCTTTTCCTGTGTCCCCGGCCTTCCGTCCGGCGGACGCATATTCAATCTCCGCCCGTTTTATGGAAGGCGGTCCGGTTTTAACTTTTCTATTATAGTATGAAAATGTTTCAATAGCAATAATTACCTGTTAAGTGTTGATTTTCGCATGGTAATCCGCCATGAAAGCCCGGTTCCCACGTTGTAGGCCCTGGCAAAGTTACCCTGATTGATGGCCACCGCCATAAAATCCAGGCTGTTCACATAGACCAGCGCCTCACCAATGAAGGCATCTGCAAAGGAGTGGGCGTAAATCAGGGAGGTACGGTAAACAGTATGTCCTCTTTTTTCTATAATAACTTCAATACGTTCCCCGTAGGAGACTCCCATCTTAAGGAACAGCTCCCTGGGAATGTTGGTCCAGAGGCTGCCGAAGCGCACGTCCAGGACATCGATGGTTCCTGAAACTTCATTTTCCTCCAGCTTCGCAGGGACGAAAGGGATTTCCACCACGCTCTCCACCGGCACCTCCGGGCCCACGCCCTCGAAACCAATGATACCGGAAGCCAGCCTGGCGCCGGTATAGGCATAGATATCCCTGCCGTGGAAGGTATAGCTTTCCCCTGAGCCGGGAAGGCGGTTCACCGATTCGTCTATCACTCTGGCTGCCCGGATGCCGCACAGCTTTTTGATATGGGTGAGCGTTCCGTTATCCGGAGTTACCACATATTGTCCGCCCTCTGTCTGTGCCACAATGCTGCGGCGGGTGGAGCCAACGCCCGGATCCACAACAGATACGAATACCGCGCCTTCCGGCCAGTAGCTTACTGTCTGAATCAGCCTGTAGGAGGCCTCCCAAATATCATATTGGGGAATTTCATGGGTCAAATCGGAAATTTTCAAATCACCGCACACACAATAGGCAACGCCGTACATGGCGCTGACGGCGCCGTCCGCCCGCCCGAAATCGGATTGAAATATAAGTGGATTCATACTGTTTTCCCTCTCCTTTCAATTGCATCTTTTCTTGATGGTAACAGATTATTCCGGCCGTGTCCATTCTAACTTACGTAACGGTACGGCCCGGTAATAGCCATGGGAAAAATTGCCCAGCGCGTCCCTGACAAGCACCTTGATTTCTCCCGGCTCCTGAATTACCTTCCTTCCGGATATCTGAAAGGTTCTTCCATTGTCAAAGAAAAAGCTGGCATCCAGCCCGCAGCCCTGATCCACGGCGTGAACCGTCAGCACAGCGCTTCCGCTCCGCCAGTGTTCGGGCGTCAGCGAAAAACTGATTTCCGGCGGATCCCTGTCTATATTTTTTACCGGAACCGTCAGCCTGGTGATGTTGCCTGCCGCATCCCTTACCGCCGCCTGATAATCGCCGTTTTCCTCCACCTCATGCATGGAATCCGCAGTCCAGGTTCTTCCTCCGTCATAGGAATAAGGCCTTCCGGCCAGGCCGGAGCCATCGTCCGATGCCGACAGTATGATCACGGCCTTGTCCTTCACAAAACCCTCCGGGCGTACCACAGCCTCCGCAGCCGGCGCCGTCCGATCTATTTTATCCACACGGAAGCTGCCTGAGGATATGTTCCCCAGACGATCCCTCACCATTACTTCATACGTGCCGTTCCCGGCAACCTCAAGAAAGGAATCCGATGTCCAGGTCTTTCCGCCGTCGTAGGAATAGGCCGTATCGGCAAGACCGCAGCCAGGAATCCTCTCTGTCTGATTTGTTCCCGCATTCTCTGTCATCCCTTTTGCCGCGGCAGTTATGCCTGTGATGCATACGAGCAGAAAAAAGCAGGCGGCCAAAAGCTGCTTTCTGAATTTCCACTTAAAATTATTATCCGGCTTTAATTTGCCATTGATTTTTTTCATAGCTACCTCCTGAATGTGACTGTCAACATGTACAGTCCCGACCGCAGATATCCCTGCGGCAGGACAAAAAAGACCCGTCCGCCAAATCAGGCAGACAGGTCACTAAGCTTCGTTTACATTCAGTTGGTAATTGGTGATATCCAGTGTATCACTCCTGCTTAAGGCTGTCAAGCGCCATCTGTCTGGCCGCAATTACCCTGTCGCACCAGGCGTCAAATTCCGGATCCTCTCTCTGCAGCTCGGGGTGCTTTAAAACATTCTGCACGGTTTCCCGGAGGCCCTGTTCCATGCTCTTTTCCGGTGCAAAACCGGGGACAAGCCTTTTGAGCTTTGAGATATCAAAGACCACCGTATTTGCCTTATCTCCCAAAAGGGAGCCGTTAAAATCGTATCTGCCGCCGTCCGCAGCCACAAGGAATTCAGTGGAAATATGGACCGCATTCAGTTTCACTCCCAAAGCATCTGCGATCACCTGATAAATCTGGTTCCAGGTCATGCTTTCCGGGGACATGATCTGAACCGCCTGTCCCAGGGCATGGGGATTGCCCAGAAGCCCGGTAAAGCCCGGGGCAAAATCACTGTTGTGGGTCATTGTCCACAGGGAGGTTCCGTCGCCGTGGATAATCACCGGCTTCCCCTCCAGCATCCGTTTCAGCACCTGCCAGCTGCCGCCGGCCCCGTGAAGCCCCAGCGGCACGGAACGCTCATCAAAGGTATGGCTCGGCCTTACAATCGTAACCGGGAAGCCCTCCTCTCTGTAAAGCTTCATCAGGTAATCCTCTCCTTCGATTTTATCTCTGGAATACTGCCAGTAAGGATTGGCAAGCGGCGTGCTTTCCGTAATCAGATAATCTGCCAGCGGCTTCTGGTAGGCCGAAGCGGAGCTGATATAGACAAACTGCTTTGTTTTTCCGCGAAGAAGCCTGTAGTCCCGCTCCAGATGTTCCTTCCGAAAAGCAATGAAATCCGCTGCCGCATCAAATTCAAGCCCCTCCAGCAGCTTGGCCGCCTTTTCTTCGTCATTGATATCCACCAGAATTTCCTTCGGCCGGTTCCACTCTCCCGTGCCTGGCAGCTGCGCCGCCAGCCCTGCGTTTCTGTTTCCTCTGTTAATCAGGTACAGTTCATGGCCCTGCTCCAGAAGCCTTCTGGAAATCGCCATACTGATAGTGCCTGTTCCCCCAATAAATAATATTTTCATAGTCCCTCCTGTCCGTCCGCTCAGCGGAAATCAAATCAATGCTGCCTAAGCCTGAATTGTACGGCCATATTCCATTCACCTTCCGCCAAAACAAACCTGTGCTTCTTTCTACAAGCCTATTATAAACGGCTGAAAAATACATGTAAATTCTTTTTTGCCGTTTGTCCGCTTCCACATTCTTCTTACCGGTGTCTTTCTGCAAGGCAGCTTTTATCCGGGCCGCCCTCTCATTCCCCAGCCCTTTGGCTGCTTCGGCCCTCAGCTTCTCTGCCGCCCCGTTCCGCAGGACCGGGACACCATTCCTTCCGGAACCTGGCCGGCGTGCTGTGCTCCCTTTCCCTGAAAAGGCTGATAAAATGCGAGGTCTGGTTCATGCCGCAGGCATAGGAAATCTCATTAACAGACAAATCGGAGTATTTCAGAAGCTCCTTTGCATAGGATATGCGCAGCTCAATCTGATATTCATGCGGTGAGATTCCCACATAGCGCCCGAATTCCTTGATGAGATAAAACCGATCCACATGCAGCATATCCGCAAGCTCCTGAAGGGGCACTTTTTCCCGGAAATGTTGCTCCAGGTACTTTTCCGCAGCCCTGACAAATTCGGGTATCAGAATCGCCTGCCTGCTCTCCGCCGTATTCTGTGCAATCAGTTCGGTTAAAAGAGTGCCAATCAGGCCGGAGGTCCGGACCTCTGTGGTCAGCTCTCTTTTTTGATTGATGGCTATAATCTTCCGGAGGGTCTGTTCCGTCAGTTCTTTTTCCCGGATATCCAGTATCCGGAAACCGTTTTTAACAAATTCCTCATAGTATCCCAGGGCATTCATTCCATTCAGGTGCAGCCACAGGAACTCCCAGTTCTTTCCCTTAACCGTATGGTACTCATGATGCTTCATGCAATGGATGAAAAATAAGCTGCCTTCCAAAAGCGCATACTCCCGTCCCTCATACTGCAGCCTGCCTTCTCCCGACAGGGTGCAGACAACCAGAAAAGAATTCAGATTGGCACGTTCCGTAAAATAAGGCCAGATCGTTTTGAAATAGCCTGCCTCCTGCATGTAAAAAAAGAGGCCTCTGGCGGTTCTGCTGGGTGTGGCAAACAGCCTGATGGAATCCTCCGACCAGGTATAGGAGGCCCGCTCCAGGTAATTTTCCTCTGTCTCCATATTCGCTCCCGTCTGTGCGCCTTGGCGCACTTGTGTATCAGGCAGGTCGAGAGTTTTTCTCGGCCTTGCTCCCGCCTGTGCGCCTTGGCGCACCTGTGTATCAGGCAGGTCGAGAGTTTTTTCTCGACCTTGCTCCCGTCTGGGTGTCAGTATATGTTGCTTCAATCACCAATTTTCTGATATTTCCAACCAACATTCTTGGATGCAACTTTTATTTTACCAGCTTATAATCAATTTATAAAGAGCAAATATATGATGGTTTTGCTATCTTTTTAAAGCTTTTCCATCACCGGTACCAGAAGAGGCAGGCAGCCGCCAAAAAACTATTATTTTTATAAAAGGAAGGGATTTCTTATGGAAAAATGGAACACACCGAAAAAGCCGCGCATCGGCATTTATACCATGGGACTGAAGGCTTACTGGAACCAGTTTCCGGGACTGCGGGAACGGCTTCTGCATTATGGACAGTTCATTGCTGAAAAAATAGCTGAAATGGACGCAGAGGTCTTTTTTTACGGGCTTGCAGACTGCGAAGAGGCAGGGGAAAGCTGCGGGGAATTTTTCAATACCAAAAATGTGGATCTGATTTTTGCCCATGCGGGCACTTATGTCAACAGCTCCTCCGTCCTCCCCATTCATCAAATATGCAAGGCGCCCGTGATTATACTGAATCTGCAGCCCACGGCCCGGATCTCGTATGACAGGACGACCACGGGGGAATGGCTTGCCCACTGCGGCGCCTGCCCGGTTCCTGAGCTGTCCAACGCTTTTCACCGCAGCGGTATTTCCTGCCATATCATAAACGGTCTTCTTGGACTGGATCATACTCCTGACATTTCCCTCACCGATGAGAACACGGCAGCCCGCCCGGAAGCGGTCAGGGCCTGGAAGGAAATCGGCGAATGGGTAAAAGCCGCTTCCGTTAAAAGAGAGCTGTCCGGCTGCCGGTTTGGTTTTCTGGGGAATACTTACAATGGCATGCTGGATATGTACAGTGATTTTACCATGGTACAGGCGCAGACCGGCGCCCATATTGAAATTCTGGAAATGTGCGATCTGGATCGGATGCTCCGGCAGGTAACGGAGGACGAGGTAGAAGAAAAGAAAGCGGAAATCCGGGAATTTTTCCTCATCAGTGACGATAAGGCCGCCGATCCGCTGGCGCAGAGGCCGACAGAGGAGCAGCTGGACTGGTCCGCAAGGGTGGCGGCCGCCCAGGAACAGCTGGTAAGGGAATACCGTCTGGATGCGCTTACCTATTATTATCACGGTGCACCCGGAGGCGCGTATGAAAAGCTGCAGAGCGGTTTTATCGTGGGGCATTCCCTCCTGACGGCCCGCGGCATTCCCTGCGCCGGAGAAGGCGACCTGAAAACCTGTCTCGCCATGAAAATCTGCGATATCCTGAACACGGGCGGCAGCTTCTGTGAAATCGTTACGGTGGATTATGAGGACGGCACCATTTTACTGGGACACGATGGCCCTTTCCATCTGGCAATCGCCAAAGGGAAGCCGCTGCTGCGCGGTATGGGGCTTTACCACGGGAAGCAGGGAACCGGCGTGTCCGTGGAAGCCAAGGTTCGTACCGGCCCCATCACCAATCTTGCCTGCACGCAGACCGTGGATGGAAAGCTGAAATTTATCATCACCGAAGCTTTATCCACAGACGGCCCGATTATGACGATAGGAAATACACAGACGCCTGTGAAATTTAAAAAGGATCCTGATTCCTACATGGATGAATGGTTTGCCGAAGCGCCCACGCACCATTTTGCAATGAGCGTCGGGCATAATGCGGCGTTGTTTGAAAAGGTGTGCGTGATATTGGGGATTCCCTGCGTTATATTGGACAGATAATGCTGCATTTTATGACTTCAGATTTTTGCTGTCATGATTCGAAACAGACTGTAGGTGGGAAGGGAAATTAACTCCGGCAGTTACTTTTTCGGGCGGCATGGAATACCATAATTTTCCATATTAAAGCAGGCAGGCGGGGAAAAACACTCTGCCTGCCTTTATTTTCCTGCATTTCCATATGACTTTGAAAGTCCGCTGCAGAAATTCAGGGAATATTTCTATTGTATAATAAATCCTTTTATTATAAACTAAGGAAAAGATACCTGAATATGGCATACCTGCATTCCATAAACTGACGAAAGGAGCATGTATGGAATCCAATCGTCTTATTTCCCGTTTTCGTAATTCAATTGCCTCCCAGTCTATCCGGCGTGGGCTGACCCTGGCTATCCCTTTTCTTATCATGGGATCTTTTTCCCTGCTTTTCACGAATTTCCCCAATGACTGTTACCAGATATTTATTAAGAAATGCCTGGATGGTTCGGTCATTGCGCTGCTTGATACTTTATATGAAATCAGCCTGGGCTCGCTGGCTCTTATCCTGTGCGTTACCATCAGCCTTTCCTATGGGCTTCTTGCCGAAAGGGACACATTCCTGCTTTACCCTGTTGTTTCTGTGTGTTCCTATCTGGCATTCTGCGGCGGGCTTGAGGCGCATGAGGATTATATATTCAATGCGGAATGGGTGTTTACGGCCATGTGCATCACACTGCTTTCCTGCATCCTTTTCCGCCGGGCGCTGAAGCTGAGCAGCCGCTTTGACAGGCTGCATACAACGGGCGCAGAATATTTATTCAATCTGTCCATCCAGAGCCTCCTCCCGGTTATCCTGAACCTTGTTTTTTTTGCTGTCGCAGGGTACTGGCTGCGCACTATCTGGGGGAGCAGCAACATCACTAATTTCGGTTCTTATCTTTTCCTCAAAATATTTGACAACTCCAGCGATAATTTACTGGGAATCCTGCTTTATGTGATCATTACACATACTCTCTGGTTTTTCGGCATCCATGGGACGAACACGCTGGAGGCTGTTTCCAGGCGGCTGTTTGAACCTAATGTAACTGCCAATCAGGCACTGTTGCTGGCCGGAAGCGCACCCACGGAGATTTTTTCCAAAACCTTTCTGGATACCTTCGTGTTCCTGGGAGGCTGCGGCTGCGCCCTGAGCTTCGTTATTGCGCTATGCCTTGTCTCACGTAAAAGCCATAACCGGAAAATCGCATATGTTGCGCTGCCCTCCGCTGTTTTCAATATCAGTGAAATCGCCGTGTTCGGTTTCCCGATTATTTTCAATTTCACTATGGCAGCCCCTTTTATCCTGACGCCCGTTGTCCTGACCCTTGTCAGCTTTCTTGCAACTGCCTCCGGACTTGTACCTGTTGTAAGCCAGTCTGTAGACTGGACGGTTCCGTTTCTTTTTAGCGGCTACAAGGCGACTGGTTCCATTGCCGGAAGCTTTCTGCAGCTTGTCAATCTGCTGATTGGGATTTTGATTTATATCCCGTTTATCAGGCGGAGCGAGAAAAAGGAAACCGCTGAATTCCAGAGGATTGTGCTGCGTATGGAACAGGATATGGCTGATGGGGAAAAAAGCGGCGTCCTTCCCGTATTTCTCAGCCCCAAATATCCTTATAACTATTATGCCAAAACGCTTTCCCTTGATCTGAAAAACGCGATAAGACGCGGCCAGGTGGAGTATTTCTATCAGCCGCAGATCAATGCGGACGGAAAGCTGCACGGAATTTAAGCTTTGCTTCGCTGGAAACATCCGGTCACCGGATACATCGCCCCTCCCGTGGTATGCATGCTGGCTTATGAAGGCGGCTTTTTAAATGAACTGAGCAGCTATCTTCTGCACCTGGCCTGCCGGGACGCCCGCGCCCTGGAACCCTTTTTAAAAAATGACCTGTTCCTGTCCGTCAACATTTCTGCAAAGCAGATGGAAGAAAACGGCTTTTTTTCTGAAGCCTGTGATGTATTCAAAAGCTATCATCTGGAGCGGGTACACCTTGTTCTGGAGATTACGGAACGCTCCGCCATGGTGATTTCCGATTCCTGATGGCGGAAATGAACAGCCTGCAAAGCAAAGGCGTGAACTTCAGCCTGGACGATTTCGGCATGGGGCACAATTCCATCCTGTATCTGCAGGAAGGCATTTTTAATGAAGTCAAGCTGGATGGCAAGCTGGTGTCCCAGCTTCCGGGCAATGAGCGTTCCGGTGAAATTATTTCAGGCATTATACGGATGACCGAGAGCCTTAACCTGCGCGTCCTGGCAGAATATGTTGAGACAAAGGAGCAGCGCGATATGCTGGCGAAGCTGGGCTGCAGCCTTTATCAGGGCTATTACTACAGCAAGCCGCTGCCTGTCGGGGATTTGATGAGGTATGTGGGCGGGAAAACGGATTAGGCGCCTTTTTAAATAAGTTCCATCGCATACAGCCTGGCCGTCCTGCTTCCCCAGGATGCTTTGGAATGAATTTCAGACGCTTCAAGGTCCTGTTCAACGGAATACGACGCATCTGCTGGTAATTTCCCGTCTCTTCCCAGACCTTTTCCCAGCGTCCGTCCCCCTCCTCCGCCCAGATTTCATAGGCGCGAAGTATTGTGCCCGGCACACGGGCCGGACTGTCGTCCAGAAAAATATTACATTTCATTGTTCAATTTCATATATCCAAGCTTTTGCACTAAAATCTTCCTCAACCCTTCCATACTCCGCGATCACCCTGCCTCCCTTCAGGAACTCCAGGTCTGCAGCCTCTGAGTTTTCAAAACGGTGCAGAACTGCCAGGCAACGGCTGCCAAGCTGTCTGATAACCAATTGCGAACCCGTTGGATGATTATACTGTGTAGTACTGTATTCACATCTTACCGTGACGCCACTGCGGATAATTTCCGAAGCCATCCCATAAAAATCCATTCCCTGCTCTACGAGCTTCCACTGTGCCTCTGATAAGTCGTAAATGTCACCGCTCAGGCACATCCTTCCCAGGAAAGTACTGGCAATAGAATAAAAAATTCTGTTGTCACTGTCCCCTGCATGCAAAACCGCCCATATCTGGCTCTGTTCCGGACGTATCACTCTATGCATATTGGCAGCGATAAGAGGAATCGCCAACGTTTCATGCGCATCGGAAAAGCTTGCCTGGGATACCAGTTCCATCATGGACGGCTCTAACCTGTGGCCTCCGCTGGAACAGTTTTCTATAACTATTTCCGGTATCTCTGCTTTTATTTTCCTGAAGAATTCTTGTGTTGCCTGTACTTTTTTCCGAAGATTTTCTCCCAGGCTCTCCGGCCCGTCACATCCCATGCCAATCGTATCATTATAGTCCACCTTCAGATAACCAAACCCGCATTCCTTTAACAGCTTAATCACTTTACCGCCAAGATAATTGATCACCCATTCATCTTCCATATCCCAGAAGCGGCGTTCCCCTACGGTTAACGGTACTCCATCCTTTAAAAGCAGATGCTCCTTATCCCCATAATGCTCCGAATTGGCGCCTACGGACTCCATTTCAAACCATACCCCCGGAATCATCCCGCAGGAACGTATGTAATCCGCAATCTTTTTCAGCCCTCCGGGAAATTTATCCTCATTGACACTCCAGTCACCCATACTGTTCCACCAGCCCTGGCCTTTTCCATACCAGCCCGCATCAATGACAAGATATTGGATTCCTTTCCCTTTCAGCTTATCACATATCTTTTTTATATTATCGTAACTCGGATTTCCCCATGTGGTACAATACTCGTTAAAAGCAATCCCCATTTTTTTATCGACATCCGATATTGCAGGCTTCTGCGCCTTAACAAGCTTATCGCATACTTCATATAATGTCTTTCCCCCGGCAATTACGGCTTTGGGAGTCACAAACTTTTCTCCGGGGCTTAATTTTTTCATCCAGTGGCCAAAATCCCTGTCCGCAATCCCACCTGCTATGGTAAGCGTATCATCATCTTTACATAATATTTCGATTTGCCAGGAGGAAGGGCAATATAACTGAATGCCTAAAAATTCCTGTTTTTTGCTGTCTTCCACAACCAGAAAAGGAAAATATTTACGCACCGGCATGGAACCAACATTTCCGAATTTTTCCACTCTCATCCCACAACGGTTCCATGATGGTTCCAAATGCAGTTCTTCTATGGATTCCGTCCTCAGTTTTCCTTCCGCACTCCAAAAAGACTGCAGCCTGTGTATCCTGTCTGCGTTGATCCCCCTGATCGCAAATGATGACAGCATTTCCAAAGTAACGGCTTCAGCGCTGTCATTTATAAATTCCGTACTTACTTCCACAGCCTGACCCGCCGCTTTTTTATGAAGCACAATGCGATGCTGCCTGTCATCGTCGTACACAGCATCCGGGCCCATATCTTCCACTTTGCGGAAGGCCGCCGCCGACTGGCTCCCGCACATGGTCAATCCATTGGAAAAGCCTGCGCCATATGCATCCCCCATTAATTTTACTTCCGTATAATATTCCATCCCCATTCACTCCTTCTTTTTTTCTATGCTTCCATTATAAATAATCTGCGCAGATTTCTTTATAGAAAAAGACGACAGCTTCAGCACGCAGATGTCGTCTTAACACATATTTGTCCCCAACGTTTCCCCACGCTATCCACAAAGTTATCCACATTATCCACCGCCATATCAAGATATCGTATGGCAAAAAGGCTGTTATCTATATCTAGTGGCTGGTTTTTGTGGATAACTGAAGAAATTATACATGATTACATAATGATATTTCTTCCGATTAATAAACAGGAAAATAAGCGACAGCACAAATGCGGAAATCTCCGCCGTCACTTCTGCCCACCAGATACCTTCCAGTCCCAAAAGAAGCGGCAGGAGCAGCACGGCTGCAAGTTTAAAAACAAATGTCCGCAGGAAAGAGATCACCGCTGATACACCGCCGTTATTAAGAGCGGTAAAAAAGGCTGATGCAAAAATATTGAATCCCATAATCAGGAAGGAAACACCCTATCCTAATCGCATGGACCGTCATTTCAAACAGCGTTGCATCATACCCTACAAAAAGCCTGGAAAGCGGTACTGCAAAAAGCTGGGCAGCCACCACCATACCGCCTCCAATTGTTCCCATCAAAACAACACTTTTTTGAAACAGGTTTTTCAATTCCCCATGTTTTTCCGCTCCATAATGATAGCTTATAATCGGAGCGCTCCCCATGGAATATCCAAGGAAAATTGCGGCAAAAACAAACTGAACATACATAAGAACCCCGTAGGAAGCAACGCCGTTCTCTCCAGCATATTGGAGTAATTGAAGATTATATAGGATTCCCACCACAGAGGAGGTAACGCTGGATACCATCTCCGAGGCTCCATTTGCACACGCATTGATGATCGGCCTTATTTCCAGCTTCGTCCGCTTCAATCGCAAAAGGCTGGTATTGGGCCGCAGGAAATAAATCAGCGGAATAACCCCTCCCACACACTGACTTAGTCCTGTGGCAACCGCCGCTCCTGCAACGCCCCAGTCAAAAACAGCAATAAATAAAGCGTCCAGTACCATATTTGATATTCCTGTCGCACCGTTAGACCCAAATTGGCCTTTCTGTTGCATTAAAATGCCTGGAATGCATTTTGGAACATGAAAGTAATAGTAAATCCCATCATAATACTGCCATAAAGTACACAGTCAGGAAGCATCCCTTCATCTGCCCCCAGCAAAATTGAAACCGGACGTATAACGGCAATTCCGATAACGGAAAGGACGGCTCCCACAATCACTGTAACCCAGATTATCATGGAAAAATAACGATTGGCCCTGTCAGTGTCCTGTTCCCCAAGTGTCTTTGCCACCAGGGCGCTGCCGCCTGTTCCAAGCATAAATCCAACGCCGCCGAAAATCATATCCATTGGCATAATCAGATTAATTGCCGCAAAAGCAGTCTTTCCAACATAATTAGACACAAATAAACCGTCCACCACTCCATATACAGAGGTAAACACCATCATAATAATGGATGGAAATACAAACTTTAACAGTCTTTTATAGTTAAAATGGTCTGATAACTGAATTGCCATGTTTTCTAACCTTTCTGCCGAAATTCTACAAGTTCTGCAAGATACGGAATAATCGCAGGAATGTCTATCCCTTCCTATAGGCTTCAATCACTCGGTTTTTCTGGGTTTTATGACAATATAATTTTTCTTTTTCAGAAACATAACCAAACATAACAGAAAAGCGGCTCCTGCAATCCAAAAGAATATATTGGATTTATTCTCTTTCTTTTTCATATTTTCAGTCCTTTCCACTGTTTCACATGATACGGAAGAAACTACTCTTGTGACGAAGAATATCTTTTCTCGTATTCCTCCCGCATATATTTATTTGTTTTTCTGAATAACAATAAAAACAGTTCTCTTTCTTCTTCTGTAATTCTCGAGAAGGCGGCCTTTTCCACCTCATAAGTTTCCCCTATGACTTTAGCGCAAAAAATACGGCCGGCTTCTGTAAGAACAATATTTTTTCGATTCCGCGTTTTCGGAACAGTCTCCAGCATAATCCATCCTTTTTTCGTCATGGCTGAAATCGAAGAATTGACGGTCTGCTTTGAGTAATACCAGTTACTGCATAGCTCTGTTTGCGAAACAGGACAGTCATTATAATAAAGAATATATAAAATCCAATATATACTGTCTGAAAGCCCATAGCTTTGAGCAATATCATGATATAGCCCGTCGCTCTCATTACAAAGCTGATTAATTTCCATTATCTGTTTTTTCAATGTATCCATATTTTTGCTCCTTTCATATGTGTCCGATTTCGGATTGGTTTAGTATAGTCCGAATTCGGACACTTGTCAATTAACTTTAGAAAAAAGTAATCATTAAGCGGCGTTTTCATAGAATCTCACACGGCCAACAGTATATTTTCTGTTTTTACAGTTCTTTCTAATCAATTGTGCGCGCAAATTATGTCTTATAGTACGGAACTTTTCCTTTACCTTTATTACATATAGAACAGGCATTTGTAAAATTTCTGCTTGCAAAATAAAAAGAGGTGAAAACCACGCAATTTTGCGGGTTCCCATCTCTTTTTTCCCTGCAGCTGTCAATAACTATTATAATGAATAGAACAGTACTGCCTAAAATTTATTCAATTACAATCTCATAAATACAGGAGAGTCCATCCCTCAAAAAAGAGCGTTTAACTTTAGCACCTACTTCTTTTTCTAAAACCCTGGAGAACATTTTACTGGCATAATGGGCTGAACAATCGCAAAGTATCGTGGATACTTTACCATGAGCTGCTGCTGTTATCGGACATACACAGAAGTCCTTATTTTCATCAACCATGATTCTTTTATTGTTATTATCTATTTGGATAATCCATCCATACTCCCTCTGTAGGAAATCGGTAAAACCAACTAAATCTCCAACATATTTCTCCAACAGGCAATCCATATTATTAACCCTGTAATGGAAGCAGGCACATTTCTCCAAACAGGCCTGACGTATTTCTGCCGGACAATTATTTTCTAATCCTTCCAACAGGCAGGCCGCCCATTCAGCATGGAAATTCTCCATTTCATTTTTCTCCTTCATCAAAACAGTTTCCTACATCTATACCATTTTTATTTTACTTAAACAAAATATTAATATAAATGTATATAGTTGAAAACAACATGTATATTCTATCATTTTCAGGAGTTATTGTCCCCAAAAACCGGGTAGTTCAAGGCTCTGGCTGCAAGCCATACTGTCGTTTCATAATATTTCTACGATTGTCAGTGTATGTATATTATTTTTTTATGTTTCTGAATTGATTCTTACTACTATTGAAGAGCCGAAAAACAGATATCCCGGTTGTCTTTCCATAGTACACGGCCTGACTAAACGGCTTCTGTCCCTGCTTGAGAATATAGATTACTATAGGCATGTATGTGAATTTAAGTTCTGGAAAAGAAGCTATTCTTGCAGGTGACATCCGCCGCTTTCTGGATACCGCCAAACATCATCTCACTTCTGAAGAAATATCACATCGAATGAATTATAACGGTGATTATCTGAATCGTATATTTAAAAAATGGTATGGCCTTTCTATGAAGGATTATTGCCAGCAGATATATATGAAAGAAGCATCTCGTTCACTGTTGGATACTGATTTAAGTGTGGTTGAAATTTCATACCGTATAGGATTCGTAAACCCTATACACTTCTATCACATATTCCGACTATATTATGACTGCACGTCCAATGAATACAGAACAAAAACATAAAAGCCCAGGCAGCTCAGTGGCTGCCTGGGTTATACAATTTATGCTGTATATTTGATTCATAGTATGTCTGTTCTTGCCCGGAATTCCTCCCAACAGTCTCCCGTAAGCCCTTCTAATATACTCGAACCGGCCCACGGCATTAGCGCAAACCAGGTACTTGCAAACGAGCCATCCGAATACTTTTGGGCAAGCAGCCCCTCGCAATGGCAAAAGCGCTCGGACATCCATCCCTTTAATCCGTAATCGAATTCACCGTCAAACCGGTTATGGCATTGAAGCCCCCATCCAATTACATCCTTCAAGCGGCTTTCAATATAAGCATCCCTTCTATGCCTGATATAATACAACATCTCATCTGTTACAGTACTGGACATCGGATGAATATGCGGATTGGCCACTGATGTAATACTTCCACCGCAGCTCGACCATCCGATTCTGCTTAATGGTGGCACTTTCACAGGTGAATTATAACAGAATTTGAAGCTGAACTCATAACATAATGCATCCCTAAGATGATTAAGATACATATCTCTTCCCGTTATCATATGCAGTAGCCTGACAGCGCGGATATACGCCAGTATCCCCTCTGAATCTATCGCTTTCTCTGTATCAAGAGGGCCCCCATAACACAAATACGTTGCATAATAATGTTCTTCGCTTTTAATTAATCCCTTAAACATCTCCTTATCATGAAACAGGTAATAATACGTGAGCAGCAATATCCGCCGCAAAACGTAATTTCTATTCCAATACCTGAATTTTCAGAGATGATGTATGGATACTCATCTTCTGCATTCTTTGTTTTTTCAAGGGCGGCGGCCACCTTTTTTATAAAGGCAACCCAGTCATTATGTTCCACATTATAGTGATTTTTTTCAAAATCATATGCCTTCAATAAAAAGTACAGAGCTTGGCCGGTTACATAAGATGTATGACCAGGATTGTGCAGATAATCATACCACCAGCCTCGATTATTCCATTGTGCTTCGCAGTATGCCTCATAAGGAAGATTGGTTCTTAGATTTAATGAATGATCCACAATATGCTGTATGCAGGCCAATGCCTGATTTCTCATTAAGCTGTTTCCCAATCTAAAGGCAGACATCAACATGGAGATAGCCACAACGAGGCCGTTTGTCCAGGCAATAGACGGTATTTTAACATGTTCAATTGTCTGGTCAGAATGAAGATATACGATTCCAGCGTAAAGCTTTTCTTTCTCAATCCATGCGTATTCAGATATAGCGCCCGCAAGATCATTAATCGTTTCATCAATCTGCGCGGCCTTTCTCGGTTTTTCATGATATTCCTGATAAACTTTTTCAATGACCTGATGAACAGCCCTTTCATCTTCTGCTGCAAAATCATATACCTTAATCGAAAAAAACACGCTCTCGCCTGCTGACAATTCAAAACAATTTTCTGCCAGAGGCAACCGTTCCCTAACATCCTGAGATTGTACAAAAAGCCATGGCGCATTCTCATATCCAAGTGTATATCCTATATATCCATCCTGTATTGAACATGTAAATCCGCTGTACTGGATAAACTCCCCATCTTCTCCGGCAGCCCACTGCACTTTCTTTTCCTGCTGTTTGATAAAATACGGGCTTGCGGAAAACCCAAAAAGTCTTCCATTCTGAAATACCATCGCAACAGGGTGTGATAAATGATCTCCTCTTACCAACCAGCTTGGTTGGTGTTTGTTATTTTTATTTGAAATAAAATCGGATTATCCGGGGTACCGTTTCCGCCCTTTTCCTGTATCCCCACCATGAGGCTATGCTCTTTTATAGGAAAATATTCTTCTCCGTCTCCTCTTTTTCTGGCTGTAAATTCAAACTTCATTTTAATCCGAATCCCTCCCTGTTAATCCTTCCGCTCCGCCTTTGGCTGAACTTCCACCCATATGGAAGATGCTACAATACGGGGATAATACATACCTCCGATAACCGCACGCGTGTCACTAAGGATCTGATCTGAAATTGTTGTGTCACGCGCACTGACTTGTGCCCATTTAATCAATTCCTCCGAAAGGGATTCCGGGAGGCTCAGACCTAAAACCGTTTCCATAGCATACAACGTCAATACAGTCTTCGATGTCCATGTAATATTACTGCTGCTGGAAAGGCGCAGCCCTCCTGTTTCATGATCAATACAGATACCATCCTGCAAACACGCAATACTGTGTGAATACAATATTTCAAAGAGCACAGGCTCTTCCTGTTTTGTCAGTATCCCCAACATATAGGGAAGCGCCAGCGGTTCCGTAACGGCTGACACGGCACTTTGCACATCGGTATAAAGATTTGCACGCATCCAGGTATTTTTGCCGGATTCAAACATTTTCTCAGATTCCCGGCATTTGCTGAGCATTGTTTCCGCCCGCGCTGCTACATCCATATCACCCATTTGTTGAGCACAATGCTTTAATAAAACCAGGGAGCACCATGATTTAATAAATAGGTATAAACTTCCTGAAGCTTCCCTCAACGCATAGTCCAGAGAATCATAGGTCGTGCTTTCCATCCTGCATTTTCCGCTTCGCACGGAAACAGCCTTTAATATCCCATTTCGTTCTTTTGCCGTTGGCGCATCACGGTTTTCCAAACTGCTCACTAATTCAGACAATAGTCCCGGAAACTTATCCAGCCATATAATGTCGCCGGTATACAAACAATAGGATATAATACAATATATCCCGTTCAGCAGTTGTTCCGTCGTCATATAAAAGTAAAATCCGCTTCTGGAATCATTTTCCCGTTCATATGCACTGTAACCGTGTTCAGAATATGAAAAATAGCATCCCATATCATGCGTAAAGCTAAGGCCACCTTCAAACTCTTCCTTTTTCCCAGGAAAAACTACCTTATCCCTATAAGAATAATGCCTGATAAAGTCTTCCATCATAGATCTGACCACCCAGGGATTCCTCTTCAATTCCCATATGAGATGATCAGCACATAAATCCAGGGTGTTTCTCCAAAGATAAGCTCCCTCACAAGTATTCCAGTGAATACAGCCGTTTTCATCCTGCAAGAGTTGTGAAGATGCATAGTATGCACGAACCGCCTGACAGAATAACATGAAACGATTCTGATCCCAATGCAAACTCCTGATTTGTTTATCCGTTTTTTTACTTATTTCCCTAATCAATGGAGCATAATCCAGTACTCCTATAGCAGCTTTCCTTAAGTCTCCATAATAATTCCTGTAATAATACGTCATTGGCATAAAGCCATTGCTCCCATTACATGTATATACTGTCCAGGCAACCGTAAGCATTTTGGCCTCGCCCGCCGGGACTCGCATTCCAATCACCGCCGGACCATTCTGGTGGACAGCCTCTTCGCATTTTTTCAGCTTTTCCAGCGCATCCCCACCCTGTATCAAAAATACATCCTCTTGATCCTGTGCTGCAAACATCCACTCATCCCTGTAGCTTAAACTGCAAAGGCCTGCTTCCCGGGAAGCATATATTTTCTTTGGTTCCCGAAAAACAAATCCAAAAAAGGCCATAGTGTCCTTTTTCCCCGCAATATTGTCTACCATAAGATCCATAATAATCCCAGGCAGACAACAGGCCGCCGGTATCTGACCGTCTTCCGGGTCCGGCAATGCATCATACGGCGTATGAACTGTCAGCGAAAGCTTCCCAGCTTCATATCTGTCCATTGACGGCGTCAGGGTTCTCCTGATATCTTCTGTCGGATACAAATTCCAGGATTCATAAACTCCTTTTGTCTTTATCTCTTCTCTATCCCCGGTTCTTTTTTCTTCTGTTGTGTCCTTCCTCTCAGTAAATCCAATTGTGTATACCTCGTCCTCATTTGCCATTCCAAACAATAAAGTTCCCGAGTCCTTTACATTTGGTTCCTGGAAGTCAATACTCACGCCTTTTTGCGGAGAGCCAAATGTCAGGCTGGCCCACGCTCCTACGGGTGCATGATGGGTATGGAACATTTTTATATTGTCACACTTTTTTTCCGCTCCCTTACCTTTAATATACTCCATCATTTACTCCTTATTTTTAATCAGCTAAACTTTCCGGTCCAATTATGATAATATATCTATATAGCATTCTCCAATAGCCCCACCAGTGCAGCGTATGCCTGACAGAAAGCTGACGCACCGTCGCTTCGCCCTTTTGCTTTCGATAACTGTTCCAGCCCCTTAAACCCGGCGAAATCCGCAAGGTGCGGTTCCAGACTCAAAAAACCCTGATACCCGTTTTGATCCAGTTTTTCTAAAATTTCCGCCACATGTCCATCTCCCATTCCTGCCGGAACTACCATGCCATCTTCCCACATAGCATCCTTTACATGGATATAGGAAATATATGGTTTTAGCATATCATAGGCCTCCAACGTATCCTGCCTGCACTGTACAAAGTTGGCGAAATCAAAAGTACACTGGAATGCCGGACCATAAAATTCCTCCATCAGGTCCAAACACCTTGCTGCATTATCCCCGTAAATTCCCTTTTCATTTTCATGCTGTAATATCAGATTTTTCGCTGCTGCATATTCTGCCATCCTCCTCATCCGGCGCAACACTTCCTCCCGGTATTGAGCAGGCTCGCCCTCTTCAGGAAGATAAAAGCTGAACATCCGAATACGGTCGGTTCCCATAATTTTTGCCAGCTCACAGACATGCTGGAAGACCTCAAAATGTGGTTCGAAATCATCCAGAATCCCAATCTTTCCTATGGGGGAACCCAGCGCGGAAATCCTGATGCCGTTCTGATCCAGCTTCTCCTTCACTGACTTCGCCTCTTCAATGGTAAACTCTGCAATCCCTTTTCCATCTCCGCTTCGAAATTCCACATGACTTATCTTTAATTCCTTTAACAGTGCAATCTGATTATCCACACTTTTATCAATTTCATCCGCAAACCCACTGATAATACAGTTTTTCAGTATTTTAAAGTTTTTCATTTCTCTGTTTCCTCCATCATAAATTCTCTTATTCCCTAATTTTTGACCCGTAAGTACCTTCCGTATCAAATGTCGCTTCAACAACATTTTTCTTTATTTTCGATGACGCCCTTCTTTCATTGAGCTGTTCCAGAAAACGTTCTTCATCAAAAGGAATCTGTACTGTGGATTCCGTCCAACTTGACAAATGCATGGCGTTAGACAGCATCAGGCCTCTAATCCCTTCTTCTCCTGCAGCAACCAAAGGCTCTCCATGCAGGATATGTGCTGCAAACGCCCGCATCACCCCTATATGCTGGGGATTTTGCCCATCTGTTTCTATCTCTGCCTCATGACCGGATGGTGTTGCAAATCCTTCCTTCGCGCTAAAACAATGTTCCCGTTCATTGACATCCAGCTCATAACAGGTAAGTTTTTCATCCTCGCACAGAAGGCATCCCTTTTCCAACAAAATTTCAAACCGATTTTTTCCCGGTGCATCCGCCGTAGATGTCACAAATACACCGGTCGCCCCATTTTCAAATTCCAGATATGCAGTCACATCATCCTCTACCTCGATGTCATGCCATTTTCCGTTATGGCAGAATGCCCGCACCTTCACCGGCAAACCACAAATCCACTGCAGCAGATCCAAATTATGCGGGCATTGGTTCAAGAGTACCCCACCCCCTTCTCCATCCCAGGTGGCACGCCAGCTTCCGGAATCATAGTAAGCCTGTGTTCGATACCAATTTGTAATAATCCAGTTCACACGCTTAATCTGACCCATCTTGCCGCTATCCACGATTTCCTTCATCTTACGATACACACAATTGGTCCGCTGGTTAAACATAATTGCAAACGTCTTATTGGACGCTGCTGCCGCTTCATTCATTTCACGTACCTGTTTCGTATACACGCCTGCTGGTTTCTCACATAATACATGCAGCCCGTTTTCCAATGCCAGAATCGTAATGCGCGGATGCTCATAGTGGGGTGTTGCAATCAACACCGCCTCACAGCATCCGGAAGAAATCAGGCTTTCCGCATCGTCAAAAATACGGACTTCCTGCGGCAGATTTTCCTTTGCCCATATTCTTCTGCTATCCCGGAGATCCGCCACAGCAGTCAGTTCTAATTCCGACACTTTTCCAGCAACGATGTTTTTGGCATGGCCGCTTCCCATACCACCGATTCCTATGATACCGAGTTTTACTTTTTTCATGTTCCTAATCCCCTTTTTTCAAAAAGGAGCAGAGCCACACCTACATGTCTCTGCTCCTCCCTCAAACTTTCGACAACCAAGCCCTTTTATTCCATAGAAGAGAAATACTCAATTCTTTCATCAATAATTTTCTGAATTCCTGCTTTCTCAAGCTCGGACATATATTCTGCATAGGTTGCTTCAAATTCGTCTTCCGGACAGGTTACACAGGAAACCTTATACTCATCTCTTACCAGCCCCAGATCTGTCGTCAATTCACTGGTAGAAGGGGAAGAATAGGCCTCTGCATTAATCACTGTCCCACTTAATGAATTTTCAAAGCTTTGCGTCACAAATTCCTCAAATCCGGGAGCTTCTGCAGCCTGGCTTGCATTAAACTCTTCCGCTGTTGCAAAATATCCTGAATTTCCTGTCAGGAACAGATCCTGACGGAGCCAGTCTTTATCTTTCGCATTATATGCAACATCCTTTGCAATCGGAACCCCATCTTCATTATATTCAAAGTGTTCTCCCTCAAAACCATGATAAATTGCAAAACCGCCTTCTTTTGTGCACATCCAATCAAGATATGTCATGCAGGCCTCAACCGTTTCTTCATCAGCTGTCAGCGGACAGAAAGCAATCAGGCCGCCAGGGCAATACCCGCTGCTATACTGTTTGCCATCATTCGGATTCTTTAATGCAGGCAGAGATATCAATTCTGCACCTGGAACATTATCCTGCAATGTTTTTACCAGATTTCCCCTGACCGGATCAGCAGCGAAGTTTACATTTGCTTCAAAGCATGCTAATGCACCGGTTACAATATAACTTTTAAACTGGTCTTCATTCATAGCAAAATACTCTTTATGCATCAAACCGTTGTTATAAGCTTTGTTCAGAAACCTATAATATTCCTTGCTTCCCGGATCCGCATATTCCGTAATATAATCAGCACCACTGGCAACCCTGGACATTATCGGATCTTCTGTGACCTGGGAAAATGCAATACGCAGATTATAAAACATCCAGGGTTCCAGTCCGATTACCTCTTTCATTCCATCCGGATTGTTATTTACCATCTGATCAATCACGTGATACAATTCATCTGGTGTGGTGGGTATGGCAAGTCCCAGCTTATCCAGCCAGTCTTTTCTTAAATACATATTACATGCTGCCGTAGTTGCTCTTCGGGCCACAATGCCATATAATTCATTATCCGGAGTCCTTGCAATATCAAGTACGTCCTTTCCGATATATTCCTTTATATTCTTTGCCTGATCCTCTCCATCAATGAAGGGCGCCAGATTCCAGATTCCACCCTGTTTAAAATAATCTTCTGCAGTCGCATAGGAATATGTAATGGTAATATCAGGCGCCGTCTGAGATGCTACCATTGTCTGCATCTTGGACATTTCATCACTTCTGGGAACCGGTACAAACTCAACCTTAATTCCCACCTTTCCCATTTCCTGATTCACATAATCCACCCATTTATTGTCAGTAATTGTGGAGCCTTCCGGCGCATTGCTGCGATCCCATAGTTCTACCTTAATGGTCATATCATCAAACTGCTTGGAACCATAGGTTGTCTGATAACCGCTGGCTTCTTCTGCCACCTCTGTGTTTTCTACAGCAGCCTCTTCTTTGGCAGGCTCATTCTTTGATGCAGCCTCCTTTTCTTCGCTGCCGCATCCTGTCATACAGGCTGCAAGCATTGTTGTCGAAAGCATCAGCGCCATCCATTTTTTTAAATTTCCTCTCATCATGTTTTCCTTCCTTTTCAATCATTCTTTTTTCATATCCTTATAAAAGCAGTTATGCTTCTATTTCATAATATATGGCTTTCCATTAGTAAAACCGACTTCTACTCTGGACAAATACCAGGAAGCGCCACCATCGTTATTTCCCTGATAAAAAAGGTATACTCTTTTATCCTCATCCTCAAAAATATACGGGTGTCCCGATTCAGACTCATTCCAACTACCCGGTTTCCCATTTTCAAGCAGCGGTTCCTCCATCAGGCGTTCAAAATGGATGCCATCCTCACTGACTGCCACACCAATCTGCTGTGGGCTGTTATTATATGCCCCTGCATAAAACAAGTACATTTTTTCCTCCCGGACCAGCGCGGCCGCGGCCTCAATACAATCCTGCTCCCATTCAAGCGTCGGTCTCAATATAGCTTCGGTGCAGCACTGCTGCCAGCTTGAACGCTCAAATTTCCCGTCAAGCGGCGCTTTGGTTACGCCCTGCATCTGTATCTTTCCTTCCGGATCCCTTGTTGCAAAATATAAAAATAATTGCTCTTGAAAAACTGCAACATCCGCATCAATTGCTCTTTTATTGTTCCAGTCTCCCTGTGCCTGCACAATAGGATTCGTAGCATTCCTGATAAAATGTACACCATCCTCAGACCATGCATGGCAAATGGAATCCTTTTCAAACTGTCCGTAGGTCTGATAAAACAGGTGCACCCTCCCACCATATATCAAGGCTCCTGGTGCACAGATTCCTTTTTCTTCCGTCTTACCAACACGCCCAAGCTCTCCGATTTTCGTCCAGTTTTCCAAATCTGTACTTTCCGCTATTCCGATATCCCACCCTTGCCCTGCATCACCAAGCGGAGGCATAATAGAATAATAAAGCAGGTATTTTTCATGAAACTTTACAACTGCAGGATCCTTGGCACCATTGCGCCCCCTGGAGTTATCCGTATATAACATCATCCGTTTCTGCCGCCTTTCTTATCCCTTAACCGATCCGACCATGACACCTTTGACGAAATATTTCTGAAGCCAGGGATAAACGATAAGTATCGGAATTGTAGATACCGCAACTGTTGCCATTTTCAGGGACTGTGTCATAACCTGTGTCCCCACACCCTCCAAATTTGCAGAGTTATTCAGCTCATCACCGAAAAGCAGACTTCTCAAGCGCAGCTGCAACGTATATTTATCCGGATTCTGAATATAGAGCAATGCATCAAAGTAACCATTCCAATACCCAACCGCATAAAACAATCCAATCGTTGCAATAATAGGTAAAGACAGCGGCAAGATAATTTTAATCAATGTCTGTATGTCAGATGCGCCGTCAATTCGCGCTGCCTCCTCAAGCTCTCTGGGAAGCTCTCTGAAAAATGTTCTCATAACAATGAAGTTAAATACATTCACTGCCTGCGGAATGAACAAGGCTCCTATACTGTCATATAATCCCACCTGCTTCACTACCAAAAAAGTAGGAATCATGCCTCCGCCAAAGTACATGGTAAACAGGATGAATCCGGTAAACAGCTTCCTTCCCGGCAGATAATCCCGGGACAGGGCATAAGCCGCGCACACAGTCAGCAGCAGGCTCAACGCCGTTCCCATGATTGTCACTACAACCGTCGTTCTCATTGCCAGCCATATCTGTGATCTTTTAAGAATTTCCTTATAAGCATCCAATGTAAAATCAATCGGGTAAAAAGTTACTTTTCCACTTAATACTGCATTGTACCCGCTGAAGGAATACGCAATAACATTAAGGAAAGGATACAGACAGCAAAAAGTAATTATAGTCAGTATCAGATAGTTAAAAAACACACCAATAGTAATTCTTTTTTTCTTTTTCATTCCCATCCTCCCTAAATAATTCCTTCTTCACCGATTGCTTTCGCAAATTTATCCGCTGCAAACAGTATGATAATATTGATAACAGACTGGAACAGGCCTATTGCTGTCGATTCGCTGTATTTTGCGCTTTCAATACCTAACCGGTAAGTATAAGTACTTATTACCTCCGCCACATTTATTACTTTGTTATTGCCTAACAGCAGCGGCGCATCCAGGCCGATAGTCATCATTTTGGAAATCTGTAAAATCAACATTGTTACGATTACTGATTTGATGGATGGAAGCGTAATGTAAATCAGTCTCTGGAATTTGGTAGCGCCATCCAGATAAGCAGCTTCATAAAGAGATTCATCTACCCCGGTAAGCGCCGCCAGATAAATAATTGTCCCCCAGCCGATTTCCTTCCACACATTACAAATGACATATGTAAATATCCACCATCCTTCGTCGCTCAAGAATGGAATTGAGGAAGCTCCCAACATGTTTAAAATATGGTTAACAGTTCCACCCTGCTGTGAAAACAGGTTGGTCGCAATTCCGGCAACTACAACCCAGGAAACAAAGTGCGGCAAATATAGAATGGACTGTGTCACCTTCTTGAATTTTGCACTCATGATTTCATTGAGCATCAGGGATACGATAATCGTCAGCGGAAAGCTGACCGCCAGCGTCAACAGGTTTAGACTCAATGTATTCCGTACCACCAACCAGAAATTTTTATTATCAAAAATTTTCTGAAATACATCAAAACCACACCACGGGCTTTCAAATACACCTTTAAATACGTTGTAATCCTTAAATGCCATGGTGATGCCATACATCGGTACATACTTAAATATGATGTAATAAAGCAATACCGGCAAAAGCATTACATATAACCATCTGCAGTTCCAGACCCGTACCAGCAGATGGTTTTCAGAGCCCATCCGGCAATTCCCTGCTCGTTTCTTTTGCATGTTTTCTCCTCCTTGTTTCTTTCCGTCCTTAAATTTGTTTGTATCTTATCATGGTACAGACTTCGTTTAATACCAAATTTATGACTTATTTTTTTGCGAAATTCGACTTTTTGTGCATTTTGTGATATAATAAAATATCTTAAAGAAAAGAGTTGCAAAATATGCCGTCTGAATTTCGAAAAATACTGTTGACTTTAGGCACCGATATTGATTGCCAGTATAAAGATGCCTCCATTTCGGTCGATTATACCATGACCTTTCACAATCATGATGGATATGAAATTTTTCTGATGCTGGAAGGGAATGCCTGCTTCTATACGGAAACTTCTGCGAAAGAAATGAAACGCGGAGATCTGTTCTTTATTCTTCCCCACGCATTCCATCACGTCCATCCTCTTGACAACGCGCCCTATTGCAGGGTAGTAATTAACTTTCGAAGTCATATTATTCCTGGATTTTCCAGCGGACAGACAGACCTCGACTCTATTTTTAATCGGGTAGCACCCACCGAAATTAACTTTGTCCATCTGGACAGCGAAGAGCTTGCACATTTTCTTTCCCTCACCCGTGCAATGGAGGATGCCCAGCACTCCAGCGCTTTTGGCAGTGATATTTTACTGGAAGCCCTTAGTAAACAACTCCTTGTAAAGATAAATCAATACAACCCGAATAGTAATATTTCCCACTTCAGGCAGATTATGCCTGCCCTGATTAACGAGACCTTTGCCTATATCGAAAACCACCTGACTGAGGATACCTTTTCCGTCCAGCAGCTGGCCGACGCATTGCATCATAACAGCAGCTATTTAAACCGTTGTTTCAAAAAAATTGCCGGTATTTCGCTCCAACAATACATTCTGGCAAAAAAAATAGCCCTTTCGCAGGAATACCTGCGAAAAGGTTATCGTCTCTGCGAAGCCTGCTATGCCGCCGGCTTCCACAATTATTCAAATTTCTCCAGAACGTTTTCCCTGCAGACCGGAATGTCTCCCAAGCAATATCAGCTATCCCTCAGGAATTAAATCAACCGTAATATTGCCCGTTCCCGGCCCACAAATATACCATAAAAAACTAATTGATATATGCTAATATTGTAAATGCTTTCATGCATCAACTAATAAATTCCCAGGAATGCCAGCGTAGGACATACCCGGGCATCGGTAATATGTATGTGCAGTTCCTTAACCGCTGTCCTGGGAAATACCGCAATCTTTTTATATCCCACTGTGCTCCCTGATACAAAAGCCCTTTATCATCCTTAATTTCAAAACCTTCTATTCTCTGACTCATACGGATGTTTTCTTTCCAACACCACATGGGAAACACTGACCGGATGGGGAAAAGAAACTTTAATATCCGCACTTCTGATTCCATCTTCCGTCTTAAAGAACTGCTCATAATTATCTCTTCTAACCGCTTCAATATCGTATCCCTCTTCCCAGCTGTCAACGCATATCCCGGCTTCTTCCAATAGATTACTGGCAAACACCGCCTTCAGGTAATCTCCCATTTCTTCCAGCCGTTTCACATCATTTTCATTATAAAACCAAGCGAAAGAAATACCGTTATGCCGCCGCATTCTCCTCCCTCGTCAGGTTCTTCAGCCACAGATATTTCCTATACCGTGGAAGTATAAACGGAAGCTTTACGATTTCATCAGCGCACATAAGAATGTACACTGCCATTACGGGCAAATCAAACACGAATGTCCCCAGGAGCGCCAGCGGCAGGGCAAAGCACCAGGAAGCAAAAAACACACTGATGGCGTCGTACCTGGAGTCACCGCCTGCCGGGAAAACACCACATACCACTATCGTATTAATCGAGTATGCAAACACATAAACACCGCTGAACAAAAGCATCATAATGAGATACTGTTTTGCGGTCTCAGACAGCACAAAGAATATCGTAACAACAGGCGCCAGAATACAAAGCAGCGCCATATGTATACCGCCTGTCCAAAAGGAAATATAACAGAAGCGTTTCCCATACTCCCTGGCCTTGTCAAACATATTCCTGCCGAGCAGCTTGCCCACCATAATGCCCGCACCGGCGGAGATGCCCTTGCAAACACAGGTAATCAGTTCCTGCGCCACAGAGGTAATGGATGCGGCAGCGGTCGCATCCGAACCAAGATGTCCCATAATTAAGGAGTGCAGCGAGAAACCCAATCCCCAGGCAAGAGAACTCCCAAGCATGGGAAGTGATACCTTGAACATATCCTTTGTGATTGCTTTTGAAAACCACTTGAACCCCTGTAAATCGGGACGAAGGCCGCCTTTTTTATGAGATTCGGTGATGCACCACACAAGCGCCACAAGCTCAACGACAACAGTAGAATATGCTGAGCCGTTTGCACCCAGCCTGGGGACTCCGCAAAGACCATAGATGAGGAAAAGGTCAATTACCATATCGGTAATAAGGGTTACGACAGAGATATAAACACTCTTAACAGCCTTTCCCTCAAGCTTCATCATAAGATAATAGCAATTGGTAATGCCTGAGAACAGATAGGAAAACGCCACCGCACGCAGATAAGATGCTCCAATCTCAATAAGCTCCGGTTCGGGCGTATAAATCCGCATAAGTGTTTCAGGAATGAACATGGCAAACGCAAAGAACACAAGGGATATTCCAAATGCCCATTTGAGAATGGTACAGAATATGTTTTTTACCATGGTCCTGTCGCCCTTGCCCCAATATTGAGCTAAAAGCACTCCGCCGCCGCCAACTACCGCGCCGATAAACAGATTCATAATGAATACCACCTGATTGGCAAGAGAAACTGCGGAAACAGCATCCTGTGAAAAACGCCCGAGCATCAGGGCATCAGTTGCGCCAATAAGGGCTACCAGCAGATTCTGCATTCCTATCGGTATTGCGAGGGAAAATAATTCTTTGTAAAAATCTTTTTTATCAGCAGATAATATAATTCTTGCTTTCATCATCATTCCGTCCTTTATCTGATCATTATTTTAACGCTTCAAGCGCCTGGAGCAGCATATCACTGTGTCTGCGCATTGTTTCTTCTCTGTCTTCAAGTTCATACCGGTATATCTCTACACCAATCAAAAGCGCCACATATACCCAGTACATTTTCAACCGTATTTTTTCATTTTCACCAAACACAAACGGGTGAACCTTCTCGTATCCTTCCCTGAAATAAATGGCGTCCTCAATTTTACCGCAGATTGTCTGTGATGAAATAAATTCGGCAACCGGATCGCCGTAGAAGGCTCTCTCATGATCTATTATACCGTCAATATGATATATTCCGTTTTCTTTTTTCAGCAAAATGTTTTTAGACCACATATCAAAATTGACAAGGGAGGGCGTCTTTACCTCGTCGAGAAGATGCCAGCAGGGGGCAAGCGCAGCATAAACCGCATCATACGGTAGCTTTACACCATCACGGATTCCGTCTTCAACCATACGATCAATAAATGCATGGAAGGCTTCCCGCCAGGAGGGATAATGATAGGACTCATCCTCCTTGATATATCCGAAATAATCACCCTTTACAGAATGGAGCTTTGCGGTATATTCACCCAGCTCCCTTTGAAGATCAGCTTCATTTTCAGGGGTAATGTGTGCTTTCAAATGTTCCCAGGTGTCGCCTGTCAGTTTCTCCATAAAAAAGTAATCGCAGTTAATCAGCGTATGCGAAGAGTCCGCATAAAGAATTTTGGGAGCCGGCACACCGATACCGGGAAGCAGACGGTAAACATAAAGCTCGGTTTTCTGAATTTCCTTTTCATAATGCAGAATATGCTTTCCATCCTGAACCCCAAGCTTCAGAATAATTTCCTCCAATTCCAAAACCGGCTTTGAAGACAGAAGCGAATATAAGGCATTAAACAGACCTTCATTAAGTTCAGTAATTTCAATAGCCTTTACGTCTCCCAGATGCGTGTGCAAAGCAGTTCCCCGATTTTGTCTGCATCAATATGGGTTTTGTTTTACTTATCATCGACTGATACCTCGGTCATTGCCAAATTTTTTATAATTATATCATAAGAATATTGCTACTTTTATCAATAAAGAATATTATATTATAAGTATCGTATATTATGAGGTAAATATGGGACTTGAAATATTATCGGATTTATCGGAAATTCTGCCTTATCCTATCCCCGACTTTCCGCTTTATGCCGGAATCGGGAAACTGGCAAACCAAAACCAATATACCGTTGGCTGTCACTTCCATCCTGATTTTGAATTCAATCTGGTGCTGGAAGGCGTAATGGATTATTTTATTAATGGAGAAAATGTTCATCTGGGAACTGGAGACGGTATATTTGTCAACAGCCAAAGGCTGCATTACAATTATTCCCGCGAGCTTACTCCATGCAAATATCTTGTAATTACCGTTTCCCCCTCACTGCTTCCGACGAGGAACTCCCTGCGGTGGAACAGCTTATGTCCAGCAAAACAACCCCTGAATGCAGTGATTATGTGCTGTTAAAAAAGGACAGCAATAAGCCGGTACTCTCTCTTTATCCAAAGATACTGCACGAGATACAAACGGGCAACCCCAATGTCTTTCTTACACTATCCTATGTGCTGGCATTATGCGGCGCGGTGGTTCCTATGATCCAATCGGATGCTCACGGCGATGTCCATGATGCAAAATGGCTGAGCCTGTACGACATGACAAAATACATCCACACGCACTATCAGTCAAATGTAACCCTTTCCGATATCGCTGCGGCCGGCAAGGTCTGCCGAAGCAGATGCTGCCAGATTTTCACCAGATATATGGGCCAATCGCCCATTGATTATCTGATTTTCTATCGTCTGAAAAAAAGCCAGGAGCTGCTGCTGAATACCGACTGCTCCATTGGGGAGGTTGCTTCCAGGTGCGGTTTTAGCGGACAGAGTTATTATTCGCAGATGTTCCGCAGGTTTTTTGGAGTAACGCCGCGCATGTATCGGAAGTGATACTTTTGTGTATTGAAAAAAGAGCCGATAACCGCATTTTCTAATCTGCTCGCTATCGGCTCAGCGTCTTTGTGTCTGTCTCTGTGATATCGGATAAGTTCAGTTGCCGGATATTGATTAACGTCTCATGCTTACCTTTCGGCCAATGCAGCGGGAACTTAACTTCATCATATCAACGCCTTTATTTTGGCAGTTTTTGTCTGCAATCCCCATTTAAAAAGCAAATATCGCATTTAGGTGTTTTTTTACAAACAGAAATGCAATGCTCTAAAATCAGCCAATGATACCAACCGTAAACTTGCGCATCCTCCGGCAATTCCTTTTCAAAAAAATGTTTTATGGCAGTGTCGTCAGAAAAATTATAGCCGAGCCGGAAAAGAAAACGTCGGGTATATGCGTCAATAATAAAGGACGCTTTATAAAATGCATACACAAGAATGACATCTGCCGTTTCCGCACCGACTCCACGTATAGAAAGCAATTCCTTCCGCAGCCGCGGTATGGGTACTTCATGAACAGCCTGTCTGTCAAAATGATATTTGCGATACCATGCGGTAAGGGCTTGTATTGTCCGAGCTTTTGCCTTATAGAATCCACAAGGGCGGATAATCTGCTCTAATTCTTCCGTCGATAAATCCTCAATATATTCCGGGGTGAGCTGATTGACAAACATAGCGCAAGTCTTTTCTACGCTGCTCCATGTGGTGTTCTGTACCAGGACCGATTGCAGCATAACAACAAACGGGTCATCAGACCACCAGTGGGGTTGGCCGTATGCCTTTAATAGAATGTAATAAATTTCCTTTGCATTTATCATACTAATTCCTTATTATCAATCTTTTTGGCAGACAGGACAGTACACGCTGCTCCTGCCGCCAATTACAATACGGCGGAGTGCTTCCCCGCATTTTGGACAGGGCTTACCTTCCCGCCCGTAGACTTGTAAAAATGGTGTGTTGCGGTAGTCCTGCCCTTTGGTTTCCAGGTAGTCCTCCGGTGTTATTTTGTTCACCTCAATAAAATAAGAAATACACTCCGGGATAGCAGCGGCAAGGCGTTCCCATTCTTTCATTTTCAGATTCTTTGCAGGACATGCCGGATAAATCCCCGCAGTAAACGAAATCTCGTCTGAATAGATGTTGCCTATACCTGCAATTATGCTCTGGTCCAGCAGACATTCCTTCACGGTTTTTTTTCGTTTTCCCAAATGAGCGTTCAGATAACCGGCGGTAAGCTCCCTGTCAAGCGGCTCTATACCCAATTTTTCAATCCCGCTGTATGTATCGGCTTCACCCTCTTTGAGTAACCAAAAACGTCCGAAACGGCGTGTATCAGAGAACCGTAATTCCTTGCCTTTATTCAGGCTGAAAATAATATGCGTATGCTTTTCTTCCGGGTAGTCTGCCGGGGTAAACAGCAGGCAGCCTGTCATTCGCAAGTGCAGGATAATACGATCATTACTGTTTAACTGGATAATCAGAAATTTTCCCCTGCGTGTCATATGGGAAATGGTTTGTCCGGTCAGAAGCCTGCAAAATTCTTCTGCTGCGGGATTAGCTATTACTTCTGGCCGTTTTACTATAACCTTTTCAATGATAAGTCCTTGTATCTGCGGCCCAATCACTCTTTTTATTGTTTCAACTTCGGGCAGTTCCGGCATGGCTTCCATTGTCCTTTCTTGCAGATTTTTTTATTTGCTCATGGTAAAAATAGTTGACAATGACGGGAGGGGCATTAAAGCCCCTTGTCATGCTGTCATCATTTGTTACATAGTCAAGCCCGATTTCAGCGGCATAGGCTTTTAGTTCTTTGTCAAGCATTGTCCAATAGCTGCGGTTTTTACAATCGTATATTTCATGGTACAAAGGCAAAAGCTGTGCGTATTTTTCCTGTATGTACTCCATAATGACGTTTTTATAACCACCCCGCAGGTTGAGATTCTCCAACCAGATTAGATTGCATTGCGACATTGCCCGCCGGATAATCGCTTTTATATCCGTAATTCCCGGAAATATCGGGGAAATAAAACAGGTAGTACGGACACCTGCAAGATAAAACGCTTTCATGGCGGCAAGCCGCCGTTCTATCGAAACAGCATTATCCATATCTGCCCGGAAATTTTCGTCCAGTGTGTTAATTGACCATGAAACACGGGCATTGGGGAAAGTCTTTATCAGGTCTAAATCACGCAATATCAAATCAGATTTCGTGGCAATGCTTAATTTTGCACCGCTGCCTTTTAACTGTTCAAGCAAAGCTCTTGTACGCCTGTATTTTTCTTCCTGTGGATTGTAGGGATCAGTGACAGAACCGATAAATAACTCCTTTCCTTTATATTTTTCCGGATTTTTAATTTCTTTCCAATTCTTTACATCTAAAAAAGTCCCCCATTGTTCCGTATGTCCTGTAAACCGTTTCATAAAGGAGGCATAACAATATTTGCAGGCGTGGGTACAACCTACATAAGGGTTTACAGAGTATTCACAAACAGGTAAATTAGATTTTGACAAAATATTTCCTGTTTCAATTTCATTGATAATCGTTTCAGTCATAGCGTTTCACCTTTTGGAAAGTCTTCTGCGCTCCTTGTATAAGAGTGTCGTCCGGCTTTATCACTCCAAGCAACAGCGGAGAAGTCTTGTCATGGTATTTGTAATTTTCAAATGCCTTCTGCGGGTTTTTATTAGCATAGCAATACTTACAACCGTTCATGCAGGTATCATAAGCCCCTATGTCCCGGCTCTCGATACAGTGGCAGCCCTGTCGTGTGCCTTTATGCTTTAAGTCCTTAAATAGAATACCGTTGGCATTCCCCAGAATATCAAGCGTCATACAGCCAGAAGAATGGATATGATAGCGGGAAAAATCCCCGTTTGTCCCGCAGGTCTGAATAAAAATGCCGTTTTTCTCCGCAATAGTGCCAAGTCCCTGGGCCAGCGCGTCTTTATCCTGCTCAGACAGGGGAATAAGCTCCGGCATATTACTTTCCAGTTTTTTATACATTTCCACAAAACTGAAAATGCAGCGGTCAATGTAAGGGGAAAGCACTTTTGCCATTTTTTCAAAAGTTTCTATATGACGTTGTACCGTATATTCTTTTGTCAGCAAGACGGGATCATATCTCCATGCAATTCGTTGTTTTCCCACCAGCCCAGCCAGTTTTATCAGTGTTTCCATGCTTTCTTCTATATCCGGGACACCCGGCTCAATATCCTTTCCGTAAGCCGTAATTGTGTAATGGAAATAGGTATGGAAACGGTCTGTAATTTCATGCAGCCGCGGCAGTATGGGCTTGTAATTCTTAGAGCAGAAAACAACGCAGTCTACTGTGTCCGGGGTCAGCTCATAGCGTGTCACTTTATTTGGAAATAATGGATTGCGCGAAAGCACATACCCTTCTGAAAAGCGGTTTAAGAGCCATTCCGTGTAATATTGGACGGTATCTGTCCGTCCGCCGGTATTGATAATCATTTTCAGATTTCCTCCGTTTCCTGATTTACAAGTAAAGTTAAATTTTTTGTAAATGTCCTTGACAGGTCAATCAGTTGTTTTTGTTCCTCTGCCGTAAACATTGACATCGCTGTATCCTCTGCCCATGTGATATGCCTGACAACCTTTTCGCAATATAACCGTCCCGCCTCGGTCATTTGAACAATTTTATTCCTCTTGTTCTCCGGCACTTCATCAACAGTAACATAGTTTTCTGCAAGCAGATTTTTAATGATTAAGTTTACAGTCTGCTTAGACTGAAATGTCCGTCGGCATATTTCGGTCTGTGTCATTCCATCCTTTGCATAAAAAAGGGTATTTACTACCAACAACGTTTTCATTAACATACCGTGGCGTTTTGCATATTCATCATATAAAGCAAACTGTTCATCTCTAAATTTACAATATAGATATGCATTTTTCTTATCCTCTTTGGTCATATCAGTTCGCCCTCAATCAATTTATTTACGGTCAATTTATTGACCTTATAATATTAGCATTTATTCTTCGTAGTTTCAAGAATATTTAAAAAAAGTTAAAAACCTATTTGCCAGGGGCCTGTCGGATATGCTTGTTTTTCTTTTGCCGGCTTAATTTGGGGCGCAGAATCCCCTTTTCGGCAGCCTCCGCCTGCTCAGCCAACTCTGCCTTGTTCTTAGCAGCTACCCGGGATTTATCTAATCACAAGGTTGTCCCCATTATTTCCCCATACTATCCACATAGTTATCCACATTATCCACCAAAAATTCAAGATGTCGTATAGTAAGGAAACAGCTGCCTATATCTAGTGTCTTTAACATGTGGATAACAGAAAATCAATTTGTCCCCTCATGTCTCGCGGAATAACCACCTCTCAGCGGCATATACTGTAACAATAGATTTACTGGGTGCAGCTTATGTTTAAAGATTTTGTTCACCTCATACAATGTAAGATAAAGAGGCTCCGGGAGGCGGAGGACTTTAAGACCAATCTGCGCAACCAGGTAATTAAATCCGCTCTTTTTCTCCTGGGTGTGGTTGCATTTGTAAAATGCGTTACCACGTTTGTCCCTCAAGCTGTTTCCGTTTCAAGCACCATTAACGGAAGAGAACTCCCAATTTATTGCGTGGAAACTGATGAAAAAAAGGTTGCGCTTTCTTTTGATGCCGCCTGGGGAAACGAAGATACACAAAAGATCTTGGAGATACTGGCCAAACACAATATCCATGTAACCTTTTTTGCAACCGGAGGATGGGTGGAAAGCTATCCAGACGACGTAAAAGCCATCCTTGATGCCGGACACGATTTGGGCAACCACAGCGAAAACCATAAAAATATGAGTCAGCTTTCCAACGATGAAAAAGAACAGGAGATAATGAAAGTACACGATAAGGTAAAAAACCTGACCGGTTATGAAATGTTTCTGTTCCGTCCTCCTTATGGCGATTACGACAACGATGTCATCAAAACAGCCACCAAATGCGGCTACTATCCAATCCAGTGGGATGTGGACTCCCTCGACTGGAAGGATTACGGCGTGGATTCCATCATCAGTACCGTTTGCACCAACAAGCACCTGGGAAACGGCTCCATCATCCTGTGCCATAACGGGGCAAAATACACGGCGGACGCACTGGATACCCTGATTACCAATATAAAAGGGCAGGGCTATGAAATTGTCCCTGTTTCCGAGCTGATTTACCGCGATGGATATCACATGAACGCGGAGGGACGCCAGATAAAGGATAAATAAATATTTTCTGAAAACATATTTTCCGCCTCCTCCCCCGGAAACAGGAAGTGCCTGATCCCCGGTTCGTATTCCCGGTATCAGGCACTTCCTTTATTTCTTCAGCTTTTCCTTCATGTCCTTCATAAACTCAGTAAAACCGGGAACCTCCCGCAGGAAATCAAAATCCTGCGCCTCCGGGTTTTCCAAATCCTCAAGTATCCTTGGCATCAGCAGGCTTCCTATATTCCTGCCATTTTCCTTCCGGGGGATCCGGCTGTACAGCGCAGAGCTGTATGGTTCCCATTTTTTCAGCATGGCAGGAAGCATTTTCTCCAGGATTTTCATTCCTGCCGCAGCGTCCTTCTGCGCTGTCGCTATTTCAAAGTCTCCCAGATAAGCGCAGTAATCCCACAAATCAAAAATTCCCGTCATTTCCCGGAGCACCGCCGCCACCTGCTTCGCTTCGTCAATTCTCCCCAGCTTCAGGTCAATATCCAGCAACGAAAGCAGGGAGGACTGCACGCCGTTTATATCCTTCATCAGTTTCTGCTGTGTCAGAGGAGCCGCTTCTTCCCATCTTTCCTGCGCCGTATAAAGGCTGATTTGCAGTCTGTTTTTGCCGTTGGCCGTTTCCTCCGGCAGCTCCTCCAGCAGTTTTTCCGCCCTTTCATACTCCTGTCTTCCCATATATTTGGAAAAAAGCATGACCTTTGCCTGATTTGCCGTCGGGGCATCGGCGCTCCCTGCCGCCTGGACATACAGGCGTTCCAGTACGTCTTCCGCCTCGTCGCCGTCCGGTTTTCCGTAAAAGCAAATCAATCCTTCCAGCGTCAGCGCAGTGCTCAGAACCAACGTATCACAGGAAGGAAATTCCCGCAGCTTCTCCATTGCCAGCGCAAATGCCTTTTGTGTGCCTTCCGTTTCCGCCGCGGCCAATAATTCATTCTGAAATGCCTCAATTTCCTGATTGCTTAACTCCTCCTGAAAGGAAAGCAGCGTATTCAAATCTGTGTCCAACAGCCTTGCCAGCGCGGGAAGCAGCGTAATATCAGGATAAGTTACTCCTTTTTCCCACTTATTCACCGCCGGCGGCGATACTCCCAGACGGGATGCCGCCTGCTCCTGGGTAAGTCCCTTTGCCAACCGCTTTTCCCTGATAATCTCATTTATTTTCATGGACGCCTCCTTCTTCCTGCTGCTTTGTCACCTCCAATTATAGCTGTCCTGCCGCACGGAAACAATTGAAGCGTTATTTATTAAAACGACATAAAATTAACCGCCGGTTAATCTCCTGGTAAATGGTTGGCCTTGTAAATGGTTGGTTATTCTGTCATTTAATCCGCCGCTCTCATTCTCCCCATTCCCCGGCCAGCTCTCCGGCATATTTTTGCAGGTAATCGGCAAAACTGCGTACCAGAGACGACCCGGGGCTGTTTTTCCTCCATATGAGCAGATCCAGATTGTATACTCTGGACATGGAGGCCGTGCGCTGAATCATGCCCGCATCCTCCAGAATATCCGCAGGGACGGGGGATGCCCACATATAGGATCCCGGCAGTGTTTTCAACAGATCGATCTGGCTTCCCCTGTCATACACATAAATCCTCCGGGGCGGCGTGTCCTGCAGGGTTGGATCGATACGGGCCATTGTCAGGGATGGATTCCTGTGATCTCCGTGCACCACCTCCGTAAAAGGGCGCAGCATATCCGGCGTAATATCCGGCGCATCTGCCAGCGGATGATCCTTACGCATGACCAGCAGCAGTTTAAACTGCATCAGAAGGGTTTCGCACAGATTTTTATTGGCCAGCAGCTGTTTATAATAGCTTTCATAAAAGGCGGGAATCCGTATCACGCCCAGATCACTCTCCGCCCGGAAAACCTGATCGATCACCTTCTCCGTATTTGTCTCACAGAAATGCAGCGACAGCGGCTGCTCCGGACGGATCCTGGCATTCATCCACTGCGACAGCGCCTGGGTGCAGTAGGAAGCGCGGGAAACGGAAATTCCCAGGGAAGCAGGGACCTCCGCCGGCCTGCTTCCAATGTTCTCCAGCATTTCCACCTGAGCCATAATATTGGCGGCATAAGAAATAAACGCCTCTCCCTGAGGCGTCAGCTCCACCCCGCCGGGCGTACGCTCAAAAATTTTAATATGCAGCTCATTTTCCAGGCTCTTTAAAGCGCTGCTCAGATTGGGCTGCGCGCAGAACAGCGCATGGGACGCCTTAGTAATAGAGCCCTCCTTATAAATGGCAAGTACATATTTTAACTGCTGAAGGTTCATCCTTCCCTCCCTGCCGCGCCGGTATCCGCCGCCTCATTCCTTATCATTTATCTGTTCTCTCCATATGGGCTGCCGGTTCTGCCTCAGCCTTGTGCCCTGCCGCGCCGTGTCTCTTCCTGGACGGAAGCCCCCCGGCCCATATTCTTTTTATATATCCTGATAGCAATTTTATATGATACGTTCCCGGGTTGCAAGCGTTACAATAATTACAGGAAAAAATTATTAATATCACGAAAGGATGTGTATGTATATGGCTTTAAAGGTTGCTGTTTTAGGCGGTGGAAACGGAGGTCATGCCGCGGCTGCGGACTTGACGAACCGCGGCTTCTGCGTACATATGTATGAGGATGCCCGTTTTGCCGGTAATTTGCAGAAGGTATTTGAAACACATGAAATCACCATGGCCGGCGCTGCCGGAAATGCTGTGGTAAAAATCGATATGGTGACCTCCGATCTGAAGGAGGCCGTGGAGGATGTGGAATTTATTTTCGTGGCAGTTCCCGCCTTCGCCCATGATGTTTATGCGGATAAGCTCTCAGACATCGTAAAACCGGGGCAGACCGTAGTTGTCCTTCCCGGCACCTTCGACAGTCTTATCTTCTGGAAAAAGTTCCAGGAAAAAGGGGTAAAGGATGTGGTTGTCGCTGAAACAAACACGCTCCCTTATGCAACACGGCTGCAGGGCCCCGGAAGCACTTTGATCATGAGCCTGTTCAATCCCCTGAAATTAGGCGTCATGCCGGCATGCAAAACGCAGGAAACCCTGGAAAAGCTCCGTCCCTTCTATCCCGCGCTGGAAGCGGTGGAAAGTGTTATCGCCTGCGGTCTTTCCAGCCTGAATCCGATCATCCACGTTCCCGGCTGCATTCTGAACGCCGGACGGATTGAATATGCTAAGGGAGAATTTTTCTTCTATACGGAGGGCTTTACCCCCTGCGTGGCCCGTACCACGGAAGCAATCGACAAAGAACGTATCGCGCTGCTTGACAGCTTCGGCTATGCAAGCGACATTGTTGCCCACGGTGTGGGCGGCTCGGTTGTCACGGACGATATTGGAGAAGCGATTGCCAGCGACCCTAATTTTGCAAAAATAAAAGGGCCTGCCGATACAGGCAACCGCTATTACGCTGAGGATATCCCCTACGGCCTTGCCCCTTGGGCCAAGCTGGCGCATGCCATGGGAGTCGGCGTGCCGGTCATTGATTCCATGATCACAATCGGCTCCGCCCTGTTAGGCTATGACTGCTGGGAAAAGGGCCATTCCCTTCAGGATCTGGGAATCGAAGGCATGACAAAGGAACGTTTGAAGGAGTATCTGGAAACAGGCTGTTAATTTTTTCATCGGAAGGAGTTTAAACATGGCATTTCATTCTATCAAGCCCGCGGGGCTGACGGAGAATATATTTGATTTAATCGGTAAGGACTGGTTCCTGATGTCCGCCGAAAAGGAAGGACGCGTCAATCCCATGACGGTCGCCTGGGCGACCATGGGAATTTTATGGCAGAAACCCGTGGTTATGTGCGCGGTGCGCCCGGAACGCTTCACCAGGGAATTCCTGGATGCGGCGGAGGGCTTTTCCCTCACCGTATTTGACAACAGCTACCGGAAAATGCTGGGCTATTGCGGAACCGTTTCCGGAAGGGATCAGGATAAGGTGGAAAAAGCAGGGCTGACCGTAGCTCATGCCGGAGACGTCCCTTATTTTGAAGAGTGCCGCATGGCGCTTGTGTGCAGAAAGCTTTGCGTGACTCCGCTGAAGGAGGAGGATTTCCTCGGTGACGAAGCCTTTACCCAAAAATGGTACGGCGGTGAAAACCATGCTGACGGCACCGGCGGCGGATACCACCTTCTGTACATCGCGGAAATTACGGACATTCTTGTAAAAGACTAACTGAAAGGCACAAAGAAGGAAGAAGCCCTTCCTGTTCTGTCACTGTTTGTGTACAGAAGGAAGGGCTTCTTATTGCTGTGTATTATTTTTCAGCGTTCCTATTCCTCACTCACGTATTTTTCAACGCGGAGCACCTGCGCAGTTCCGTCCTCCAGATTTCCTGTATAATAGACGAATATCTTATCATTCACCTGCAGTCCGGCAGCGTCCGTCTGAAAGGTATAGGAATTTCCCTCCATATCAGATACATTCAGCATCCCGTCTCCCGCTTCATTGACAATACAATACAACTGCTCTTCCCCATTTATTGCATCTCCGCCCTGGCTTCCGGCATCCTGTGCCTCAGATTCATAGCCTGCGGTTTGTGCACTGCTTTCCTTCTGCCCCGCCTGGTTTCCTCCGCAGGCCGTAATGCTCAGTGCGCTGATAATTCCTAATGTAAGTATCCAGTTTCTTTTCATAATTTTTCCATAACTGTTCCGTTCCTTCACAGTTATGTTTCTCCTTTCGCTTTCTGTTTACTTTTTCTTTCATTCTATAGATGATGCCGTGGAGAAAAAAGTTTGGATGATAAACATTTTTTTCTCTTTGAGGCCCATTTCATCTGCTTTTGTAAAAACTTCAGGATGTTTTTTGGGAAAATCCCATGGACGGCTGGTTTTTATTGATGTAGAATAAATAGATAGATGCCCGCTTTCCGGTACTTTGATCACAAAGCGGCTGTCCGTCAGATAATATAATGAACCCCAAACAGCAAACGAGGCTTTTATGGAAAACAAAAAAGAGAACCACACATATCTGGAAATTAACGGAGATTACCGAATGCGGGAGCTGGACAAAAGTGATCTGGAACAGTTCAATGCCCTGCTCCAGTACGCATTCCAGGTCACATCCTATGAACTCCTGCAGACCGGCTGGGAGCAGGAGGAAATCAAATACGCCAAACGTCCCATTCTGGAAGAGGCCTATGTGCTCGGATGGTTTTACAAGGAAAAGCTGGCTTCCATGATCGTCGTTTATTCCATGAAGGTAAATATTCACGACAACATCATGGATATGGGCGGCATTACAGGTGTTGCCACCTACCCCGAATATACGGGAAAAGGGCTCATCCACTCCCTCATGAAACGGGTTGTTAACTACATGCATGAACAGGAATTCCCGATTTCATTCCTGTATCCCTATTCCATTCCCTTTTACAGGAAAATGGGCTGGGAAATCGTCTCCGATAAGCTCACCTTCACAGTAAAGGACACCCAGCTTCCCAAGGCCAGGCCGGTGACCGGCATGGTGGAGCGTGTCAGCCTGGATTCCGAGGACTATCATAACGTCCATTCTTATTTTGCCCTGCAGCATCACGGCGCACTGATCCGGGACAACCTGGCCTGGGATGAATACTGGCGCTGGGAAAATGACGATATGATCGCTGCCGTCTATTACAATAAAGATCATAAGCCGCTTGGCTATGTGGTTTACTATATCGCTAATGAAATCTTCCATATCAAAGAAATGGTTTATCTGAATATTGAGGCCAATTACGGGCTTTGGAACTATATCAGCGCTCATTTTTCCATGATCACACAGGTACAGGGCGACAATTATTCCGGAGAGCCCATGGCCTATTTATTTGAAGACAGTGAAATTACGGAGACTATCTCCCCCTATATCATGGCCAGAATTATTGATGTGCATGACTTCCTGTTGGAATATCCTTATCAGATTCAGCCTGAGGATTTCAAAATTCATTTCCGTGTTATCGATGAGCTGGCGCCCTGGAATGCCGGTGACTTTATGGTTTCCTGGCATGATGGGGAAACTATCTGTGAGCAGGTGGAGGACAACCAGTCCATCAACGTGGTGGAACTGTCCATAAATACGCTGACCACCATGCTTATGGGCTATAAGCGGCCCACTTATCTATATGATCATGAGAAAATCCAGACTGAGTACTATATGCTCACATGGCTGGAGCGGCTGATTCCGGTAGAGAAGCCTTACTTTTCCGATTACTTTTAGAGGGGTGTGGGCCCCGTGCCGTTCCGGGATGTCGGACGGTGTATGGGATGAGGACCGGGCGGCGGCCTGGGGGGAGGGTGTCCCTATTCTGCGCAGTCAGGCGCAAAAATGGGGTATTTCCAGCAGCTTCCCTTTTCCCTTCTGCTGTCAGCGTGGCTGAACTCCTCGCTGGCGACTATCGTCAGCAGCTCGTCGGACAATTACGCAGGGCGACAGCAGAAGGAAAGGAAAACTGATATCACCATTGTGATTCCCGCTGGAAGGACACCTCTGAGCTCCTCGCCAACCATATCCATACAACATCAGGCTGGCTACAGGCTGCTGCCCTGTGAAACTATGGAAGGACTTAAGGCGCAAAAGGTTGTTAGATAAGAGGTGTAGTTAAAGTTATATAGTGTGATACGAAAAAAGACAGGGCTTATTCGCTTTTGGGGCGGAAAGCTGCTGTCTTTTGGTTTGGGCGGATAGGTTGATAAAGGATTGGGTTAGAATCTTTTGGTGCTGACTTTTATTTTGAATTTTCCGGTGAATTCTTTGTATACGGCGGTTACGGTGTAGGTATCGTCATATTCTACGTCCATATATGTTTCCAGGGCTTTGGCGCGGTCTAATTCTTTTACGATCCCGCCTTTTGAATCGGTGATGGTAACATCCACGGTGCCGGTTTTGACATTGGTTCTCAGGGATATTTTGAGTCTGTCCCCTTTATCGGCGGTGAAGGAGAAATCAGAGGTTGCGGTTTTCTCTTCTTGCACACTCACGTCGATGTTTCCATAAACTTTTCGTCTGGTACAAAAGAAAATGAGCAGTGCAGCTGCAATCACTGCCAGAATTATTACGATCGTTATTTTCCGTTTCATTTATATTTCTCCTGTATATCGTGGGACAGTCTTTGTTCTGCTGATGAAATCAGCAGGGATGACAGGTATTTTGCTGTGGGAAGCAGGGAGCGGCGGTCTATCTGAAAGCCGGGCTGGTGGATGAGCTGGCCCCGGCCGGTGCCTATTTTAATATAGCAGACGGGGATGTCCTGTGCATAGAAGGAAAAATCATCGCCTCCCAGGGACTGTTCCTCTTCTGCCGTGGCAAAGCCCATGTCTCCGGCGATTTGGCAGGCCTGTTCTGCCATGCGTGAGTCGTTGCAGACGGCGGGAGGGCCGGGGATCCATTGGATCTGTGCTTTGGCGCCGTATGCAAGGGCAGTGTTTTCGGCTATCTGCCGCAGTCTTTCCCTGTAAAGCTCCCTGTCGTTTTTATCCATGGTGCGTACCGTGCCTTCCAGCTCGGCGGTTTCGGGTATCACGTTCCAGGTATTTCCTGCCTGGATACGGGTTACGCTCAAAAGAGAAGGGTGAAAGGCGTTGACATTCCTACTCACTATGGTCTGGAGAGCCTGTACCATGGCCGCGGCGGCGGGAATGGGATCAATGCCATCGTCGGGATGGGCGCCGTGGCAGCCTGTGCCTTTGATGGTAATCACAAAACGGTCCACTGCGGCGGCCACATAGCCTTCACGGATGCCGATGGTGTTCACCGGATTGGTTGGGTCGCTGTGGATTCCCCAGATCCGCTCCACACCCTTCATGAGATCGGTTTCCAGGATTTTCAACGCTCCCAGGGAGGATTCCTCCGCCGGCTGGAAGATGATGCGTACCTCACCTTTCAGGGATTTTCTATTTTCATGGAGAAGGAGCGCGGCTCCAAGGCCGGCCGTGATATGGAAATCATGGCCGCAGGCATGCATTTTCCCGGGATATTCCGAACGGTAGGAAAGCTCTGTTTCTTCCGTGATCGGCAGGGCGTCAATATCGCAGCGAAGCGCCTGGATCGGGCCTTCCTGTTCTCCCCGGATAACGGCGGCAAGGCCGGTTTCCAGATTGGCAGGCAAAATTTCAATGCCGGCTTCCTCCAGAAATTCCCGGATCCTGGCCGTAGTCTCATATTCCTCGTAGGAAAGCTCCGGATGTTGGTGAAACCAGCAGAAGGCTTCCATTAATTTTTCTTCCAGCATATCTGTACCTCCCTTGGTGTGGTATTCAGTTCCTGCTGTTGGGATCCAGCGCATCACGCAGGGCATCGCCTATGAAGTTAATGGCGGAATGACCAGGACTACAATGAGCAGTCCGGGGAATCAGAGCCAGGGCTGTTTGGTGAGCACGGTCAGCGACTGTGCGCCGTTAAGCATGTTTCAAGGCTCGCCGTAGGGGCTGTACGCCCAGGCCAGGAAGCTTAAAGGCCGCCTCGTCCAGCATGGAAGCGCCAGGACAGAGGTGGCGTAAACCAGGATAGGCGCCGCCGTATTGGGCAGAATCTCCGAAAATAGGAATGTGCCTCAGGGCATTCCTGCCACAATGTTTCCTTTGATAAAATTGGTTTCCCGTAGGCTGAGCACATTCCCTCTGACCAGCCGGGCTATGCCGGGCCAGTCCACAAAGCCCAGGATCAGGATGATATTCCACAGGCCGGGCTTGAAATGGATGCCGCCACCAGCACCAGAAGGATGTAGGGAAGGACATCACCATATCCGTAAAACGCATGATGATCATGTCCGCCACGCCTCCGAAATATCCGGCAATCAGCCCCAGCACCACGCCGATTACCGTGGAAATCAGGGTTGCCATAACTCCCACCAGAAGGGAAATCCGCATGGCATAGAGAAGCCTGCTGAGGACATCCCTTCCAATCTGATCGGTTCCCAGCCAGAACTGTGCGTTGGGCGCGCCGCTGAAGCTGCCTACGATGGCATCCGGATCATAGGGCGCAATGACGGGCGCAAGAAGCGCCGCGCTTCCCAGGATCACCAGTATCACAAGGCTGACCGCGGCCAGATGGTGCTTCCTGAATCGGCGCATTACGGTCTGAAGATAGCTTTCTCTTGAAATATCCGTTATTTTATGTTCTTTTTGTATTTTCGTCCTCATATCCGTTTTGCTCCCTATTGCAGCTGTATGGTAGGATCAACCAGCGCATATAAAATGTCCGTCAGCAGGTTCGCCGCCAGCACCACAATTGCGGACAGCAGGCAGACGGCCATGATCACGGGATAGTCCCGGTTGGAAATCGCGCTCATGGTCATAAGGCCCAGGCCGGGCCAGGAAAATACCTGTTCAATGATTACCTGTCCGCCGAACAGCATGGGGATTTCCATGCCGATTACGGTAACGATAGGAACCAGGGCATTGCGCAGGGCGTGCTTATTGATTACCATAAAACGGCCGATCCCCTTGGCCCTGGCAGTGCGCAGATAATCCTGCTGCAGGATTTCCAGGACCGCGCTTCGGATATAACGGATATTCGTTCCTGCCATGGAGGTGGCAAGCACCAGCACCGGCATGACCATATGCCTGGCCACATCGGCGAAGCCGCCGTCCGTTCCCAGAGTGGTCATACCGCTGGACGGCAGCCACCCCAGCTTTACCGTAAAAAGGAAAATCAGCAGGAGCGACAGGAAAAAGCCGGGCACACTGCTTCCCAGAAAGGAAAGGGTTACCACCGTATAGTCTCCTTTGGAATACTGATGTATGGCGCTGTAAATACCAGCCGGAACCGCCATAATCAGGCTCACAACCAAGGAAACACCCATGAGCAGCAGCGTGGGGCCAAGGTGTGTTCCGATCATGGAGCTGACAGACTGAAAGGTTTTCAGGGAATACCCCATATTTCCCCGCAACAGTTCTCCCAGCCACACAAAATACTGTACATATATGGGCTTATCCAGCCCCAGTGCGATCCGCTTTGCTTCCACGGCAGCCTCCGAGATACGGGGACCCTGCAGGATTTCCAGCGGGCTGCCCGCCAGGCACATAATCGCATAATCTATAATGGTTATCCCGAGCAGGACGGGAATGGCAATCAGAATACGCTTGATAATATATTTACTCACGACCGCGCTTCCTCCTTCTTTACAACGACGGGACAAGCCGCCATATGTCCGCTTCCCGGACTGGTCTCCAGCATCTCTGGCTCCTCATGTCTGCAGCTCTCCCGGGCATAGGGGCATCTGGGATGGAAGCGGCAGCCTGCGGGCGGATTCGTGCTGGATCCGATTTCTCCCTGCAAAAGCTCCTGTTCCTTAGCCGCTTTATCGGGATCCGGAACCGGAACCGCATTGATCAGTGCCTTTGTATAAGGATGCACAGGAGAATGGAACACCTCCTCCGCCTTTCCCAGCTCTACAATTTTGCCCAGATACATGACTGCGATCCGGTCGCTCACATAGTTTACAGCGCCCAGGCCGTGTCCCACAAACAGGCTGGTCAGATGAAGGTCTTTTTGCAGCTGGCGCAGCAGATTGAGGATCTGCGCCTGTATGGAAACATCCAGCGCGCTGACAGGCTCATCACACACAAGGAATCTGGGCTTTAAGGACAGCGCCTTGGCAATCCCGATTCTCTGCCGTTGTCCGCCGGAAAATTCGTGCGGGTATCTTCCCAGCACGTTCCTGGACAGGCCCACCATATCCAGAATCTGGTCCACGTCCTTAGACACGGTTTCCGGGGTGGAAATGTGATGGTAAAGCATTGGCTGGGAAAGGATTTCATAAATATGCTTCCTTGGGTTCAGGGAAGAATAGGAATCCTGAAAAACCATCTGCAGCTGGGTGCGGATCTTTTTCATCTCCCCTGCGCTGCACGCGGCCAAATCCCTGCCTTCATAATATATTTTCCCCTCCGTAGGACGCTCCAGCCTTACAAGCTGCCTGCCGATAGTGGATTTGCCGCAGCCGGATTCTCCCACCAGCCCCAGCGTTTCACCCTCCATAACGGAAAAAGTCACACCGTCCACGGCTTTAACAAAGCCAGTGGTATGTGTGATGATGCCGCCCTTAATCGGGTAATACTTTTTCATGTTTTCCACTTCTATCAGGGGAATCTGTTTCACTCTGTCCTGAGCCATCTTTATCTTCCCTTTCCTTCATGACTACACATTTTGCCCGGTGTTTTTCACCAAAAGGGTAATCCTTCTGGGGTTTGTCACATTCCGGCCTGCGGTATTCGCAGCGGTCCGCAAAACGGCAGCCTGTAATATCATCGTAATTCTCCGGCACAATTCCAGGGATGGAAAATAACTGTCTGTCCTCTCCATCGTGAATGCTGGGCACCGTGGCCAGCAGCGCTTTGGTATATGGGTGCTTCGGCGCATGAAACAGCTTCCTTACCGGCGCTTCTTCAATAATCTGTCCGGCATACATCACCAGCACCCGGTCCGCCATGCTGGCCACCAGGCCGATGTCATGGGTGATCAGGATGATGGACATTCCGATTTCCCTGCGCAGTTCCTTTAACAGCCCCATAATCTGCGCCTGTATCGTAACATCCAGGGCGGTTGTAGGCTCATCCGCAATGAGCAGCGCCGGATTGCAGCAAAGGGCCATGGCGATCATGGCGCGCTGGCGCATCCCGCCTGACAGGGTATGGGGATATTTCTTCATAACAGCGTGCGCATCCGGCATTCCCACCCTGGCAAGAATGGACTCCGCCCGGGCTGCGGCCTCTTCTTTGGATAAATGCAGATGCCTGCGGATGCTTTCCGTAATCTGGCTTCCCACTGTAAACACCGGATTTAAGGAGGTGAGCGGATCCTGGAAGATCATGGTCATGCGGTTTCCACGGATGTCATCCAGCTCCTTTTCCGTCATCTCCAGAAGATTCTTACCATCAAACAGGACAGAGCCGTCAATGACAGCTCCGCCCCTTCCTAATAAACCCATAATAGACAGTGAGGTAACACTTTTTCCGCAGCCTGACTCTCCTACAATACAGACCACTTCGCCCTCGTCCACATAAAAATCAACATGATCCACGCTGACCGTTCTTCCGTAATCCCCTGTAAAAGCAGTGGTCAGCCCGTTTACCTCAAGTAAATGCGACATATCGTTTCCTCACTTGCATTCCGCCTTACAGGCATTATTCTGCTACATCCCAGTTCTGCACGTCGTTGAAGAATCCGTACACGCTGGGTACCGCTCCTGTAAGCCGTTTATTTACCGCCCCCTGAGCGCTGATAATATAAGCGGAAATCATGGGGACATCCTCCTGTACTTTTTTATCCACTGTGGAATAAAGCTGTTTTGTTTCTTCCATATCGCTGGTCAGCTGTGTGGCCCTGAGAGCTTCGTCCACCTGGGCGTCGCCGTAACCGGTCCAGCTGCCTTCTCCGCCCAGCAGCCACGCTACATCCGGATAAGGATCCACAGGCGCATAGGTATACTGTACGGCCAGAATATCATAATCTCTCGTTCCTGCCACAGACATCAGCGTAGCAAAATCAACGGTCTGAACCTCCGCCTTGATACCTACGGCCGCCCACTGAGCTACCATAACGGTTGCCGCGTTCACAAAGGTGCTGTCCCCGGAATTCACATAGAAACGCAGTGTCTGTGAGCCATCCCACCCGGCATCCGCAAGAAGGGCTTTCGCCTTATCCGGATCATAGGGGATCGGCGTAATGCTGTCATCAAAGAACGGGCTGGCGCTGGATAAAAATCCGTCCACCACTTCTCCGTGGCCGTTCAGCAGTTCGTTCAGTATCTGTTCTCTGTTGATAGCATAAAGCATTGCCTGGCGCACTCTCACATCAGGAATGTTTCCGGTCTGGATGAACATGGACTGATTGGTTACGGGAGAGCCGTAAATTACTTCCACGTTGTCAAGCGCTTCCACGCTGGCGTAATCCTCGGGAGGAATCACGCTCATGGTATGCTGTGTAATATCGATTTCACCGGACTGCAGGCCCGCATACAGCTGGCTTCCGTCCACGATTTTAATGTTCAGCTTGTCAAGCTTGGGCGCGCCTCTCCAGTAATCGGGATTGGCTTTATATGATATATAATGATCCACATCATAATCCGTCACATAGAACGGTCCGCTGATTACATCCGGCTTGTTGAACCAGTCCGCCGTAGCCAGCTCTTCCTCGCTGTACTTCTCAATGACATGCTTGGGAAGCGTCAGCAGGTATCTCGCGTAGGAATTCTGGAAGGTGGTCAGTGACATTGCTTCTTTCGTGGTAAACTGTACGGTCTTCTCATCAATTACATTGATGCCCGCCACGCTGTCGGCGCCCGCTTCCACAAAACCATCGTCACCCACGCCTTCGAAAACATAATACATCATTGCGGTATTGTTAATTACCGGGCTTGCCAGCCTGAGCGCCGTATAAGCCACATCCTCCGCCGTGATCGGCGTGCCGTCGGACCACTTTGCCGCATCGTCGATATGAACCACAAAGTTCTTATTATCCTCGGTAGTGATGGAATCCGCTACCATTCCCTGGAAATTCAGATCCGCATCCAGCTCCATCAGCGGAAGGAACATCAGCGCGGTGGCGTACTTGTTGATCTCACCGCCGTTTAACTGCAGCGGGTTCAGGCTGCCCAGCGTATCCGTTACGCCTACATTCACAATCTTCTCACCTGAACTGCCGGTCTGCGCTCCCGCCGTTTCCCCGCCGCTTTGCTTTCGGCAGGCGCGGCGCCGCTGTTATCCCCAGATGCGCCGCAGGCTGCCAGGGAAAAGCCATGACGGCAACAAGCAGCAGGCTCATTGTTCTGTTCATGATTTTTCTAATTCTCCTCCTTCACTCTCCATGCTTACCAGCATAAAATAATATATACCATACTTTTCCTACTTGACAAATATGAATTAAATTGGTTTATTATATCGTTACGGTAACGGATTGTCAATATTTTGGGACAAAAAGTGAAATTTGTATTTTTCAGTTACAGTTCTGTAAAAGCAGGAAAACCGGTGCCGGACGGCCGGTTTCCTGTTAATAACCAGAAAGAATTTCTGCAAAAGGAAGCTGCGTACAACTGTACAGATTGCTGAGCTGCTTTGCAACACTTTTTGTACCTTTCTATCCCGCTTTTCTTGACAAAACCTGTCCATAGGGTTATATTACAATCAATTTGCATTTTCATTTCCTTAACCTTGTTTATTTTACTACACTCTGTTATAAAGGTACAATAAAAATGAAAAATTTTTTAATTTATCAGTCCTCCGAATACGACTGCGGTCCTGTTTCCTTAATTAATGGCATCCGTTACTTATTTGACCGGGAAGAAATCTTTCCTGATGTCATTAAGTTTATTATGCTCTATTGTATGGATACTTATAATGAAGCGGGCGAACTTTGCAAGCACGGGACCTCTGCCGCAGCCATGAATTTCGTGGCAAGCTGGCTGAACCATTTCAGTCAGGTCAAGCCGTTTCCCATCCGCTGCGAATTCCTGTCCGGCGAAGAGGTGACCATTTCGGAAGGGAATAAAATATATGCTGCCCTGGAAAAAGGCGGCGTCGTGCTGCTGCATGTTTTTCTGGAAGTGGGCCATTACGTGCTTCTCACCGGAATTGAAGGGGATACCGCCTTTCTTTTTGATCCTTATTATGAGGAAGAGGGCACGCCGGAATTCGATGCGGAATATTACACGGAGGGGATTACCTTCATAAATGACCAGCCCAAGAAGGCAAACCGCGCAGTCAGCCTGGAGCGTCTGAACCGTTTTACCAGGGGGTACTATGAAATGGGCGAATTTGCCTGCCGGGAGGCGCTGATTATGTTTAATAAGAACCGCTCCCCTCAGACCTGATTTTTTCTTAAAACCGGAAAAGAATCTGTATCACGGAACGCTTACGGCTTATGGCTTATGGAAAAGCTTCCGGGAAACAGATTCTTTTTTTTGTTCTGATTATTTTTTGTCCTGATGGCCTGACCTGTTTTTAATCAGCCAAGCACTGTCTTCAGCCACTGATGGGCAAGCACCGGCCAGATTACAGCCTCTTCGTTCGCTTCCTTCTGATCCGCCGCCGCTTTTTCCGCCTCACTCATGTCAAACTGTGAGAGGAAGCTGTCTTTCATTTCTTTGGGAACCTCCAGATTTCCATTTCTTACATTTTCTGCTATCGCAAGGGTCTGCTCCATGGTATAAGGTTCCCCGTAATCTCCTGCCGCCCATTTTTCATTGGCAAGGGAAAGCCCGTGTTTTCCACAGGAAAATACGTGATGGGCGAAGGTTATGCCCTTTTCTTTAAGAGCCTGTGCGAACAGATAGCTGTTTTCCACAGGAACCGCCTCGTCCGTCGCAGTCTGCCACAGAAAGCAGGGCGGCGTATTTTCGGTCACCTGTGTTTCCAAAGACATGTATTTAAGTTCCGCCTCTGTGGCATCCGCGCCCAGCAGCGCCTGGATGGAGCCCTGGTGCGCCTTATCCCCTGAAGTGATCACCGGATAGGAAAGAATGGCGGCGTCCGGCCGGTTGGATATTCCTTCATAAACCTCATCGCTGATATCTGCAAAGTGAACGCATACACTGGCACAAAGATGCCCGCCTGCGGAAAAACCGCAGATGACCAGCCTGTCCGGATCTATACAGAACTCTCCCGCCCGGCTTCTGATAAAACGAATTGCTCTTGACAGATCCCGCATGGGCTGGTCTTTCAGCGGCTCCAGCATCAACGGATTTGTCGTATAGGTTAAAACAAAGGCATTATAGCCTTTCTCATAAAACTCCATCGCCACAATTTCTCCCTCCGTGGGAGAAACCACGCAGTAAGCGCCTCCCGGCACTACCAGCATACAGGGTCTTGCCTGTTCCCCTTCTTCATGGATATAGCTCACCAGCTTCGGCACGAATCCAAAAGCCGGAGGATACTGATATTCTCCTTTTTGCCATATCGCAAGTGTTTCCTTTTTCATTCCTTCCTATCCCCTTTCAAGCTTTACTGAATATGCGGATATTGCATACTATTCTATGATAAAGCTTTTACCCTGAAATTTCCATAATAATTTGAAGGAAGAAGGATTTTTCGTACAGAAGGTGACATATGGGGTATCATCTATTCGGTTAAACTAAAAAAAGAGTGTTCGCCGCGATAACTCAACAGGCTTTACACTCTTTTATGATAATGATATTTCTTATACGGTTACGCGTTTCGCTTTTTTTATTTTATCCATTTCTTTTTCCAGCCTGTTTACCCTTGTTTTTAAGGTATCGACTGCTATTTCGTACATCAGTGTTTTATCGGATGCACGAATAGACTCATTCATTTTGTCAATGAGGTTTATATGGTTTTCGGCCAAAAGACGGATATTTTTATTGGTATCGTTTTCCACCATCAGCGCAACTCCTGTGATACGCCCGTTTGCGATTTTTATTTCTTTTTTCAGGAAATTAACGTCAATTCTGAGGACTTTAACTTCTCCATTCAGGTTGTTTACGTCATCTCTCAGGTCTTTTACTTCTTCCTTCAGTACTTTTACATCCTCTTTCAGGACATCTACGTCTTCCTTCAGTACTTTTACATCCCCCTTCAGGACATCTACATCTTCCTTCAGTACTTTTACATCCCCCTTCAGGACATCTACATCTTCCTTCAGTACTTTTACATCCCCCTTCAGAACATCTACATCTTCCTTCAGTACTTTTACATCCTCCTTCAGGACATCTACATCTTCCTTCAGCTCTTTTACATCCCCCTTCAGGACATTTATATCTTCTTTCAGCTCTTTTACATCCTCCTTCAGGACACTTACGTCTTCCTTCAGTACTTTTACACCTTCCTTTAGCTCCTGAACATCATCCTTTACATATCGAATCTCTTTAATAATTACAGTTAACATTGATCTTAATTCTTCATCCATAAGTCTTCCCTCCTGTCTCGGAATAATGATATCATATTAAGAGTATAAAGTCTATTCAATTATCAAGGAACAGTTAATATTTTTTCGTAAAAAAGATGGATTGTATTAAAGATTAGTGCTGGTGTCAGTATTCAGCGGGATTGAGTTTGGAAAATACGGAAGCAACTGTTAAACATCAGTCAGTTACTTATGAAATTTAAGATGCCGCATGGGCTGAAAATTTGTGCAGCCGGAAACGCTGCTTCGTTTATTGTTGCCAGTTTAGCATATGGCTGCGGATACGGCAATATCCATTCCGAATTTTATAAAAATTTAAGATTACTTTTGGCACTCCTGAATCACTTTCTTACGGTCAGCGCGAAGCGCTGGTCTGCACAGCCAAAGCGCAGACCAGCCTGAATTGTAAAGGAGCATTTCATCTATCCCCAGGATTATGATATGCCGCGTTTTCACTGTATTCCGTTTTTAGATGAATTCACCGTCGGCAGCGAGCACCGAAGCTAAAAAGCCTGACAAAATACTGATAGGCCTGGCAAATTGCTGATAAACCCGATACGATGCAAAAAGCCCGGCGGATAATACCGCAATCTAAAAACCGGCATATTTCAGCATAAAATAAAGTCCCCAGTCCTGATCATTTGCCCAGGGGTCGTAGAAGCCCGCCAGACGGCCATTTATCCTCATGGGATACACACAGGCACAGGATGCGCTGCCGTCTTCCATAAACATGCTCAAAACACCCCTAAACGTCTTTTCCGCTTTTCGGGCATAATACGGGCAGCCGGCAATCGTTTCGGTATCCCGGTAGGCCACGCCGGAAAGCGCGCTCCAGTAATGGGGGAAGGTATCGCCGTAGCATTCTCTTTTTCCGAACCAGTAACCGTCCCAGTGCCGGATGGCCACCTCATTCATATGATAATCCGGCTGGAAGCCCTGGAACAGATCCAGCACCGCCAGCTGTATCCGGGCCGCCTGTGCGTATTTCTCCTCACCGGTCAGGCGGTATAAGTCACACAGATAAGCCGCTGCGGGCGCAACGATGCTCTGCTCATAGTTTACCTCATGAGGCGGATAATTTTTCCCGCATTCCATGATATAGTCCGCATGTTTCCGGAAGCATTCCAGAAGCTCCTGCGCCTCCTTTTCCATGCCCTGCCCGCGAAGCAGGCTGACAGACTCATACATGGGGATGCCGATAGCATAAAAATGGTGCCCGCCGTCATTATAGTATGCTTTCAGGCAGCGGTACGCCCACTCCAGGAAACGGGCGTCCTTTTTTAATTGGAACATTTCCAGGCAGAGGAGGCTGATCCAGGGATAGTTATAGAGGCGCTTCCAGTCCTGATTTCTGCACACGTCATTGAAAACCTCGCCGGTATCTGTGTCAAACAGCTCCCTTGTCACATATTCCATATAGAAATCCAGGCTTTTTTCCAGCTCCGGATCAGGGCAGTGCCTCAGATACAGCGCAAGGAGCGCTCCCATCCCCACCCTTTCCCGTCCGCCGTCATGGTCATAACGGTGACTGTAATACTGCTGCTTTTCTTCCGTATCATAAATAAGATAAGCGCCGTCCAGATGGCTTTTTTCATCATGACACTGCTGCTTCTCAGCAATAAAACGGCAACGTTTTTCCGCAAGGATACGAAGATCGGAGCAGGCCAGGAATACGGCGCGGGAACGTTTTCCCCCGCTGACTATTTCATAACGGTATTCCCCCGGCGTTCCGGGCCTGTCCTCAACCAGCGCCTCCCCATTTTCCCAGACAAAGGGAATTTCCCTGCCGTTACGGAAAATATGCGGTTTTTCTGGGGAAAACGCTTCCGCCTGCTTTCCGCACCCAGGGCTGTTCGTCAGCCATCCTCTGCCGAATGAAGCCCGAAAGCAAATGGGTTCCTCTCCCAGCACCAGGAAATGATCCGCATGTATGGTTACAAAGCCGGGACAGCTTCCGGCGATTTCCTCAAATTCCTTCTTCCCCTGAAACCAGAAAAGCTCCCAGGAAATCACATAGGACTCGCCGGGCCGAAGATGCAGGTTCTCAGGATGCAGGATAAAATCTCCCCTGTCGTTGCTTCTTTGTTCCAGATCACGTTCCACACTGTAGCCCTGCAGACTTCCCTGGGTCAGCACAAGCCCCAGGTTCCTGCTCCCGCCGCCCATCCTGAGGGCACAGATATAACTGCTGCTTCCCCCGCACCAGATATGTGTATTGCAGCAGCTGTTCATACAAATCTGCGCATCCGTATAAAAATCAGGAAATGTCACATAGATCCCCAAATCTGTTCCCAACGTATAAATATCAAAATCCGTCTCATTTTTAAACGCATAGGTTTCCAGCAGCGTCCCTCTTTCCGTAAACTCCGCTGTCACCTCTGCGCTCAAATCCAGCTCTGATTTTACAGTTCCCCAGAGAGCCTTCCCCTTCACCCAGTTCATGTGCGCCGCATCCTGAGGGTGCGCCAGGGAAACAAGCTGCCCTCCGTCATTCCACTCCAGTTCAAATTCTCCGGCCGTACCCGCCGGCCTTTGGTAAATTACATTTTTCATTCCTGCCCTGTCCTCTCCTTTTCCCGTTGTGAGCAGCTGCGGCCCGTTTCTTTTACATGGACTGCCGCAGCTGCATATCGATACCGTTATTTTATATCACTTTTCATCTCTGTTCTTCTATTATATTGCTTCCGATACCGGGATTCGACGGACTTTTATAAAAATATTGATATTGTGTATCTGTTAACTCTCTTCGCAGCAGCTGCCGTAGTCCGTCCCGAACCTTCTTCCGCATTGGCTTCCTATTATGATTCCTGCCGCCCGCCCCTTTGCTTCCGCCTGACACAGACAAGAATTGCCGCCGCGGTGGCAATGAGCAGTAAAATGATCGGCAGCGTAGCGCCGGGGAAAATATTCCACAGGACATCATTGATCCAGGACACCTGCCTGATGAGCATAAATACGGCAAAAGCGATGATGTAGATACTGGCACAGACGCAAATGCAGTATTGCTTTTCCTTCCTCTTTTCTTCATTTTCCAGAATTTCCCGCTGCCTTTTTTCAAGCATTTCCGTCTTCATGGCAAGCTCATCCAACTCGGACGGCTTGAGCAGGTAATCGGTTGTCACATGAAAAATCTCACCCATAGCCACAATTTTATCAATATCCGGCGCAGCCTGCCCCGATTCCCATTTGGAAACGGACTGCCGTGAAACATTCAGCTGCTCTGCCAGCTGTTCCTGGGTCAGGTTGTTATTTTTTCTCAGTTTTACTATCTTTTCAGATAAATCCATATTTGTCATTTTTACGCCTCCCGGGTATCGCAGTCCAGCCTGCTTTACCTCATGAATCAGTTGTTTTAAAGTGTTTTTCAAACATTTTCCGGCGTCTGCAAGCCGCCTGTCTGAAGGGCTGTGGCTGCATATCCGATATCCGTCTACCGCGCTTATAGGTAGAGTATAACACAGAGTGACGGGCGTCCCGATAAAAAAAGGAAGAGAAAATAAGACAGCCATTTTTTTACTCCACAAGCAGCTGAGGGAAGGTGCAGCCCAGGGTGTACAGGTTCAGATACTTTAATAAACATCTCCTTTCTGTTATCCGCTGGATTCACTATAGCAGGTGCTGCGGTTGCATGCCATAAAACGGACTGTACATCTGCGCAGCCCCCGGTTGCGAATGCCTGAAAACAGGGAAAAACAGGGGGCACGTATAATTGCCTGCGGCTATGGAGCAAAAAAGCCTCCAGACAGAATTCCCATTCAGATTTCTGTCCGAAAGCCTTTTTCAGCAATATGTTTTAGCCAGGAATAATTTTTCAAACACGCTCCAGGAAGGGAACGCCCCTTTTATGTTCCGCAGTAAAAGAAACGTCCTTTCCTTATGATGGATATTGCAGCCGGACTCAGTCCGCCTCCAGCCGTACCTCAGCTCTCTCACACCCTTGTGCATTCAATATGACTGTAATACTCCCTTTTTCACCCGTCCCCCTGACCGCAGCCCTGAGTCTGCCTTCAAAAGGCAGGGCCGATGTGTCAAAATAATTTTCTTCCGATTCCGGATCCGCGCTTCCAAAGCCCAAAATGGTTCCGGGGCCTTCCACGGATATGCTTACCATTTCTCCTGCCTCCGGATTCAGCCTGCCTTCCTCATCCGTCATGCTGATTTCCACATAGGCAATATCGCTGCCGTCCGCAGGAATCCGCAGGGTATCCGCGGCAGCCATAATCCGGACCGCACTGCCTGCCGTTTCGATGCGGTCTCTGCCAGTCTCTTTTCCATCCTTATATACCACGGTCTCCAGAACACCAGGCGTATATACCGTCTCAAACAGTACCCTGGCCTTCTTTTCCAGTCCCACCTCCCTGCGCTCCAGCAATGCGCCGTTCACATACAAGGCGGCTTCCTCCGCATCCGTGTAGACCTCAACGGTAACGGGTTTTCCTTCGCAGCCGGACCAGTTCCAGCTGCGCACCGCATCGGTCATGCTCCAGCTGGTCATGTGATGCTCTGTATCATGATATTTTGGCGGCTGCACGGCCAGATAGGGCGCGCTTCCAAGGCCCCAGATAATCTCCCGCCAATAGGAAACCGGACGCCTGTCCCCAAGCAGGTTCATATCGCCGCAGTATGCCGCTTTACAGGGATAGGGCGCATAAAAACTCATGCCCGGATTTTTATCATAGGTAATCTTGCCGATTCCCGCTTCCCCCAGATAGTCCCAGGCAGTCCAGGAGAAATCGCCGATTACATAAGGAAGCTTTTCCACCAGCTCCCAGTTCACATCCAAATCCTGGGGGAAGGTTTCGGAGCCTGCAATAATGCGGTTGGGATAAAGCTGTCCATCCTGTTCATAACGGAAGGCCGCATAATTGTAGCCCGCGATATCCACCTGGGCAAAGGCCTCTTCCGTGGCTTTTCCTGCGATCTCGCTTGCTACCAGCCGGTTCATCATTTCGCCCATGCTGCTCATGGCGCTGTTGATTTCCGACTGTGCCCCGCCGGTTCCGGCCATTTCCTGCGCGCTCTGTGAGGTGTCTGCCATGATTTCCCCGATCCGATCCATAATGCTCAGCATCAGGTTTACGCTGTTGGCCACATAACGGCTGTCATCCAGGCTGCGGATTTTGTCCGCCAGCTTTTTACCCCAGGCCGCATCAAAACGGTTGCCGGTTTCCGGGATTTCATTTCCAATGGAGTACATGATAACGCAGGGATGGTTGTAATCCTTGTTAACCAGATTGGTTACATCATGCTCCCACCATTCCGCCATATGCATCCCGTAATCAAAATCCACCTTCGTGGTAGTCCACACATCTGAAAACTCATCCATTACCAGCATCCCGTATCTGTCGCAGGCATCCAGAAGCTTTCTGTTCATGGGATAATGAGAGCTACGGATGGCGTTGTAACCTGCCTCCTTCAACTTTTTCACGCGGAATTCCTCCGCATGGGCAAAAACAGCGGAGCCAATTACGCCATTATCATGATGGATACAGCCGCCCCGGAGCTTTACTGTCTTTCCATTGATCCGCAGGCCATGGGCCGTATCCAGCTGCAGCTTCCGTATACCAAAGCTGCCGCATTCCTCATCCAGCATGTTTTCCCCTTCCATTATGCAGATACGGTAGCTGTAGAGATAAGGCGCATCCACATTCCAGAGGGACGGGTTTTTTACATAAAGCTTCTGGCGGTATGTATTTTTTGTGTGCTCCTGCACAGTTACCGGCATGGAATCCTGTGCGGCAACATTTCCCTCCCTGTCCAGCAGCTGCACAAGCACGTTAACCGCTCTTGTCCCGCATCCCGTATATTCCAACACCGCTTCCGAGCGCACCACCGCCAGGCCTTCCTCCAAATCCACACAGGCCAGATGGATGCCGTCCGGCACAAGATGGAGATGGTCTGCAATCATCAGCTTCACATCCCGGTAAATGCCGCCGCCCGTATACCAACGTCCGCTCGGCACGCCGTTTTTCACAATTACCTTAATCTGATTCTTCTCTCCGAATTTAACATATCTTGTGGCATCAATATAAAAATTACCATAGCCGTACGGGCACTTCCCCGCATAGGAATTATTGATGTAAACAAAAGCATTCTGATAAATGCCTTCAAACTCCAGCCAGATATTTTTATCCTTATCCTCTTCCTTCAGGACAAATTCCTTTGTGTAATTACAGTTCTCCTCCACAAAAAACCCGTTTCCGCTGCCGTTTTCCTCCTGGCTGTCGCGGGGCTTTCCCACAGAGGCATCATGGGGAAGCGTCACCGGCTTTCCCGTATCCTGTCCGCCGCCCATCAGGGACTGCAGGGCGCCTCCGCCGCCTTCGTGGTACACCCAGTTTCCATTAAAACTGATTTTCTTCATTTCCTTTTCCTCCTCCCTTTCATTGTCCATGCAGCATACTGCATGCTGCCTTTTTGGGCCTCCTCCCCATCTTTGGGCAGACAGCACCGGCAGCCTTGTCTGAACTGTAATGCAGCCTTTCCTTTCCGGTATTTTCCCTGTTTCTTCTTTTTGTGTGTTCGTGTATACTGAATATAGCAGAAAAACATGGCTATCCGTTCCGCAGATACCGTTTTTCTCTCGTGCAGTATCAGTATAAAAATTTTACGGCGCGGCGGCAATGTCCGGAACCGAACCTCCCGCGCCAAACTGTAACCAAAACCAACTTCGGGGTGAATTATGGAATCTGATTTAACGCAATTAAAAGGAAAAAATCTGGAGGCGCTGCTCAAAGACGTCCCCTCCAATCTTGTAATCCGGAATCCGGACAGCAATATCCTGCAGCTTTATGAGCTGAACACGCCGTTTATGATCATGTTGGAAACCTGCCATGAGCAGAAGGACTTTATTTCCATGTACCAGATCACGCACGAACGCTGCTATTCAACGCATTTTCCCTTTACCGGAAACAGAAGCCTTCTGAAAAGGCCGCTGCATCAGCATTCCTGTTTTGAAATCATGTATGTCCTTTCCGGCAGCGTGACCAACCATGTGGAGAACCAGACATTTACCTATGGTCCGGGGCAGTGCTGTGTCATGAATAAAAATATAAAACACTGCGAGGATTTTGCCGGAGATTTCCAGGTGGTATTTTTCATGTTCCAGGATGTCTTTCTGGAACAGCTGATGACGGAATACGGAGAAGAAGCGCTTACGGCAGATTCTTTATCAGAGGTCAATCCCATCTATCAGCTTTATCTGGACAGCAGGAATAAAAACAGGCAGTTTGACAAGGTGTATCTGGATTATCTTCCGGTCATCCCTGTAGAAAACATCCTTGACAGGCTCAACCCGCTGTTTAATTTTCTGGTGACGGAATTACAGAAAACGGACCCTGGCTCCTTCTTTTTCCTGAAAGGAACCTTTGCCCGTTTTCTCCAGCTTCTGCATACGCCCTCCCTGTACTGCATGGCCCGGGTGCAGTCCGATTCCAGCAGCCAGGAATATATTTTTTCAAAGGTCACCCATATCATGGAGGCAAGCCATGGCAGGAGCACCCGGGAATATCTGGAGAAGCAGCTTCATTATAACGGCGAGTATTTAAACCGTATTGTAAAAAAATATACCGGAAAAACCATTCTGGAATTCGGGCAGGGAATTTATCTGCAGGAGGCGAAAAGATTGCTTTTGGACACGGATATGAGCATTTCGGAAATCATTGCAGAACTGGGCTTTTCCAACCGCAGCCATTTTTACCGTGTTTTTCAGAAGGCCTTCGGGGAAACGCCGCTGGATTACCGGCGGAGGCATGAGGCCTGAAACATAAAAAAGCCAGGGACCGGGATGGCCTCTGGCTTTTTATATATCATTACAGCAGGATGATTAACAAGATTAAAAATATCAGGCTTTATGCGCCGCATCCCAGTCGGCATTGGCTTTTTCCACCTTCAGCTGAGACAGCAGGATTATCATGATTACCACCATAATCAAAGGGAACCACAGGTACAGGAAATTAAGCATATTGATGCAGGACTGGGGCTGTACCGCCGCATTTGCCACGTAGCCGCCGGCTGCAAGAAGCCATCCTGCCAGGGCTGTCCCGATGCCGCTGCCGATTTTGATTCCCAGGGAAGAGCAGGAAAACATGGTGCCGTCCACACGTTTTCCCCTGGTGCGGTAGGTGTAGTCGGAAGCCGCTGCAATCAGCGCGTTCAGGTCTCCCGTTACGGGGCTGGTTCCCAGGCCTGCAAGTACGGAAGCGCCCAGCATCAGCGGAACGTTTCCCATATAACCGGCTGCGATAAACAGGATTCGGAACAGAAATGCAAAGCAGTAGCCGTACAGATTTACCTTATACATCCCCTTCATTTTTGACCAGGGCCGGCGTGAAGGCAAGGCCGATGATCATGGGGAACATGCTTGCCATGGAGAAGGTTCCCAGCAGCGCGGGATTTCCCAGAATATAGGTCATG
>SCPN01001618.1_pt1 | contig 86845 bp, 109 predicted proteins | sample 6106831 | NCBI WGS metagenome assembly SCPN01 (sample SAMN10720447, study PRJNA508395) | human gut metagenome | isolation source: Participant 1, 0 month
TTAACAGTAATATCTCAACAAAAGATAAATATTTGTTGTGGAAGCACTATTTCTGCCTGATCAGGGAGTTTTTCTGCTTTTTCCCTCGCTATCAGCTATTTTTACCCCGGCATAGCCAAGGGTCTCCTGTTTGACGCTTACCCTAAAGATCCGGAAAGCAAAAAGGCTTCTCAGGGCCCGTCTGACGGAGAGGATTTTTTCAGGGGAAAGGGATGTTTGGAAAAAGCGGATTGACAAGCGCGCATGATTTGTGTACGATGTGACACACAGGTGTCTTGACACCTGTGTGTCACTTTACGAAATGGCGCCTGATACCTCTCTACCACACTGGAGCACGATACGGTTCTTATCATAGCATCGAATGGTCCGCGGTGATATGATTCCGCCGGTCAGGAGACGATCCAACCGGCTCTTGTGAAATGCAGTCTGTTTGGTGAGGGAAAGAGGGCTCTTTTTCGGCGCCATATATCTGTGTAAAAGAACAGGAGAGATCGTGTGTCTGATTATTCAACCACAACAGAGGCCCTGTATCAGGGCGACTATTTTCCGGAACTCGGGATACACCCGGAGACCATTCCATGCTTCCTGACAACTGCCTTCACAATGAAGGGCTTTCAAGAGGTGCAGGAAACCTATCAGAAAAAGGGCTATACCTATATTCGGACCCGTAACCCCAACCGTACCGCTTTGGGAGAGGTGCTCTCTTGTCTGGAGGGCGGTGAGGCGTCTCTGATTTTTTCCTCCGGCATGGGCGCCATCACCAGCACGCTCCTGGCAATCTTAGACCCCGGCGATCATATCATCTGCAACGCGAACATCTATGGCGAGACATTCTCTGTCATGACCCAGATCTTGAAAAAGTGCAATGTAGATGTCACGCTGGTAGATTATCAGAACACAGAGGATATTGCCAGGGCTCTGCGGCCCAACACCAGGCTGATTTACTCCGAGGTGTTTTCCAACCCTACGCTGACGCTGGTAGACCTGCGGGCCGTGGCGGAGATCGCCCACCGCCATGGCGCTCTGCTGATGGTGGACAATACCTTTACCTCACCCATCGCCATCCGCCCCATTGAATTTGGCGCTGACATTGTGGTCAACAGCCTGACCAAATTCCTCAATGGACACAGCGACGCCGCTGGCGGAGCCGTAACGACGACTCAGGCTCTGTGTGATAAGATACACCCCGTGGCTATGCTGCTGGGCACCCCTGGCGATCCCTTTAGCTCCTGGCTGATCCAGCGGGGCATCAAGACCGCCTCTCTGCGGATCCCTCAGCAGATGCATACCGCCGAGAAGCTGGCCAAGATGCTCTCTGAACACCCCTGCGTGGAGAAAGTGAATCACCCCAGTCTGCCCTCCTATCCTCAAAAGCAATTGGCGGACCGTATGTTCGGTAAGAATGGCCGCTGCGCCATGCTGAGTTTTATTGTGGAAGAAGCTCCGGAAAAGATCGATCGCTTCATGCGCGCTTTGAAATTTCCCCGCTATGCTCCCACTCTGGGCGGCCTGCACACCACACTGAGCTATCCCGTGCTGTCTTCCCACGCCGATGTGCCTGATGAGACCCGCCGCAAAATGGGCATCACCCCCGGTATGATCCGGGTATCTGTTGGCATTGAGGACGCAGATGACTTGATTCGAGACTTTGAACAGGCGCTGGAAGTCTTGCGCTGATAGACTATCATTTTTTGGAAAGAGAGATCTAAAAATGTCCTTTATTGATTTCCTGTATCAATTAGACAGCTGGGTCTGGGGGATGCCGTTGATCGTGGCAGTGATGATCCTGGGCGCTTATTACATGATTCGCGGCAAATTCTTCCCCTTCGTCCATTTCGGTCACACATGGAAAAATACCATTTTAGAAAAGTCTGATCAAACCTCCGCCGATGATAGCGGTAAAATATCCCCATTCCGTGCCTTCTGTCTGGCTCTGGGCGGCGCCGTTGGTATGGCCAATATTTCCGGTGTGGCAACTTCCATTGCGGTGGGAGGGCCCGGCGCTATTTTTTGGATGTGGGTATGGGCCTTCTTTGGTATGATGGTCAAGATCGTCGAGACCTCTCTGGGCCTGTATTACCGCCGGAAAGGACCGGACGGGAAGTACAGTGGTTCCGCCATGGATTACATGGAACGCGGGATTTCCGGGGAGATGGGATTGAAATTCGGAAAGCCTCTGGCCATTCTATTTGCCATCTCCCTGCTCCTGATGGTATTGCAGGGAAGCGGCGCATACACCGTCGGTGAAACCATGAGCGCTACATTCGGCCTGAACCTGATGGCAGTGGTCGTGGTATATGTCCTGTTCATCGTTTATCTGATTTTCCGCGGTGAGAACACGATCGGCAGGGTCGCGGAAAAAATCGTTCCGTTTATGTGCGGCGTTTATTTACTGGGCACGGTGGTCATCCTGATCCTGAACGCCGGCAATATTCCCGGTATGTTCGCAGATATTTTCAAAGGCGCATTTACCGGAACTGCCGCAGCCGGCGGTTTTGCGGGTTCCGCAGTGGCCACCGCCATTCGTCAGGGCGTGTCCCGTTCTGTCTATTCCAATGAAGCCGGCAACGGAACCTCTCCGCTGATCCACGGCTCCGCCAACACGGTTCATCCCGTCCGGCAGGGACTGTGGGGATCCGTCGAGGTGTTTTGCGATACGCTGATCGTATGCACCTGCTCCGGTCTTGCCATTTTGATTACCAATACCTGGACCTCCGGCGAAAGCGGCGCGACTCTGGGTGTTTTGGCCTTCACCGCCGCTTATGGCAGCTTTGGGAAATATTTTCTCGGCATCATGACGATTCTGTTTGCTTTCACTACCTCAACAACCTGGTATCTCTTTTACCAGAACATTCTCAGTTATCTGTTGAAAAAATGGCCGGCAGTCCTGAAGGCAGTACACAAAGCCTTTACGGTCGTGTTTCCTCTGATCATGGTCAGCAATGCGGCTCTCGTATACTATTCGGACTCCGACGCAACGCTGTTTTGGACCATCGTCAGCATCTTTACCGCGTTCCCTCTGTTCATTAACGCAATCGCTTTGTTCGTTTTGAGAAAGAAATTTTGGACGCTGTTAGATGACTATAAGGCGCGTTATCTGGGCATCGGGCAGGTAGATCCCAGCTTTTATGTATTCGCCGAGGACGACCCGGAGGTAATCGCCAAGATCAACCAGAATTTGGGCGAATCTTGAATTGCGCACCCGGCTGTGAATGCAGGCACACCGCAAGCTCTATTCCAATATGGGGTGCCCTTTGGCTTTTGATTTCACTGTTCTATGGGATCTGAATTGATTACGGACAGCAGGAATCCGCTGGAATCAGATGATCCCAGCGGATTCCGTCTCGCTTTTGCGACATTCGCGGAAGCGAGTACAGGGGCTCCGGCGGCGTTCCGCCGGAGCCCCTGTTTTTTCTGTCTGTGGCTGGTTCCGTGGTCATACGGACTGCGATCCCACCGCTCAGGCCGATCGCTTTTTTGTCACACACTTCTGCTTTTGACCCTGGGGAGCGTGGGCCGTATGGATCAGCTCCTCCCCACTCCAGCCCACATCCCCCGCCCCTGCCGCATACCGACGATTATACTACCACGCCTTATGGTCTGTGTGCAGCAGGTGGTGGGACCTCTCCCCCAGAGGCTGTCTCAGATACTCGTGGTACAGCTTCTGGACATCCGGGTTCTCGTGGGAGTATCGAACTTTTGCCTTTGCGTCCAGCTTCCACAGCTCCTTGCCTCGCGCCGCGGCCATCTCAACGCCCTCATGGATGGGCTGACCGCCGCCTCCGGCGCAGCCGCCGGGGCAGGCCATGACTTCTACAAAGTCATAGTCCGCTTCCCCGCTGTCAATAGCCTCCATCAGCTTCCGGGTGTTACCCAGGCCGCTGACGACAGCCACCCGAACATCCCCCGCGCCGGGGATGCGAAAGACTGCTTCTTTCCAATGCTTACTGCCACGAACTTCCGCGAAAGCATCGGGATCGGGGTTCTTTCCGGTCACCAGATAGTAAGCACTGCGCAGAGCCGCGTCCATTACGCCGCCGGTAGCGCCGAAGACAACAGCTGCGCCCGTGCCGGTGCCCAGAGGACTGTCAAACTCGGCTTCCTCCAGATCTTTGGGGACAATCAAGTCACTGCGCAGCAGACGGCACATCTCACGGGTGGTCAGAACCACATCCACATCGGGATCACCGCAGGCATCCTTCATGGTGGGCAACTCGCTCTCTGCCTTTTTTGCGGAGCAGGGCATAATGGAAACCACAAAGACATTCTTCGGGTCCACGCCAATCTTTTCCGCGAAATAGCTCTTCGCAATGGCGCCGAACATCTGCTGGGGAGACTTGGCGGTAGACAGATTGTGAACATAGTCCGGGAATTGACTCTTCAGGAACCGCACCCAGCCTGGACAGCAGGAGGTGAACATAGGCCAGCGGTACTTGCCTCGATGGGTAAACCGCTCCAGAAACTCGCTTCCCTCCTCCATGATGGTCAGATCCGCGGTGAAGTTGGTATCAAACACATAGTCAAATCCCATGGTCTTCAGGGCCGCCACCATACGCCCCGTAGTCGCCAGCTTTGTGGGGATCTCCATAAATTCCGCCCAGGCAACACGGACAGCGGGAGCCACCTGAACGACAGTGATCTTCTCCGGGTCCGCCAGAGCACGCAGCACCCGGATGGTATCGTCACGGACTGTCAGCGCTCCGGTAGGACAATGGGTCACACACTGTCCGCAGAAGGTACAATCGGTGTCCTTCAGAGTCCGCCCGTTCTTAATGTCCACCGTGGTACGGGAACCAGTCCCAGCCACATCCCAGATATTCATCCCCTGGATCTTATCGCAAACCTGCACACAGCGCATACACTTGACGCACTTACTGGCCTCACGGACAATGGGGGTATCCAGGTTGATCTTGGATCGTTCCGGCTTCACGGGATAGGGCTGAAAGTGGATGTTCAGGTCATGAGACAGCTTCTGCAGCTCACAGTTGCCGCTTCGTATACAGACGGTGCAGTTGGAGTTGTGCTGACTGAGGATCAGGCGCAGATTGGTCTTTCGGGCCTGACGTACACGAGGAGTATTGGTATGGACCACCATACCCTCCTTGACCTCTGTATTGCATGCAGGAGCCAGACGCTCCATATCTTCGATCTCCACCATACACATCCGGCAGGCGGCAATCTCGTTGATCTCCTTCAGGTAGCACAGGTGTGGGATCGGGATGCCGGCTTTCTCGGCAGCCTCCAGGATGGTCGTACCCGGAGCCGCTTTTAATTCGCGGTCATTGATTGTGAACCTTACCATTTTTCCACTCGACCTCCCTTGAAGCTTCCATAACCAAAGTAATCGCAGCGCAGGCAGCGGCCTGCCTCCTGTACAGCCTCTTCATGGGTCATACCGCACTCGATACAATTAAAGTCACACTTGCGCTCGCTTGCCTCACGCTCACTGGGATTCACACGACCGCGGGGGCGCAGATCCGAGCACAGGGGCGCGGAAACTTTCACATCCACCGTGATCTCATGGTGGAAGCCCAGATACTCATCGATGTTGGCCGCAGCAGCCTTACCGGCCGCAATGGCACGAATGACCGTCGCGGGACCGGTAACGCAATCTCCGCCCGCGAAAACAGCCTCCATATTGGGCAGCTGGGTATCCGGACGGGCGACCAGAGCGCCGCTGCGCTGCAGCTTCACGCCGGCCTCTTCCAGACCATGCGATTCAATGCCCTGACCGATGGCTACGATGATGGTATCCGCTGGCAGACGGACAGGCTCCACACTCGCGGTATTCGGCCGGGGACGGTTGGCCTTGTCATGTTCGCCGATGATTTGAGGCTGTGCCCACAGGGCGGTCACATGATGGCCGGCACCCTCTTCGATCCGCAGCGGCGCATGGAGGGGCAAAATCTCGGCGCCCTCGGCGATGGCGCCTTCCACCTCTTCCGCCTGAGCCGTCATATCCTCCTGCCGTCTGCGATAGACACAGGTGACCTTCTTGCGCCCAGACGGATGGCACTGCGGGTGACATCCATGGCGACGTTGCCGCCGCCCACCACCACCACATTCTGACCCGTGAAATCAGGCATCTCATCGTCGCCGATCTTCCCCAGCATCTCAACGGCAGAGATCACGCCAATGCTGTCCTCCCCCTCAATGCCCACTTTTTTGTCCGTATGGGCGCCGATGGAAATATACAGGCAGTCATAGTTTGCCTTCAGCTCCTCGAAAGAGATCTCGTTCCCCACCTTCACGCCGGTGTGGACCTCGATGCCCAACGACAGGATAGACTCAATCTCGGCATCCAGTTTCTCTCTGGGGAAGCGGTAGCTTGGGATACCGTAGCGCATCATGCCACCCAGCTTCTGGCGTTTTTCATAGATGGCTACATGATGGCCCATAAGGACCAGATAGTAGGCCGCCGACAGGCCGCCGGGGCCGCCGCCGATGACGGCGATCTTCTTGCCGGTGGAAGGAGCGCACCGAGGCTGAGGCACATCTCCGGCGTTGTCCACAGCATAGCGCTTCAGGCCGCGGATGTTCAGAGCGTCATCTACCATGCCGCGGCGGCAGCGGGCCTCACAGGGGTGCTCACAGATATAGGCACAGGCTGTGGGGAAAGGATTGTCCTTACGGATCAGGCGAACCGCATCCGCGTAGCGTCCTTCCTTCACCAGAGAGATGTAACTGGGGATGTCCACGCCGGCGGGACACAGCGCGACACAGGGCACGGGGTTCTCCAGACTACCCAGGCAGCGGTGATGCAGGATATGTTCCTCATAATCGTCCCGGAAGCCCTTCAGGCCCATCAGGACCAGATTGGCCGCGTCGATCCCGATGGCACAATCCGCGCTGTCCACGATGACCTGGGCGGTATTTTCGATCCGGCGCAGGATGCCTATGTCAGGCTCCCCGTCCAGCACTTCACGGATCATGTCGGAGATCTGGCTGAGGCCAATACGGCAGGGCACGCACTTGCCGCAGGTCTGAGCCTGACACAGGTTCAGAAAATTCAGGGCCATATCCACAGGGCACAGGCCCGGGGGGCTGGCCGCGATTCTGCCTTCCATGTTCCGGTACAGCTGTTCCACGACAGCCTGCGCCTGGCTGGGAGTCTTTACTTCCAATCTACTCATGATCTGCCTACCCTTTCTCTCGTTTTATCTGCAACAGGACCTCTTCCCAGACCCGCCGGAAGGGCTGACCGCTTCTTCCGGCGATTTCCGCCACATTCTCATACTCTGGCTTTTTCTGATGGATCCCGCAGCTGTCCGCGCGCTTGACTCTGACCAGGCTGAACGACGTCTCAACATTTTCACACCGGGATTCAGCAGATATTTTCCGCACTCCCGCTCCCAGGCGCCAATCCATTAGTGGTCAGTGGCTTTCTATACTCCGCATTTCGTACATACGAAATATCGATCGTCTTCCAGTTCTACGATCACAGCAGCATTTCAGAAACGTTGGGCAATTACAATCTCTTTCACAGACGGAAATCACACTGGAAATACTAATGCCAAATCTATTCGATCTTTGCCACAAGTTAGAACATGACCGGCATACCCCGCATGACGCCACAGCGCTCATTTCAGAAATGATGAACAGCCTTCTCCGTTTTGGGGGTTGACCATCTTCATCCCTGCTTTGGCGCCGCTTCTGACAAATACAACGGCAGCCCAATCTGGATCAACCAGTACGCTGTTCAGTGTCCGCCATCCGAACACTTGCATCTGTTGGATCACATTCCCGCTCTTCTCTGAATGAGCAGTCTCTCATTCCTGCAAAAATCAATTGGCAAGCCGGTATTTTGCATATATTCCGGCACTGCGGTTGCAGAAGCTTTTTTGTCTGCAAAATCCCTCCAACATTTCCAGCCGATAGATCCTCTGCTATATAACTTACTTTTTTATATTGAAAATGTCAAGATTAAATTGAAAAAATCCAGATTTACAGGCATGCCACACACATTGAATATCCGGATAAAAAAGGACAACGGATAATCCCGCATCAGTTGCAGCTGGATCCGCGGGCAACATTTGCATGAATAGGAGTAAAATCTTTCAAGAAAAGAGCATAACACAAGACACCGCATACCGGCAATATGCCCGGCCTTACTCCAGATAAAACGTTTCTGTACTCCTGGTGAGCGATACGATCAAGTACAACGCTCTGGGAAAATAAAAAGAAGTTCATACAAATCCCTGGCAGAATGAAGTTACCACACACCAAACTACGGAAGGAGACTTGTATGAACTACCGTCATCTTCATATCGAAGAACGTAGCTGTATCCGGAACTATGATGCAGATGGGTCGCGTGACCGAACGGCCGCCCGGCAGGAATATCTACACAGGCACACTCAGGTTCAGTCTCCGCATACCTCTTTCGCCAGCTGAGAGACTGTTTTATGCAGCAGTGGATGCCGCTTATTGGGGGCAATCTCCTCCAGAGGCTTGAGTACAAAGTCCCGCAGATGCATTTCCACATGGGGAATGACCAGCTCTTCTGTTTCCAGGACCAGATCGTCGTACATCAAAAGGTCCAGGTCCAAGGTCCGGGGGCCCCAACGGATCATTCGTTCCCGGTGGGCCGCCTGCTCGATTTCATGCATACGGTCCAGCAGTTCCAGGGGAGGGAGGAATGTCTTGAGCATCAGGCAGGCATTTAAAAAGTCATCCTGCTCTACCCCGCCATAGGGTTTGGTAACCAGGAAGGAAGAGACCTTCCGCACACAGCAGCCTCGAATTTGCTCCAGCGCTTGTACCGCCATGTTCAGATAACCAGCCTTGTCCCCCATATTGGACCCAAGACTCAGATAGGCAGTGTGCCAGAAGCGGGTAATCTTTACCGATACCGTTTCCAGCGGCAGTCCCACGGGCGCCCACGGCTTTTTCAGCTCCAGCGTTATCCCCTTCAGCAGAGGATACCGCAGCAGCAGTTCTTCCGCCAGGTGTTCTGCTGCAGCTTCGATCAGCTTGAAGGTGTTCTGTTTCATGTAATCGGTCACAAAGCTGCTGACTTCCCCATAATGGACAGACTGCTCCAGGCAGTCGGATTTTCCAGCTGGTCTGGAATTGACATACAGGGTAAGGGAAATCAGAAATTTCTGACCCAGGCGGGTCTCTTCGGGAAAAACGCCGTGATGAGCAAATATTTCAAGATTTTCCACATGAATCTCGTCATAACATGAGGGCTCCATCTTCTTCACCGCCCTTCCCGGATGATCGCTTGGGTCATACGGATGGCCCGGAGATTTTCTTTTACATCGTGGACACGGACAAACGCCGCCTTCTTTTGTACACCGATCACGGTCGTCACCATGGTCCCCTCGACCCGCTGGTCAACCGGCAGATCCAGAGCGCGGCCAATAAAGCCCTTCCGGGAGGTAGCCAGCAGCACAGGATACCCCAACTCCACAAGGCGCTCCAGATGGCAGACAGCTGCCAGATTATGTTCATCGTTTTTTCCAAAGCCCACGCCCGGATCCAGAATGATCTTGCTGTCCTGGATGCCCGCGCTCTTGGCAATGGCCAGGGAATCCCGCATATCCTGACACAAATCGCCCAAAAAGTTATGATATTCCGCCTTTTCGCGGTTATGCATCAGGACACAGGGCACCTGATACTGGGCAATCAGGTCCGCCACCTTCCGGTCATATTTCAGCCCCCAAATATCGTTGACCAGGTCGGCGCCCGCTTTCAAGGCCGCTTCCACCACAGGACTTTTATAGCTGTCGATTGACACGGGGACATCAAAGCTGCTTTTTACCATTTCGATCATAGGAAGCACCCGGTCGATTTCCTCCTGGTCGCTGATCTGAACGTGTCCGGGCCGGGTGGATTCGCCGCCGATGTCAATAATGGACGCTCCCTCCTCGAGCATCTGGGCTGTGTGCTGTTTCGCTGCTTCCAAATCATTCCATTTTCCGCCATCAGAAAAGGAGTCAGGCGTCACATTGAGGATGCCCATGACATAGCAATCATTTTCCACATCAAACTGACGGTCTCCTATTTTCATCATGTTCCCACGCTCCTCCTATCATCATCTGGTCAGGGTAAGATTTTTCCTGTCTTTGCTCCAGTTACATTCCCGGCAGGCAGCGCAAAACAGGCAGGCGCGCGATGCCTTGTCCGCACGGTAAATGAGTCCCGCTAAGTCGCTGCCGGCCTGTTCCATGTTCTGCGTTCTATGCTGTAAGATCGCATTCAGGATCGTTTTCTGTTCTTCTTCAGAAAACCCACAGTCCTTCAAAATGCCTTCCGCTTCCATGGCGCTCGCCTGCTCATGGGGTACCCCCTGTGTATACTGAAGGTGCCGGCCAATGTCATGCAGCAAGGCGGCGGCATAGATCTCCTCTTTTGGGATACCAAGACCGTTTTCCAGATCCTCAATGTAGGCGATCCTGGCCACATCTAAAAAGTGCGCAATGTCATGCTTGCAAAATATGCGATCCCGCTCCAATGCGTGGATTTTTTTCACACTCTCGTTCCAGCGTGGATGGGCACAGATGCGATTGATACGAACCATTTTCTTATCTGCGCTCCAGCATCCGGTAAAAGTTATTTTGGAGTCTCTCATTTTCGTCAAATACTCCCCTGGTGACCACGGTGACCGTCTTGGTGCCGGGCTTTTTTACCCCGCGCATGGTCATACACATATGCTCCGCTTCAATGAGAACCATGACACCCTGCGGCTTCAGTTCCTCCATAAAGACATCCGCCACCTGGGCAGTCAGCCGCTCCTGAAGCTGGAAGCGCTTTGCAAATACCTCCAGAGTACGGGCAATCTTACTCAGACCCACGACCTCGCCGTTGGGAATATAGGCAATGGCAGCCGTCCCGTAGAAGGGCAGCATATGGTGCTCACAGAACGAATAGAAGTGGATGTCCTTCTCGATGACCATATCATTGTTATCCACATGGAAGCGCTTCCGCAGATGTGTGGCCGCATCATCGGTGTAGCCGCCGGCCAGTTCCTCATACATTCTTGCAATGCGGTCCGGGGTCTCCAAAAGTCCCTCTCGTGTAATATCTTCTCCGATCCCTTCCAGAATCAGCTTGACGCCCTTCTGGATCATCTCACGGTTCATTGCCGGTACCTCCTGTCAAAACTGCTTGTTCCGCCTCGCCGAGGAACGAAAGGGAGCCAAAAATAACAATGACATCTTCTTGATCCGCCCGCTCCAGGCTCAGTTTTACCGCCTGCGCAATGCTTTCCGCAGCTTGAGTCCGGGGATTAACCGCTTCCACCGCTTTTTTCAGGGCTTGAGCGGAAAGCGCTCTGGGATTGTTGGGCGTCTCCACTGTAATAATATCCTCCGCCAAAGGCGCAGTGAGCTGGATCACGGTTTGAAAATCCTTATCCCGAAACATTCCCATGATATAGTGAAGCTTTTTGTTCGGAAAACAGCGCTTCAGAGACTCTTGCAATTCCTGGGCAGCTCCGGGGTTGTGGGCTCCGTCGATAATGACCACTGGGTCCCGGCGCAGCAAAGTAAATCTGCCCCACCAGACCGTGTGCAGCATACCAGCGCGCACCTGCTCGTCTGAAAGGCGATAGCCCACTCCGCGCAGTGCCTCTACAGCTTCCAGCGCCAGGGCAGCGTTCTGGATCTGGTAACTGCCGGCCAGATTGATTTTGACGTCCTTCCATGTCTTGTAAGAGAAGCTCTGGACCTCATATCCATAATGAACCTCTCTGAGCTGTGTTGGGTCAACAATGCGAAGGGCACAGTCTTTTTCCCTGCAAGTTTCCGCGATCACATCGGCAGCTTCCGGCTGCTGGGCCGCCGATACCACTACGGTATGGGGTTTTATGATCCCCGCCTTCTGCCGCGCGATCTTTTCCAGGGTGTCACCCAGGCAGTCCATGTGGTCCATGCTGATGGAAGCAATGACCTCGATAACAGGGGTCCGGATCACATTGGTGGCGTCTAACAGGCCGCCCAGTCCAGTTTCCAGGACCACAATGTCGCAGTGCTGTTCCTTAAAGTAGAGGAAGGCCAGTGCCGTTTCAATTTCAAATACAGTCGGTCCGGCCAGCCCAGCCGCCTTCATGTCCTCCACCGCCGCCCCAATTTTTGTGACATGGCGGGCCAGCGCATCTTGCTCAATGTACTTCTGGTCAACTTGAATTCGCTCACGATAGGAAAACAGCGTGGGAGAGATGTAGCGGCCGGTTCGGTAGCCCGCGCCAGACAATACCGTTGAAAGATATGCCAGTACAGACCCTTTTCCATTGGTTCCGGAAATGTGGATGAACTTTAAGTCATCCTGGGGGTTCCCCAGTCTGTCAAGCAGCTCTTTCATACCCTCCAAAAGCACACTTCCACATTTGGATATTTCATCCAAATACGTTCTTGCTTCTGTGTAATTCATATTGCTCCCTATCTGAGGCAGAAATATTCCTCTAAAGTTATCGAGAATCATTATATTCCAGCCTAATATAGATCGCAATAGGATCAAAGGAATCATCCTCGATCATTTTTTTTTTACCTAACTGTGCTTATACTTTCACTTATTAACGCAGGAAATATGTAGGAATATGTTCTTTTCAATCGGTCATCGTGTGACCATTCCCCGCCACCATAATTCACCAGCTGGAAGGACACGGGAAGTCTGAACTGCCCACCGCCTTTGCCTGCAAACCGAAAAAGAGAACGTGGAAATGAACCACTTGTTCCTGCTGACAGCCAATGCGGTTCCGGAAGAAGCAGACTGTGTGGTAATCTACACCCCGGAACGTGATACTTCTTCCGCCGGATAGGGCGGCAGATAAGATCACCGATTCTCTAATCAAGGACAACTACACCCCCGTTATGCCGGCCTCCGATGAATGCGCTCTCTTCCCTCATCGGCAAGAGCGAGGCCATGGCGATCCGCAGCAGGCCTCTATGGACAATGAGCGCTATGTCTCCATCGGAGACGGCAATGTGTATCTTGCCAAAGTAGACCCGCTGGACATCGATCGGGTCTGGAGTATTTAGCTACGGGAAACCTCTCCAACTTACGTCACCTAAGTCCTTGCTGGCAGCTTTACCGACGAATTTCCTGATGATAAAGAAGAAATTCGCCTGACCGCATCGTTCCGTCAGGAAGATCACCCACCCGTAGAAATCGCTCTCTACCGCCATGACGGCAGCCATTGTCTTGCAGTCGTAGATGGGACGCCCTTCGCTCTGGTCGATCGAAGCCGCGTGGTAGACCTGATAGAGGCGGTCAACGCCATCGTCCTACATTGATTTTGCATTAAGAGACAAACTGCAAGCTGATATGGATCAAAGGCTCATCACACCATTCACTAAATGTCACACCCGTATGTGACTTTAGGTATTATAGCGCACACTCCAGTTTTATATCTGCACTTACACAGGGAGCCCACCGGCAGTTCCCTAAAAGCACAGGGCTCCGGCGGAACAGCACTGCCGGAGCCCTGATTTTTCTGTCTGTGGCTTGTTCTGTGGTCAAAGCCCTGATCACACATTTTAAGCGCCCCAAAAAGTCAAAAAAGTAAAGCAAAACCGCCCTTTTCACACGAAAAGAGCGGTTTCTGTGGAGCTGCTATCCGGATTTGAACCGGAGACCTCATCCTTACCAACTGATTGGGAGGATGAGGTTTTCTGTTTTCCGGGCCTTTTGTGCCCTTTCTGGTCCGGAGTGTCATCCTTTCCGGCCCTCTTGCGTCCGTTACTTCCGTCCGCTCGTTTCCCCGTGTGGGTCGCGGTGTGGGTCAGAGGCCCTTGCCAGCGGCACAAAGGCAAAAATCTTGTCTTGGAGATAGAGAACGCATCTCCCCCGGGGCTATAACACCATATCAGAGGGCAACAAAAAAGTCTTTCCTCTGTTCTAAACGCTTGTCCAGATACGCTTTCTCCCACGGCCTTTTGACTCAGGATTTGCGGAACAGTAAACAATGAACAGCTCTTCTTGGATTCTTCCCGTGAAAGAGGGCAACCACCCAAAAATTGTGCGCACAATATTATGTTCTGTTTCTCTGCTCTGAGTCAGTTCTTGGTGCAGCTTCCCGAATGTCTCCAATTCTTGATGCCTGCCATATGCCAAATTCTATTTGTCGGCAGACAGCGTATATATAGCGCATTCCCAAAAGGAATATCATTATTTATTATTGCCATTTCCCTTAAAAAAAGGACTATGATATCCTGAAATGGAAGGAATCGGAACCCGCCGGGGCAGATCCGCCGAAAAACGCAGAGAGGACAAGGAGGAATTGAAGATGGGAAAATCTATTACGCAAAAAATTCTGGAATCGCACCTAGTAAAAGGCCACTTAATTCCGGGAAAAGAGATTTTTATCAAAGTAGATCAAACCCTTACCCACGATATCAATGCCGTGATGACCTATCTGGCTTTCGAGGCTATTGGGCTTGACCGGGTGCGCACCGAGTGCAGTGTCAGCTATCTGGATCACAATCTGCTGTATGTAAACAGCATGACTCCGGACGACCATGTCTACCTCCAGTCTGTGGCGCGGAAGTATGGTGTCTATCTGTCTCGGCCTGGAAATGGCATATGTCACACAGTTCATATGGCACGGTTCGGTGTGCCGGGTAAAATCAGCATGGGGGGCAGCCATACCCCATGGCGGCGCGATGGAATGCTGTGCATCGGCGTAGGCGGCATGGATGTAGCCACCGCCATGACAGGGATTCCAATGCGGTTGAAAATGCCTCAGATCGTCAAAGTCCACCTCACCGGTCAGTTGAACCAGGAGTCAACGCAAAGTCAGTACTGGAGATGCTCCGGCGGGAAACCGTCAAAGGGAGGACTTGGCAAAATCTATGAGTATACAGGCCCCGGTGCCGCCTCTCTGGAAGTACCTCAGCGGGCCACAATCGCTAATATGGGCGCAGAAATGGGCGCTACCACCTCCATTTTCCCCGCCGACGAACAGGTCCGGAAATTTTTAGAGGCCCAGGGTCGGGGCAACGTCTATCAAGAGCTACTGCCTGACGAGAACGCAGGTATGACCAAGTCATTGAGCTGGACATGAGCCAATTGGAGCCCATGATGGCCTGTCCCCATCTGCCCGATCATGTACTGCTTACTTTGACCAGGTGCCGAAAAAGAACGTTCAGCAAGTCTTTATCGGCTCCTGTACCAACGCCAGTTACGCCGATATCGCTAAGGCGGCCACTGTATTCCATGGGCATCATGTGAATGATGGAGTCTCCTGTACCTGTGCCATTGCCTCCCGTCAAACCTATAAGGAACTGTTGCGGGACGGATATATCGACATACTGGTAGACGCCGGGGTACGCCTGCTGGAGATTGCTTGCGGCCCCTGCTGTGCCATTGGACAGACGCCGCCTACTAATGGCGTGGCAGTGAGAACATCAAACCGCAACTTTAAGGGACGAGCCGGAGAACCGACAGCGGAAATCTATTTGGTCTCCCCGGAAAGCGCTGCGGCCACTGCCATTAAAGGGACCTTTGCCACGGCAGAGGAGGTCATGGGCGAGGATGTTGCACGGCTGGCACATATCACTGAGCCAGAACACTATATCGTGGATGACTCTATGATTCTGCCTCCTCTCTCCTCAAAAGATGCGGAGCGGGTAGAGGTGCTTCGGGGGCCGAACATCAAGTTCCTTCCAGTCCCGGACGTTCCTGAGCGCCATTTGACGGCCGCAGTCAGTCTGAAGACCCGAGACAACGTCTCCACCGACGATATTACCCCCGCCAGCGCAGAGTTCTCCTCCATGCGCTCTAACATCCCGCTGATGAGCCAATATTGTTACGCAGATACGACCCACCTTTTCCGCTCGGGCCCGAGAATGGGGATTAGCGTAATTATCGGCGGAGAAAATTACGGTCAAGGCTCTTCCCGGGAGCATGCGGCCATCAATCCTATGTACTTAGGCGTCAAGTGTGTGATCGCTAAGAGCATCGCCCGTATTCACAAGGGTAATCTGGTAAATCACGGTGTGATTCCTATGCTGTTCGACGATCCAGCCGCCTATGACAGCATAGACCAGATGGACGTGCTGGAGTTTGTTGATTTGATGGGACAACTGCCCCGCCGCCGGGTAACAGTGAAAAATGTAACAAAACACTTTGAGTTTGACGCTGTACTAGATTTGACAGATAATGAACTGGAGGTTGTAATGGCCGGAGGCCAGCTGCGCTATCTAAAAAATCAGTTGGCCGCCAGTGGGGTATAATCGGACATACTGCCGCAAATTCATCCCTGCTGTGTTATGATGAAAGTATCAACATACTCATAGAAGCGGATTGTGGAGGAGAACCCGATGAAAGATTCTGACTGGCTGATTTTATCTGAGCTGTATAAAAACCCCAATATGACTAAAGTAGCTGATTTGCTCCATATTACGCAGCCATCCATGACAAAGCGGTTACAGCATATTGAGGAAGAGTTTGGCGTCACTATTGTCAACCGAACCTCTAGAGGACTAATCTTCACCCCGGAAGGAGAGTATTTGGGCCACCAAGCGGACATCTATCTTCATTTTTTGGATGAAACTCACCGGGAGTTAGCCCGAATGAAAAACATAGGAGACAGTGTGATCCACATTGGTTCTTCCTACACATACAGTAAATATGATCTGGGCGAGCTGATGCTTCGCTATCGGAGGCAGCATCCAGAGGTCCATTTCAATGTGATCACTGAGAGCAGCGACAGCCTGTTCCGCCGGATGCTGGATGGAACCATCCATATGGCCTTTATTCGCGGGGACTATGACAGTTCTCTGAACAAAGTTCTAGTAAGTCGGAACAACGCCTATGTGGTGACAAAGGAGCCCATCATTCTCTCAGATCTAAAATCGATGACACGCATTGGATACAGTACGAATCATCAAACTCAGAAGCAGCTGGATGACTGGTACACCGAGCAATTTGAGGAACCCGCTCCTGCCAACATGAGCGTCGGGTACATTGATGTGGCATGGCAGCTGGTGGAACGTGGCGCAGGCTATGTCTGCTGCTTTGTCCCGGAGCAGTACGAGGGACAAAAGCGTCTCTTCCTCACACCCATGTGTCACCGAGATGGCACACCAGTAAGTCGGAACACATGGTTTTTCTATCCAAAGAGCAAACGGCTCCCAGAAGCACAGGTGGATTTTATTCGCTTTGTGGCACAGGACCTTAAAGAAAAGAGAGAGTCTGATGGAACTCAGGAGGTAATCGTATGACATACGCTTATGTCGGATGCAGAACGACGAAAGAACGAAACGCCAGAGGCGAGGGGTTGAAAACCTATCAGATTCTCCCCTCTGGAAAATGGCAAGAGCTACAGTGTCTGTACACAGAGCCTAACCATTCTTTCCAGATACTGGATTGAGAAGAGAAATACCTCTATTCCGTCCATGGGGATATTACGAAAGTCAGTAGCTATCAAATCCAGCACGATCACACTCTGAAGCATCTGAATACCGTGGAGATCGGGGGGGCGAAACCCAGTAGATATTACAGTGGACCGTGAGAACCGCCGGGTTATCGTGGCTACCCTTCAGGGCGGCACTCTCTATGTGATTGACCGGCAGGAGGATGGCTCTTTGGGGAAAATCACAGCTACCTTCACCTATGAAGGAAAAGAAGACGGAAAAGTTTCCACGATCCACCAATGTATCTGGGACAAGAGCGGGGATTATCTCTTCGCTGCAGCCCAGGGGCGTATTAATGGCTATGGCCAATTCCGATCTCTGAAATACGAGCACGAAACTGGGCGCTTTACAGAAACTTCCCGCTTTCTCGCCCGCACTTGGGATGAGCCGCGCCACGCCGCAGTCCATCCCAACAACCGTTGGGTCTATCTATGTGAAGAAAAAGGAAACAAGGTGCTGTATTTCCAGTTTGATACAGAGCATGGGGCTCTCACCCCCCTGCAGGAATTAAGCACAGTTCCCGAAACGGTCACTGGATATTCCGATGCCTCTGAAGTTATGGTAGATCCTTCGGGGACGCATGTCCTCGTATCCAATCGGTATACTGATTCCATGGCAGTTTACCGCATTGACCCGGTTACCGGGTATCTGAAGAACACTGGCTTCTTCCCTTGCTTGGGCAAGACACCTCGTTTCTTCTGCTTCGGCCCCAACAGGAAATGCTATGTGGCCAATGAGGACAGCGATACAATTGTGGAGTTTGACTTTGATTCTGCCACAGGTCAGTTAATCCCCACGCTGAACATTGTCCATACCGGAAGTCCGGTATGTATTGTGTTCACACAGGACTGAGGAGGTACCATTATGAATTTAGGTCTGCTGTCTCTGCTCCTGTTGGCGCTCGCTATTGTGGTAGGCTTTCTGTGGAATGGAAATGTGGGCCTGTTGTGTGTGGGGCTGGCCATGGTGCTGACTTTGTTCTACGGCGAGTCCATCAGCGCCGAAGATGTAATCTCCGGTTTTAACACATCCCTGTTTATCCAGATGGTGGGCGTGTCCTATCTTTTCTCTATCATCCAGAGCAATGGCACCCTGGAACTGGCAGCCAAGAAGATAGTCAGCCTAGTGCCCGCTCGGGCCATCCCAGTGGTCATGTTTTTCATCGGCATGGCCCTTAGTGCCTCCGGTCCGGGGTCCATTCCCTGTTTGGCGATCATCCCGGTGATTGCCATTCCCCTGTCTGTCTCTGCCGGAATCAACTCCTATCATGACCTCCATAATCGGCGATATATGGGAGCTATGGCTGGGCGTATGAGCCCGTTGACCCCGGAAGCTGCCGTAGTACGCACACTGATGGAGGCACAGGGGCTGGATGGGAATACAATTCCCATTATGATCTGCACTTTTATCACTGCTGTTGTAGTAAGTATTCTGATCGCAGTCTATTATAAGGGATGGCGGGTAGACAACTCCTACGCCGGCGGCACCAAAGCACAGCTGCCCTCCTTCAGTTGGCAGCAAATCCTGTCCTTGGTCGGCCTGTCCATTATGGCGGTTGGGGCTCTGTTCCTGGGCTGGAATGTGGGGCTCACAGGTTTTCTGATTGGTACAGTCCTGGTAGTCCTGGGCTGCGGTGATGAGAAAAAGGCTGTAAGCGGAGTGCCCTGCGGCGTGATCCTTATGGTTTTGGGGGTTGGCATGCTAATGAATATTGTCAGCCTTTCCGGCGGCATTGATCTGTTGGTAGGGGCACTAGAAACTTTCACGGACCCCCGAAGCGCCTATTCCATTATGGCTCTAACAGCAGGATTTCTCTCTTTTTTCTCATCCGGTCTGGGTGTGGTATTCCCTACTTTGGTCCCTGTCTGCGGCGGGTTAGCTGAGAGCATCGGGGTGGATGGCATTCAGATGGTCGCTATGGTAGTGATCGGCGGTACGATTGCCGGATACACCCCCATCTCCACTACCGGAGCCCTGATCATGGCCGGTGTGGCTCAGCAGGAGGATTCGGAGTCCCGCTTTCCTCAGAACAAGCTATTCATAGAACTGTTCGCGGTCTCTATCCTAAACCTGATTGTCTTGGCCGTGATGGCCGCTCTGGGAATCTATGGGCTTGTCGTGTAAGTTACAAAGCGCGTAATTTATCTGCTGAAATTTGATTAGAAAGGAATTTTGACATGGATACCACCCAGCTAATTCAGGCCCTGCGGGAATTTTCTACTACAGAGCTATGCGACGGGATGACCGAGTTCCGGGTCCTAGATCCGGCTATCCACGGGATGGCCGCCAGGAGAAAGATCGTAGGACCTGTATTTCCTGTTGAGATACCGGGAGGCGTGAGTGGGATTATACCGGATGTTCTGCTGGAGATCCGCCCAGGTCAAGTATTGGTCATAGCCGCACAAGGCTACTGCCACAAAACCTGCTGGGGAGACTACCGGAGCTTTTGTGCTGCCATACAACAGGTAGAAGGGGTCGTTATCGACGGTGCCTTCCGGGATCTGGAAGGTTGTGAGGAAGCTGGAGTTCCCATTTACGCCCGTACCGTCGTCCCAAGAGCGGGCAAAAAGGACCGCGTTGGCAGGATCAACGTGCCAGTTTATCTGGGCAATGTACAAGTCAATCCTGGCGATATCATTGTGGGAGATGCGGATGGTGTCGTGGTGATCGTTCCAGAAGAGGCCGAAAATATTATGGCACGTGCCCGGGAAAAATCAGCGCGGGAAGCTTCTGCAATTCAGCGCATGAATGAAACCGGTATTATCTTGCCGCGTGCCAATTCAAGCAACTTGTCTGTCTGATTTTGTGTGTCAGAGATGCGGGAGCTCTTGCTTCTTATCAAGAAAATATTTCCTACGGGGTGCCGTTAAAGAAGACTCGAGCATAGGGCCGACAGTATGGATTGATTATACATAAGGCAATTCTCTATGGCCGAACTTCCCCAGCCATTTCTGGGGTCTGGCCACGGTACTTCCACTCATCCAAACTGATCTTTCCAGGCCCGACCATACTCCTCCACTTACGCCGGCTTGCGGCTGTCCCTATCTCGAGCCTCCTGTGGCATATTACACCTTTTGGCAGGTTCGCTCTGTCCCCCAAAGGACAATGTTGCTGCAGTAACCAGACAGTAGTTTCCAAAGATCCGTCACTCAGCGGGTGACGAAATACACAAGAGGCAGCGTATGCGGTGAAGGGAGCACAGCCAGCGTGGAGATTGTTTCTTTCTGCTAAATGAGCTGTTCCTATTGGGCCTGAGTTCCAGTGTGTGATCAACCCTTCTGTGACCGCCTGTGGACCGCTGTGTGCCGCGATTGCGGGAGGGACAGAGTCCCCTCCCTTCCAGCGGTTTTGAACCGAATTTGGGGCGCTGGCGAGAGCTCTGCGGGAGGTGAACGAAAGAGCGGGAAACATAAAATCACCGCATCTCCCCGCAGTGCAGAGTGCCATCTGGGGCCGTTAGTAGCAACTGGTCGGAGGGCGATTTTACCCACCCACAGGTGGGGCAAGCAGAGCGTTTGGCTTGCCGCAAGCGGCTGCCAAACGCCTTTTTGCGGGCGGAAGCCCGCACCCACTTTTTCTGCCCTGCGGGGCCAATTGATAACTTTCTGATAACTCTGCCTGTTTAATATGGCTATCCACAAAAAATTCTGGTATGTTGTCGTTCCCGGGAAGGGAGCGGCAGCATACCAAATTTTTATGCGGAGGTGAGGAAACATGGCAGTCCGAACCAGAAACCAGGTGATCGCCTTCCGGGTCACTCCGGCCGAAGCAAAGAAGCTCCGGGAGAAGGTGCGCCAGTCCGGCCTGAGCCAGCAGGAGTACCTGCTCCGGGCCGCACTGGAACAGCCGATCCTTGTGATCCACGAGCTCAAGCCCATCCTGTCAGAGCTGCGCGCCTGGGGAAGAAACCTGAACCAGCTCACTGTCCTGGCTCACACAGGTCATATCCAGACGGTATACCTGAACGAACTGACGGAGGCGCTGGGCAAGACCTATGAGGCGCTGAATGGCCTGCTCACAGAGAAAGGACCGGTGATCTCCTCTGGCGACCTGTAGCTACATCAAAGAACGGAAGCAGACGGCGGGCGCCATGGGGCGTGTGATCCGCTATGTGTCCCAGGAAAAAAAGACGATGGATGAAACCGGCCGCCGCTATCTCTCCGGTATCAACTGCACGCCGGAGCTGGCGCAGAAAAGCTTCCTGACAACCAAGAACCTTTACGGGAAGGCCAGCGGAACCTTCTTCTACCAGTACGTCCAATCCTTCTCGCCCAAAGAGGAAGTCGCGCCTGCGGAAGCGCACCAAATCGCTCAAGAACTGGCAGAGCGGTTCTTCCCAGGCTGTGAGGTGCTGGTGGCCACACACATTGATACGGAGCACCTGCACTCCCACCTGATCGTCAACTCCGTCCACCCGGACACCGGGAAAAAGCTGCACTTCATCCCCAACACCCTGGAGCAGATGCGGAAGGTCAGCGACCAGATCTGCATGGAGCACGGCCTCACCACCTTGAAGCCATACCAGCAGGACCGGCGCACCCAGGGCCTGCGGACTAGGGAATACCGGGCGGCTAACCGAGGAGACAGCTGGAAGTTCCAGTTGATCATCACAATCGAGGAAGTCATGAAGCGCGCCGGGACGCGGGAGGAGTTCCTTCGCGAAATGAACCAGCAGGGCTATCAGGTGCGGTGGGAGGAGGGGCGAAAGAGCATCACCTACACCACGCCCACGGGAAAGAAATGCAGAGATGACAAACTGCACGAGCTAAAATTCAGAAAGGAGCAGATGGAGCATGAATTCCGAATCCGGCGGCGAGCAGCGCAACAGTTCACCGGACACCCTGAAGCAGCGACAGAAAGTATCACAAACATTTCCCACCTTCACAGGCCAGCAGGCCAACATCCTCTACACCATGCCAATCCAAACCGTAGAGCGGCTGGAGCAAGTCCTGCGGAGCACTCCTGGCCTCCAGGAGAACATCCGGAGCGAAATGGATTCTCTGGCCACCAAAAAGAGCCTGGAGCCTCTGGCCACAGCGGACCTGCTGGCCCGCTGGCTGAACCAGACGGCGGAGCTTCATCAGAGTATGTGCGAGGACTTGAAGAAAGTCCAGCGTGGGATCCAGGAGGAGAACCGACAGGCTGGGAAGCAGAGAGACGAATTTATGAGGCAGCTCTCCGAACGGGCCCGGGAGTTCCGGGGAGATGGCTCGAAGCTGATGAATACCTTCCAGAGATGGGCAGCCCGCACGATTCTGAGTTCCACGGCGGCGGCCGTGGTGATCAGCATCCTGATCTGCAGGCTGCTGACGTGACCGAAGATGTCCTCCGCCTGCTGGCCAGGTTGGAACAGCAGGCGGACAGCGACGTGATGGATGCAACGACCCGGCACAGTCATGGAAACCGAAAAGCGCTGACTAAGGAGCAAGCAAAGAAGATCGCCATGGGGCACAAGGCAGACGATCACGAGGAAGGACAAAAAAATGAACTGAGCGATTTCCCCCAGCACTCTGGAAATCTCAAGTGCTGGGGGGAATCTTTAGCCGGACGCTTCAAAAAATGATACGCATAATCAAAGAAAAACTTCTCCCGGGGCCCCCTCAAACATTGCGGGTCTGAAAACAATAATAGAGCGTTTTCCCGGAACCGGAGATTGCGCCGCTGTTAACAATGAATACGGCGACCGAAACGCCTAAATGATAACAGTTTGATAATTGTACGCCGTGGCACTGGATATTTTGTTTTCTGTGGTATGTTGTGTCGTTGAAAAGGAGGCGACACACACGAGAGACACTTTGGAGGATCTGTACTTCGGAAATATTACTCCCAATGAGCAAGACATCACACCGGGTTCAGTCCTGGCAGACGCTATGGACCGGGCGGAACAGTGTGAGGAGAAGCTCACTGCTCTGCTGGAGGGAGAGGAGAAAACCCTGCTGCTCCGGCTTCTCAACGCAGAGAATGAAATCTGCAGCACTATGGCCCTGGAAAACTTTATTCTGGGATTTCGCCTTGGGATGAGAATTGCTATCGAGTCCCTGGACGAGGACGACGGAAACCTGACTATGACACAAGAGGAGGGAGGTATCTACCATGGCAAAGAAACGGGCCAACGGAGAAGGTAACATCCGCAAGCGAAAAGACGGCCGGTGGGAGGGCCGGTACACCGCCGGGTACGACTCCAAAACTGGCAAACGGCTCATCAAAAATGTGCTGGGTAAGACCCAGGCAGAGGTGAAGGAAAAACTCAAGATAGCACTCGAAGAAACCAACGGTTTAGATGTCAGCAAGGCGGCGGATGTGTATACCGTGGCAAGCTGGCTGCGCACCTGGTATGAGCTCTATGCCAAGCCCAATGTCCGCACCGCCACGGCCAACCGGTATGAGCTGATCATCGAGACCTATACGATCCCCCGCATCGGGAACATCAAGCTGAAGATGCTGACCACCCGGCACCTGCAGAAGCTCTACAAGGAGTTATTGGAGAGCGGCAGAATACATGTCGGAAAGAACCAAGATAAGGGACTGAGCTCCACCACCGTCCACAGCGTCCACCTGATGCTCCACTGCGCCCTGGACCGTGCGGTGAAGGAGCGACTCATCTCCCGCAACCCCTGTGAAGATTGCATCGTTCCCAAGCCCAGGAAACTGGAGATGAAGATCCTGCCCCCGGAGCATATGAAGGCCTATCTGGAAGCGGCGGAGGCCAGAGGACTACTCCCCATGTTCTACCTGGAACTGATCAGCGGCCTGCGGAAGGGGGAACTGGTAGCTCTGCGTTGGGATGACCTTGATATTCAGCAGAGGACAATCTCTGTGAGCAAACAATACGTCCGCAACCCGGACGGCTCCCTAGAACTGACCAGGCCTAAGACGGAGAACTCCGTGCGGCTGGTGTCCATCCCGCAGACCGCGGTGGACTTACTGATCCAGGAGCACTCCAAGCACCCAGACAGCCCCTACATGTTCCCCTCGCCCCTCACCGGAGAGATGTACCATCCTGACTCAGTGGTGAACCTCCACAAGAAGATCTTGATGGACGCTGGGCTGGAGCACCTCAGATTCCACGATCTCCGTCACACCTTCGCTACCACGGCCCTGCAGAACGGTGTGGATGTGAAAACTGTGTCCTCCATGCTGGGCCACTTCGACGCTGGTTTCACCCTGCGGACTTACACCCACGCTACCAGGCAAAAACAGGACGAAGCCGCTGCCGCTATGGGCAGCTTCATGGAGCAAGTTCGATAAAGACAAAAAGAAAAATGCGCCGGACAGGAAGCCTTTCTCCTGTCCGGCACTCTTGTGTCCATTGTTTCCGTTGTCTCATTTCCGCGTGTGGGTCACGGTGTGGGTCAGAAATTTGGTGCTACACCGCAAAGCAATTTTTTGCAACAAAAAAATCCCCGAAAACCGCAGTTTTCAGGGATTTTTGGAGCTGCTACCCAGATTTGAACTGGGGACCTCATCCTTACCAACTGATTGGGAGGATGAGGTTTTCTGTTTTCCGGGCCTTTTGTGCCCTTTCTGGTCCGGAGTGTCATCCTTTCCGGCACTCTTGCGTCCGTTACTTCCGTCCGCTCGTTTCCCCGTGTGGGTCGCGGTGTGGGTCAGAGATCCTTAATCTCCTCCAGGAACTTCGGCAGCACATCAAAGATGATCGCACAGATTACGATCCAACGGGTATCCTCATAGTGATGCACCAGCCGGTGCTGTAGTCCTGCAATTTTAATCCATGGAATTTCGGATGGTTCTTCTTAAATTCATCGAGCAGATTGTAAACATGTTCCCCGATGTTGTCCAGCGGCGTCGTGACCGTCCACTGGATTGTCTCCTCATTGCAGATTTTCTCTGGAGTGATTTGTTCTCTCTGCACATAATTCAAAAGCTTTTCTATTGTTTCTCGAATTTTCTCTATTCTCTGCTGGTCACTGTATTTCATGCAATCTGCACCCCCTCGGCCAGAATTGTATCATAGAAAGCCGACTGGGGATTGATCTCCCGCAGTTCATAGACGTCCACCGGTTTCCCTAACGCACAGTGAAGCTCTTCTGCGATACAGAGGACATCTGTCAGATCAAAATCTTTGCCCCCAACAACGAGCAAGTCAATATCAGAAGCGGCGTCAGCCTCCTGTCTGGCATAGGACCCAAACAGGATTGCCTTTTCCGCATGATATTTTTTCAGCAGGGGCAGCACGGCAGCAAAAATTTCGTCCTGGGAATAGATATGCTCAGAGATGGGACACACCTCCTCTGTGGCTATGATACCATACCAGAGGGCGAAATAAAAGTTTTTCCTTAGTTTCAAACACTTGTCCAGATACACTTTTCCGCAACATTATGGCTCAGAATTTGCGGAGCAGTAAATAATAAAGATTTACGCTTTTTCGGTGCTATTTTACTTCGGCGGTGATATTTCTGGGCGGATATAGCTTTCTACAGTTATCGCTTTCTTAAACAGCTGTAGCCGAGTACTCCCGTACAGCAGTGACAGGAAAGAGGCCCACCTTCGCCGCTTTCTCCCGGTATTCCTCCGCGCTGGCCGTGGTATAAATCTCCAGAGTCCCCTGGAATCTCTGATCATTCATTAGCTCCTGCTCCCGCAGATAGTCTCCGACTGCCTGGACCATCTGCTCTGCCGGATCAATAAGAGGCAATCCTGGATACAGGCGGCGAATGTTTTCCGCCACCAAGGGAAAGTGGGTACAACCCAACACACAGCACTCGATTCTGTCCCGGTAGACCAGGCCGTCCAGGTTGCTACGAATATCCCGGTCCAGAATTTCCTGACCAGCTGGGTCACCCACATAGGTTTCTACCAGCCGGGCCAGGTCGGGACAGCCGTGGCTGAACACCGACTTTTCCGGTGCCAGCTTTTCAATGGAATCCGGATAGCACCGAGTGGAGTGCGTAAAGCAGGTGGAGATAACGCCCACCCTTTTGACGGGCATGCTGGCCGCCGTCTCCGCTCCGGCCTCCACTACACTGAGCACGGGGCAGCTCATGTCATTCCGATATTGGTCAATGAGGCAGGAGATGGTATTGCAGGCCACCAGCAGGGCCTTGACTTCCCGCTCCTCCATAAAATCGAAGCATATAGCGGGTCATGTCCAGAATCTCCTCAGCCGAGTGGTTCCCATAGGGCATATTTTCCCCATCTCCGAAGTAGAGTAGATTTTCATGGGGAAAGCTGCGCTGCATACACCGGGCAACACTGAAACCGCCAATGCCGGAGTCAATAATTCCAATGGGTCGATTTTTTCTGTCATAAACTATGCCCTTCCATTTCCGTCAGCGAACCGCGCCCAACACGGCTGGTCTTTCTTTTATGCTGGTACATTCGATGCCCTACCGCATAGACGGATTGCGGCCTCTACCGCATGCCCCACCAGCACGGTGGATGTGACAGCACCCACGCCCCCGGGAACCGGGGTGACAGCGTCTACGATGGGAGCGACTGCCTCAAAGTCCACATCCCCGTGGAGCCTTCCGTCCTTGCCCATCGTCACACCCACGTCCACCACCGTCTGGCCGGGGCGCACATAGTCCCCAGTGATCAGACCCTGGCAGCCAGTGGCGGAAATAATAATGTCCGAGCCGTGACAGAGATCCCGGGTATCCTGCCGTTCCGACAGAACATGACAAACCGAGACGGTGGCCTCCTCGTTCATCATCAGCAGCGCCGTGGGCAGACCCACCGTCATGCTCTTGCCGATCACGGCGATCTTTTTCCCCTGAAGGGGAATATGATAGTACCGCAGCAGCTCCAGGCAGGCGGAGGCGGTGCAGGGGGCAAACCCCACATCGGTCTGGGTGAGCAGACCGCCCATAGAGGCGGTGGTCATAGCGTCGATGTCCTTCTCCGGGCGGAGGGTCCTGCCCACCCGCTGAGTATCCAGGTGAGGTGGCAGGGGGCGGAACAGCAGACAGCCGTGTACGCTGTCGTCGTGGTTGATCTTCTCCAGGACAGCCACCAGTTCATCCTCGGTAGCGGTCTCGGGCAGGAGGAACCTGCGCACCTCCACCCCCAGAGAAGCCGCCCGCTTCATGGCGCCCCGCTCATAAGACACGTCATTGGGCCGCTCGCCCACCCGAACGATGCCGAACACAGGGACAACACCAAGCTGTCCCAGGGTCTCCACCTGCTTTTGCAGTCTTTGACACATGTTCTCCGCAACGGGACCGCCTTTCAGTAACCGTGCCATCACGCACATCCTTTCTTCTGCATATTATGATCCATGGGGCCTGTCTCCCGGCACATCTCAGTCCGTCCGCATTTTCCCCGTCCCACGAAGCGGAAGCGGAGAAAAGTTACTGGAAGCTGGGGTGGCAGTACATGTCCTCGAACTGCTCCCGGATACAGGGGGAGACCCACTCGCTGGAGAACATGGGGTGGGAGGTGGCAATCTGCTTGACCTCGGCGGCGATCTCGTCCAGAACGGCCTGATTATCCCTGTTCTTCAAAGCCTGGCCCAGCAGATGGCCGATGTGTTCCATCTCCTCCTCCTTGGCGCCCCGGGTGGTCATGGTGGGGCTGCCAATGCGTAGGCCGCTGCCGCAACTGGGGGGGAGCTGGTCATACGGAATCATATTCTTATTGGTCACCAGTCCCAGGCTGTTGAGCAGGGTCTCCGCCTCCAGGCCGTTGACTCCCAGGGGGGTGACGTCGATCATCACCATATGGGTGTCCGTACCGCCGGTGATAATCCGCATTCCCTCGTCGGCGCAGCCTTTGGCCAGGGCTTTCGCATTCCGGCAGACCTGTTTGGCGTACTCCTTGAATTCCGGCTGGAGCAGCTCATAGAACAGCACGCCGCGGGCGGCCAGCATGTCTCCCTTGGGGCCGCCCTGGAGCCGCGGGAACACAGAGCGGTCGATTTTCGTGCTCAACTTGGTGAACTTGGGGGTACCATCCTTTTTCACGCCGTCGGGGATCTCCATGTCCTTGCACACCAGAATTACGCCGCAGCCCCGGGGCCCCCGAAGGGTCTTCTGGGTGGAAAAGGTGATCACATGGGCATAGGGCACCGGGCTGGGAATCGCTCCACCGGCGATCAGGCCGCAGTCGTGGGCGCAATCTACCCAAAAGTAGGCGCCCACCTCGTCACAGATCTCCCGAAATGCCTTGTAGTCGATGAGGCGAGGATAGGAGGAGGAGCCCACACAGATCAGCTTGGGCTTGTGCTCCAAAGCCATCTGCCGAACCTGGTCCATGTCGATCATCTCGGTCTCCCGGCTGACCCCGTAGTGCAGGGCGTTGTAGGTAGCCCCGCTGTAGTGGAACTTGGCCCCGTGGCTCAGGTGACCGCCGTTGTCCAGGGCCAGGCCCAGGAAGGTATCGCCCGGCTTCAGAAAGGCCCGCAGCACCGCCACGTTGGCAATGGTGGCGTTGCCGCACTGGATGTTGGCGTGATCCACGCCGAAGGCCTTTTTCACCCGCTCCACCGCCAGCAGCTCCGCCTGGTCTGCCAGCTCACAGCCGCCTACAAACCGCTTTCCAGCATAGCCCTCGGTGTTCTTATTGGTGAACACGGAGCCCTCCAGGCAGGCGGCCATGGGGGAGACCACGTTTTCCGAGGCGATCAGGCCGATGGTCTCGAATTGCCGCTTTTCCTCTCGGTGCAGAAGCGCTGCCATCTCCGGATCAAAAATATCCAACAGTTTAACTGCATCCTGTTTGGTCGGGGTAGACATACAAAAAACTCCTTTCAATTACGCTTTGTTTTTATCATGCACCGCCACTGGGGTCGGTGTCCATGGACATAAAGAAAAAGGCCAAATCAGGGTCGAGACATTCCTCATCCATACTGATTTGGTCTTTCCTAACTCGAGTCCTGAGTTCCGTCAGGACCCATTAACAAAGAGCCGATTCTATTGTGATTGCTTAGGGCCGTTCCTGCTTTTTCTCAGACTCCTTCAGCTGGGCCATCGCCATCAGGTAATGGTTCTGGGCGTCATAGAGCGCAGCAATCAGCGCCTTTTGAGAGAGTGCGAAAAAACGGGTGCAGAGAAGTTCTACCATTTCCTTAGTGTCCTCCACCAGTCTTTTCCCCACCAGGAGTTGGCGGACGAAGTAGACGGTCTCCTCCATCACCATGCTGCACCCCAGATCCAGAATTTGGCCGGTAGTGCGGTCCACTACCAACCCCAGGGACAGGTTCTGGTACATGGCACTGATGGAATCCTCTTTTCCCGTTTTTGCGATCCCCGCCACATATACGGCGTTTTCTAGGTCGTACATGAAATTCTCTCCCTCTTTTCCTTCAAATCACGCACTGAATCAAATATTGCGTTCTCAGAAAAAGAAAAAGACGTAAACCGCCCTTTGCTCTGCTTCGTACACAAAAGGTTGTTTTCCGTCTTGTTTATCTCGATTTTAAGAGGCCATCTTAAAACCAATAACTTGAGCTTGTCCGAAGTGTACTATTTCACGCCTCAGTTTGTCAATCTGTAATTTTCAACAAGATATTCTAAAAAATTTTGGCCATTATGCGTATTTCATTTTTTGCAGGAATGTGATAATAATATTGCAACAGCATCGATGCCGCATGGACTATCTTCCATAATGATCGGATTTCACAATTAACTTTCCTTTTTTGTTGGTAAGCAGACTGCCTCTGTTTATCGGGATAAGAAAGGCCAGAACCACCGCCTGTAGGATTGATATGGGCGCGGTTGCTGGTCTTTTTCTTTTGCTGGATGAGCAGACGCATGCCCCGGCAACCGCAAGCCAGTATTGGCTCCATATCTGATTTAAAACGGAGAGGTGTAACATTATGCAGCTATCCTTGAACCTGTATCAGTCCATGGCTCTGGCCGTGGGCGTGTTCTATTTGGGCGCTTTCCTGAAATCTAAAATTCGGGTCTTTCAGACCTACTGTATCCCCAGCCCCGTGATCGGCGGGATTATCTTCGCGATTTGCAATCTTTTGCTTTATCAGTCCGGCATGCTGGAGTTGACGGTGGACACCACCCTGCAGTCCGTCTTTATGAATTTGTTTTTCACCAGCGTGGGCTTTACCGCCGGTTTCTCCATGCTGAAAAAGGGCGGAAAGGCCCTGATCGTATTCCTGGTGGCCGTGGCCCTGCTCATCATCGTACAGGACGTGGCAGGCGCCCTGCTGTGCAGTGTGTTTGAGTTGGATCCTCTGCTGGGCCTGGCCCTAGGCTCCATGCCTCTCACTGGCGGGCACGGGACCTCTACCGCCTTTGCTCCCCTGCTGGTGGATCTTGGGGTGGAAAATGCCCTGACAGTGGCGGTGGCCGCAGCCACCTACGGCTTGGTAGCCGGTAATGTGATCGGTAATCCTCTGGCTCATCGACGCATCAAAAAGCTCCACCTGTCCAGCCAGGATGCCAGCGCGGTGAATGAGGAGGCCCTGCGGGAACTCCAGAAAAACACTCAGGGCGACGCCCGCCTGGACGCGGGACGGGGAACCCTGGCCCTCTCCCTCCTGTTCGTAGCCACCGGCATCGGGACCCTCATCAGCATGGTCTTTGACCTGTTCAACATCACTCTGGCCTCCTATGTGGGCGCCATGATCGTAGGTATCATCATCCGCAACGTCATCGGGACCAAGTTTGGCCTGGACCTGCCCATCCAGGAAATTGATACCATCGGCAACATCAGCCTGAACTTCTTCCTGGCTCTAGCCATGATGGGCCTGCAGCTCTACCAGTTGGCCGACCTGGCCGGTCCCATGGTGGTGATTCTGCTGATCCAGACGGTTCTCACCGGCCTGTTCGTCTACTTCGTCACCTTTAACATGATGGGCCGGGACTACGACGCAGCCGTGCTGATGACGGGACACTGCGGCTTTGGCATGGGGGCCACCCCCAACGCCATGGCCAACATGGACGCCCTGACCAAGACTTTCGGTCCCTCTGAGAAGGCCTATTTGATCATCCCAGTGTGCGGCGGCTTCTTTACCGACATTATCAACGCCCTGCTGCTTACCTTCTTCATGAACATCCTGTAAGCACTCCCCCACGTCAACGATTTTTTCACTTTCCCATTTCATATCCTTTTTTATTGGTGATCCGGCAGCCCCGGATCCATCAAGGTAACAAAGGTCAGGACCCGGCACTCTCCGCCGGTTTCTGACCTTTTATAATTCTTGTGAATGGAGGCCCTATTATGAACGTGAAAAGTGATATCGAGATCGCCCAGAGCGCATCCATGCTCCCCATTCAGGAGGTCGCAGCGAAACTGGGACTGACAGAAGACATGTTGGAAACCTATGGCCGCTATAAGGCAAAGGTGGACGTCCGCGCCCTTCAGGACCTGCCCCGCAGGCCAAGCTGGTACTGGTCACCGCCATCAGCCCCACCCCGCCGGGGGAAGACCACCACCTCTGTGGGGCTGGCCGATGCCCTGAACCGAATCGGCAAACGGACGGTGGTCTGCCTGAGGGAGCCTCCCTGGCCCTGTCTTTGGTGTGAAAGGCGGAGCGGCCGGCGGCGGCTATGCCCAGGTGGTTCCCATGGAGGACATCAACCTCCACTTCACCGGCGACTTTCACGCCATCGGCGCGGCAAATAATCTTCTGGCCGCTTTAATTGACAATCATATCCAACAGGGGAATGCTCTGGACATAGATCCCAGAACCATTACCTGGAAACGCGTTGTAGATATGAACGATCGTCAGCTGCGTCACATCGTCTGCGGCTTGGGAGGGAAAGCCAATGGAGTTCCCAGGGAGGACGGCTTTGAGATCACAGTCGCCTCTGAGATCATGGCCGTGCTCTGTCTATCCAGAGACCTAATGGATCTGAAGCGCCGCCTGGCAAAAATGGTGGTAGCCTATACCCGGGATGGTCAGCCGGTCACAGCCCATGACCTCCACGGAGAGGGAGCCATGGCCGCTCTGCTTAAGGACGCCATGAAACCCAACCTGGTCCAGACCCTGGAGCACACCCCCGCCTTGATCCACGGCGGTCCGTTTGCCAACATTGCCCACGGCTGCAACTCCATCCAGGCCACGGAGACGGCTCTGAAGCTCAGCGAGTACACGGTCACCGAGGCCGGCTTCGCCGCCGACCTGGGGGCGGAAAAGTTTCTGGACATCAAGTGCCGGGCCGCCGGCTTCCACCCCGACGCCGTCGTCATTGTGGCAACCGTCCGGGCGCTGAAGTACCACGGCGGCGTGGCCAAGTCGGAATTGAACCAGGAGAACCTAGAGGCCCTGGAGCGCGGGCTTCCCAACCTGCTGCAGCACGTAAACAATGTAAAGAATGTCTTTAGTCTGCCCTGCGTGGTAGCGGTCAACGCATTCCCCACCGATACCCAGGCCGAGCTGGACCTGGTGGAGCAGAAGTGCCGATCGCTGGGAGTCAATGTACGCCTGTCCCAGGTATGGGCCAAGGGAGGCGAGGGCGGCAGGGCCCTGGCCGAGGAGGTTGTCCGCCTATGTGAGGAGGAGAGCAGCGACCGCTTCCAGTATGCGTATGATCTGGACTGCTCCATTGAAGAAAAGCTTACCGCCATTTCCACTAAGGTGTACCACGCCGATGGCGTGGCCTTTACCGCCGCAGCCCGCAAGCAGCTCCAGCAGCTCACCGCTCTGGGCTTTGACAAGCTGCCGATCTGCATGGCCAAGACACAGTTTTCCTTCTCCGACGACCCCGCTAAACTAGGGGCCCCCACGGGCTTCCAGATCACCGTTCGGGATCTGAAGGTCAACGCCGGCGCAGGCTTCCTGGTGGCCAAGACAGGGGACATCATGACCATGCCTGGCTTACCCAAGGTTCCTGCCGCCGACAAGATTGATGTAGACGCCGACGGCCGGATCACCGGATTGTTTTGACAGGAGGAAAGCAGTATGCCCGAATTACTCACCCAACTTCCATGCACCGCTTTTATCCAGGCGCTGGCCTCCCGGGACCCAGTCCCGGGAGGCGGCGGGGCCTCGGCAATCACCGGGGCCCTCTTTGTTCCATGGCCGGAAGCCTGTCCGCAGGGAGAAAGTCTCTTGAGGCCTCCCGGGAGGAACTGGAGCAGTTACTGGTCCAATGTCAGCGCATCCAGATACGTCTGCTGGAGCTGGTGGAGGAGGACGCCGTAGCCTTCACCCCCCTGTCCCGGGCCTACTCCATCCCCAAGGGCGCCCCCGACCGGGCCAAGGTTATGGAACAGGCCGCCCTGGCGGCCTGCCAGCCTCCGCTGGAGATCATGCGTGCCTGCTGTCAGGCCATTGATCTGCTCTCCGAAATTCTGGGGCGGAGCAGTCCGGCCTTAATCTCGGATGTAGGCTGTGGAGCACTGCTCTGCCGGGCCGCTCTGGAGAGCGCAAGCCTGAATGTGTATGTCAATACCCGAAGCCTCCGAGACCGGACAAAGGCCGGAGCGCTGGAGGAGAAGGCCGACACCATGCTGGAGCACTACCTCCCGCTGGCCGACAGAATCTCCCGTGCGGTCCTCCGCCGCCTGCGGAGCGAGAGCAAGCCCTCTGCCTCGGAGGGGCAGAAGCTATGCTAATGCAGAGTCCTGGGGAGTTCGTGTCCTCCTATGGCCCCATCGGGGCTGGCAAGGTCCAGGCGAAGGGAATACGGCTGTTTCTGTTGGCAGTCTTGGCCGGCTTTCTCATCGGAATGGGGGGCGCAGCAGCGGGCACGGCATCTTTCTCCCTAATCTCCCCCTCCCTGGCACGTCTGGCCAGCGGTCTGCTCTTCCCCTTCGGCCTAATCACCGTCGTCTTCACTGGGGCGGAGCTGTTCACCGGCAATTGCCTAATCACCATATCAGTGCTCTCCGGTCAAGCTTCTCTGGGCGGCATGGTCCGCAACCTCTGTCTGGTATACCTGGGCAATCTGGTGGGCGCGTCCGCCCTGGCCGCAGGGGTGGTGTTCAGCGGACAGCTGGATCTCTCTGGCGGAGCATTGGCCGTCTCGGTCATAGAGACCGCCGCCGCGAAATGCGCTCTATCTCCGGGCAGCGCCTTCCTGAGGGGGGTGCTGTGCAACATTCTGGTCTGTGTGGGCGTTATGTGCGCCCTGTGCGCCAAGGACGTGCCAGGCAGGGCCGTGGGTGCCTTCTGCCCCGTGTGCTTTTTCGTGGTCTGCGGTTTTGAGCACTGCATTGCCAATCTGTATTATATACCGGCTGGCCTGTTTGCCCGGCACCTTCCGCAATATGAGGCACTGGCTCTAGAGGCCGGTGCCGATCTGTCCGCCCTGAACCTGACCGGTTTTCTTTTGGGAAATCTTTTACCGGTCACCCTGGGCAACCTATTGGGCGGGTGTGCTTTTGCCGCGCTGATGTGGTACGGGCACAAAAAAGACTACTCCTCACCTGTGTAGGTGCAGTTTCCTGTTTCATTGCAGAGTAGGGACAGCACGTTAAGTGCCGCCGGATGGGACGTTGCCGCCGGACGAAGGAGCATCCACTCCGCGTTGCTGTGCCCGCATCCACTGCCGCTGAGAGGGACCAACCTCCTCCTTATGTGGCAAGTACAAGGAGGAATTTATCATGTTCACCGTTCCAAAACTGACCACCCGTGAGATCACCACTCTGGGGCTCCTCGTCGCTCTGGAGATCGTTCTAGCCCGGTTTTGTTCCATCCAAGCCTGGAACCTCCGTATCGGGTTCAGCTTCCTGCCCATCGCCATGGCATCTATCCGCTTTGGTCCCATTCCCGCCGCCATGGCGGCCTCGGCAGCGGACATTCTGGGGGCTGTTCTCTTTCCCACTACGGGTGCCTACTTCCCCGGTTTCACCTTAACTGCTTTTCTCACCGGAGTCATCTTCGGCCTATGTCTGTACCGCCGTCAGACGGCGGGACACATTTTGGCGGCGGTCCTGCTCAATCAACTAGGTCTCAGTTTGCTGCTGAATACCACCTGGCTTTCGATTATGTATCACTCCCCCTTTTTGCCTCTGATGGCGACCCGAATTTTTCAGTGCGCGGTACTGGGGCCGATCCAATTTATCGCCATCGGCACCATGGTCCGGCTGATCGGCCGGTACGGAAAGAAGGTGCTGACATTATGACATCTGAGGAGCTCTCCCACTTCCTCCATGCCTCCAGCTGGCAAAGCAGCCGCCTGGGGCTGGAGCGGATGGAGACGCTGATGACCCTTCTGGGCCACCCAGAACGACAGCTCCGCTTCATCCATGTGGCCGGCACCAATGGAAAGGGCTCCATCGCAGCGATGCTCTCTTCCATCTTGACTCAGGCCGGCTATACCACCGGGATGTATACCTCCCCTCATCTGCTGCAGGTCAACGAGCGCATGAAGATCAATGGGATAGACATTTCAAACGAGGAACTGCTTACCTTGGCTGAGTCGGTCCGCCTAGCGGTTGAGGAGATGTCCGACCCACCTACCGAATTTGAGCGGATCACCGCCATGGCCCTTCTCTATTTTCAGCGCCGGGCCTGCCAGGTAGTGGTGCTGGAGGTAGGACTGGGGGGACGGCTGGATGCCACCAATGTCATCCCTGCGCCGGACGCGGCGGTAATCGCCAACATCGCCCTGGAACACACCGCCGTACTGGGGAACACTTTGGAACAAATCGCCAGGGAGAAGGCTGGGATTATCAAGAAGGGCTCCTCCGTAGTCCTTTACCACCAGAGCCCCTCTGTAGAGGCCGTGGTACGCGATGTCTGTCAGCAGCAGGGAGCCTCCCTCTTTGTCACGGATCCCGCCCGGGGACGGACGGTATCCCGCACTCTGGAGGGCCAGACACTGAACTACCGGGACCGGAACCATCTGTTTCTCCCTCTGCCCGGAGCCTATCAGGCGAAGAATGCCTTTGCCGCCCTGGAGGCAGTGGACGCCTTGGTGCGGGAGAAAGGGTACCGCATCTCCGAGGAGGCGATTCGCCGTGGCGTGGCCCTAGTCCGGTGGCCGGGCAGGCTGGAGGTGCTGCGACACGATCCTCTGGTCCTAGTGGACGGAGCTCACAACCCGGACGGGGTGGAGGCCCTCACCGCCAGCCTCAAAGAATACTTCTCCAAAAAGAGGCTGACCTTCGTCATGGGCGTGATGGCGGATAAAAACTATGTGGAAATGCTTCGCATGGTCACCCCGCTGGCCAGAAGGTTCATCACCGTCACCCCAGAGAGCGAGCGGGCCCTGTCCTCCGCCCAGCTGGCAGACCAGATCCAGCGGCAGTTCCACATACCCGCTCAGGATGGGGGCAGTATCTCCTCCGGTCTCTCCCTTGCCCTTACCCTATGCAGCCCGGAAGATGTGATCTGCGTTTTCGGTTCCCTCTATCAGGCGGGAATCGTGCGGGAATTCTTCCTCGGTCCGGCGCGGGTGGAAGCGCCGCTCAACGGGATTGAACTGGAGGTCACGAAATGACGGTATCAGAACAAAAGAAGCAGCTCCGAGCCCAAGTACGCGCGGCGGAGCGCAGTCTCTCTCGTGAGGAGCGTGCGCAGTCGAATCGCCTGATCGTCACTCATGTTCTCTCCCTTCCGGAGTACCAGGCCGCACGAAGTCTGTTCTGCTTTGTGGGTACCTCCCGTGAAATTGACACCACTGCCATTCTTCAGGACGCCCTGCGTCGGGGGACGATTCTTTGCGTCCCCCTATGTACCAGCCCCGGCAAGATGGAGCTGAGGCGCATTCAGGACCTGGAACAGCTTCGGCCTGGCGCATACGGCATTTTGGAGCCGGTCCCTAACACCACCCGGCTGGACCTTTCCTGCGTGGAGCTGTCCATCATTCCCTGCATCAGTTGCGACCATTTGGGACACCGGCTGGGGCAGGGAGGCGGCTACTATGACCGCCTTTTTTCCGCCGGGGCGGACCGGTGCGTTCTGCTGTGCCGGGAAGCCTTGGTCCGGATCCCAATCCCCTGTGAGGCTCACGATGTGGTGTTTCCCATGGTCATCACCGAGACCGGCGTATATCGTCCCGGTCAAACAGGTGACAGCCGCTCCACTCTTTGACCCATTTTTACCTATCAAAAACAACACAAGTAAAGGTAAGATCAAGCTACTTCCCGTCAACGGGATGTTGACAGCATGGGGGTGGAACACAACCTCAACCATGTTTGAGGCCGGAACCTGTCCAGCTTTGAAGTGACTGATAAAGAAATGAAGCAGATCAGCACCCTGGACCAAAGTGAGAACATGACCGGCATCGAGTACCTTGCCTCAGGTACTGTGCCGCTGTAAACAGGGATGCTTTTTCACGATTTACAGAGCTAGGCCTTGTTCGAAAATTGGAGATGTGACCAACAGCGAGGGATTTTTTCGCCAGACAAGGCGATTTGACACGCCAACACTTTGTGTATTGCAAGGAAAATCAACGCAGTATGGCGGAAAAAGATCCGCCGTTTGGACATGTTGACATTTTTCAAACAAGGCCTAGGACTCCGCTATACTTAAAGGCAGAAAAGCAGGGTGGTACGGCAATGGCGGGCAGACAAATCTGCGCCGGCTCTCACCGGTAATACGACAAAAAGTTGCCTATATGTGGACTCACTGGCCACGGACTATGACAACGGTGAGGAAATGGTCATCTGGACCACCAGTGATTTGGAGCTGAGCGCAAAGCGCCAACAAGTGGTAAAACTTTTGCGAGAGCAAGAAAGCCCTGCGTGACCGCCTGTGCGCCGCTGTGTGCCGCGATTGCGGGAGGGGCAGAGCCTGTGCCCCTCCCGGCAGACACAAGTCGGTTTTGGCGGCTTTTCAAAGTCTCGGTGGAGAATGATAGAAGAAACAGATAAAATAAAAATGCTGCGTCTCCCCACAGTGTGGAAGGGCACCTGTGGCCGTCAGCAGCAACCGGTCGGGGAGGGCGATTTTACCCACCCACAGGTGGGGCAAGCAGAGCGTTTGGCTTGCCGCAAGCGGCTGCCAAACGCCTTTTTGCGGGCGGAAGCCCACGCCCACTTTATCTGCGGAAAAAAGAAGATGCTGCGGTGCATTACACACCAAGGCGGAGAATCCCACTGTATTGCCTCTGTGCGGCCTCGCGTGAGACGATCAGGGTGCAGGGCAGCCGTGTACCCAACAAACCAGAACACCGCCGCTATGCGGCCCTTGTGGGTAACGAGCGAGGACAAAAGCCGACGCCCAGAGAGCCTCATATGTTCCATTCGAGTACCGAAATTGAACTCTCTGAAAAACATTGTTTAGTCCCTGTATCCGGCCGTTTCGCCGGGACCAGGGACGTTTGATTTTCGTACTAGGATAAAGGGAGGTGGTCGCAAGGCGCCCGTCTCCCGGTCACAACGCCCCGCAGAGCGGGGCGTGTCAAAGGATAGCGGGATTTTGCCTCAGCGCAGGCTTAGGTGGTCGCTGAAAGGGCTTTTTGGATTTCAGGTGGTCGGAGGGTTAAGAAAATCCAGAGGTCCCAGAAGGCTCCCGGTTTTTTCGCCGACGCTGTGCACAGCAACAGCCGGACAGCGACGTGATAGACGCAACGACCCGGCACAGTCGTGGCGACCGAAAAGCGCTGTCAAAGGAGCAGGCAAAGAAAATCGCCATGGGGCACAAGGCGGACGATCATGAGGAAGGACAGAAACTGAGCTGAACGACTTCCCCAGCACTCTGGAAATCCACGTGCTGGGGCTTAAACGGGTGGTTCAAAAATGATACGCATATTCAAAGAAAAACTTCCCTCATGAGCCCCTTCAAAACTTGCGGGCTGAAAACAATAATAGAGCGTTTCCCTGGAAGCTGAGATTGCGATGCCGTTAACAATGAATACGCCGACAGGCCGGAGCGCCTAAATGATAACAGTTTGATAACTCTGCGCCGCACCCCTGGCTATTTCTGTTTTCTGTGGTATGTTGTGTCGTTGAAAAGGAGGCGGCACACATGCGAGACACCCTGGAAAATCTGTACTTCGGCAACATCACACCCAATGAGCAAGACATCACCCCAGGCTCCGTCCTGGCAGACGCTATAGACCGGGCGGAACAGTGCGAGGAGAAGCTCACCGCCCGGCTGGAGGGAGAGGAGAAAACCCTGCTCCTGCGGCTCCTCAACGCGGAGAACGAAATCTGCAGTACTATGGCCCTGGAAAATTATATCCTGGGATTTCGCCTTGGGATGAGGATTGCTATCGAGTCTCTGGACGAGGACGACGGCAGTTTGACCATGGCGCACGAGGAAGGAGGCAGCTGCAATGGCAAAGAAACGGGCCAATGGCGAGGGTAACATCCGTAAGCGAAAAGACGGTCGGTGGGAGGGCCGGTACACCGCCGGATATGATTCCAAAACCGGGAAACGGATCATCAAAAATGTGCTGGGTAAGACCCAGACAGAGGTAAAGGAAAAACTCAAGATAGCACTCGAAGAAACCAACGGTTTAAATGTCAGCAAGGCAGCGGATGAGTATACCGTAACAAGCTGGCTGCGCACCTGGTACGAGCTCTACGCTAAGCCCAATGTCCGCACCGCCACGGCCAACCGGTATGAGCTGATTATTGAGACCTACACCATCCCCCGCATTGGGAACATTAAGCTGAAGAAGCTGACCACCCGGCACCTGCAGAAGCTCTACAAAGAGCTATTAGAAAGCGGCAGAATACATGTTGGAAAAAATCAAAACCGAGGACTGAGTACCACCACCGTCCACAGCGTCCACCTGATGCTCCACTGTGCCCTGGACTGTGCGGTGAAGGAGCGGCTCATCCCCCGCAATCCCTGTGAGGACTGCATTGTACCCAAGCCCCGGAAGCTGGAGATGAAGATCCTGCCTCCGGAGCATATAAAAGCCTATCTGGATGCGGCAGAGGCCAGAGGCCTGCTCCCCATGTTCTACCTGGAGCTGGTCAGCGGCCTGCGGAAGGGGGAACTGGTGGCCCTGCGGTGGGATGACCTGGATATTCAGCAGAGGACAATCTCCGTGAGCAAACAATATGTCCGCAACCCGGACGGCTCCCTGGAACTGACCCGGCCTAAAACAGAGAACTCCGTGCGGCTAGTATCCATTCCGCAGACCGCAGTAGACCTGCTGATCCAGGAACACTCCAAGTATCCGGACAGCCCCTACATGTTCCCCTCGCCCCTCACCGGAGAGATGTACCTCCCGGACAGCGTGGTAAACCTCCACAAGAAAATTCTGAAGGACGCCGGGTTGGAGCATCTCAGATTTCATGATCTCCGTCACACCTTCGCTACCACGGCCCTGCAGAACGGTGTGGATGTGAAAACAGTATCCTCCATGCTGGGCCACTTCGACGCCGGTTTCACCCTTCGCACCTACACCCACGCCACTCGCCAGAAGCAGGACGAGGCGGCTGCCGCCATGGGCAACTTCATGGAGCAGGTCCGATAAATATAGAAAGGAAAATGCGCCGGACAGGAAGTCCTTCTTCCTGTCCGGCACTCTTGTACCCATTGGTTCCGTTGTCTCATTTCCGCGTGTGGGTCACGGTGTGGGTCAAACCTCTGACCCACATTTTGACCCGCACCGTTTCATTGCTTTTTGCAACAAAAAATCCCCGAAAACCGAAGTTTTCAGGGATTTTTGGAGCTGCTACCCAGATTCGAACTGGGGACCTCATCCTTACCAATAACCACTTTTACTTTTTGTAGCGTTTCGCATCGTTTGCAAAGCCTTATAAATCAAGGGTTTTTATGCCGTATCTTTTGCTTCGGCTCGTCACTTGGGGTGACTTTTCATAGCGTTTCACCCCAAATTCACCCCAAGCCAGCTTATGCCGCCTTCGGGCGTTCTTTTTTTGTCCCAAACTTTTCTATCGAAAACCGATATTTTCTAACAAAACAAAGAAAAATATTACCATAGCCGCTATACTTTAACGAAAAGGAGCGCGTGGCTATGGTTAGAATTTTACTGTCCACTCGGCTTGGCGAGCGAAAGTGGACACAAGCAGACCTTTCTAGGATGACGGGGATTCGCCCCAATACGATCAGTGAGCTTTATCATGAGGTCGCAACTCGAGTGAGCATCGACCATATTGATTTGATATGTGAAGCCCTCGGTTGCGACATTGCCGACTTGATTGAGATTGTACCAAACAAGGAGCCACGTGTAAAGACTCGCATCGGCGCTCCCCAGCACCCTTCTGGAAAGTAAATACCTCCAGCTTCTTGCCCGGACACAAATGTCCGGGCTTTTTTTCTGCTGTCCGGTGTTCGTGTGCGCGTATTTTTACGCGCATTAGGCGGACGATAACCGGCTATTCTTCCCTAATTGATTTATTTCTTTATTCGCCGTGGTACAAATGGTACAACACAAGATAAACTTTTGAAATAGCCGGGTTTACGGCGTACCACACCCAAAAGCGACGAGAGCGACAAAAGGGACATACCATCCCATTTCTTGTTGCTCTCGTCGCTTTTGTATCAGGGGCCGCTAGACTCCGGTATCGAAGCCTTTTGCTGTTTTAGAGGCTTCGCCCAAGTGTTCATAAAAAATTCGATAAAAAGAATAATCAGGCTTGACAAATTCGATTTATCGAGCTATATTGTAATCAGAAATTCGATATATAGAATATACGGCAACCAGCCAGAAAGGACTATGAAAATGACTAGATTGATGTATCACACGTTCCGCGAGGGCTACGGCACTGACCAAATCCGCAAGACCATGACTGTTGGCGAGTTGAGGGCTTTTCTGGAGGACTACGACGAGGACACCCCGATTTACCTCAGCTTTGACAGCGGCTACACCTACGGCGGTATTACCGAAGACCGCTTCGAAGAGAACTACGGCGAAAATGAGGAGGCTGAATAAAATGCTGGATAAGAACGGTGTTGAAATCAAAACCGGCGATATCGTAGAGATCTCCGGAGCTTATTTCAAAAATGACAACGGCCTCTACTTTGTAACTCATTCTCCTGGCGATCCGACCTGGAGCGGTCGAGACTACAGCCTGAAGCGGATTTCCAAATACGGCAAAATCAGCAAGGCAAAATACAACCTCTGCTTTTGGCCCATCAGTGTGTTTGTTAGCGACCGTTTCAAAGCCGCTCAGGCTACTAGTTGGAACAGGGAACACGCCACAATCGAGGTCAAGCCGCCCTGCAAAGACATGAGCGAGGTCATCGCCTTTTTCCAGGCACAGGCAGCCGAGCTGGCTGAGAGCGTTCGCCGGAGCACTTGGAATTTGGGAGAGTCCCACCCCAGTGTCCAGCGAGAAAAAATTATGCTGGCGCACTATACAGCCCTGGCTCAAGCCCTGATGAACTAGCCGAAACGCCTCTCTTGGGGCGTCCGCCGTGGACCGGCCCCCCGGCGCTGATGATGGTAGGCCAATTTTACAAACGGAGGATTATTGAAATGCGTATCTGTGACTTTTTGGACTTGTGTATTGAACCCGGATTTTGCACCGTTGTTGTCTACGACGTGGAAAGAGCGGAGGACCTTTGGAAAGGGCCAGCGGATGAAATCCCGGCGGAACTCTCCGAGCTGAAAGTAGAAAGCTGGGACATCCCCTCCGAGGCCGGAGTAATGACCTTTAACGTCGCCGCATAAGTCGAAACGCCCCTCGGGGCGTCCGCCGTGGAATGGCTCCCCGGCGCTGACGATGACAGGCCAGGCTTTGCAAAGGAGGCGGCAAATCATGCCGAGGTTAGAAAATTCGAGAGGCGAGGCCCTCTACTACAACGTGGTCGAAAAGAATGGCAAAATTCAATATGTGCTAAAGGGGATCGGAAGCACGGTTATTTTGGGCCGGGACAAGCAGAGAAGGCGATCTAGAATTTTCACCCAAGAGGCACAGGCTGAGCAGTACCTTCGACGGCACGGTTTTGAAGTCACATACTGATATAGTGCACAAAGCGGCGGCCCACAGTTGGGCCGCCGTCGCCTTTTTACTTACCCCCCTAAAACTACCCCTCCCATCTGGTTACCGCTTCTCTTTTTTCCAAAAGAAAAAACAGGGCCTTTTGCGCCTTGGGTAGTATGTTTATACCCTATCGGAGTAAAAGGCCGCTACGGGCCGTCTACGGGGCAAACAGAGGGCAAAGCAGTACAGGTGGATGGAATTTTTATTTTCCCTCTTGCATATACTGCCACTGGCTGGTATAATTACCTTGCCTAAGAAATTGAGTATCTCCAGCATAGCGGAAACCGGGAGGGGTGCCACCCTCCCGGTTTCCTGTGCTTAGTCGCCCTTGTTGTGGTCGTCAAGCCACTTGCAGATGTAAGTGCCAATTACACCCGCTGCGACGGCCAGTAAGAAATTGAGTATCGCCTCCAGCATAGCTATCACCTCCTTCCCGATTACCGGGCCGGAGGCAGAGCGACCGGGGATTATTCTACCAGTTTCCGACAATCTTCGCAAGCCCTATATAAACAAAAAGCGCCCCCACCTCGGCCCTGAGACCGAGATGGGGGCGTTCGCTTTAGATGGCCGGACTGTCTATGGAGCCCTCCGGCTCCTGCGGAGCATTGAAGTTGACGGCCTTGGCTGCCTCGTAGGTAATGCCGCCTTCCTTGTGGTCCGACTTGCACAGGCTCAAGTAGGCCGTGCAGACCACGCCATGGGCGGTCCACGGGAGGCCCACCATGGCACCGATCCACGGCAGAGCCCCGGTGAAACCTTCATGGACGCAGTAAAAGGCCAGCAGCAGGCCGCCCACGGTGACAATCCACAGGAGCGGGCGGATGTCGGCGATCATCCACTTTGAGAACTGAGACATATCTGGCCTCTTCCGGCTCTTACCTCCGGCCAAGCGCTTCCCGCCGTCCATCATACAAGACCGTGCTGCTGGGCGTAACGGTAAAAGAGCTGGGCGGCTTGCTCACGGGTCAGAGGGCTGGCCCACATATAGTTAGGCTGGCCGTCTGCGGTGGTGCCGTTGCCAGCGAACAGCCCCTCGCTGATGGCCCACTCTCTCGCCTCCCGGCTCCACTCGCCGCAGTCATTGTCCTGAAGCTCTTTCTGGTGTGCTGCCATAGCAACCTTGAACATCTCGTTGAACTTGGTCTGGTCCATATCATCGTCCTCCTCTGCCTTGCTTGCATAGTCAGGGAGGCAGTACCCCCGGATATACCGGCCGTTCACAGCCAGCGTCCGCCGGGCCACTGCCTCCCCCTTGTTCCCTTCAATGATGGTGATGGTGTTGCCCACCACCTTCTCCACGATACCAACGTGGTCAGCCCCGCCGGTGTTGTCTCCCTTGCCGGTGTCCTGCCAGTCATACATGATGATGTCGCCGGGCTCCGGCCGGTATGCATCGTTTTCCTCCCAGCGACCGGCAGCCCGGTAGAGTTCTATCATCTTTCCGCAGCCGCACTCTCCCAGGATGATGTCGTGGAGCCCGGCCTGGATACCGGCAGCGGTGACGCAGGTGGCGCACCACTCGTCGTCGTACTGGACAGCATATCCCCTGGGGAGGGGCCGCTGGGTGTTGTAGAGGTCGATGATGGAGCGAAACTTGCCGTTGGCCTCAGACCATCCCAGCCAGCCCCGCATGACATCTACGACTTTATTCCGTAGTTCCAGCTCCGTCATGTTTGTCCCCTCCGTCCACGGCGTCCTGAATCCGCTGGCTCTGGGTGCCGAAATAGAATGCGATGATGACCGCGTAGATGGTCATGAAATCCTGGCTGATCTGGTTGGTGCACGCCATGAAAGCGAACACTCCCGTCAGAGCCAGCGTAACGATGCTCTTGACAGACATGAGGGCGGCCAGGCGCTTGATGATTTTCTCGTTCATACTATGACTCCTTTCAATCGTCCAACAGGGCGTGAATACCCTGGCGGTCAAGAAACTCTTTCTGCTTGTGTTTGATGCTGGTGGCGTACTCCAGTGCCGAGTGCATATCCCCGTTACAGTGGGCATCAGGAATGCGCTGGACGGCCTTCGCGGTGGCTTCTCCGAGGGCGATGCTGGCCCGGGTGCTCTGAACGAGAATGAGGATCAGTTCTTGCTGATCCTCATTCTTCTTGTCCTGGGCCTTCTCTTTGTCCTCGATCCGGCCTTTTAGCCGCCAGACAATGAGCCCCATCACTGCCGACGGGATTCCCATGGCAACGATGAAGGCCATCACCAGTTCTCCAACTTCGATTTGAACCATTGGACTCACCTCCTTTTTGCTCCGACAAGTGCGGCGATGCGCTGCAGGTCAGGAATCGGCGCATTATAGAAAGCATAGTTCCACACCCACCAGTCCTCGTGCTCTGGCCGCTTGTAGGGCTGGCACAGCGGGGATTCCCATACCCGATCCCAGCGGGCCTGATAGTTGGCATCTCTCCGCTCCAGACGGCTCAGGATAGCTCCAACGAGCTGACCCCGGAGTTTCCCGTTGCCGTCGTCGTTCCGACTGAAGTAGTCGTAGGCGTTCTGGCTGCTAATCCGGCATAGCGGTCGGCCCTGCCAATAAAGAGAGCCGTCCTGCTCATCCAGGACGGCTCCCCAAGGGATATTGACTTGTCGGCCTCCGCTATAAAACCTGGCCCGCTTTCTGGCCACATACTGCCCCATTACTCCGTCACCTCCGACCACTGCCACAGGCCGGGCGTACCCGGAGCCCACACGCAGGGGGTCATTGTAAGATTACAGAGGTAGGTCTTTCCCTCGAAGCTGTAATACTTTCCCTGCTCCGTGTCCATGCCGTGCACAAATGGAACGGGGTCCTCTTGTGTCCCGGCATGGGCGGCGTCGATGGGCCGGTAAATTGCCAGCATTCCCTCGCTGTGCGGGGGCTGGTGCTCCTGAGGTGTCACTGGCTGCACGACTCTATACAGGACTCCACCGTCGTTGATGATGGTGTCTTTGGCGAGCTGGGTCCCGGCGGCCAACACCTCGGCCCAGGTCTTGAACAGATCCGGCATAGACAAAGCGGAGCTGTCATCGATGTCGGTGGCAGCCTGGACATATCTTCGGGCTGCCACTTCCATCTGCCCAGACAGCCGGGCGGCGGCCGTTACGGTATGGTTCACGAGCTGTAGTTCAGTCCCGGCGTCTGCTTCCTCCACTGTGACCGTCTCTACGTCTCCCATTTCTGGCCGCCCTGCCAGTTGGTAAGGTGTCCCAGAAAAAACAATGCCCGAAGCCTCCGGCTCCGAGCATAGGATATAGCAGCCATTCTTGGCTTTTTTGATGTAACTGAGGGCCTCGGTCATGCCGAGTTGAGTCCCGCCTTTGAGGATTTTGAACATTCGGTTGCACCTCCAAAAAATATGGCATGGTATAGCCGCCGCAAGCGCAGCAGCCGCCCATGGTCGTCAAAACTGCGATAGTAAGCGCTCTGGCATTCCATATACTGCTCAATGCTTTTGAAGTCCCGCTTTTCTTCCTTGAACTCCCGATAGAACAGTTTCAGTTTGCGTCTGGCCCGTTTGACTCCGTCCCGGCTCCCATTCACCCGGATCTTCCCGCTCTCCATCAGCGTAAACTTCGCTTTGCAGAAGCGGAATGGTTTGGTAAGCGGGGTGACCTTACACTTCTTCTTGTTTACCCGGATTCCCATAGATTCGAACCGCCGCACAATCTCATGCCCCATCCGCTTGGCTTCTTCGATGGTCGGAAAGACCAGAAGATAGTCGTCCATGAAATGCGCACCGTATTCGGCTTTAGCCTGACAGAGCATCCAGTTGTCGATTGAACTTGGGAGCGCCACCATTTCCTGCTGGCTTGGCTCCACGCCAAGTGGCATCCCCCGGCCAGGTGTGGTGCAGGGGGAAAAGTATATGATCTTGTCCGCAAGCTCTCGCAAATCCGGAGATGGTATCAGTTGTTCATGTCGCTGGTAGATCAAGTTATGGGGCGCATTGGGAAAGTAGCTTTTCAGGTCAATCTGGAGGACAGCGCCCTCCCGTCCGTAGCGGCGATAATGCCAAGTAAGGTGTTGTTTGACCCGGTCGAAGTGCCAGTGCAACCCCTTCCCAATTTGGCTGGCTCCATTGTCGTGTATCATGCTGGGGGTATAGAGCGGTATAAGGACCTCGTTGCAGAGGGTCTTGTGCACTTGCCGGTCTGTGATGTGCGGCGCGTCAATGGGCCGTACCTTCCCGCGTTCGCATAGAGTAAAATGGACACACTTCTTCGGTTTCCAGGTTCCATTCAAAATTTCTCTCCGCCGTCGGGCGGTGCCGGAGAATAGGTGCATCTCAAAGTTTTGGGCTGACTGCTTCCACCGTACTCCGTTGCAGCACTTTCGGCCATAAAAGAACATCTTCCGGTAGCTGAACACTTCTGCCAGCGATCCCAGAGCGGCGCAACGGTCCTCCCGCTTTTTCCGCCGCTTCTCTTTTCGCCGCTGGTAGCGGCCTTCTCTCCGTTCCTGACTGTTCATAATAAAAGTATTCGCCTTTCGTACAGATAAATTGTAGGGTGCCGTCTAATCTGCTTTGCCCTGACACATGAAACGGGAATAGGCACATACGCCCGCCATGCAAGAAGCGTCCGTGCAAGGGCATCAAAAGAAAGGGTATCGGCTATAAAATAGGTTATACCCCATCCCGCTTTCCCGAGCGGGGCAGTTTTAGGGATTTCCACCCAGGGCAGTATTTCTCCTTTTACGAAGGTCGTCTTTCACCTGGGCCTCGGCCCTGTTACTCCATTTGACCCCGTAGTTTCGTAAAATCCGGCGAAAAGCCCCCCACAGTTGTTTGCATTGTAATTGTTGACACCGCCGCCCGCGCCCGCGCCCACCGCGCTGAAGTTATTGTTGTTATTGTAATTAGGGGAGCGCAGCGGAGCCCAAACAGCCGCAGGGCAAATTAACAGAAATACACCCAATGCACAGTCAGGTTTTCAGCCGTTGTCCGGTGCTTTTGATCTGGCCTTTCAGCAGTTCATTTTCCCGATCAATCAGCTCACCCAGGTTTTGAGCCATTTTATCCAGCTTTTCGACGGCGTCCTTCGGCCCGACCGTTTTTCCCTTCGAGGTGGTAAAGCACCCCTCCGGGTTCTGCATCATGACTTGGTAGCAGTCTGTCAGCCGGGAGTCCAGCGCCATCAGCGAGGCCCGTGCTTCCAGAAGATGAGCCGTCCTCAGTTGTACCCTTTGCGCGTCAGATGGGAAGATGCTGTTTGCTTTCTCCGAATGGTCTTTGACCTCTCCGGCCAGCTTGGCCACAGGCTCTGCAATCAGCCGGGAATATCGTGCGGACAGCCGGGTCAAAAAGTTCATCGTTTCAACATAGATTTGATTTGCCACGTTGATGAACTCCGCCTTGCTGACGGTGCGCTTTTGTGCAAGTACCGACATACTCTCACTCCTTTCAACGCCCAGATAAGGGCCAGTATAACACAGCCCCGGCCGGGGGAGAATTCCTCTCCCCCTCGTTCTATCAGTTTTCGCTATAAAATATCGCAGTTCGGCAAAAAATCACGGGAGTGGTGATTTTGAAAATTCGCGTCGGGCGCTTACGCGCCCGATTTTATTTTCTTCCTTTCGGCCTTGTCCTTCTCCGCCCCCTTGCCACGGGGGGGATCGGGTCGGGATAGCTCTGCGGAGGATTAGACAGTAAAGCCGGCGAAATGCCCCCCACAGGCGTGTGCATTGTAATTGTTGACACCGCCGCCCGCGCCCGCGCCCACCGCGCTGAAGTTATTGTTGTCAAAGTAACGAGGGGAGCGCAGCGGAGCCCAAACAGCCGTGCCCCGGTTGTCATGCCGGTACAACTGCTTATTGTTACCAGCCTTAAAATACTGGTACTGCTCCTGGTAGCCGCCCTCGTAGCTGTTGGCATAGGTACGGCTTCCGCCGTAGATCTCCTTCTCCGCGAAGCGGAACAGGTAATCCACCGAGGACGACACATTCCCGGCCACATCACCAGTGCCCCCCGCTACGTTGTCCGTGAACTTAGTCACCGACTTCATCACTTGCCGTAGGTCCTTGGGTAGCGCCGCCATGAGGGTATTCGCCACCGGGCTATTCACGATGTCGTAGCTTTGGGGGTCGTAGCCCACCCGGCCAGAGCTTGGGGAACTGCCGTAGCCGCTGGGCTGCTTGTTGGTGCTGCCCAGGATGTCATACCGAGCGTCACAGCCCTTCCAGCCGCCGTAGTTGTAGTTCCCCCAGTGGTTGGTATTGAACCCCTTCCGACCGTCCGTATAGCTGCTGTTGTAGTTGCTATCACACAGCGCGACCTGGGTGCCGCTGATCTTGCCAATAGCCCAATGGATGCGGTTGCTGCCCTCCCGGCTGGCATTGTGGTTAAAGCCGACAATGAATGTGTCGACCTGCAGGTTACTGAGCGCCAGGGTCCCCACAGTGCCGTTGAGGTTGATGGGCTTGGTGTCTCCCACGCTCCACACATTGGCCGCTTCGTTAGCGTCACTGGCCGCACGGATCGCCGCCCAGGTGTTGGCGCTCAGAGAATCGTCGAATACATTCACTGTCACGTTACAGGTCTTGGAGGCGGGGGCCGTGTAGTTCGTCCCGGCGGCCACATGGACGGTGATAACGGCAGTGCCATAGGATTTTCCGGTCACGGTGACGGTATTGCCGGACACGCTCACAGAGGCCACGCCGGTAGCATTGGATTCTGCCGTAACCGTTCCGTCACCCGCCCGGACGGCGGTGATGGTCCCGCTCTTAGTGGTGGAGTTCAGCGTCAGGGTCTGAGGGTTGAGGGATAGGCTTCCGGCTGCCTTCCCGATGGCCCACTGTACCGTCTGCGGGCCGGTTCCCCCGCCAGACCACTGATAGTTCTCGGTCGGCGTGAATGTAGTGTCATAGTTGCCTGCGTTCACGCCGCTGCTGTCCCCGCCCAACGTCAGCTTAGCCGGGTCATAGTTGGACCACTGCGGCGTCAACACAGAGCCGGTATAGGTAAGCGTTCCGCTCTGGGTGGGGGCTGCGGATACCGTAGCCCGGCCGATACTCCAGGCGGCGTTCTTTGCCGCCGTGCTACTATCCGGCCACTGGTAATTTGCCGTCGGAGTAAATGTAGCGGTATAGCTTCCGGCGTTGATTCCGCTCGTCGTACCACCGAGCGTCAATTTGGAGCTGTCATAATCCGCCCATGTAGGACTCTTGGAATTGCCGTCGTAAGTCAAGCTCCCGCTTTGCGTGGGAATGGTTGCCACTGTGGCTCGTCCAATAGTCCACTGTACGGTTTTAGCCTCGCTGCCGCCGCCGGTCCAGGTATATCCCTTTTTGGGGGTAAACTGCACTTCATAAGTCCCGGCATCGGTGGCCTTAGTAGTACCGCCTATATCCATCATCTCCGGGTTGTACCCATTCCAACTTGGGGTCTGCTCGGAGCCGGTATAGGTCAAGCTGCCGTTCTGCGTAGGGACTACGCTGATGGTGTGAGTAATGGCATCAATTCGTTCAGCCAGATCGGGGTGGGCCTCCGGGTCCTTATTGTGGGCGGTAACGGCCGCCGTCAGATCCTCCTGGCTTACTGTGTCCAGGGCCGGGTTAATGACGAACTGTAGTACCGAGGCGTCGGCCACAACGATGTGCATGAGCATGGTGAGCTTTCCGGACACGCCGCCGGAGATTGCCACCTTCTCAGTGCGTCTGGGGTATTGCACACGGCGACCATTACGCCGTCGTCCGAGTAAATAGCCGCTTCGCGGACCACAAAGCCGCCCACATCTTCTCCGATGACGATTTTCACGTCGATCATATTTGCCGTGGTGGTGCTGATAGTCGCGCTGACGATCTCGCCCCGCCATTTCTCGTTCTTCAATTCAGTCTGGGCAGGGGTCGGGGAATACGGCTCCCCGTTGCCATCGCCCACGGCGGCCTCGGTGATGGGGAGCTTGGTGCCGTTCAAGATACACTCGGCAATCAGAGCGGCTCCCGCATTGGTGATGACCGTCCCATAGGTCGTTGCCATAGGGTCATTCCTCCTTCGGATAAATTTCAACACGGGCGTGGTATTCCAGAGGCCCAGCCATAACGATAGCCCCTTGACTTTCCAGCTCGCTGATGATTTGGGGCCAGATTTCCATATAACTGGACTGTTCGGTGTAGGCTCCGTGAGTTATGGTGCCGTAGGTCTGCAAGAAAGCGGTCATAAGGACCAGCATATTGCACGGGCGGACTGCCAGCAGCATATCTAGGATTTCGCCTGCTAGGCTGCTGGCGTTAGGTAGGGCGTTGTAGTCAAGCTGGATATTCACCACATAACCAGACACCGTCAACTCATAGCCAGTAGCCCCGCACAGGCCCGCCAGCCAGTTCCGCAGCCACGGCACAGTATAGGGTAACTCCAGATTCCACATAGCCTTAATTCGGGCCTTGCGGACCTCCATGCTATCCGTGTCCTTTGGGTAGATGCGAAGCTCACGCTCCCACACGGATACCCCGTTTTCATCAGCAGTGTCTAGGAATTGGTTTGCTAGGACCAGGGTCAGCGCATCCCAGGCCACCGCTATCTCCGGCTCGTTAGCCTTGTTGATGGTCTGTATTTCAAGCACCTCCCGCAGCACAGGGGGTAGGTAATTCAAAAGCCGTCTATCCATCGGTTACCTCTCCTCTGGCGGGAATGCTGTCCGGGCTGAGCGCGTGGTTGCTTTCCTTCCCGTTGATTTTCGTCCCCCCGATGTCCGTGACCATATCGGAGCATTCAGAGAGGATGCGGCTTTCAATTTGCGAAATACGGACGGTTAAAAAATCAGAGCCAGCCCAGCTCCGGGCCAGCTCTTGGAAGTAACTGTCGATGACCTTTTCAATATAGCTTTTCGCAGATTCCCAGTCCCAGCCTTGTGCGTAAGTGGGGTGCAGCTCAATGTCGACACTCTCGGCGGCCACCCCTACCACCGAAACCACATGGCCAATAGGGGCCACCCCCAGGCCCTCTCCTGCATTTTGGATCGGGTCAATGGCGGTTTGAATCTCTTCCAGCAGTGTTGGTGACGGGGCCTTGTAGTCGGAGGCCATAACGACCAACTTCACGACCCCGCCCACAGTCAGCAACTTGTTTTTTGCCGCTGTATAAACTGCGGTAAGCCATGTAGCCACATCATCTTCCAAGGTGTCGACCGTTTCGTTGTACCAGCTTTCCACGCCCTTGTCTGGAATTAGGCTAGAAGGGGCGAGGCCCTCATTCCATACGGCGTGAACCTTGACATCGCCCACGCCAGGCATAGCCAGCACTTGTTCCCGGTAATCCGCTTGGTTCCCCCCAAATGCCTGGGACTGAAAACTGTCGAGCACCCGCTGCCGGAAAGTCTCCGTTTCCTCCTCGTCGTCTCCAGGGATCAGCAGCTCCACCAATTCCGCATGGGTAAGGCCCTGCACATACTCCACCGGAACCAGCGCCCCGCTGTAGCTGTTGGCGACTGTTCCTGGTGTCTCACAGGTGACTTGGTGGCTAAGTCCAGTTTCTGTATCGTAGCTGGTGTCCATACGGGCGGTTACAGCAAAGTTCAAGTCTTCACAGGAAAAACGAGTGCCCACTGGCACTTCGATATTAAACTCCGCCCGGAACACAGCCTGGCTGGCCGGATAGGGTGCCATACTGCGATCCGCAGCTCTCCGAATCAAGTACTCTCGTGGAGCCGTGGCAATATAGGTCGCCTGGAACACAAAATCGGCGGCGATGTAAAGCTGGGCAAGCTCCGCCATGGACGGCGCGACCCGTTCATCACCATGGACCCCCCGCTTATCCCCCACAGAAGTCACCCTGGAGAGGGCTCGTGCAAGTAGGGTTTCATAGGTCATATCTTCAAACATCAGATTGCCACCTCCTTTTCTGCCTCTACGTCACCAAAGATAGTCCGTACAGTAAACTGAGCGCGGAGCTGATTCCTGCCTGTTTCAAAGATCCAGTTCTCCACGCCAGTAATACGGTCATCCTGGGTCAACGCTTCGGTGATACGGCGCTTGATTTCGCTCATAGCGTAGTCCTGAGGCTTGCCGATTAAGTCAATCAGTTCCGCCCCATAGCGTCGGGAATAAATTGGGTAGGCGTACCGTTCCACGTTAAGAATGAGGTACACCGCCTGGCGGACGGCGTCCTGGCCGTCTGTCATTCCCCGTACCCGCCCCCGGTCAATGTCCAGCTTGTGGGTGTCGCTGGGCTGTGTCTCCATAGTAAAAGCAATCAGGTTCAGGTCATCCCCGGTAGTCGGTAGCGTAGCCATTACGGTGCCTCCCATCTGTCCAGAACGATATATTGCTGGCCGCCGTCGCACCGCAGCAGGGTAACCTTTTCATCCTTTTTGAGCCCAAGATGTACCCGGAAGGACTTCCGCCCCTTGTAGGGGTGGGAGTGTTCCACCGCTGTTGCGGAGCCGCCGCCGGTATAGGTGTCCACGACTGGATGACCGTGGCTGATGCTTTCCGTTACATGGTCTACCGTCATTTCCACTGTGAAGTCCCGGACGGCGTTGGTAAGAATCAGCTGAGTTTCAGACAGCACCAGCTTTTGGTCTGTTGTAATTTCCAGCGGGGACACAGCGGTCACGGTCCCGTAACATACCCCCATAGGCCCGTCGGCCTTCACGGCCTCTATGGCTGCCTGTTTCACGCTTCGGACCAGCTGATTGATATCAAGCGACAAACGTACCACCTCGCATATTCAAGTCCATTACGTGCTGTTCGTTGCTGAAGGTATGCTTGACCTGCTCCACCATGAGATAACTCGACAGGTTCATATCCCCTAGCCCCAGCATAACTACCAGCATCGTCCCGGCCCGCACCCGGACATCCCCCAGCACGTCTTTGAGCTTAAGTGTCCGGGTCTTGGTGTTGTAGAGACTAAGAAGGGCGTCAGCCATCGCCTTGGCGTTGGCTGTACTGTCGATTTTTTCATAGTACTGTAGGACACCCCACTGATTGATGCTGGAGCCGTCCTGGGCAATGAAGATCTCCCGCTTGCCGGTATCCTTATTCTCATAGGATAGCTTCACCTTATCGTAGGTCTGGGAGGCAATAGAGGTCTTATAATCGAAGTCCCCGGCTGTTTCATTGTCAACAAGCAACCCCAGCTTCATATCGCCGATATTTTTCAGCGTTAACTTGCCCACATCGTCATAGAGCACGTACATCTGTGACGTGGCTTTTAAGGTCTCGTCCAAAGCTGTCTGAATGATGTCAAAGAGAGTCTTGTTGTCCTCCACCCGGCTGGCGATTGTGTAGCCCGTATCCGCCAGGGCCCCCACATTGAGCTGGAAGTCCTCGGCAATCATACGGATGACCGCCGCCGCTGTCTTATTGGAATACACATAGGTGTCCTTGTTTTTGAGGTAGTAGAGCTGATCATAGACCGTGATGGTGATGACCTGATCCATACTCCCCTTCCTCGCCTTTTCAAAGACAAACCCATAGAAAATGGGGGTGCCGTCCACGGAAAAGCGGCAGGGGTCCCCTTCTTGGAAGCTCAGGCCAGGGGTTTTGACAATGTCAGCCGTGAGTTTGCCCGGCTGTCCTTGGCGTTCCCATTCAATGCTCACGCTTTCTACCACCGGGGGCAGCATAACGGCCCCCTGGTGCTGTATTAGTAGTTCATAGGTCATGGCAACGTAAGCACCTGCCCTGGGTAAATCAAATTCGGGTTGCTAATCTTATCCGTGTTCGCGTTGTATATCTTGCTGTACTCGGCGCCCTTACCGTAATACTTGGCCGCGATGGCCCACAGAGAGTCCCCGGCCTTGACCGTGTAGGTCTTGGCTGTCGGGGCGGTACTTTCCTCCCGCTCCTTCTCGACGGCCACGGTAGCCGGTTCCCCGGCCGTCTGTGGTTGCTCTACGGTTGCGGTTTTTGTCCCGTAGTCCCGCCACTGCTTAAGGTTGACGTCTACTGTCACGTCCAGTCCACTCTTAGCGTCCTCCGTGATGTTGTAGTCCTCCACGCTTACCTTGATGTTGGTATCGTAGAGCGCCCCACCGGAAGGGGCTCTCCGCACTAGAATGAACTGAGTGGTCTGCTTGCTGGTCTTAAGTAGCTCCAACACACTCAAATAGTAATCTGGGGAGTTGGAGCCGGTGAGCATGGGTAGATCAAATGGCACTGTTATCTCGGTAAGCCCTGGAAAGCGTAGGAAGTTGACCTCCCCCTCGTTCAGTAGCACAAGGGTTTTATTCTTTCCCTTAATTTTGACCTGCAGTTTACTAGGCGTAGGCCACTGCACTCCACCCAAATAACAGGAATAGCTCATACGTGCACCCCTTCCGCCGCTGTTAGCAGGGCTTCTGTAAAACCATCGGTTAGTGCGGAGATTACGCCGTCTAGGTCAGCCCCACCCTCAATCCGGTTCTGCATTCCAGTCATATCAATTTTAACTTCGGCGGTCGTAAAGCGGTTAATGGCATCCCGTTCCGCAATATCCCGGAGATACTCGAGTTCCTCCGTAGTCGCCGTTAGAGCATCAGCGGTGGCTCCAGTATTGGCCGCCGTCAGGGCCGCATTATTGGAGATGTCGTCCAGCGCAAAGGGGGAGTCGGCCCCATAGTTTTCGGCGGCCCCAAGGTCAAAGTTAAACAGGCCGCCCACCGCGTCTTCGATGCCGCGTCCCAGGCTGTTTCCGGCAGCCCAGGCGTCCCCGTACTCAATCCGCTGAATCTGATAGTCGGAGGCGTTCAGCTTCTCCATGACCTCAACTTGATCGCCAACAATTTCTTCCACCTTTGTGGCCACCGTGTTACGGAAGCCAGCCACCGCACTAGACATATCAGTGCCCAGCACAGTATCAATCAGCGATGCGGCACTTTGGACGATTCCTAAAATGAAGTCAAACATTCCGGCGAATAGGTTGATGATGGCTCCCACGGGGTCATTGAACACATTAGCAAAGAAGTTCGCAAAGGTGGCAATCAGATTATAGAGCTCCACCCCAATTCCGATGACGAAGTTCACCACGCCCAGAATCAGATTGATAATAAACGCCCCCGCCACAGCGAAAGCGCCCATGACGATTCCTGTTGCGGACAGGGACGTCCCAGCAAAGTGGTTGATGGCCGCCACAGCTGCGTAGAAGGCCGCCACAAGAGCGATAATAAGCAGGACTATCCAAGTAATAGGACAAGCCAAGAGCGCCGCATTGAGGCCGTATTGGGCCACCGTGGCCGCGAAAGTCGCCCCGGTACTCATAGCCAGAGCTGCTGCCTTTACGCCCTCTGCAAGCGCCGTGGCCGCATTGAGGCCGTTTGTGATAAGTGCCACGGTATTGTAAGCGACGAAAGCCGCCACCAGCCCCCATACAATGGGCTCCAGCCAGCTCCAGTTATCTACCACTAGAGAGCCGCCGCTTATCAGTAAGTCAAGAACCACACCCGCCACAGCGGCTATGGTGGCCAGCCCGCTCACAATACCGTCGGTCACCGTCTCAAACCGCTCACTGTTCGCAACCTGATTCAGCTTGGAAAGGACCGGGTCAAAGGCCGCTATGGCCTTATTCTGCATCTGTGTCCATACCTGCCCCCAGGTCATGGGCATTTGCTGGAAACGGGCCTCTACTTCATCAGCGGAGTTGAAAACCGCTGCCTTGATAACGTCTGCGGTCAGGAGGCCCTCCGAGGACCAGTCCTTCATTGCCCCCGTTGCTCCCTGCACATTTCTCATATATTCCTCAATGGCTCCGGCAAGCATGGGTGCATTCTCGATGATGGAGCGGTACTCATCGCCCTGGAGGCGTCCCGAGCCCATAGCCTGAGTTAGCTGGTACATAGCCGCTGCCTGTTCTGTAGCAGACGATCCGCCAATGACGAAGTTCTTATTCAGCAGTTCCGTGAATCGAATCAGTTCGTCGTTGCTATTAAACGCATCTCCGGCCTGAAGCCCTAGCTTGCTAATCGTCTGCATCGTGCCCAAGTAGGATGCCCTAGACCTCTGCGCTGAGGCCATGATTTTCTGCTCCAGCGCGTCTACGGAGCCGCCGTCGTCGACAATAAGCGACAGGCGGGCGGAACTACTGGCAAGCTGGTCGGATAGTCCTAGGACTGCTTTCGCCCCGCCCGGCAGCCAGCGTCGTCACAATGCCTTTGACCTTGCCCAACAGTCCGTCCGCAGCACTTGCCCCATTTCGAAGCCCCTTTGTTAAGAACTTCTTCCTGCTGCGCCGCCCGACGGTAGGCTTCCGCCATGTTGTCGACATCCCGGTTCGCCTCCGCCAGCGCCGCTCTGGCCGCCTGGATTTGGGTCACGTCTACCGCTCGCCCAGAGGCCCGCTGGACCTGCTCAAATGCATTGAGGGTTGTACTCAGTCCGTTTGTGATTCTTTTCAGCACTCCGCTGATACCGTCATTTAGGACCATTTGCGATCTGATCGTTGCCACGAACTCACCTCCCATTTGGGCATAGAAAGAGCCACCCTCCCGCCATGGGAGAGTGGCTCTGCTTAAAGCTCGATTTTAGTGTGCTGGTGCGGTCGCTTTTGAAAGAGCTCGGCCAGCTCTCGGCACTTCGGCGTGTGCGTAGCGAAAAAGGAAAGCACCGCCGGAGTCCCGTCTTTTCCGATGTAGTGAATTATCAGATAGGATTCCGTCTGCTGTGTCTGTTTCTCCTTGATCCGGCCGCCCACGACTGCTCCGATAGGCCCCGCAACTGCGGCTCCAAGAAGTGCGCCGCCCGCGCTACTGACAAACTGGGTCTGCCGGTCCACGTTTGTCTGGATGCTTACGCTCTGAATCTTGTCCATACTAAGGTCGTACTCTACGCCCCCAGCGTCAATCTCGACGTGGTCGTCAAAGTAGTACACTTGCGCGAGTGTCCGCTCTGGGACCGGAAGCCCGGATGCGCTGGGGACGGATACGAACACCCTGACCCCCGGCTGCTCGGCCTTGGCCCTGATTTCTGGATTCAGCTTTGGCTTAAATAACCCCATATCCGTGCACCATCCTTCTTGCTTATAGCCCCATCATAGCCATCAAACGGCGCAGTGTCAAGGCCGCCGCGTTTATCGGCGCTTGCCTCGCTTCATTTTGCTTTTCAGCTCGGCTTCCTTTTTTCTCTCCGCCTCGCAACGGACATTGATGGATGCTATCACGAAGGCCCGCTCACGACTTGGCAGATTCAAAAACTTGGACGGCGGCCACCCGAATCGCTGTAAGCAGAAATGTGCGAAGTTGGCCTCCGGGTCGCCGTCCATTATCAGTTTTTTGCGTCGTTAACCAACTCGTCCTCGGTTTTGAAACCATTGTGCTGGAACACCTCAGTCACATAGTCGTCAAACTCACCGCCGATCAGCAGCTTGCCAATCAGCTCCTCCGGCTTGGCAACCCCCCAGCTGTTCTGCAGCTCGGCGTTGTTGAGGTCCGGGAATACCGTGCAACGGGCGGCCACACGAGCCTGGAAGGTATAGGTGTCGAGTTGCTGGGTGTACTGTCCCTTTTTGCCCGCCACGGGCACTTGGCGAATACAGGCACCCCGGATGCGGGCGTATTCGTCGGCGGAGATACAGCAGATCTCCCATTCCACGGGCTTGCCGTCCTCCCCCTTGATTCGGTGGGAGGCAACGTATTTGTGATTCTTTACTTGCTCCACATTGGGCTGCATAAACGCAGACAGATTGCTCATAGGTCAAATCTCCTTTCTTACATATAGGCCGGATTGGTGTGCTGCTCCGGCCGGGTGAAGCTGTCACAGTAGCCCTCAATGGACTGTTCGACAAAATCGCCCTCGGAATTGAACATAGAAAGCAGCACGTCGCCGTCTAGGATACAGTCGTTGTAAATCTTGGTGCTACGCCCCACCGAGGTGGCGGGGTCATCGTTGGAGGTTTGGACAGTGAAGGTCGGCATTACGCCGGTTTTGAGGAACCGCTCCACCACAGTGTCGAAGATCTCTGTGCACTTGTAGATGGTCATGGAAAAGGCCAGCGCCATCGTCTGTGCCTTGTGGCCTACCACCGGGTTCCCCAGTTTGTAGACCTCTTTGGTGTTGATGGTTGCCTTACCCTCGAACTCCTTCGCCATCAGCATGGAGTAGCGCGTGCCGTCAATGGTGACAAAGCACTCCGCATAGTTGGCGCTGACAGCGTCCTGGGTATTCATACTCTGGTTCATTTAGCGCGCCTCCCTTACTGGATGATAACGCTCATATAGAGCTTTGCCATGGCGTTGACGATGTTAAGTCCGTCAACGGTGCAGAGGACAGCGTTTTTCGCGTCGCCCTGTTCGCAGGTCACGATCTCCGGGTCAAAGTCCTGCACGGCCCGAATGGTGTTCAGGTCCTGAATGAGCTTGGTGATGTCGCCCCAAAGAGAGGACCGCCCGGAAGCGTCATTGGGAACAGTACCCAGGTACTTGGTCGCGAACAGGACCGCCGTATCGTTGGCAATCTGGTCACACACGCGCATGGTCTGGTTGGACTGGAAGATTTCCCCCTTAGTATCGGACAGGGTAAGCAGGGTGTTAATGTCATCCAAAATCCGGGGGTCGCCGTTCACGTTGTGAATCAGCAGCTTTCCTGCCTTTAGAGCTGCCTCCAGCTCTGCCTGGGTGTAGTTGGTGTCAATGGTCAGTTCCCCATCATACTTGAAGTTGGTGAGGGACTTATTGACGGCGCACCCCGCCTCAGCCCCGGCCAACCAATAGACCAACAGGTGCTCCGGTACGTCAGCGATGCTGGAGTGGGTCACCTTGTTCCAGACGCCGATAATGCCCTCGTAGTCGGCGGTGGTGGGCTGCCAGGCTACCAGTTGGAACTTGCTGCCCACCTCGTCCCGTAACCGGCTGGTGAACTGCTGATACAGCTTGATCGTGGTAGGGTCGGCTGTAGGGCAGCAGAGGACGTTGTAAGAGTAGGGCTCGATCTTGTCGAGAAACGCCTGGTGACTCTCGCCGTTGATGGACGAGACATTCTCTCCGCCCTCCAGGGGTTTCCCGGCAGTGGCTTCCAGGGTGCCGGACGCCTTGAAGTCCACCCAGTCGTTTCCAACCAAGTCAGCCGCCTTCGATACGGTCTGCATATCCACCACAGCGCCGTCCACAAGGGTGCTGACATCCCAGAGGGAGCCTTCATCCACATTGGCAGCCACTGTGATGGCGATATCGTTGCCACGAGTTCCGCCGTACTTGGCTGTTGCCAGGTCGTTGGTGGCCTTTACCGCGCCCTTGCCCAGCCGGTAACAGTACACAGTGGTCGCGTGAGTGAAAATCTCACGCAGGGGCAGCAGGGCCGGGTCGGTGTAGCCGTAGCCGAAAATGGTCTTGCTATTCTTCTGCATATCCCCAGAGGTCACAGGGAAAACCTGCTCCTCCGGGCCCCAGTTCAGCTCGAAAGGGGCTGCCGCATATCCGCGGTCGGAAAGCGTAGCAGACGCCCTGGGCACACTGGAGAAGTTAACGTAGTAACCAGGCAGGACCTTGTTCTGGGTCTGCCAGGTGCCGCCGCCCAATGCCATCTTACTTCACCTTTCCTTTCATAAAGCCGTCAATGAGGCGGTCCGCCTCGTTCAGTGTGTAGGTTTTGCCATGTTCCAGCAGGGCCATGATAAGGTCCCGCCGCTTGGCGTATCGCTTGGAGGCCGCCAGCTGCTCCTTGGTAAACACAGCCTCGGTAGTCTCCGCCTTAGGCGTTTTTGCCGTTGCCATTGTTATCCCTCCATTTCAAGTTCCAAAGTTTCCATGAAGTCCTCGTCCTTGGGCGTATAGATGTAATGGTCGTAGCTCACCAAGATATGCAGGACCCCATCCTCCACCGACCACTCACAGCTGGTACAGTGGATAACATCCCCCTCCGGGGTGGTGATGTCTTCCAGAGCGCGGACCAGAACGTCCGCCGTCCTGTAGCACTCCGCCATTCCTTCTTTGGGGTAATAGATCACGTCTAGCGTTGGCGTTCGAAGATAACGGCTTCCCACCTGCCGAGTGTGTCCGGCAGAAGGCATAATCACGTTGAGGTCCCCAGGCTTGAGCCCCTGCTGGACATCTCCACCATGCACCTGTGCGACAGGGATTGCCCTATGGAGCGCCAGGCTCACGCCGTCATAGATGCTCGAAAAATCCAGGTTAGACATTGAACGCCTCCCGCAGCAACCGTTCTAGCTTCTTCTCAAGAATCGCCGGAGCCATACGCTCTAGGTCCCGCTCGGAGAGAGTCAGGAAGTACTGGCCCGCGACCCAGCCTTGGCCGCCCCGTGTCCGATGCCCGAACTCCACATAGCTGGCATAGTGCACCGGGTTGATCACCTCAATGTAGAAGTTCCGTCCCCGCTTGAATACCGGCAGAGAGTTGGCGTAGGCCGTCGGGTTTACCTTGGGGCCCCCACCCGCCCGAGCCGCTTCTTCCGTTTTAGCCGTCCAGCCTCGGCGCAGGGTTCCGCCCTTTCGCCCACTCTGCTTTGGGTACTTGCCCACCGGCGTCCGAGGGATGACCAGGGCCAGCAGCCGGGCGGCCAACTCACGAGACGCTTCTTCGCAAAATCGGGTCAAATCCATGCTTTGGAGCTTCTGCAAATTTTGCTGCAGCTTCTGAAGCTGCTTGTAATCACATCTTCCCCACTGCATTAGGCCCACCCCTTCCATAACTCCAGCGGAACTTCCTGGTGGCTGGTATAGACCGCCGGAGTCCCGCTCCGGCCATAGTCACGAGTGACTCCATTCTGTGTCACGGTAACTTTTGACCCCTCCGGGATTTCCACAGAGGGGTCAATGTATAGCACCGTGGTTGGGTCACCTGAGCCGCTTCTTCAGCCGGCTCCGTATTCTTGACCGTTTTGTGGGACAGGCGGCAGGGCTGCTCTGTAGCAGATGCCTGTTCCGTCTGCTCTGTGCGGCCAGTGGTGGGGTTGAGTGCCCCGACCCGCACATATATACTGTAGCTTTGCCGGTCCAGAGCCGTTGTATGGCCTTCTTATAGGCCGGGCTATCAATTACCATCGCAGCCTCCTAAACCTCGCCAGGGTACTTTCTGGAGGGTGCATCATGCGATCCAGCAGCGCATCAAATCGGCTTTCTGCGCTGCTGGACCCGTCACTAGCTCCGGCAAAGGTTACAGAGATGTCGCCCTCTGTGATGCTCTTGACCGGGGAATCAAAGTCAAAGCCCTCCAGGTCTCCGGCGGCCTTCTTATTGAACAGGAACTGCCCGGCGGCCATCTCCACGAGCGTATAGAAAAGGCCGTCAGGCAGTTCCCGGTGGTTGATATTTGCCAAAATGTCCAGTTCACATTTTGGAATCAGGTACTCAAGGCTCACTCTGTCGGCTTCCGTGGAGGTGTAGCCCAGCGTGGCCAGCCGGGCCACCACCGCTTCATATACGCTCATCATAGCCGTTAACCCCTGGAGAGGATGCGGGCGATGGGCACGGCCTTGTCGGCCACATAGGATCGCTGGCCCTCGTCACTTTCGCCGGAGTGGACCAGACACCAGTTCTCTCCCTTGGCCAGTTCCTCGTCAGTGGGAGAGAGGGACTGCTGACTCTTCTTCTCATAGGAGATGCCGAAGGGCGCGAACACCTTACGCTGGCGGGTATAAAGGGTATCCTGGCCGCCCTTAGTTTTGGGGTCACGGGCCATCTCGTAGGGTACACGGGCCCCGATGTCCTCGTAGCTGATGCAGCCGTCGCCCAGCACATAGGTCACATACTGCGTCCCGGCCACCACATAGCTGTCAGTATCAGGAGTGCCAGTGCCGAAGTAGGGGGTAACGTCAGACTTATTGATCTGGCCGGTGGTGGCACTGGAATCCTTGACCTGCAATGCGCCGGGAGTCTCCGCATCGGCGGGGAAGTAGCCATCGGTGGCAGGCATACCGTCGTCGACCACTACCAGCTTGCCGTTCCAGGTGTAAAGGGCGAGGTCGCGAGTGATGCCGTCCTTATCGGTGAACTTCAGCGCGGTCAGCAGATTGAGGTTCTCCAAGTTGGTGGACACTGCAGAATGCATGAACACCAGGGAGAACTTCTTCTTGCGGTCACCACAAGCCTGGGCGGTGGCGGAGTTCATAGTGGTGGCCTCTAGGTTTCCGTCCACGGTGTAGGTGTGCTTGGTCACGAACTCTCCGCTCTTGCCCCCAGTCATAGAGAACACGCCCTTGAGGATTGCCAGGATGGTGTCCTGGTCCACATCCTCCCAATAGGCGGCCACCTGCTGGGCCACATTGTCCATCCAGCCCACGCCGCCGGTGATGTCCGTGGAGAAATCCAGCTCAGTCCACGCCTTGGCCCGGCCGATGACGACTACGCCCTGCTCGAAGGTCTTGGTGGAGGTGGCGGTGATGTCGGTCTTGCCGTCGTAGTTCACAGCGTCGCCATCCAGCAGACCACGCATAGCGATCCGAGCATAGGCGGTGCCGTTCTGGGCGGAGAACACGTTGCGGATGTCGGAGTTCCCCGTCAAAGCACGGGACTTGCGGATTTCGTTCAGCCGGGTGCGGGGCACACGGTCTACAGTGTACTTGAACGCCTGAGGGTTAAAGCTCTTCGCGTCAAACTTATCGTTTGCCATAGTTCAATCATCCTTTCTCAGTATCGGTCTCGGTGTCGGTTTTCTTCTTGCGGCCGGATTTGCCCTTTGCTGGCGTGTTTACGCCCGTTTCATCCTCCGGAGTATCCGTGCCCGCCTTGGCCAGTTCAAAGGCGTCAGCGCCCGCCGTAGGCGTGTCGTTGGCAGAGAAATCGCTCATGCGGGCGAGCACCTCGCACGTCACCGCCTCCGCCAATTCATCCAGGGAGGGGATGTGCTCCGCCATGTACTGCACCACGCCCTCTTGAGTGCGGGGCAGTGCAGAAGCTGGCTTGCCGGTCAACTTAGACGCCAGATTTCTCAAAGCATCCTCGAAGGACACGGCACGGGCTGGGATTGTCATGTTTCTCATAGGGTCACCTCTCAGTCCAATTTCGCGTCGGGGTTCTGAGCCAGGTATTCCGCCAGCTCGTCATAAGACATCTCCGAGGGCTTTTTATCGGAGCCGGGCTTGCCCTTGTCTCCGCCCTCTCCGGGCTTCCAGCCGCTGTACTTGCCGTCCTTGGTAGCAAAGAGGAAGCCCGTAGCATCGTCCTTCTTCATCGCCTCCACCTTGGCGGCCAGCGTGACCATTTCCTCACCCACCTTGGCTGTCACTTTGCCATCCACGATTTTGGCGTCCTTGAGGAAATCCTCCAGAACAGCGCGGGTGGCAACTGTGTTTCGCGCACCGGCAGCAGTCAGTTCCGCATCGACAGCGGCGGCCAGACGTACACTAGCGAGTTCCTTCTCATAGGCCGCCTTGGCATCCTTGTTCTGCTGGGTAAGGGTATCGATCTGCTTCTTCAGCTCAGCGTTGTCACCTGCGGCTTCCTTCAGCTGCTCCAGCTGCTTGTCCCGGTCCTTGATCGTGGCGTTAAGCTGGCTCACTTGTGTCTCCGCCTCTTTGAGCTTGGCGGTCTTGTCGTTGAAGTCTGCGCGGGCCACAAACCGCTCCCCCAAAGCCGTGCACACCTTGGCGTCTATGTCCTCCGTGTAGACGTCTCCCAGGATGTCCTTAATCCACTGCAATTTCATAACTGGCTCCTTTCCGCTGCCGTCCTTTTGACCGGGCCTGTCCCCGTATGGCAGCCGCCCTGCTGTATCCGCCGGGCCAGCGGTATTTTTTTGTATGAAAAAAGCACCGGGCTTTTCAGCTCGATGCTTTCATCAACGATTCGGTTATAGCTGGTCACGTCGGCACCACCAGAACATCCCCGGTTTCCTTCATGACCGCATACTCGGCCTCTTGGCCTTCCACACTGCACAGGAACACGTACTGTTCCCCGGTCGTGGAAATACACTCTTTGACCTCCAAATGATAGCTCTCACCAGTCTCTCCATCCTCCTCTTGGTAGCTCTGGAGAATGGTTCTTGCTTCCTTTTCGCTCACGGCTTCTTCACCTCCACAGTGGCCGCTATGATAGCCTGATCCGTCGTCAGCGCCTTATCGTCCATGCGGAAAAATCCAAATCTCCCCTTGGAGCCCCTAGCGAAGTAACCGGAGGCGTCCATGTTTCCGGTCTGGGGGTCCATGTAATGGACTACCCCGCCGGACTTCTCCGCAATAAATACGTGTGCAGCGGGCGGGCGTCCCTTCCACTTGATGTATATCCCATACCGGGCCCCATCTGGAGCGGCGGCCAGTTCCCGCTTAACGGCGGCCTCCGTCTGGTTGAAAGTGTACGATACCGACCGCCCGGCGGCATCTGCGAAACACTCGGAGCCCCAGAAAATTGTGTTGTTCTTCTTCGGCTTCGGCCGGGCAATGACGTCATACCCACGCCGCCGCAACTCGAAGGTCTGCACACACCTCTGGCAATTCACTCGGTAGCCCTGGTCAGAGGAATAGTTGGGATTTGCTCCGGTAATGGCTGGCTTCATGTCCAGAGATGTGCCCTTAGCGGCCCCTACAGCCTTTTCAACTATGTCCATTATAGCAGATTTCCCAGTCCGCACAACCCCCGTCTTCACGTGGCCTTTCTTCCACTCATCGAAGGTAATGCCCGTGGGAATCTTCCCCGTGGTGCCATCCTCATTCCGCACCCACCGTTCTCCGATGCCCACCATATCCGCAAAATACGGCGCGATGCAGCACCGGCACCAAGGATGCAGCGGCGGGGCTGTCAAGCCCGCCTGGTGTTCAGACATTTTGAACACCTTGCCGTCCATGGAGGCGCACAGTTCACAGGTATCATGGTCGAAGGAGGCCACAAACATATATTCCTTGACCCCCAGGCCGTTGAAGCAATCCTTTTGCCCGGCACTGGAGAAATACGCGCTCTCGGTCATCACCAGGCGGCCCGCTTTAGAGCGGGATACATTGAACTGCTTAGAGATTGCGGAGATGGCCCGATCTGGGCCCTCTCCCCGAATAATCATCTGAGTAAGCTGGGTATTGACGCTGGACACCAAGCTCTGCTTATTCATCCAGCAGCGGTCACGGAAGGTCTGTCCGTCAGCCGTCCACGGTCGGGAGAGAACCTTGGAAACGGTACGCTCGTCGAGGGCTTGCATTGTCCAGCCTACGCCGAGGCCCTTTTGGATTTCATAGGCCGTGTGGTAGTAGCCGCCGGTGTAGACCCGCCGGGCAACGGCATCCAGAGTGTCAAGCTGGTTGGAGTACAGCAACTCGGCTTGTTGCTGCAACTGGAGCTTGAGCGCATCCAGCCGGGAGATATGGACTCTGGCGCTGGCGTTTTCCAGCTCCTTCATCCACGCCCCAGTGAGGGCGTTTTCCTCACCGTGCTTGATATACTCCTCCACCGTCCAGCGAAATTCCTCCAACTCACCACTGTTCAAGAGCCGCTTGGCATCAGCCAGAGTAATCTCGTTATTGTCCGCAAATCGCTGATACCAGGCAGCCACCTGCCGCTCAATTTCCGCCTGGGCTATCCGGAATTGAGCGTCTAGGTTTTCCATGTAGCTGTAGGACTGATTTAGAAGTGCGTCCTCCATGAGCTTTAGCCGCCGAGCCCAATACTCGGAACTACGCTCTGGCAGCTTATTCGTCGCCATCGCCATCACCGCCGGTCACGCCGTCTTGGGGGTCCCCGCCCTTTTTCCGGTTTGCCATGAAGGCGGCTTGGTATGGGTCTTCCGTGGCCTCCTTCTGTTCTTTCTTGATGCGCTCCAGCTCTTGCTCCGGGTCGGAGATCCACGGATGGTTCTTCACGATAGTTTCATTGGACAAAATACCCACGGAGTTCTTGCAGTTGTTGATGGCCTCGGTTTCGTTGATAAGCACGTCCCGGTCAAAGATAACCTTAACTTCTTCTCCCTCGAAATTTCCCTTTCCGGTGTTGGCGAGGTGCTGGTTGACAAACCAGAGCAACTCCTCCATGGCGGCCTGAAACTCGATTTCGATGCCGTTGGCGTCCAAATCAATGTCCGAGTACATGGACTGGATATTCATCTGATTGGGGTTTCCGCCCATACGCTCGTCCTTGGCGTCGTAGCCCCTGGCGTTTTCAATGATAGCATCCTTTAACAGCGCGAGAATCACTTTGAAATTCTCAGCGTTGACCTCAATTTCCAGAGTGCTTGCCCCACCCTCGGAGCCCTCATAAGACCGGACTTTGATGATGCCATAGGTTGCCAGATTTCGGCGGAGGCGGCCCAAATCCTCCCCGTCATAATTTTTGATAACGATGACGGTATTGTGGATGTCCTCCTCCATACGGTCAGCAAAGGCCGATAAAATCTGATTATAGGCATCCTGGAGACACTTCACTTTGGATAGCAACGGGATTTCGTGGTGAGAGGACTTAAAGCAAATCAGAGGTATCCGTTTCCAGTTATATCCACGCTGTTCCCCGGTTTTCGGGTCTGGGGCCGTGATATAGTCCCCGGACCTAGCACTGCTATCAGGCTCCAAGGTCCCGTCATCGTGCCGGATGAAACAATCCACCCCGCCACCATGCAGCACCTCTACTTTTATCACGGCTTTCGGGATTTCGGATTCATCGTATTCCTCTACCGCGTACACGTGGACAGCGGCATCCAAGATGGTATGATCTGCGTCAGCCCAGAAAGGAAGCACTTCGTCAGCCGGGAGCCGCTTAAACACCAGTTCTCCAGCATCATAATACAGGTAGAGCCAGCTTTTGCCCCCAATCCAGGCTCCTTCGCCCAGATTTCGCATTACCCGTCGGAAACGGGAGCCAAATACCTGGGAAAGCGCCTCCGCATAGCCCTTATCCTCCGTGTCAAATGAAAAGGGCCGCCCGAAAGAATAGTTTGTCTTCTGGTCTACCATCTTCGCATATTGATTGCTAATGAGCCGATTATTAGGCAGGTGCCGGACTTCAATGGGATCGCCGTTGTCATCTATGGCCATCCGCCGCTTTGCGAGGATGTCCTGCTGGTTATCATAGTACATCTCTCCCGCAAGCTGGCGCTTCCGTTCCGGGGAGCGGAGCCACGCCGTGATCTCCAGCTCCAGAAAACGCTTATCCGTCATACCCCGACGGAAGTCCGTATCCGTGCGTCCAATGCAGTCACCCCGCAGATTGAAGTTCACCATTTCTCTTTCCCCCCTTTCCCTTGTGTCTCTACAGCCGCAGAAAAACCGATGGGCAGGGCCTTGCTTTTCTCTAGCGTGAGGGTCTGCCCAGGAAGCTCCACTTCAATCCGCAGGGTGCGGTATGGTAGTCGCTCGGCCCATTGTTCGATTTTATCTAAGACATATCGCTGCTCAAACATAAAGCACCTCACGCAGTGGGGCCGATACTGAAAATATCAGGCCCGAATACCTTGTGGACGAAGTAGCGCACATCGTCCATAGCGTGGTCGTTTTCTTTGATGGGTCGGTCAAAGCCCGCCTTTTCGTCCCAGCGGTAGAGCTGGAACTCCCGGATACAGTCCCGGCAGCCCTCGCAGAAGAAAATCTCCCCCGTTTTAAGCCTGGTGGCGACGTTGCGAATACCATCCAGGACAGAGTTAGATGCTTTCTCCGCATAGAACCGGCCGTGCCGCCGGATGGCCTCTATGAAGCTGGCAGCCGACGGGTCCACGATGACCGCCCGGATTGACAGGTCCCCGGCCAGCTTCTCCAGCTCGGCGTAGTATTCCTCGTCCGTCAGCTGGCGGCCCACCTTCCGGCTGTCGTAGTAGTACTCCCGAATGCGATACCATTTCCCCTGGGCCTTGCCCCAAAGCCCCATGCTGGTGGGGTTGGCGGTGCCGTAGTCCACGGAGATATAATACCGCTCGTATGGCCGGGGCTTATCCGGCACCACATGAAAATCCCGGTTGAACATGGTGTAGATCAGCCCCTCGGCCACCACCCACAGCCCCAGGATATAGCGGTCGTAGAATACCCCGGAAAACTGCCGCTCATAGCGGGCCCGGACCTCCGGGGCCAGCGCCGGGTTATCGTCCATAGTGAAGTGAAGGTGAAGCGCGTTCATTTTCTTCGGGTTATCGCCCTCGATCCAGTTTTTATAAAACCAGTGTTCGGGGCCTTCCGGGTTGCAGTTGAACCATATCTTGCTCCCCTTGATGGAGCACCGGGCAAGGGCCTGTTCCACGAAGGACCGGGGCATGAGCACCACCTCGTCCAGCAGGGCCCCGGCCAGGGTAATGCCCTGGATCAGCATATAGGAGCTCTCGTCCCGGCCGCCGAACAGGAAGTAGGTGTTCTCCCGCCCCAGGCCGTCTGAAATAATCAGCTTGTTTTCTGACCGGCGCTCCACGATAGTCAGCTCCGGCGGCACCCAATCCCGGAGGTTCAGAACCACATTGCGCCGCAGGCTCTCGATGGTCTTGCCGCACAGCGCGAACCGCTCCCCGTTGAAAGTCGCCATGCTCCAGAGGATGAACCCGACGGTCATGCACACCGTTTTACCGGATCTGATGGAGCCATCACACAGAAGGACGTCCCGGCCACGGAAGCGGGGCTGCTGCCACCAGAGCATAGCTAACTTTTGCCGCTTACTCAATCTCCGGTAAATCATCCGTGTCAATCTCCCCCGTCTGCATGATGGCTTCCAACAGGTTATTCACGGCACCAGGGGCGGCGGCCCCGGAGGACTGTTCCTGCTTGAATTTCAATTCTTCCTGGCGCATCTTCAATTCGGCCTTTCGAATATCCAAGGCAGGACTTTCCCCGGCGGTGTCTCGGATGAACTCCGCCGCCCTGACGTCGCCTTTCATAGCCTCCAGCATAATACCGGCGAGAAGCGCGTCCTGATAGGTTGCATCGTCCGGTGTATAGCCGAAGGTTTTCAGTAAGGTTTTCACAGTCCCCATGAATGGGCCCCGCTCGTTCATGGGGATCTGCGTATTCAGCAGCATGGCCGCAGCCTGACGCATGGCCCTCTTTCGTCGTCGGGATGCCCCGGAGGCCACACCGGCCTTCCGGCCGTTTTCTACTGCGTCCTTGCCGCTTTTGAATTGCGTGGCTTTTCCCTTCTTCAAGTTTTCCGCATTGGCCATACCACCACCTTCCTCCCAAACGCGGGCCGCACTGTCTATCGTCTATGATAAGTCTCCGGGTCCGCTATGTTGTAGGTGCACCAGGTACAATCCCGGATGCAACCTCTGCACTCTTTCGGTGCTGTGTCCGAATCGAACACCGGGGCTTCCCCGCCCAGGGCGAGCAGCTCCCTTCGCTCTAGCCTTGGCCGATCCCAGGACGGCTCCCAGGTGGCGCAGCTTTCGTCCTGCTCCACCCATAGCCCGCTCCCTCGCTCCATCTCCCGAACGGCGTCCACTAGCAAACGGACTCCGACAGGGAAGATGGCCCGCCACAAATCGTGGTAAGTCCACCCAGGCTTAATCCATACCAGCTCTTGTCGGAGGATGTCGCCTCCGTCGGTCTTATCAGTCAGCCGGTACACGGTCCCGCCGGAGACATAATCCCCCATGTGGACTGCCCAGCGGACTGCATCTTTCCCCCGGTGTCTAGGTAGCAGCGAGGGGTGGAACCCTATCCCGCCAAACTGGGCCCGTTTCAGGCACTGGCTGGAGATCAGCCAGTGAGAGTGGGCCGCCACAATCAACTCCGTGCCATCGGGGATAAAGCTGGACACCAGGCTTTTGCAGTCCGTTACCAGCGGCAGCCCTTTAACTGCCGCATAGCCATATAGCTTGTCCTGGTGCTTCTGGGGCGGGGCCGGGGCCACACCCACAATCTCATGCCCGGCATCCAGCAGCGCCCGGCAAACCTCTTTCCCGAAGCTACGCTGACCACAAAGAAAAATCTTCATCCCTCTACCTCCCCGATGTACTTGAAGCCCTGCACCGCCCGGAAGTGTCCGCCATAACCAGACCCTATTCCGACCTTCCCGTGCCTGACTCTGGAGCTTTTGATGGTTGCCGCCGACTTCGCCTTGTTGCCGCCGAATAGGACAGCAGAGCACTGTGTCCACTTTGGGCTACGGCGAAGAGCGGCGCACATCTGGGGATGACTTGTGTGAAAATACAAGGGGTATTTGTGGCCGCCACGGCCCCCTCCTTGCTTATGGTACTCAGCGACCCAGTTTAGGAATCGCATCCCGACACCCGCCCCCTGCCACTCAGGCATGGTCACCAAGCGGGTCCCGCGATACCCTCGGACCTCAAAGCGAGGAGCCACCGCCATGTGACACGCCAACTCCCCATCTACAGTCCCGATAAAGTACTCCCCTGCCACCGGCATGGGGAGGTCTAAATAATAATGCGGCTTAAAATACTTCCAGTAACTCTGGTTGACCTTCCATATTTCAAGCTCAATGGTTGGCCGCTGTCGGGGAACCCCACGTTCAAAGGTCCTCGTCTTGGTATCGATGACCCAATCCGGCTGTATCCAGTCCAGAATGTCATAGTGGGGTGTGAGTAACACCACCTTCCCTCCGGGGTTTCCCCGCCGCCACGCCTTCTGAAACGCCTGGGAGCCGATTCGGGCTATCTGGCGATCCACCACCGATGTGAACTCGTCAATAACGATTTCCTGGGGCTTTTCACAGATAATACGGGCCAGCCCCACACGAAACTGCTCGCCGTTGGACAGCACCCTGAAGGGGCGGAGCCAGGACGGCACGGAGCCGAGGCCGACATTTGCCAGCGCCCCGGTCACCTCATTGAAGTCCCCATCCGGGGCGATGCAGTCGATCACCGGCTTATCCGGGGCCCAGCCCGCAGAATAGTCGTATATCTTATCGGTGCCGAAGATAGTCCGCCCGATAGAGGTCTTCCCCGATCCAGACGGGCCCACGACCACCCCGATACTCCAGTCACCGGACAAGTCGGCGTCAATCTCTAGATCGAAGTTACAGCCGTTTTCAGCATTGAACAGGCTTTTCACCCTGGCGGCCCGGTAGCTATTGAAGTCACTGACGTGGTTATGGACTTCTATCCTGGTCATACGGTCACCACCCGGCAATCGTAGCCCATGCCGCACAGCTTGTTATAGCACGCCTCTTGCTCGGCCTCGTCCTTCAAAATAACCGTGACACCGTACTGCTGGGAGTATTCAAACTCGGACTTGGAGAAATCCCCCGGCTTTTCCGAGCTCGCCGGTTCTTCCCCGGTTCCAATCCCCCAGTCAAGGTCCAGGCCGCCAAGGTCCAGCCCCTCCAGCTCTTCCTCCAAAAGGTCAATGTCCCAGGTCGCCAGCTCGTTAGTTTTGTTATCCAGAAGGCGGTACTTCCGCTTCTGTTCCTCGGTCAAGCCCTCTTTGACGATGAACTCGGCCTCTTTCCGCTTCAACCGCTTTAAAGCCCGATACCGGGTGTCCCCTGCAAGAATGATACCATTTTCGTCAATGATAATCGGCGCGATATACGTGCACTGCTGAATACTCTCCATCACCGCCGCAACGGCATCAGCGTTCTTTCTGGGGTTTCGCTCATACGGACGAACTTCTGACAGCTTCTTTGTTACCAGCTGCATATCCATTTTTGCTTACTCCTTTTTGTGGTGTGCCCGCCGTTGGTGACGTTGGCGACCGCCGCCAGCTCGGACCTGCCTCCGTGCAAAGGAGAAACACAGAGACCAGATAGACCTCCCTTCAACAAAAGTGGCGGCCCCCGAAAGCGGAGGCCGCCTGGCTTGGTTGGAATTTTACTCAGTAGCATTATAGCACGGGAGTTTAGAAAAAACTTCCCGTCTTTTTCCCATCTTTCTTTTACTCAGTCTCCGTCACACCATACAGCGCCAAAGTGAAATGCCGCAGGGCACTGTCCCGTTTACGGTAGATTGTAGACTGTTCCACATTGAGCCGCTCACACAGCTCCCGTGCGGCCCCCTTGGCCTGGTGGATGTAAAACCGATCCAACACCAGCCGCTCCTCGTCGTCCAGAACTCCAAGTGCTGCATCCACGACACCTACCCATAACTTGGATTCCTGCAATCGACGCTCCAGTTCATCCCGGTGGATGATATTGGACAACATGGCATCCTCCCTAGTGCTCCCGCCCCCCGAAATCGGGGTGCTGTCTGTAGTAGCACTGCGGATGCTGGTATAGCCTATCTCCAATCGCCGGATCTCCTGAGGGATAGTCTCCAGGGCCTTTTGGTGCGCCTCGTAATTTTTCAGCTTGTCAATTGCTTCGCGCTTCCAGTTCATGCTCTCACCTACTTTCTTTCCGTCGCTGCGGCCTTCTTTGCCCATATCACGCCGGGGTCCTTATCCGTAAGTACCCGCCCGCTGGCACACATCACGCACTTAATGCGCCACTTTGGCTGTCCAGGGGACGCGCCGTAGACCCGCTCGAAATGCCCATAGCCCGGCTCCACCCAGGCCCCGCAGCAGTAGCACCGGCCCGGATACTTATTTCTAGCCATAGTCAAGCCACCCCTCTCTTATATTTGTTCACTCTGGCCTTGATGGCCTCCATCATAGCCGCTTGCCCATCCGCCTTTGCATCTAAAGACCGCATAGCATCTTCCTCTACGGTTCCTTCAGCCACCAGAACGATGACGCTCGTGGTATGTTTCTGGCCCTGACGATACAATCGGTCGATAGTCTGTTCCCACAACTCCAGGTCGTAGATCGGCCCAAACCACACAACGATATGCCCGCCGTCCTGCAGGTTTAGACCATGCCCGGCTCCCGCCGGGTGAAGCAACAGCAATGGGATTTCTCCCGCGTTCCATGCAGCTATGGTTTCGCTGTCTTTCAGCTGGACCGCCTGAGGAAATCTGGCCATAATACGGTCCCGCTCGTGCTGATACCGATAGGTCAAAAGCACCGGCTCCCCGTTTGCTTCCTCCAGAATGTCCTCCAGGGCATCCAGCTTTTCGGTATGCAGTTCGTGGGGCTGGTGATCCTCGTCATAAATTGCCCCGCCCGCAATCTGCAACAATTTACCATTGACAGCTGCGGCGCTCCCGGCGTCAATCGTTGCCCCGGCAAGGGGGAGAACAGCTTCCCGCTCCATGCTGTTATACATGGCCCTAACCCGGGGAGAGAACCACTGACCTGATAGTTTCCACGAGTTCCGGCATTTTCACGTTGCCCTTGGTTTCCAAACTGACACAGATGTCCCCAATCCTCGCATATATCTCGTCCTCGGCTCCATCACACGGCACCCACTCATAAACAACATATCCATTCCGGCGTCCTGGATTGAAATACCGCCGCTTGTACTCCGTGAAGGTCTTGCCCAATCGCTCTCCCCGGTCCAGTAAGTAGACCTGGGCCCATAAGTTCAATAGACTCTTTGGCCGGGGTGTGCCAGTAAGCCCCCACAAGTACTTCACTAGAGGGCGTACCTTCCTAAGCGCCTTAAATCGCCGGGCGCTCGGATTCCGAAAGCTGGAAAGCTCGTCTATAATGACCACATCGAAGGGCCAGTTCATCCCGTATGCCTTCACCAGCCAATCCACGTTCTCCCGATTTATACAATAAATATCCGCGTCCGCCCGGAGAGCTGCCCGTCGCTCTTTTATGCTTCCCAGCACCCGGCTCACCCGCAGATGCTGTAGATGATCCCATTTGGCGCTCTCGCGGCTCCAAGTATCCTCGGCCACCCGTAGGGGCGCGATCACCAGAACCTTGGACGCCTCGAAGGTATCATACAACAGCCGCTCTGCCGCCGTAAGTGCCACCGAAGTCTTGCCCATGCCAGGCTTTAGAAAAAGGCCGGCTGCTGGGTGTTCCAACAAGTAGTCGATACAGAATTTCTGATATTCGTGGGGGTTGTACTGCATACGCCCACCTCACAATCTTCCCGAGTAGTATTCATCCCACAGCTCAGCCCAGTGTTCTTCGACTTCTTCAAAACAGTCGCTACAACAGGTCACATAGTTGCTTTCTTCATCGTGGTACTGGGTACTTTGTCTGCGACGCCTCGGATATTTAAACCACCGGCCGCAGCCAGGGCAGTACCCAAAAAGTCTCCGAACGATATTCATGTGATTTCCTCCAGCATACTGTCGACAGCGTCCTTGCTGTCCGGTACAAAGACTTGAAACCCCAGTGCTCGCAGCCGCTCATGCATCAGCTGCTGTTTCAGCCTGGGTTTTTTACCGAGGTCCTTCGTTTCCGCGAAGTAGACCCGCCCCCCAGGTAAAACTATCAGGCGATCCGGCACCCCAGTCCGACCAGGGCACACCAGTTTTAAAGCTATTCCCCCTGCGGCCTTCACGCGCTGCCGCAAATATGCTTCCACTGCTTTTTCCATAGGTTCCTCCATGAAATCGGCAATCGTCTGCCGATTTCCGTAATAGCTTCAAATCCGAAATCGCTTGCGGATTTGGTAGTGATGTCCCCCGTGTCGCAGAGCTCTCACGCGCATATATAGCACACGCGCATTAGGCGGTCGGCGCGGGAGTTTTCTGTCTAATCTATTTATTTCATAATTCGTTGTGGTACAAGCGGGACAAAATGCGGAAACCTCTTGCCCCGCATAGATTTAGCGCGTATCTTTCTAGTGCTACACGAGAGGGACACCGGGGACAAGCCCCGCCCCCACCTGTGCCTTTTGTCCCTCCCGTGTCGCACCCTGTATCAATCATCAAGAGACACGACGGAAGCGTGTCTGCTGGCCGTATGGGCCACACCGCTGGCGCTTTGGTTCTTCCTTCCAGCCCCGGAGTTGCCGCAGAATGGCGTTGACCTCAGCGCGGTCCTGGCGGGGGAAGCGATGCGGATCATTACCAAAGCACTCGGCCCATACCTCCACGGCGCTGATATAGTCCCGCCGCACGGTGCCCGCCTCCCGAATACTGTCATCTTCCTGGAACCATCCCCGGCGCTTCTCGGCGCTCATACCGGCCCAGCTCGTGGGGAGTAGGACTTCCAAGTAGTCCTCCACCAGCCCCCGGCGGGGATCGTCCTCGGTGAAGTCTTGCTGCTGTTCCTGGGCGCTTTCTACCAGCTCTGGGGGCAAGGTCAACTTCTCCCCGGCCCGATAGCGCGTGACGGCTTCCGCCCACATCTGGTCAATGACCGGCTGGGTCAGGTCTCCCCACACCGTCTTGCTCGGTGCAGCTTCCCCCAGACGGACCGGCCAGAATCGCCGGTTGCCCGTGTCATCCCGCAGGAAAGCCGTGCTATTGGTGGTGCCAATGAACACACACCGCCGGGGATGATCCTCCACCCGACGGCCATAAGCGGCCCGGTAGCTGTCCACCGTTTTTGAGATGAAGTTCTTGGTTGTCTCAATTTCAATTTTTCGCATGGCCGCCAGCTCGCCAAGCTCCACCAGCCAAAACCCCTGGATGCCCTCATAGGCTTCCTTGGTCCCGATACCAGCCAAGCTATCGGTGTACCAGCCGTTGGACATCTTCGCCACTAATGTACTTTTCCCTCGGCCCTGTGGGCCCGACAGGGTCAGCACATAGTCGAACTTACAGCCGGGGTCATAGATGCGGGCCACAGCAGCCGTGAAGGTCTTACGGGTCACCGCTCGCACATAGGCTGTATCCTCCGCCCCCAGGTAGTCCACCAATAGAGCATCTAGCCGCTCCACACCATCCCAGGTCAGGCCATCCAGATAGTTTTCTATCGGGTTGATGGTGTTGTCCTTAGCCGCGGTTATCATGCCATCCATGATTTTCTCTTTTCCGGTCAGCTTGTAATACTTCTCCAAGTACCGGCGCAGGGCGGCATCGTCGCTGTCACTCCAGGTGCTTCCGTTTACCGTGTCCATGACCTCCCGCCAAGGGAGGCTCCGAAGGGCGACAGGACGCACCTTGAGGTCATTGTAGGCTATGGCTCCTTTTAGCAGGGGATCATGGCGCATGATGATATACGCGTTGTCGATAGTGGAGAGGACCTTGCCCTTGCGGTCCACCTCTAGCTCGTCGGCCCAATTGTCGTCGTCTGGTTCCGCCGAGCCCTCAAAGTCGGCCTTTGCCCGATCTAATCGTTCCTTGTTCAGCAGTCGCTTCACTGCCGCATCAGCGGCGGCCAGATCGGACATCGCAAGGAACGACGGGCGACGGTTGATAGGGGTATCCTGTGGCACGTCCTCGTCCCGCTCCCCGTACAGGTGGATGCGGACCAAGTCGAAGGCGTTGCACAGGCGGCCGGAAATCGGGTCGGTAGCGTGATTGGAGTACAAACTCGCCGCCGTCGTAGACCACCGCCAGCCGCCGTGGAGCCCTTAGCGTAGGTGTAGCGGCCTGGAAGAGCGCAGGGGGTATAAACACCCGGCAAGAACTTATCAATAGCCGTCTCGACGTCGTAGCACCGGCAGAAGGCCCCTATCAGCCCTGGCTTCTCCAGTGGGTTTCCCTGCTTCTTGGCCTCCCGTTTTCTAGCGTCCTCCGCTCTGGCCGCCACCGGCCAATAGGAGGTGTCCCTCCAGTCCGGGTATTGTGCCAGAACCATATCCGGGTCCAACCAGGGCGCATCCCGGAACTCCGGCTTGAACTCACCATTTGCGGCGGTGCTGGGGTAGTACATAATGCGGGTCGGCTGATAGGTCGTGTCGTCAAACTGTTCCATGCCCAGGTCATAGGCCACCCGTCGGCCCACCGCCTCGTACTCTTCCGCCGACACCTGCCGTCGGAGGGGCATCACGAGCCGGAGCCTGGGCTTCTCCGGGGTATGCTTATGCGTGGGGTATGCGGCGACGGCGCAACCGTACACCAAATCAACGGTATCAATGAGATCTGGCTGAGCAAAGTCGGCGTCAAGAGTCAGCAGGGTTCGGTGCTCCAGGTTTTCGGCCTTCCGGCTTCCCTCCCTCAGCCAGCCGCCCACGTAGGCTCCCACATCCTTTATGCGGTCCTGCTCGTCCTTGCTCATTTTCATATATTCCTGTAAAGTCTCTTTCGTCTTAGTAGTCGTGAGCACAGAGCCCAAGAACTCAGACCACTGGAGAGACTTGTTTTTTCCCCGCTTGGCCATTCGGGAGGAAAACGTGGCGATATGCACCTCCCCGTCATATTTAAGGCTGATGCTTGACACCATGCTCCCTCCTTTCTTGGTTCAAAAATTGCCTGATTACTGGCATATCTCGGTCAAACACGGTGCAGTGCTGCGTTGCGTCCATACGGGCGTAAAGGATGAGGGGTGTTTTCCTTCCTGGCCGCCTTGCCCTCAGCACCTCAAACAGGCCCTTTGTCGGCTCGATAATCCAGCCGGTATCCTGTAGCCAGCTTTTGAAAGCTGGAAGGTGTGAAAGGTGCAGTGTGTGTCTATTTGCCAAGGAAATCACCTCAATCTTTCATGTAGAAACTGGCCTCGAACCCAGCCGCCCGGAGGGGTAGCCCAGGGGCCCACGGTAACGGACGGCCCATGATTTCCTGCATATCCTTTAGGGACCCCTCGCTCTGAGGCATATCCGCTATGACTTCGTCATGCACGTGAAACACGATGCGGTATCCGGCCTTGTCCAGTGCGGCCATGGCATCTCGGAGACAGTCCCTCGCGGTGGCCTGGGTGATGTTCTCCACTAGCTTCCCGCCGTAGGATTTCTGCCGAACCCACTGCTTGTTCTGGCCAGTCCCCAGGTAGGTCAGCCCCAGCTTTTCAAACTGCGGTTCCGGCTTCAGCTCCGGCCGGTAGTAGGCCAGTCGCCGCCCGGAGGGCAGGGTGATGAACAGATACCCAGCCTCGCACTCGAAGTGAATGCCGTGATCCAGGGTGGCCGGGCGGCCCTGTACGGCCCCGATAGCCGCTTCCTCGACCTCATACCAGAAACGCACAATGTTCTGGTTGGCCTTGCGCCACCGGCGCACAATGCCAGGGAGCTCGTCCTCCGGGATGCCGCTTTTCAGGGCCCCCATCTGGATCAGCGCCCCGGTGCTGCCCTGGTAGCCACAGGCCAAAGTGGCGACTTTCCCTTTTGACCGGAGATCCGCACGGGGCCCGCCTTTCTTGATGTCGTCCTTCGGCACGTGGAACATCATAGAGGCCGTGGCCTCGTAAATCAGGCCGTCGCCGTAAAATTCCTGCAACACCCACTTCTCCCCTGCCAGCCATGCCAGCACCCGCGCTTCAATCGCACTGTAGTCGCAGACGATGAAGCGGCACCCCTCGGAGGGAATGAAGGCCGTGCGAATGAGCTGGGACAGGACGAAAGGCGGAGAGCCATAGGCCAGCTCCAGGAGGTCAAATTCTCCGTTCCGCACAAGCCCCCGTGCGGTCTCCAGGTCCGGCAGCTTGTTCTGCGGGAGGTTCTGGACCTGGACGAGCCTCCGGCCCAGCGGCCGGTGCGCCCGGCTCCGTAAAACTGGAGTAGGTTGTGCACCCGGCCGTCCCGGCACAGCACCCGCGCCATGGCCTCGTACTTCTTCACGGAGGTCTTTCCCATTTCCTGGCGGAGCATCAGCACCCGCCGGGTGGTGTCATCCTGGGCAGCGGTCAGCAATGCGGGAATGGCCTCTTTGTCCAAGCTGTCAGTCACCAGCCCCCGCCCGGCCAGCCAGCCTTTCAGCTGGGAGTCGCTTTTGGGGTTGGGGAGGCCGGTCAGCTCCTGGGCTTCGTCCTTCAGCCGGGCAGAGTACTCCGCATCCAGCTTGAGGGCCTGGTCCACCAGCGCCACATCCAGGCGCACCCCTCGGTCGTTTATGCGCTGATCCAGCGCCCAGGCATCTAGTTCGGCCTGGGGCCGGGGCCAGCGGGAGAGTCGTTCCCGGATGTCGGTTTCTACATCCACATCCCGGATGTTATACCGGCGGAACAGCTCCCACTTTTCAGGGGCGTCCGCCGGATAGCGGCGGACGCCGTCCTTCGTAGGCTTGCAGAAGTAGCGGATAAGCTCTTTCCCTTCCTCCATCTTCTGCTTCTCCAGGCCCAGAGCCGCCCCCACCTGAGCCAGTGTGCCCGGCAGCCCCAGGGTGGCCGCCTGGACCATTGTGCAGCGCCACTGCTCCGGGGGCATGGGACAGTCAAAATACTGGGCCAGACAGGTTCTTTCAAAAGCGGCATTGTAGGCGGTCTTGGTGACCTCTGGGGCGGTGAGCAGACACAGAAACTCGTCCAGGTCACCGGCCGGAAGGTCCGAGGCCGTCACCGGCAGGAAGGTGATCGTCTCCCCCGCCCCGCCGGTCAGGTCAATAATTCTGGTGGGGCGGTCGTCCACCTTGTAGCCTATCAGCAGGATGGTGAAATCGGGGCCTCCGTATATAAGGCCGGACACCAGCTTTCGCCAGGTCGACGCTGGAATAGGTTTCAATGTCCACTCCCATAATCATTCCAAAGAAACCCCTTTCACGCCGTCAATTACTGCCCCGGCAATCCCCAGCAGGTTGAGGTCTGTAACCGGGATTTCACGCACCCCGCCCCCATGTGCGTGTTCGTACTCAATACGGACGACTTCCACGTGCTGGAGGTCATAGTAGAGATACGCCACCCGCTGGACCTGGCCGCCGGTTGCTGCCTTCATCATAGCTGAGAGATAGAACTCAACAAATCGCTTTTTACTCATCCTCTTTCACCCCATAAAGTGCTTCTCGGACAGCCAAGTATGTGAGTTCTAATTTGCTATGCACCTTTTCCAGCGAAATTTCTTTGCTATACCCGTCTCCCACCGCAGTTGGGGGATCATAGATTACAACGATTTTTTCTTCGCCGGTCTTAGGGTCAAATTCGTGCTTCACCGTACTGTAGCCCCCGCTGGCGATCTCTAACAGGTTAGATAGACAATAGTCTACAAAAGCCTTATAGCAAGGCTGGTGTGGGGCTTCCACGCCTAACTTTTCCAGTTCACAGTCCATGCGCCCGTATTTCTCGCAGTACCTCATAATTTCCTCCTTATATGCAAGCCCGCTCCCACCGCACCAATAGAGGGGGGAGCAGAGGGAGCGGGTTAGATAGGTTTACATGATGTCGTCCAGATCTCCGGTATAGTCGTCGTTAAAGTCATCCTCGGCCTTGCTGCCGCCAGCCAGGCGCTCGCCGTCGCTGACCTTCTGCAGATTGTTCAGGCCCACGGCCACACCGTTGTTGCCGTTGGTGGAGAAGGGATAGAACATCAGGGAGAACCGACAATAGCAGCCGCTATAAATTTCTTCTTGATCCAGAATCGGATTGCGGGCCAGATCCACGACCCCCGGCCGCTTGTTGGAATTGGCATTGATGAAGTAGCAGCCCTGGAAAGCCTCATCCTCCGGGCGCTCTTCGTCGCCGTCTCGCATGGGCAGCTTCAGCTTGCTCTCCGGGGGCCGCTTACCCTTCCACTTGGACTTGATACCGTCTTGAATCGCCGCCTCCGTGGCCGCCCGGACTTTCTCCGTCATGACCTTGTCGGTCTTGGGCCAGATGATACAGGCGCTGTACTTGGCCGGGGAGTTCTCGTTCATGCTGGAGGGCTCCCAGATATGGGCATAGGACAGGCGGCACTTGCCGGTGATAACCTTGCAGGGGTTGTTGACGTTGTTAGACATTTGATTACTTCCTTTCTTGTTATGGCGGGGCATATACCCAGCCGGGCTTTTCATGTTCAAAATTCTATCGATCTGAGCGTCTGCGATTTCTCCCATAGGTTAGCCCTCCGCAAAATCTTCAGCGGCCTCGGCGGCGGGGTCAAGCGGGGGGCGGCTGTCGCTCTCCGGCACCAGCGTGGGATCTCCGGCCGGCTTGGTGATGTAGGCTCCCGCCAGTTCCCCAAACCGTTTCTTGCCCACGAGCTTTTCCATAGCCGTCAGCCCGAGCAGTTCTCTGGGCTTGTAGATATCGGCCACCTTATAGCCCGCTTTCCGCAGAGCGGCGGCGATGGCGTCCTCGTCGGTGTACTTCCGGTTGCTCCGGCCCTCGACCACCTTGTAGCCGGGAAAGGTCACTTCCCCGCTCGTGGCGGCTTTCAGGGCATACTCCGACACCTTCTTGGCCCATGCTTGGAGAGCGGGAAGCCTATTCAGTACGTCCGAGATTTCTTCTGGAGACAGCATCGGCGGGTCCGCAAACTCCCGACGGGCAATTTCCATCTGATAGTCCCGGTGGGCCCGGCAGACGGCCGCCGCCTTACACCAGCGGCATTGTGCCTCTCCGGGGCAAAATCACCTTTCCCCTCCCAGGCCAGAGCGGCCTTTGGCTTTAGCTCGGTCTCAGCCCAGGCCAACAACTCGTCCGCCGCCATGCTGGCTGAGGATACGTTATCCAGCCGGGGTTGAAAAATTGTCATGCGAATAGTATCGATCTGGTAGGCCCAGGACAAGGCCAGATAGCAGCCCAGACCGTAAATCCGCATCTGAGGGTTGCCCTCGGCGCTGACCGGCACTCCCTTTCCGTACTTCAGGTCGATAACGTCCATGACCCCGTCGGAGAGGATGATTGCGTCCGAGGTGCCGAAGCCTCCTGGCACGTATTCCTCAAAGCGCACGGTCTGCTCAATGAAGATGCGGGGATCTTCGCACCGGGTCCTTGCCTCGGCCATACGTTCTTCAATAAAAGCAGCATAGCTCTCCATGTGCTCACCCATTGAGCCCGAATAGAGGGGGTCTGCCTGGGCGTGTTCCAGCTCGGCAGTAATGTCCACCCCTTCCCAGCGTTGCCGCAAAAGCAGTTCTCCGATTCGGTGAGCAAGGGTGCCTTCTTCGGTGTAGGTACTGCCTTGGTCCGCCAGGCCCTCCCCCAACCGGGCGCTAGGGGGACAGGCCAACCACATACTGGCGCTAGAGGGCCCCAGCAAGGCATGGAAATCAGGCATCTTCCCCACCAGCTTTCTCTCCGGCGTCCAGCTCGTCGAGCTTGGCCAGGAACGCCGCCCGGTCCTTCTCGGCGATGGCGGACATCCCGGAGGCCCCGAACTGCTTGAGGATGGCCACGATTGCTTCTTTCCCGTGCTTACGGGATGCTTCGATTCCGCGCTCCCTCACCTGCGCCACCGTGGGGGGTGTGGGGGCGTCCTCAGCCGAGACAGCAGGAGGGGTAGTGGGCGACGGGTCAGAAGGGGGAACAGTCTGGCCACTCGTTGCCGGAGCCGGGCCAGGGGCATCCGTTTTCCCAGAGGTAGGGGTGGCGGCAACCTCAGCTTTCTGGGCGTTTTTCTCTGCCTCCAGAATGTGGTTTGCTGCGGCGTACACATCCGGGTTGCTTACGCAGTGGAGCCCGAAAGCCGTCAAAGACGCCAGAGCCTCCAGCGGAGTGTCGCCGGTAATTTCGATTTTCACCATTGTTTTCCGTCCTTTCTTTCAGATAAGTGCCGTCCCTTCAACAACGGCAAAGCATACTTCCGCCGGGTCATATCCGGCTAGGAGCAGGTCTCGCAGCAGCGAAATCTTGATAGACTTTCGAGGCCGATCCAGCGCCAGCGCAGGACAGTTGTCTGTGCCCATGCAGGTGGAGAACTTACAGTTCAGACACACCTTGGCTTCCTGCTGTTTAGTCATTCCGCGCCCCGCAGTTCCTCCGCCAGCTTCATACCCAGGCGGAAACCGTTGATAAAGCCCTGCTGCTCATAGGCCAAACACGCAGCTGACTGGCAGTCATCCAGTTGACTGAGCTGAGCAGGGTCCTGTAACTGAAGCCCCTTCATGTGCTCCGAGAATAGCTGATCAGCCCGGCAAACAGCTTCAGTGCGCTCATACAGCTCGCCCAAGTTCAGTCCATCCTTCAAGGGTAGTTCCATGTCGCTGCAAGCCCAATACAGGCGCTCGATGAAATCGCGACTCATTCTTCAGACCCCCTTCCCTTTCAGCAGTTCCCGCAGCTGGGGAGCCGCTTCATCGTCGGGAAGTTGCGCGATTTCACGCCGCTTTGCTAAGAGCGCCTCTCGCGGTTCCGGCTTCAGGCTTTTCGTAAGATCGAACACCTCGCTATCCAGTTTTTCGACCTCCATGGCTTTTCTGGCGGCCTCTGCACCACGCAGGTGCGGCTCAATGCCGGGGAAATCCCGGTCTCCAATAACCAGCGCATACTCCAGCGCCGCAGACCAGATGATGTCATCGATGGTGTAAATCAGCTCCCCAAGATGCTCAGCCTCGGAGCTCGAAATAGCTTCCTGATTCGCCGTTCCAAAATAGTCGTCCCATACACGCCCCAGCAAATTGTGGGCTCTCCGTACTTTGAAGTACATACCATCCAGGGCGCTGTCGATAATCCGCCGTTGCTCCTGGGTAGTGTTTGAAATATACATTTTTCCTCCTTGTTTTCTCGGAGGGGGCATGGTATAATCCACTTATCCCCTCTTGTGGGTTTTCTGGCTTCATACTCAAACGCTTTGGTCGGCTGGTTGAGTATGGGGCCTTTTTCTATCCTGGTTTTGTAGGACTGAGACCGTATTCAACGATATCAGTCCCCCTCGTCAAGTGTGGCGATCTCCACGCCGTCCTTATCAATGAGCCGCTGGACTCCATCAGCATCAGTAACAATTGTCAAAGCGTTTTCCATAATCTCTGGAAAACCGCTTCCATCGCCTCACGCGCTGCCGCCCGCCCCTTCTCCGTATGAAGCATTCTGTCTAGCAAGTAGGCTTTAAGCGCGTGAGTGAACGGAGCGTCCACTTCATCCTCAAGCCAGCCTTTATCGTGCGGGTTTTTATAGTCTAGGTTATACACGCAGGTAATCTGAGAAAACGGCATCTCAGGAGTATCAAGTTTCGCCAACACTTGGGTCAGGTCACAGTTACAGAGATTGCACAGGTCTTCCATTGTAGCCCCCAAGCTCTCCCAGAGATCCAGTGTCTCGAAAATCTGCTCACCGAGCAGGGCGAGCTCACTCTCCGCCACCTGGAGGTCTTTCTGGAGTTTCTTCTTCCGGTCGTCTACAAGTGGAATTGTGATGCCCGCGCTCTTCAGCTTTTTCTGACCCCGGATCACCGACCGCAAACTCTCACGTGCGTTTGTAATCCTCTGGCTGGTGTATCTAGACTGGAGCCGGTAAAGCACCAACAGCGTTTTCGCTTGCTGCCTTGCCTTTTCTCGACGCCCTAAATGCACCGATACCCCGACTTTTCCGACATACTCGGATGCTTTATAAATGACAACTTCTTCTTTCAACGAGATTCCCCTTTCTACCCTAATTTCTAGCTTCGAGCCGCCGAATCCCATCTACGACACTCGGCCTTGGCTCTACCCGCTGAGTCCCCAGCCGCAGCAGTGCCAGAACGTCGTCCAGGTTAATAAGCGCCTTGCTCCCTGCCCATACAACCGGCACTGCACCGTCCCGTACAAGCCCTCGAACATAGTGTTCTGTGACTTCCGTGCCCGGGTCTAATGCCTTAAGCTCAGCCACTATTTTTGCTGGGGTCCGCATACGGGGTATAGGCTGGCAAACCGCAGCTTCTGCACCCATTTTTTCTCACCTCCCCTCTTTAATAGTCCGTTCTTTGGGACACCCTACTGATTATCCTGAGGTAGAAGGTCAGTGGGCGGCACTTGTAGCTCTTGCGCCAGCTTCAAAACTGTAGCCAGCGTAGGGCTGGCACCTCGCTTCCACGCAGTAACCAAACAACTGCTCAAGCCACTGCTCGTGACCACATCAGTCATGCTGCGCTTCCTTTCGTCGCAGAGGCCCTGAAGCTTGGTAAAAAATACTGCCTGCCCGTCCAAAATTTTGACACCTCCCCTCTTGACAAATAGCAAAGCTCGGGTTATATTCTATTTATAGAATTTTATCGAATATTACGTCGAACTTTGCGGAACTCGACTTCGCAAGGGTGGCATTTCTATTCGCTTTATCGAGTTTCTGTTTGCAGTATAGCTCTATAAATCGAATTTGTCAAGGGGCATTATATTCTTTTTATCGAATTTTTTTAGGAGGCCGTATTACCATGTTTTTTGAGCGCCTTAAAGTGGCCTGTGTTCAGAAGGGTACTTCTCCCACAACCCTGCTTAAAAAGCTGGGAATGAGTACCTCCAGCGTCACCGCTTGGAAAAGGGGTGTTTCCCCCTCTATTGGCACCATCTACCGTTTAGCCGAAGCTCTCGCGGTAGACCCGAAGATGCTACTGGATGATGGCCAGCCTATAAACCTAGAAGCAGAAAATGCGCCTGCCCTCACAGAGAAGGACAGGCGCGACGTGGCCAAGGATGTGGCCCGGATTATGAGTAGTCTAGAGGACAGTGGAGAGCTTATGTTTGACGGCGTTCCTATGTCTGATGAAGCCCGTGCTTCTATGGCTGCTGCTATGCGGATCGGCCTAGAGGAAGCTCGGCGGCGTAACAAGGAAACTTACACCCCAAAGAAGTACAAGAAAGGGTGATACCGTGCCCAACTCCAAGGCCATCGCCGATGGTCTGGCCAGAAAGCATGGCACTCGTGATCCTTTTAGGATCGCGCAGGAAATGGGCTTCATCGTCGTTCTTGCGCCATTAGTAGAAATGCGAGGCTTCCAGCAACGCGCAAAAAGGCGTCGGCTGATCTATATTAACTCGGATTTAGACGAGCAACAGCAACGCCTCGTCTGCGCCCACGAACTGGCCCACCATCTTATTCACAAGGGTCTGAACCGGATTTTTATGGACCGCAATACCGAAGTAGTTACACAAAAATTTGAAAACCAAGCAAATCTCTTTGCATCGGAGTTGATATACAGCGACCACGAACTCCAGCCCTTCTTATCGATGGGCACCCCTGCAGCGGCCGCCTATATGGGGGTTAACTATACCATAGCCGAGCGCCGCATGGGCGAAGTCGAGCCTACATTTCAGGAAGAATAATCCCCCGCTTCAAATCCGCCGACGTTGGCGGATTTGCTGATAAATAAAAAGCCTCCCCGGTGCTGGAACACCGGGGAGGCAAAAACGCAAGGACCAACCAGCTATGAAAGGCCCCTTTGCGCCCTTTAGTATATCATACTGCGGGGTTGGGGCGCAAGTATGAAAGGAGAGAACGCCCCCAAATGGCAACCGTAGAAAAGCGCGGTAAAGGTTACCGCATCACAGTGGCAGCCGGTATTGATCTGAACGGAAAGCAGATCCGCCACCGTATGGTCTGGACTCCAGATGAAAAGTTGACTGCCCGACAAATTGAGAAGGAACTAAATCGCCAGGTA